>Ga0209270_1000153_pt1 | contig 179401 bp, 148 predicted proteins | sample MTBAKSrepl1MetaG_FD_187456 | JGI IMG/M metagenome (GOLD analysis project Ga0209270, IMG submission 187456) | Enrichment culture microbial communities from Arthur Kill intertidal strait, New Jersey, USA, that are MTBE-degrading - MTBE-AKS1... | ecosystem: Environmental > Aquatic > Marine >... | reverse complement strand
CAGCCTTTTTCCACAGCCGGTCATCAAACATCTCTTTGGCGTCCAGTTCCAGCCTGATTTCACGGAACTCCTTTTCCGCGAATTCCCTGGCCGCCTTTCGGATATCGATCTGCTCTTTGTTCAAGTCGAATGACATGTTTCAACCTCCCGCTAACATCGTGTCTCTGAAATACGCAAAATAAAATGTCATTTCGGCCCCGGCGAAAGCAGGGCGAGAAATCTTATGTTCTGAGGTAGTAACAAGATCTCTCCCTTCGGTCGAGATGACAACCTATTGGTGAGACGCGACACGAGGAGCGACCTATCAACTCTTGTTGGTGCTATGCCGGTGCCATGGACAAGCATGGCACCAGCACCGGCACAGCGAAGGATTACAGGTCCCAGGGCTTCAGGTCGCCGGAGGCGAACTTGCGGGGCATCTTGAAGTATCCGGCATCCACCGCTTTTTTTACCCGCTTGGTGACTTCCGTCATCCCCATTTCGTTCATGAGCGTGAAAGGCCCTTTCGGCCAGGCCAGGGCCGTGCACACACCAAGCTCCAGGTCCTTCACCGACACCACTTCCTTCTCGACAAGATGGGTCGAGATGCAGAAAATGGAGCCCAGCAGGCTGTCCCTGACGGCGCCGCGCTCTACCGGGTCTTTGAGGACGGACCCCTCGAGATCCCACAGTTTGTTCTCCTCAAACATCGTCTTCAAAAGTCCCGGCACCGGGGGAAACCCGATGTCCGAGTTGGCCAGGTATTCGACCATGGAACAGCCCGCATGATAGGCGGTGCCGAGCCCCGAGCCGTTTTGCACCCACATGATGCCGTATTTCACACCCAGCGCCTCTTGAGAGATGCTCTCGAGCGTCGCCGCATTGTACTTGTCACCAAAAAAGGAATTGAGCACCAGGTAGCTGGAGATGAAGATCGGGTTGATGGCGAATCCCGGGAAATCCTTGACCGTGATCGGCACCTTCTTGTTCTGCTTGGAGAAGGCCATCAGCGCATTGTACGTTTCATCGCTCGTGTTCTTCTGGCGGATCACTTCGACCAGCCGGTTGACGTTGGCCGGGAAAAAGTAGTGCAGACCCGCGGTCCTTGCCGGGTTTGCCGCCTTTTCCATGAGCTTTTCAATCAGGAAGGTCGATGTGTTGCTCACGATGAGGGTGTCCTTGGGGCACGCATCGGAGAGCTCTCCGAAGATTTTTATCTTCAGATCCATCTTTTCGATGGCCGCTTCGATGATCAAATCGCACGCGGCCAGCTCGTCATAAGTCGTGGTTCCTTTGATCAACCCGCAGATTTTGTCCATATCGGCCTGGGTCATCTTCCCGAGCCCAACCCTCTTGGCCAGGGCCTTGGCCACAAACTTGTCATACATGGATTTGACCAGGTCATCGTTGATCTCCTTGTATACAACCTTGTATCCGTTTGCTGCGGCATTGAGCCCGATGGCTGCACCCATAACACCAAAACCAATGATTCCAACCGTTTTCACCTCTTTCATGCTATTCCTCCAAGTTATCGAATCAGTCTCTGAACTCCTCACCCTTTTCCGTTGTACCGCCTCGGCAGTTGATGTCCTCGCTCCCAACTCTCGATGACAGGGTTCTGATCAAGGATTTCCTCAGCAGCAGACTGGAGCCCTTGACCCTCAGGACCTTTTCTTTCAAATATCATTTCATTCGCAATACGTCATCTCCGAAATTGGCTTTCGGCAAGGCTGGTGTCGAGTGACACGGCTATTTGTCATCTCGACTCCCCCGATTCGGGATAAACTGCGGCAAAGACCTTGTAACCCCCTTGAAAAGTACGAGGTCTCGCTCAGTTCAAAAGACGTTTATGTCAATCACAAAAGCGCACACATCCGGCGATTTTCCTCCCAGAAACCACTGCACGAGCATGCCGGGTGGCATGCGTTTATGACATGGGAATACAACACCGTGTCTATTTTTCGCGGTAAATTCACCGTGTCGCAGAAAGGATTCCAAGGGAAGTATCTGGATACTGTAAAGTTGTCGGCACCTTATGTTTGTCTCGGCTTGCGGCAGGGCAGGGGGTTGCATTAATTGGGGTCTGAGGCGGGCGCAGTTTCGCTGGTCGTGCTCAGGGACCGTACGGGGCCAGGCAAGCTTCGCAGGTCCATGGGGTGGATGCGCGTTTCAAACAAAACCTGATTGCGAGGTATGCATTGCCGGAGAGTCGGATATGCATCTCAAGATCTTCTCCTCTTTCGATGATGAATTGCCTGTGAAAAATCGAAGGCTCTATCAAGAATAGAGGTTACAATTCCGACGAACGGCCGGTAATGAAGGCGCGGGGATTTCAAAAGTATTTCGGGGGAAGGCGTAAACACCGTTCCCCCGAAGAAAAACACTGCTGAAGCGCCGAGATCAGGTTCTCACACGTCTACGAAACCACATTAGTGGGTTGATTTGCAAAGCACCGATCTTCCGGACAGAACAGCCGCATCCACAATGATTCGGACTCCTTTTCTCGAGCACAAACCACATGGAGAGCAATCTTTCCTTCTTCTATCACGCAATCCCTGTCCGGGCAGTTGACTTCAAGCCATACCCCGCTTCCGGTCTCTTTAATATGTTCTTTGCCTTCTTCTGGAATATTCGCCACCTCTTCGGCAGTGAGATTCCTGGCATTGGGAACAAACACCTTCAATCTGTCGGTTCCAAGAGAGGTTTGAGGGTTTTCCATATCCTTTTACCCCCTTTCTTCCTTTTACTAAGAAATAATATGGCCCTAATTCGGGATGTCAAGCATTCGGAGCCCCCAGGCTGAGGGTTGCTTAACTGCAGCTCAGCGGTTCCTCGTCCGAAGCGATCGGTTCGGGTTTGTAGGAGCCGTCCAGCAGGCCGACCGCGATACGGTTGTTTTCAGATGCCCGTGTTTGAAGGTCAGGCAGATTTCGACGAATCTGTGCGCGGAGGACCTCCCTTGAATCCCAGAAACGGTCGATATGGGCGATCAGCCGGCCTGCATTGACCAGGTGAATGGGAGGGACCTCTATCTGGAGGTCCTCCAGGAAACCGAGCACCTTGGATGAGTACGGCAGCGCCACAAAAGGGACTTCCTGCAGGGCGGCAAAGATCAGGAAGTGGAGCCTCATCCCTACTGCAAAGTCGAAGTGTTTCATCAGGGAGAGCATCTGTCCTGAGGTGTATTCTTCCTTCAGAACCCACGCACGCTGTGGGTGCAGCATCTTGGAAATGACTGCATGGGAGTGCTGCATATCCAGCATTCGCCTCTCCATGGGAACGAAGACCACGTTCGCGTCGAACCGGTCGACCATGTAATCCGCCGCATCCGCAAGGAGGGCATGATAGGAATCCGGTCTGATATCCGGAGCTGCCGGGCCCGGCTCACGGACGGACATGCCGATAAGATGGCGTTTCCCTATGAGGCGATCCTTTACAAGAACCTCTTCGGAGAGCGGTTCCGTTTTCAATAGAAGCGCCGGGTCTGCCGTGAGAATGATCTTGCGGCTGACTCCCACCTCTTCCAGAGTTCTTTGCGCTTTGCGTTCTCTCACCGTGACAACGGCTGCCTTGTTCAGGGCTTCGCGGACCATCTTCTGGGGGCCGCGTTCCTTCAAGGGGCCTGCTCCCACAGCGTAGATCATCACCGGGACTCCGAATTGATGAGCTAGCACAACCTCGCGAAGATACAGTTCAGCCTCGGCATCAAAGAGAATGCCGCCCCCTCCAAGAATGAAAAGATCGAGATTCTCCACCTCAGTACATACTTCGCTGCGTATGAGGTCTCTTACCGGAACCGACTTCTCCACCCCATGTCTCCGGAGGGTGTCTTCGGGGTTTCGGGAAAAGACCGTAATCTCCACCGGCAGTGTGTTGCGGAGCTGGTCGATGATGGAACCGAGGATGGCCTCGTCGCCCAGATTCAGGCCTCCGTATGAGCCCGAGATCCCGACTCTGTACGTCTTCTTGCCTTCGGTCACCATAGGAGGATTCCTTCCGGGGCTTGTGGGAGCCTTTTGCGGATCTATTAACCTCTGGTTATTCTACGCCGAAGAAAGATAAAATGAATAAAGATTCTGAAGTATGTTGAACCCAAGGAGTCGGTATTCTTCCGCCGAATTCACTTGAAATGGGCGATAAAGGACTACTATTCTCCATGTCAGATCATGACAAGTCCCCTTGAGAGGAGAAAAATGGTGAAATCCACATCGAGACGCCAGGGCAGCCTGCCTCTGCGGAGAGCGGCAAACATCCTGTCCCTCCTCGTCAGGCATGGGTTTGGGGATGTGGTCGACCGATTCTTCCGAGGGGGGGTAAAAGAGAGCGGTCCGGATGAATCCCCTGTGAGACGCAGATTTCCCAATCCACGCCGAATCCGTGTCGCACTCGAGGAACTGGGGCCCACGTTCATCAAACTGGGGCAGATGATGAGCAGCAGGGCCGATATCTTCCCTCCGGACTATATTGAGGAATTTAGAAAGCTGCAGGATCAGATACCGCCGGCGCCTTTTCCTGAGATCAAGATGCTGATCGAAAATCAGCTTCATCGTCCACTTGAGCAAGCGTTCTCGCGGTTCGAGCAGCAGCCTCTGGCCGCTGCCTCCGTTGCGCAGGTCCATCTCGCAACCCTGCCGGATTTCGGGGAAGTGGCTGTCAAGGTGATCCGCCCCGGGGTTCGAAAGAAGATCCGTCAGGACATACGGATGATGTATTATCTGGCGGAAAGGTTCGAACGCTCCTTTGAGGCCGGCCGCATCATTGGGGCCGTTGATCTTGTGAAGGAATTTGAGCGCACCATTTCCAAAGAACTCGACATGTTTATCGAAGCCGGCAGCATGGAGAAATTCAGACAGAACTTCAAGGAGACTCCGGAGATTCACATCCCTAAGGTTCACTGGGATCATACGACGAAGTCGGTGCTGGTCATGGAGCAGATCCATGGGATCAAAATGGACCGCGTCGAGGAAATCAAGAGACAGGGGCTGGACCCCAGGGCCATCGCTCTTACCGGACTGCGGGCCTTTTCAAAACAGTTGATGGAGTTCGGACTTTTCCATGCAGACCCCCACCCGGGGAATACCATCGTGATGCATGACGGTCGAGTCGCTCTGCTCGATTTTGGCATCGTGGGATATCTGGACCGCACCATTATGCTCCATGTTTCAAACCTGTTCCTGGGTTTCGCGGAGCACGACTACGATATGGTTATAGACGCCCTGGCCGGGGCAGGGCTGATCAACGAAGAAACCATGGAACTGGGGGACTTCAGGGGAGATCTCGAAGATGTGGCCGAAACATTCTACGGGAGGTCCCTGAAGGCCATCACCATGAAGGATATCTATGATCAGGTCATGCAGCTTGTTCTCAAGTACAGGATACGTCTTCCCCGAAACCTCCTGCTCCTCATGAAGACGCTGGTCCAGACAGAGGCTCTCGGCAAGATACTGAACAGCGATGCCAGCATCCTTGAGATCACCCGGCCTTTTGCAAGGCGATTCATCGGAAGGGAGCAGACGATCCTGGGCAGGGCATCCCGGGATGCCCGAGAGATGGGCAGCCACATCAAGGCTTTCCCTAAACTGGTTCGTGATATCCTGAGTCAGGTGGCTCAGGGAAAACAGCAGATCGATCTTGTTCACAGGGGCTTCAAGGATCTGGACTCTCAGATCGAAAGGCCGTTTAATCGGTTGACGGTAGGGCTGATTATCGGCGCCTCCATTATCGGCGGATCGCTTGCCTTGAACTCCTCCGAGAAGTTAATGGAAATACCCGTCAATGCCTTTGGGATCGGGACCATATCCATCACTGCACTCCTCGGCATCACCGGATACATCATTGCCACCGGCCTGGGACTGTGGCTGATCGTCTCCATCCTGCTCAGCAGAAAGCTTTAGTTCGTCTGCAAATGAGCTTGACTCCGCTCAGTGCAGCCCCTCCGCCAAGGAGGGAGCTGCCAGATTATCCAAAGGGTTGAGAGGATGGCAGTCGGATTCAGGAACTCTGAGGGAGCCACTGTGCAGCCCGGTCTGCAATCCACCCGGCGATGTTCTTCGCCTTGTCTGTGGCCATGAAGGGCGTTTGGGTCTTTGTTTCGGTCTCGCCTTTTCCCCATCGCATCAGATATTTCTTCTGCCCCTTCTGCGGGTAGGCAGGATTCAGTTCGATAAAGACGTACCCTGCGCCAAAAACATTGCCCAGTCTCAGCCCTAGAGTGATGCCGTTTTCCAGTTGTTCCATTTTCTGAACGATTTCTTTCTTGTCTACGGTTGCCATAGGGCCTCCATTTTTCCAATTAAAGAGGTTCGGTGGCAGGCTCTCACTTCATAGCCTGGTCAGGCTTAGACCTTTTAACCACCTCAGCTTTGTTGGTCTTATTGTTGTACCACCCTTCATAAAGGATGAGCTGCGTCGACTGGTCCAGGCAGTTGTAATTCCTGATGGCTATACCATTCCTTACAGCATCCTCCTCATCAAAAACCCGAAAGTCATAGCTGTCAGCCACTCCCTCTTTCTGCCGAGTAACGCATTTCAGGCTCCACACCCAGTCGGGATTTTCTCCTTTATTTACAACCAGGTCTCTGCCTACCTGATTTGGTATTCCCTTAAGCCCTGACAGTTTGGGTCCGTTCGCACCAGATTCGTTCTTCTCCCAGAACTTCCATGACATTTCTCGTCCTCCTTTATGAAAATGAACCGCCTCCAGGAAAACAGCTACTTCGAAGGAGCATAGCTGACGGTCACATGCTCTCTTAACGCTGCCCCACCGGATGAAGCTGCGATATTCAGGACATTGGTGCCCTCAGTCAGCTTGATATTGCAGGAAAATTTTCCGTCCTTAACAGGCACATCAGTGCCATTAATTGCGACCTTTGCCTGTGCGGCTTGGCTCCCATTCACCCTACCACCTACCACTACACTGGGTGCGGTAACAGTGGTGCCGTTCTTGGGCGTTTCTACATTGAGAGTAAGAACCATTCCACTTTCCCAAGGGGGGCTGTCGCACCCAGCGAGTGACAAAGCGATTAGAGAGAGCACCATGAAATTGCAGAGTATTTTCAATAGATATTGCATAAAACCTCCTTTTAGACATAGATTCACATCCCTTTGTACAGGCTGCTTTCTCTTCTCATGAAGATAAATCAGTCGTCTTCCTGGCCTTGATCGCACTTTTTAATCCAGAACATGCATCGACTCTCCTTTGTTACAATTTGCGCTTTTTGCTCCCCAACAAACCTTTAGTAGCATCTGAGATCCAATCAAAAACCATATCCCATGCGGCCAATAAGAAGACCGCGGCTGCTACGAGAAAGACTCCGAGGAGTTTTACCCATAGTGGGATATCCGAATCCATGTAACCCTCCTCTTTCCTAAAACTCCGGACCGGCGGTTCGGGGCGCGTCGTACTTTCAATTTGATGGGTTTAGCAAAAGAGAGTCCCTAATCGCGCAAATTGACATTTTGCGAGAAAGGAATAAGGTAAGACCACCAACGAGGTTTATTTAAGAAGCTGAATCCACATGAAAGCATCGGAATTCTACAAGGTAATGAAACTAAAAGGGATGAACCTCAAGGCGAGAATGCTCGCCACATTTATCCCTGTTGTAGTCATGACGTTGCTCGTTACGGGGTATTTCACTTATCAGATCTCCACAGGTTTCCTTCGAATCACGCTGGAAAATGAAGGACGCGTCCATGTCGCAAGCCTTGTACATGAGATCGAGCAATTCCTGGAAAAATGTCGCAGGGATCTTCTTGCTATTGCGCAAGAGGAACCGACTCCCGCAGACTTGAGCCGGCGTCTGGCAAGGATGAGAGGGATCGGAGGGGTCGATTACCGCATGCTGGCTTTTATCTCGCAAGCCGGAGAGGATCATGCGGTCTTTATCGCAAAAGGTGACGCCATTGAGCGGATCCCGTCGGATCAAATCAGAGATATAAGACCTAATCTGTTCGCGGTATATGAGGACCTTCGGAATTTGAAGCAGGGGGAAACCTGGATTTCAGGGGTGAAAAGGATGGAATATCCCTTTCCTATACCTGAAAATCCGAATCTGAGGACAGTCTCGAGTGGCATCTATTTCGGGACGTCCCTTTTTTCGACGCAGGGAGGACCCCTCGGCTACTTGGTCCTTGCGGTGGAGATGCAAAACCTCAAGGAAATATCCTCTTTTTATCACCAACGTGATTCCAGGATCCCCCCCATCCCTCCGGAAGGAGTAGACACACGCTACAGTTACTTTTTTGATACCGATGGGTGGATACTGTTTGACTCTGGAAATTCAAAGGATCCAAAGAGCGGTTTTGGTACGGAGCTTGCCAGATACGGCTACGCCGGAATTCTTGGGAATCCCGAGAACGGCGCAGCTTTCAAGCCTGATCAGAACATTGACAGCTTTTGGAGCATGATTGAGGGGGTGAAGCAGGGAAGGTACGGGGTCACAAAGACAGCCAACCTGGAGATTCAGAGCCCCACCTTCAAAGAGCACTTCTGTGCCTTTGGCCCTGTCATGTTCATGACCGCCAACGACAAGCCGCCCTTGGTTTATGGAGGAGTTGCATTTGTCGACAGAAGCCGAATGACCGAGGCGATCGTCTACAAACAGGTCTGGGTGATTTCCGTCGTCACGCTTGCGGCGATTTTGGTCCTGGCTGTCGTGATCTTCTCTCTTGCCCATTATATTACAAGGCCGCTTTCAGATCTCACACGTGCTGTGGACAGCATGCAGCAGAGCGGGCGGATGGAGTACCTGCAGGTCCCGGGTGCCGGCTACGAAACCGACCTCCTCAAAGACAGCATCAATGCCCTGATTGCGAGGATTAAGCAACAGCTTGAGCAGATCAGGATCAGCGAACGAATGCGAGAGGAAGCCGTCCTCCGGATAAGCGCCGATATAGAGAAGGAAAATCAAATTCCTCGCCAACTTTCAGACCCGGAGGTAGCAGGAATAATCGGGAATGGCGCAAGGGTTAGAAGCCTCAAGGCCGAAATCCTGAAAGCAGCCGGCTTCGATGCGGATGTGCTCATTGTGGGAGAAACAGGAACGGGCAAGCAGCTGACTGCCGAAGCCATTCACAGGTACGGCAGGAGAGCGGAAAAGCCGTTGGTCTGCATCAACTGCGGCGAACTGGACGAGAACCTTCTGCTTGACAGCTTATTCGGTCATGTCCCTGGGGCGTTTACCGAAGCCAAGAAGGATCGAAAAGGGGCGTTCCTGGAGGCAGATGGAGGCATTCTGTTTCTGGATGAAATACAGACGGCCTCGCCTTCTGTTCAACAAGCCTTGCTTCGCGCATTGTCACAAAGAATGTTCAGACCCCTGGGAAGCGACAGAGAGTTCGGCGTTGATGTCCGTGTGATCGCCGCAACCAACGCGGACTTGAAGGCGCTTGTCGCCAAGGGCAGATTCCGGCATGATCTTTATTTTCGACTGAAGGTCATCACCATTCAAACACCCTCCCTGAGAGAGATCAGAGAGGATATCCCGCTTCTGGTGAAGCACTATTTCGATCAGGCAAAGAGGCTTTCGCACAAGGAGAAGCTCAGAATGAGCAAAGGGGCGCTGGAAAGATTGAGGAACTACCAGTGGCCCGGAAATGTTCGAGAGCTTATGAACTGTCTTACCAGGGCAGTGATTATGGCCGAGGGACCGGTCATCCAGGCCGAGGACATTCTGCTGGAAGCGTGGGGGGAGACGGAATGCGAACCGCATTCCGAGACCCAGGCGCAGGTGAAGGATGCAACCGAGCTCACAGATGAAGTGGAGAAGACCGGTCTTCCTCCTATGAACGAGCGTCAGAGAAAGGCCTACCCCTTAATCGTTGAAAAGGGGAGTATCAGCCGTGTGGAATACCAGTGGATCATCGGGTCCGGTGTCCCATCCAGGACCGCCATCTATGATCTCCAAAATCTTGTCAGGAAGGGGCTTCTTGAGAAGACGGGGAGCGGCCCGTCCACCAGGTACGTGCCCGTCGAGCGGTACAGGACTCAAACCGGGAGCAGTTGACCCCTCCGATGGATTTTGACGACATCACTGAAAAGTACGATGCCTGGTTCACCACCCCGTTGGGTGGTGCCGTCGACAGGTGGGAAAAGGATGTCACCTGGAAGCTGGCCCAGCCCGTGCCCGGAGAGAAGGTCCTTGATATCGGAACCGGGACGGCCAATTACCTGATCGAACTGGCCGAGAGGGGGCTTGACTGCACCGGGCTGGATATCGGTCTCAAGATGCTGCTCCGGGGAAGAAGGAAAGCACTGGAGAAGGGGATAAGGCTGAAACTCGTCACCGCTTCGGGAGAAGCGCTTCCTTTTCAGGATGGCTTTTTTGACCTGGTTCTTTCGGTCACGGCCTTTGAGTTCTTCGAGAATCCTGTCCTCGCCGTCCAGGAGATGACAAGGGTATGCAGGCCCGGCGGGCGCATAGTTGTGAGCGTCCTGAATAAGTGGAGTATCTGGGCTGTGAGACGGAGAGTGCTCTCCTGGTTCCGGGATTCCATATTTACGCACTGCCGCTTCTATTCCTACGTCGAGATGCTTCATCTCTTCGGGTCCGCTGCATGGGATACTGCCGTTTTCGCCCCTCCGGGAATTCCGGACCGGCTGATTCCCTGCTTCAGCAGACTGGAGCCGCTCCTTCGGAAATGGGCAAAGCCCTTCGGCGCTTATCTGGTAATCTGCAAAAGACAAAAACCTTGACATGGGTCTTCCGCCAAATGTAAAAACATATCATAATTTAAAATCGCATTCCGTATTGTGGAACAATGATGAAATCGCTCCACAAGGTGTTGGACATCATCGAGGCGCTGGGAAAGTCCGGGGGCATTGGCATCCGCGAGCTTTCTGCACAGACAGGCTATCCTCCTCCAACCGTCCATAGAATCACCTCCACACTGATCCAGCGCAATTACATCAAGCAGGATTCAGAGACCAAAAAACTTTCCCTTTCGGTTCAGTTTCTTGAACTCGGAACGAAAGTCCAGCAGCAGTTCAACCTCACCGGCATCGCAAGACCTCACCTCGAGAAACTGATGGCCGAGTCCAGGGAGTCGGTGAACCTGGCCGTTCAGGACGGGGAGTATGTCGCCTATCTGGATCATGTGAGGAGCAACTATTCCATGCTCCAGCTCTTCACCAGGCCCGGAGCACGCGTACCTCTTTATTGCACCGGCGTGGGAAAGATGTTTCTCAGCCACTGGCCACGAGCCGAAGTGGAAGTCTATTTGGATCGAATCCTGCTGATCCCCCATACCTCCGAGACGATCATCGATCGCCGCAAGCTGATGGATGAACTGGTTCAGATCCGGGCAGCCGGCTATTCCGTGGACAACGAGGAAATGGAAAAGGGGGTTCGATGTGTGGCGGCTCTGGTGTGGGATCATCGTGGAAGGCCGGCCGGGGCTGTTTCGATCACGGGCGCGGCCATGCGAATAACCCCGGCCAGGATCAAGTATTTTGCAGAGTCAGTGAAGTCCTGCGCCCTTGCCATTTCCAGGGAGTTGGGCTTTACGAGCACCCTGTGAGTTCCTCATGAGTTCCTGAACCCGGAGCGGGGTACGGACAAACAAGTTACCCGCCTGTCGGTGTGCCGAAGGCGATGAGGGCCTGTCCATGCTACCGAAACCGTTAAACCCCGCTCGCGCGGAGCAGGCTCGCAAAATAATTCCAACGGAGAAAGGAGAAAGGCCATGGCTAAGATGACCACAATGGCAGCGGCAGTTCGAATCCTCGAGAGCGAAGGAGTCAAATATATTTTCGGTATTCCGGGTGCAGGGATTCTCCCCCTGTACAGGGCGCTGAAAGATCTCGGGACCATCAAACACATGGTCACCCGGCATGAAGAGAGCGCTATTCACATGGCGGACGGATATGCCCGCGCTCTTAACACCGTGGGCGTTTGCGCCGCGACCTCCGGCCCTGGAGCCAGCAACTTTGTCACCGGACTCTATACAGCTCAGGTCGACTCGATTCCGCTTCTTGCGTTAACAGGCCAGAATGTGCGGGCGCAGCTCGATCGGGAGGCCTTTCAGGCTGTCGATATTGCCGAGATAGTAAAACCGGTGGTCAAGAAATCCTATTGTATAAAGGACCCGGCAATGGTGCCCTGGATCTTTCGAGAGGCCTTCAAGATCATGCGCGAGGGGCGGCCCGGCCCGGTATTGATCGACCTTCCGCTGGATGTTCAGAAAGAGGAGATCGAATACGATCCGGAGACAGATGCACCCCTGCCGATACTTCGCATGGAGCCGAACCCCAAGCAGATCCGGAAGGCCGCGGACATGCTCCTATCTGCAGATCGGCCCGTCCTGCTTCTGGGCGGCGGGGTCATTCTTGCGGACGCGTGCAAGGAATTCATATCGCTTGCTGAAATGCTCCAGATTCCTGTGGTCACCTCCTACATGGGCAAGAGCGGGATTCCCTGGAACCATCCGCTCATGGCCGGGCACGTGGGAATCCAGTGCAACACCCGCTCAGGAAATCAGGTTTTTCTGGAGAGCACGCTTGTTCTCGCGGTGGGCGCGCGCTTCAATGACCGCCACACAGGGGATCTCAAGGTCTATAAAGGGAATCGCAAATTCATTCATGTGGACGTGGATCCTGGTCAGCTGGGCAAGAACATCATGCCCGATCTGGGCATCTGCGCGGACGCCAAGCTGACCCTTAACGCGCTTATCGATGAGATGAAGCGGCGAAAGGTCAAACCTCATCCCAAGAAGATCGACATAGCCCAGATCAGATCCAAAATGGAGCGGAAGACCGATTATGAAAACGTCCCCATAAAGCCCCAGAGGGTCTTCAAGGAGATTAACGAGTTCTTTGACGAGGAAACCGTTTTCGTCACGTGCATCGGGCTGAACCAGATATGGTCCGGTCAGCTTCAGAAGATCACCAAACCAAGGCATTATCTCGACTGCGGCGGGGCGGGTCCCCTGGGATGGGACATGCCGGCTTCCATCGGGGCCAAAATTGCACGGCCCGATAAGCTGGTCGTGGACGTGGTGGGGGATTTCGGATTCCAGTTCTGCATGGACGCCCTTCCTGTGGCCGTCATGTACAAGGTGCCGTTTGTCATTATCGTGCTTAACAACGGATACCTGGGGTTGATCCGGCAGGCCGAGAAATACCAGTACGACATGGATTTCGAGGTGCAGATATGGTATGACAGCTTACAGGCGATTCAGGCCGAGCAGATCGCCATGCGTGCCACAGCTGGAGGAAGAGTCAGTATGGCGGGGTCGCAGCAGGCCAGCCAGGTGGCCGAGAACGAGGGCAGGGGTTTCGATTTCGTGAAATTCGCCCAGGCCTGCGGCGCCAAGGGCGAACGCGTCACAGACCCGAACGAGATCAGGGCAGCCTTGAAGAGAGCCGCGGATTCCGAAGTTCCCTATGTAGTGGACATCGTCATGGAGCGGGATACCGACTGCTCAATGGGCGTGGCAATAGATTCGATTAGGGAGTTCGTCTAGACTCCCGGTTCCGCAGTTCATCTCTCCGCGTTAGAAGGCAGGTTCTTGGGGACGTGGAGATGGAAAGGTCTTTCATGAAGGTAGATCTCTTTTATGGCCGTAACGGTCTCACTGTGGATCTTCCTGACGACCTTCATGTCCATACTATTCGGAAGCATCCCATGGTCCCGCTCGCCGATCCCGTGCAGGCCGTGAGGAGCGCGCTGGATTCGCTCGTGGGATCTCCTCCTCTTCGTGAACTGGCCCGGGGCAAGAAAAACGTCTGCATCCTCATGTGCGACATCACCCGGCCGGTTCCCAACGGGACCATGCTTCCACCGCTGATCGATGTTCTGACCGAGGCCGGCATTCCGAAAGAAAAAATCCTCATACTGGTAGCAACAGGCCTCCACCGCCCCAATGAAGGAGAGGAACTGAGGGAGGTGGTCGGCTCTGACGAGGTCTTCCGCTCCATTCGGATTGAAAACCATTTTGCGAAGGACAGGGACGCGCATGTGGATCTCGGCAAAACCTCCGCAGGGATCCCGATCATCCTGGACAGGCGGTTTGTGGAGGCGGACCTCAAGATCGTGACCGGTCTTGTGGAGCCCCATTTCATGGCCGGGTATTCAGGAGGCCGGAAGGTGGTCGCGCCGGGGATCGCCTATCAGGATACCATCCTGATGTTCCATATGGCCCGGGTCCTGGAGCATGCCGATGCGGCAAATTGCATAGTAGAGGGAAACCCGCTCCACGAGGCCCAAATCGAGATTGTTCGGGCGGTAGGCTCAATCGTTTCATTGAACGTGGTGATTGACGAGGAGAGGCGGATGGGCTTCGTGAATTTCGGGGAGATCGAAGAGAGCCATCTCCTGGCTGTCGCATTCATGAGGAAACATGCCGAGGTCCGTGTGAATCGACGCTTCAAGACCATCCTCACCACCAGTGCGGGGTATCCGCTGGACAAGACCTATTACCAGGCGGTAAAGGGGATGGTGGGGGTCATGGACATTCTGGAACCCGGGGGGACCATCATCATCGCCAGTGAGTGCTCGGAAGGGATGGGAAGTCCGGAATTCGTGGAGTCTCAGCAGTTCCTCTGCCGGACCGGACCCGAGCGGTTCATGTCCGTTCTCGAGGGGAGGGAGAAGGCCCGGATCGACGAGTGGGAAACGGAGATGTTATTGAAGCCTCTCCGTACCGGAACCATTCAACTGTACTCCTCGCTTAGTCCTTCCGAGGCGAAGGATATCTTTGTTCAAAGCATCTCCTCGGTCGAAAAAGCCGTATTGGAGTGCGTCCGCAACCACGGAGACAGAGAAGTCGCAGTGGTGCCGGAAGGGCCCTATGTGATACCGCTCTATCGCCGGGAGTGGGCCTGCAAGGGTTAGCGCATAAAGGTGAGCGGCAGAGACCAATAGACGAACGTTGAACATCGAACCCTGGTCGCCTTCGGCGCCGCCATAGGCGGGTAAACATCGAACGTCCAACGTCGAATGAGAACCGAAAACCCTGAATCCTGAACCTCTGAACGCCGGCCGACGGCCAGAGCCTCCGCTTGCAAGGAGCATACATGGAAAAGCAGACTTTCATTGACCGGCTGAAAGCTATTGTGGGTCCGGAATATGTCCTCCACTCCGAAATGGATCTGACCCTTTACGGGTATGATGCTTCTCTTGAGAAAGGAAAACCGGACGTGGTGGTTCTCCCCGACTCAACGGAGGAGGTGGCCGGGGTGGTCGGGCTTGCATACAATGAGAAATTTCCCGTTATCGCAAGAGGTTCGGGGACAAACCTGAGCGGAGGGACCATCCCTGTGAAGGGCGGGGTGGTGATTCATTTCTCGCGGATGAACCGGATCCTGGAAATCGATATCCCGAACCGGACCGTCACTGTGGAACCCGGCGTGATCACTCTCGACCTTCAAACCCTGCTGCTGAAGCAGGGAATGGTCTACGCGCCGGATCCGGCCAGCCAGAAGGTTTCAACCCTCGGCGGGAACTTCGGGGAGAATTCCGGGGGTCCCCACTGCCTCAAATACGGGGTGACCACGAATCACATCCTCGGAGCGGAGCTGGTTCTCTACGACGGGAACGTCATCCAGACCGGCGGGAAATCCCAGGACAACCCGGGTTACGATCTCACCGGGATCCTGGTGGGGAGCGAGGGAACCCTGGGCATTGTGACGAAAATGATCCTCAAACTCATACCGGCCCCTGAAGCAGTCAAGACCATGCTGGCGATCTATGATTCGATCGAGGATGCGAGCAATACGGTCTCCGCCATCATTGCGGAAGGAATCGTTCCCGCGACCCTGGAAATGATGGACAACCTGGTGCTCAAGGCTGTGGAGGATTCGGTGCATGCAGGATATCCATTGGACGCCGCGGCGGTGCTGATCATCGAACTGGACGGCATGCTGGACGGCATGGAAAGACAGGCAGGAAAGATCATGGATATCTGCAAACGGCACAAGGTGCGTGAAGTTCGTATGGCCAAAAGCGAGGCCGAGCGGGCGGAGCTCTGGGCCGGCCGCAAAGGAGCCTTTGGGGCCGTGGCGCGACTGAGACCCAGTTATCTTGTCTGTGACGGAACGGTTCCAAGGACAAAACTGCCCGAGGTGCTCGAGAAGGTCATCGCGGTCGGGAAGAAGTATGACCTCCCCATAGGAAACGTATTTCATGCCGGGGATGGAAACCTCCATCCTCTGATACTCTTCGATGAAAGAAACAAGGAAGAACTCGCAAAGGTCCACAAGGCCGGCGCGGAGATCCTCAAAATCTGCGCGGACGCAGGCGGGACCATAAGCGGGGAACACGGGATCGGAACGGAGAAGATCAAAGAGATGTCCTTTGTCTTCTCGGAAAGCGATATCGATTTCATGCGGCAGATCAAGAAGGCTTTTGATCCTCAGGATATGTGGAACCCCGGAAAGGTGTTGCCGCCGGCTTGATCAAATTTGAAGATTCCTGTAATGGAACACTCAAAGTAGAAGGAGCGGACAAGTGGCACAAGTGAAGCAGATCCTCGAAGAACTCGCCGGTATCGCAGGACGGGACTGCCTGAAGACGGATCCCGATGTCACCGCCCGTTATGCTGTGGAGGGTCTCAGGCCAAAGGCCGTGGCATTCCCCACAAACACGAAGAGGGTATCCGAAATTGTTCAATGTGCCGGACGCGCCGGTCTTGCCGTGGTACCCTGGGGCAGTGGAACCAAGATGAGCATGGGGAACCAGCCGAACCGTCTGGACCTGGTGATCTGTACGTCAGGGATGAACCATATGCTGGACGTGGACACGGCCAATCTAACCATTACAGTGGAAGCAGGCGTTCGATTCAGGGACATTCAGGCCAGACTCGCCACTCAGGAGGACCGCTGCTATCTCCCCCTGGAGAGCCTCACGACCGAGAAGAGTGAATTCATCTGTTCCGACCGTTCACACAGCGGCTGCTTCCTGCCCCTCGATCCGCCGTTCAGTGACAAGGCAACCATTGGCGGCATTGTGGCGACCAACTCCAGCGGCCCGAAGAGGTTGTTGTATGGACTGCCCAGGGATCTCGTTCTCGGCGTCCGGTTTGTGACCCCCAAAGGCGATATTGTGGGTGCCGGAGGCAAGACGGTGAAGAACGTCTCGGGCTACGATGTTTCCAAACTGATGATCGGTTCTCAGGGATCCCTCGGCATTCTTTGCGAGATGACCCTCAGGCTTCTCCCGCTGCCTGAGAGTATGGGGACCCTGGTTTTCGCATTTGATCGGTTTTCAGACGCAGGCAGTTTTGCCGCCGCAGTGATGGGAACCAAGCTCCTGCCCGCCGCACTGGAGGTAGCCGACAGGGCCGCCTTGGAAGGCATCGAGCTTCGTGAGACTGTCGATCTCGGTTCCGGCTCCTATTTTGTCATTATCGCCCTGGAGGCAAGCAAGGAAGCGGTCGCACGCATGTCCGCGGAGCTTCCCGCCATGGCTCGGCACTTCAGGTCAAAGGGATATGCCGACATCCAGGAGGACAAGCATCGGCTCCTCTGGCTCAAGTTGGGCGAACTCCAGTCCATTTTGGCAAATCGGCATCGGGGACTCGTATCGCTTCAACTCAATTATCCTCTTTCGGAGTGGAGAAGGATCTTTGAGTTCGCCGAACTGGCCTTGTCCCGGAATGAAATGGAGCACACACTTCTTTGCCATTCGGGGTGCGGCATTACTCTGATCAACATCCTCCTTGGAGCGCGTCAGGCCGGCGTGAGCACTGCTCTGAACGAGGTGGTCCAGTCGCTGACGGCCGAGTGCAAAAAGGTTTGCGGAAACCTGGTCGTGCTAAGGGCGCCCGCCGATCTGAAGAAGACCCTCCCGGTGTGGGGGGAGATGGGCGCGGACCTGATCCTGATGAAGAGGATCCGGGAGGAAATTGACATTTCGGGCCTGATGAGTCCGGGGCGGTTCATCTAGCTTACATCAAGTGTTTTCAGTGTCCAGTGTTCGGTGTTCGGAGTTCAGTGTTCAGGGTTGTGTACAGACTTTGCTTTCCTGAACGCTGAACACAGAACCCCTGAACATTTGAAGAATGACCATGACCAATGATCAATGAAAAACGGGGTCTCCATATGAATCTCGCACAGCTTCGCAGAATGTCCTATGACGAAGTCGCGAAATGCAATAAATGCGGCTTTTGCCTTCCCAATTGTCCGGTCTATCTGGCCGAAGGCAGGGAGTCATCCGCCCCGCGCGGACGCAATGCCATCACCAGGGCCGTGATCGAGGGCCGACTGGAGTGGAGCCCTGAGATCGAAAAGTCGATCTTCTCGTGCCTTGGGTGCGGGGCGTGCACCGCCGCCTGTTTTCCAAAGGTCAAGACCAAAGACCTCGTGTTCCGCGATCGGGAGTGCCTGGTTGGAGAGGGCTTGTATCCGAAGATCGCCGATCGGGTGGCGCGCTTTCTTGAAGAAAAGCACAACATCTCCGATGACGATAACCAGGAACGTGCCGAATGGCAGGAAATGATGGGAGACATGCCTGAAGGTGCACTGGAGAAGGAAAGGGCCGATGTCATCTTCTTCGTGGGATGTGTGGCCTCTTTTTTCCCAATGGCCCAGAAGATTCCGGTCAACATGGCCCGCATCCTGAGAAAGGCAGGTGTCGACTTCACTGTGCTGGGCGGGGAGGAATGGTGCTGTGGGTTCCCCCTGATCGGCACGGGAATGCCGGATAAGATGAAAGGGCTCATGGAGCACAATATCAAGAAGGTGGAAGAGGTCGGGGCCAAGTCGGTGGTTTTCACGTGCCCTTCCTGCTACCACACATGGAAAAGCCTTTACCAGTTGCCCGGCGTGGAACTCTATCATTCTTCCCAGATGCTTCACCGGATGGTAGAAGAAGGTCTCATCAAACCAAAGGAAATGAATGTGACCGTGACCTATCATGATCCCTGCGACCTGGGCAGGAACAGCGGAGTGTTTCAAGAGCCCCGGCAGGTGTTGAAGGCGATTCCCGGTCTCAAGCTGGTGGAACTGGCGCATAACCAGATGCTTTCCATGTGCTGCGGGGGCGGAGGGAATGTGGAGATGGTCAACCCGGAGCTGTCCGCAATGGTCGCCCGGATGAAGCTCCAGGAGATCGCGGATACCAAGGCCGACATGGTTGTTTCCTCGTGCCAGCAGTGTCTCAGGACCATCGCCACGCGAGCCCGGCGGGAAAAACAGAATCTGGTGGTGAAGGATCTGACGGAGCTCGTGTTCGAGGCGATGGAATAGAAAGCTAAAAATTTTCGCGCAGAGTCGCAAAGGCGCAGAGAAATACTTCGTGCAAGAGGATTTCTTCCCCGGCTTTCGCCGGGGTCGTTCAATGTCGGCGCCCCCGAATGGCTGGATAAAGTGCTTTTTCGAACGCGGAAAGAAATCTTATAATTCTCTGCGCCTCAGCGTCTCAGCGCGAGAAAAATGTGCATTGTGAAAGGAGTGGACAGATGAAATTCGGCCCGAGGAGAGGAATCTACATTGACATACGGAAAGAGATGAGGGGAAAAGAAAAACCGCTCTCGAAAAGTGAACTGCGCTTCTTTGAGGAATTCGATCTGATTTATCGATCCCTCTGCACCATGATGTTCAACTATGTGCCTACATCGGGGCATCCGGGCGGCTCAATTTCTTCAGGCCGCTTCCTTTCCGGGCTCCTTTTTCATTCCATGGATTATGATGTCTCGGATCCGGATCGGCCCGAAGCGGATCTGATTTCCTTTGCCGCAGGCCACAAGGCTCTCGGCCTCTACGCCATGTGGGCACTGCGAAACGAGTTCGTCCGCATCGGGGCGCCCGAACTCCTGCCCCGAAAAGAGGCCATGCAGTTTCGCATGGAGGACCTCCTGGGATTCAGGAGAAACCCGGTGACGAAGAGTCCTCTGTTCGTGAAATTCCATTCGAAGCCCCTGGACGGCCATCCTACCCCGGCTACCCCTTTTGTACGGCTTTCGACCGGGGCTTCGGGGGTGGGGGTCGCCAGTTCCCTGGGTCTGGCATATGGGGCCCTGGATTATTATAGGGCTGCAAACGCACCTGTTGTTCACATCTCCGAAGGAGAAGGCGGACTCACACCCGGACGCGTTTCCGAGGCCCTGGCAGCGGCCGGGACCGCGTCTCTCAAGAACGCCGTAATGCATGTGGACTGGAACCAGGCCTCAATCGATTCCAACCAGGTATGCCGAAACGGCGATACTCCCGGGGACTACGTCCAATGGAACCCCATGGAGCTCGCCTACATGCATGACTGGAACGTCATCTATGTGGACCAGGGCATGGACTTCCAGCAGATCCTGGCGGCTCAGCAGAGGGCCGCCCGAATGGAAAACAGCCAGCCCACCGCCATCGTGTACCGGACCACCAAGGGTTGGAAGTACGGCATCGAAGGCAAGGGGTCGCACGGGGCGGGCCACGGACTTTGCAGCAGCGGCTTCTTCGATGCGCTGGGACCTCTGGTCAAGAAATCCAGGATGAAGATGCCCAGGTGCGAAGCGGAGCAGCGCTGCAAATCGGGAAAGGAGAGCGATGTTCTCGAGGAGTGTTATTGGGAGGCCATTACGGCCCTTCGCAAGGTAATCGAGAAACGACAGGACCTGGTGAAAACCTTTGTGGGGAGACTTGTACAGTCGCGCGAACGGCTGGAGCGAAAACAGCGCCGCCCCCGGGAAGATGCGCCGGACGTGAACGCCATCTACGCCGCTGCAGAAAAGGAGAGGGCCACGATCCCGGAGACTCTCCAACTCAAATCGAACACCTCGACAACGCTCAGAGGCGAGCTTGGGCGTGTGCTCGAATACTACAACAAGGTCGGCAAAGGGGCTATCATGATCGCGGCAGCCGATCTGCTCGGCTCCACGAGCGTGAACACCGGGGCAAAAGGATTTCCGTCCGGATACTTCAACAGTGCTTCCAATCCCGGTGCCAGAACCCTGTCCATAGGCGGTATTTGCGAGGACGCGATGTCCGGCATCTTCTCCGGCATGGCCACATTCGGCCGCCATATCGGTGTAGGGTCATCCTATGGGGCTTTCATAGCGCCGTTGAGCCACATAGCGGCCCGCCTGCACGCGATCGGCAATCAGGCGCGCCAGTCGCTCTCACCACAGCCTTACAGAACGATGTTCGTGGTTTGCGCCCATGCAGGGGTGAAAACCGGCGAGGACGGCCCGACACATGCCGACCCGCAGCCGCTCCAGCTCCTGCAGGAGAATTTCCCCCGCGGGACCATGATCACCCTGACGCCATGGGATCCGCAGGAGATGTGGCCTTTGGTCTCCGCCGCCCTGGCGAAGAGGCCCGCTGTCATCGCCCCCTTCGTAACCCGTCCGAGTGAAAAGATACTGGATCGAAATGGGCTCGGAATAGCGCCCCCAACCGAATCGGCCACGGGCGTTTATCTCCTGAAATCGGCCGAAGGGCGCAAAGACGGCACGCTGGTGCTGCAGGGCAGCGAAGTGGCCTACGCATTTGTAGAGAAGACCCTGCCTCTGTTGAAGGAAAGAGGAATCAACCTCGACGTCTATTATGTGTCAAGCGCCGAGCTTTTCGATATGCTTCCTGAATCGGAAAGGGAGCGAATTTTCCCGGCCAGGCTGGGCGACGAGGCGCTGGGCATCACCGGGTTTACGCTTCCAACCATGTACAGGTGGATCCGCTCCGAACGGGGCCGAAAGATGACGCTCCACCCCTTCCGTGACGGTCATTTTCTTGGGAGCGGCCAGGCGCATATGGTGCTCGAGGAGGCCAAGCTGGACGGGGAGAGCCAGTTCAAGGCAATTGAGGAGTATCTGGGGTAAAGCGCATGGCGCATAGAGCCAGCGCATAACGCAAAAAACAAGGGGAACGCCCCTCGGCACGTTCGGGGCCGAGGGAAAGCCGACGAGCCTCGCACGATGGGTTTCGCTGCGCTCTACCCATCCTTCTCTCTGAGGAAAGAAGGGAGATTCCATCTTGTCATTCCGGTGTAAACCGGAATCCAGACGCCTTGAACGAGTCCGGCCAGCGCGGAGAGACTATAAAGAAGGAGGGCGTGACACGCAAGCCCTCCTTCCTAATCCCTCTCGTGCTTCTTTGCTTTTTGATTGACGCTGTGCGCTATGCACTATGCGCTTTGCTCCTGTGCGCCATACGTTATTCGAACGTTGCCGTGACTTTACCAAGTGTGGAGAAACTTGCGGTATATGTCGTTCCCTTTTCAATCGGGAGGATTGGGGTCAGGGTTCCGGTCATCACGATCTGCCCCGCCTCAAGGCCTTTGCCCCTGTCCGCCAGCTTGCCGGCCAGCCAGGATACCGCTTTTGCGGGGTGTCCCATGGCGAGTCCCCCGGTCCCCTCTGCCAGCTCTTTTCCGGACTGGGTGAGGACCACTTTCTCGTTCAGAAAATCGAAGTCCTTTGGGGAGTTCCAGTTTCCGGAGAGGACCACGCGGGCGGAAAAGCCGTTGTCTGCAAAAAAGTCGTTGTACGGACATTTCCAGTCCTTTATTCGGGCATCACAGATTTCAAAAGATGCGCATACACCCTCTGTTGCCTGAACCACCTGTTCTACGCTCAATCCTTTACCTTTGAGCGGGCTCTTGAGCTTGAAACAGATTTCGCACTCGATCTTTGGTGCGATGAGCTCGTTCATGGAGAGCCTGACCCCGTTCTTGAGCAGCATGGGATCCAGGAGATAGCCGTAAGTGGAGTCAGGCAGACCCATCTTCTCCCGAACTGCAAGATTCGTAAAACCGATCTTGAAGCCGGCAAGTCTCTCACCCGCCTGAATGCGTTTCTCGATGTTTCTCTCGCAGATTCGGTGAGCATCGTCAAGGCTGAGACCGCCCGGAACCACATCCGATATGGGTCCTACCGCCACTCGTTTCTTTTCCGCTTCCACCAGGATCTGCATTTCTTTTTCAAATGCCATGGGATTCTCCTTTCTCGATTGCGAAATCTCTAACCTTCTACTTTTTCAATGCGCACCTTCTCTCCGCTTCGGACCTTCTTGAATACGGCGGCATCGCCTTCGACTTTGCCCAGCACGTTGACAGCACTGGCTGCCCGGCATTCACTGCCCCGGCTTGCCGGCGTACGCCCGAAGAAGATGCAAAAGGCATGTCCCGGCGGCCAATAACCCAGCGCTCCCACTTCCACCACGTCTGTCGCGTCATCCGCCTCCTGCTGATGAATCGGGATGCCGAAATAGATCTCATCACCCCAGGTATTTGCCGATGCCTCCAGGGGAAGAGCTTTCCAGAGCGACTCCGCCGTATCGTTTTCCTTCAACACTGCGGTTGCAGACACCTGACCTGCAGAGATGCGGATCTTGTGCATAATGACTCTCCTTCACACTCGGGATTTAACAGCTCACAAGTATAGCAGAAAGCAAGTTCCTTTTCATTCGCCAATGTTGCCATCTCGTGTACTGCGACAGAAGTCCTTTTACCTATTTCGTGACACTGTGGTTGGCCCTGAAGGTCTTTTTTCAAGAACGAAAACACTAGATATCGAGCCTGTTGCCTTGAGGATCGACCAGGTCTTTATCGGTATAGTACCCGACCTTGACGGACTTCATGTACTCCCACTGAGACTTGAAGGCCTTCATGGCAAGAGGATGTTTCTTGGCCCACGACACCCAGAGGGCCGGCGCAAACTTCCTGAACTTTTCTATGTCGGATTCCTTGAGCCGGATCACCTCGACGTTCTGTTCGGTTTGGAATTTGTCAAAAGCCTCGATGTCAGCCTTCTGAATGGATGAGTATTGTTCCCACGAGTGCTTCTTCACTGCCGCCTCGAAAATCTCCTGCAGGTGCTTGGGGATCTTTCTCCAGGTATTCATGTTGACTTCAATGCTCATGACGTCCACCGGCTGGTGAAGACAGGGGGTGGAGGGCGGACCCATGATGATGTACTTGCATATCTTTCCCAGTCCAAGGGTGTAATTGACGGCCGCCCCCACGAAGTCGGAACCATCGATGATACCCTTCTCGAGCGCCGGATAAACTTCATCGCTTGAAAGGAGGATGGTTGAGACGCCTGCGGCCTTGTAGATGTCTGCGACTATGCCGCCCGGGTAGCGAATCTTTTTGCCTTTGAAATCTTCAAAAGAGCGGATGGGCACCTTTGAGTGGATCAGGTTATCGTCGTGCTGGATGGGACCGACATAGTAAAGATTCTGGGCGCCGTAGGCCTCCCTGGCGATCTCTTTCCCCCCCATGCTCTCGTACCAGGTCTCGAACTGCTCGGCCCGATCGAGGCTGAAGGGATAGGAACTCAGGAATGTGCAGGCCGGCACTTTGCCCGGCCAGTATACGTCGAAGCAGTGCATGGCTTCGAACACACCCGCCTTCACAGCGTCGAACATTTCAAAAGTTCCTACGACTGCGCCTGCGGGAAAAGGTTCAACGACAAGCTTGCCTTCGGTCAGTTCACCCACTTCCTTGCAGAACTTCACAAACCCCGGGTAGGCAAAGTCACTGGCATTCCATGCGGTCTGCATCCTGATTTTAACAGGAGGTTGGGCAGAGGCCCTCATCACCGCCGGAAATCCGACGAGGCCCGCCGTTCCCGCCGCCACTCCCGCAGCCTTTATGAAACTGCGGCGGGAAACCTTTTTCCCTGTGAACTCCTTGCTCTTTTCTTCCCTCATATTGGCCCCCTTGACTCTTGCACGAGTGTCGTAATACGCGAAGTACTTAGCATAACGTGTCATTTCGAACGGATCGAGAAACCCATGCAAAGCATTGTCCCGTTCGCAGTGAGTGATCTCTTCCAGGCGCAACAACGACGTTCGCCAGCGCCGGCCTTTTCGTAGTCATGCTCGAGCTAGGAAGTCCCCATATTCCCCGATGTGAAATTATCTTTCTGTAATTCTAGAACAATGTTTACAGGCGACCCGGAACCTGTCAAGCCGAAAGGAACTCGCGAGCGGGGAAAGCACCGATGCGTGGCTGGGAAAAGCTTCCTTTTTTTTGCTTTCGGCCCGATCAAATTACTGATATATGTTCGAGCTAAAGGGGGGCCGACTGGTCGCCAATCACGCGTGGCCGGTCCGCTATGTTGGAAATACCATGTTCTTCCTGAAAATGAAATACTCCCATGCCTCTCCCTTTCAAGCCGAACCGATCAGGATTGGGGTTTACAGAAAGGATCTGGGGAAAAAGAGGTGCTGTTCTTGACAACACCCAAAGGGTGTTTATATTTTTTGGTTAAAGGAATTCCAGGAGAGAGATCAGCCATTTAGGACTACGGCGGATATCTTTTTTGCCCTTTCATCTTCGAAGGACAAATACTTTCAAACATTTTAGGAGGATTATTCGAATGAAGATCAAGCCGTTGAACGACAGGGTTCTGGTTCTCAGAATCGAACAGGAAGAAAAGACCTCCGGCGGGATCATTATCCCCGATACCGCCAAGGAAAAACCGCAGGAGGGGAAGGTGATTGCTGTAGGGCCGGGAAAGGTCAACGACAAGGGAGAAAGAATTCCCCTGGAAGTCAAGGAAAAGGATAAGGTCCTCTTTGGAAAGTATTCCGGGTCGGAGATCAAGGTGGACGGGGTTGAGCATCTGATCATGAGAGAAGACGATATTCTTGCAATTGTTCAATAGGAGGAGGTTAAGGAATGGCAGCCAAAGAGATCCATTATAGTGCAAAGGCCAGAGAGAAGATGATCAAGGGCGTGGATACGCTGGCCGAAGCTGTCCGTGTGACACTCGGGCCGAAGGGAAGAAATGTCCTCATCGAGAAATCATGGGGATCCCCCAAAATGACAAAAGACGGCGTCACGGTGGCGAAGGAAATCGAGCTGGAAGATAAATTCGAGAACATGGGCGCGCAAATGGTCAAGGAGGTAGCCTCCAAGACCTCTGATGTGGCCGGTGACGGCACGACCACCGCAACAATTCTCGCCCAGTCCATATACCGGGAAGGCATCAAGCTGGTGACCGCCGGTGTCAACCCCATGGCCTTGAAGCGCGGCATTGAAAAGTCGGTTGAAGTTGTGGTGGAAGAGTTGAGACGACTCTCGAAGCCCACTAAGGAGAAGAAAGAAATCGCCCAGGTAGGCACTGTGTCGGCCAACAACGACACCACCATCGGGGACATCATCGCCGAGGCGATGGAAAAGGTCGGGAAGGAAGGGGTGATCACTGTCGAGGAAGCCAAGGTCATGGAGACCACCCTGGAAATCGTCGAAGGCATGCAGTTTGACCGCGGGTATCTCAGCCCCTACTTTGTAACCAATGCCGAGAAGATGGAGATTCATCTGGAAGATCCGCTCATCCTCTTGAACGAGAAGAAGATCAGTGTCATGAAGGACCTGGTTCCCATCCTGGAGCAGGTCGCGAGGATGGGGAAGCCCCTCCTGATCATTGCCGAGGATATCGAAGGCGAGGCATTGGCAACCTTGGTGGTGAACAAGCTGAGGGGAACCATCAAGTGCGCGGCCGTAAAGGCGCCGGGTTTCGGCGACAGGCGGAAGGCCATGCTGGAAGATATAGCGATTCTGACCGGAGGCAAGGTGGTCAGCGAGGATTTGGGGATCAAGCTGGAGAAGCTGTCCCTCGAAGACCTTGGAAATGCCAAGCGAATCACCATCGACAAGGATAACACCACGATTGTCGACGGCGGCGGAAGCAGGCAGGCCCTTGAAGGCAGGGTAAAACAGATCAGGGCCCAGATTGAGGAGACCACCAGCGATTATGATCGGGAAAAGCTCCAGGAGCGCCTTGCAAAATTGATCGGCGGTGTGGCTGTAATAAATGTCGGGGCCGCAACAGAGCTCGAAATGAAGGAGAAAAAGGACAGGGTTGAAGATGCGCTCAATGCCACCCGCGCAGCTGTCGAGGAAGGAATCGTGCCGGGAGGCGGTGTCGCTTTTCTCCGCGCCTTGAAGGCCCTGGACAAGCTGGAACTCGAGGGGGATCAGGCCCTTGGCATCAAACTGATCAAGAAGGCCCTGGAAGAGCCCATGCGGCAGATCGCAAACAACGCCGGGTTCGAAGGGTCGGTAGTCGTTCAGCGCGTGTTGGACGGAAAGGGCAACTTCGGCTTCAACGCGGACACAGGCGAGTACGAGGATCTTCTCAAGGCGGGGATCATCGATCCGACTAAGGTGGCCCGCTTTGCGCTCCAGAATGCGGCCTCGGTTGCCGGTCTTTTGATGACCACCGAAGCGATGGTCGCGGAAAAACCGAAGAAGGAAAAAGCTCCAATGCCTCAGATGCCCTCAGAGGACATGTATTAGCAGGAGCGAATTAAAAAGGCCGGGCAGGAATTGATCCTGCTCGGCCTTTTCGTTTGCTATGCTCTTGCTTAATCGATGGGTTTCGCTGCGCTCTACCCATCCTACGTTAAGCCCAGGGTTCTCTTTGCGCCTTTGCGTGAGGCCACTTTCTTTACTGCTGGATCTCCGCTTTTGCCGCCGGCAGGTAGATCCGCACCGTCGTTCCCATGCCCGGCGTCGAATCAACGATGATTGATCCATCGTGGTTCTTGACGATGCCGTACACGGCGGCCATGCTGAGTCCTCTCCCCATTATCTTTGTAGTGAAGAAGGGTTCAAATATTCTCCCCTTGATCTCCTCAACCATCCCCTTTCCAGTATCCGAGACCTGGATGCATGCGCATCGGCCGACACTTTGTCCGGGTATACGAGGCATTGCCCCGAGAAAATCCTCCCTCGTGAGAATTCGGATATATCCCGGTCCTTCCATGGCTTCTTTGGCGTTTTCCACAAGTGCGGAGACGACCATCTGCAACTGCGCCGGATCTGCCAGAATCTGCGGGAGGTCCTTTGCCAGGTCTTTCTCAAGATGAATATCGACACTCATCTCCCTTGCGATTTCGGGATAAATCATTTCAACGATCTCGTTAAGGGACATGGGCACAGGCTGGTAATTTCCCCTCCTGGCATAGGCCAGCAACTGATCTGTGATGTGGGTCATCCTCTTCACGGCGGACAACATGCTTTTTGCATACTTGTCCACTTCGGGGTTTCCTGAGAGATCCAGCTGAAGGAGATCGATACTGCCCACGATGGCTACGAGAGCATTATTGAACTGATGAGCTATCCCTCCGGCCAACGTGGCAATGGCATCCGTTTCCAAAGCGTAGGGGAGACTCTTGTCCAAGTCGCTTCCCTCGAAGCGATTGGACTGGGTCATATGCTTGATCGATGCAATCATCACTCCTCCGAAAGCATGTCTTGGAACAAGGGGTAGTCACCAGGGAAATGAGATTAATGGGAGATCGGCTAAATGAGAGAAAAGTTTCCTTGCTGATGGAAACTATTATAAAGAAAGGAGGGGTTGTCAAAGCTGAATATGTGGCAGGAAAAGTTAGGGGGCGGCCCTGTGCTGGGTCTCCCTAAATGCCCTTGCTCACGAGAGATAATCTCCGCCACCCTTAACCCATAAATAACAGGCGGGATTTCGGAAGTGAGAAGAGCGTATGATTCCAAACAGTTAACTTTCTTTCAGCGCTGGGGGGCGAGAATAGTGAATTGCCGGAACTCCGTTTTTCTCGCGTTTTTGGTCTCTCTTGCACTCTTTCGGTTCATGTCCCTTCATTTTTTTTGGTTTTTCCCAGGAAGAAGGAGGAACCGCTCTTGCGTGTCAGTTCAAAGTTCTGCCGGAAGGTCCCTTCTCCTGAAATGGTGACACTGGCCTTCTCGTTTTTGTATCCCTTTGCATCCGCCTTGAGACTCCACTCCCCCTCCTTCAGGTTGATGAGTTCGTAATACCCGGAAGAATTCGTCTCTGTTTTCTTCTTTTCCTGTCCTTTGCATTCAATCGTGACTTTTTTGATGGGCATCCCTGACTCCTGATCCGTTACAATCCCGTAGACGGCGGTGAGCCCCTCCGGCGGACTCCCTCTGTAATCATCGACTCCTACAACCGCGGTCTCCGGCTCCGCCATAGCCTCCCGGGCCTGATACATCCTGGTACGGCCCTCAAAGATCACCCCTGCGTCTATTACGACGGCGGGTGCAACAATATTTCCGAAGACCTTGGCAGGGGCACGGAGATCAACCCTCTGATCGGCGACAATATCCCCGTGAACCTCCCCGCTGATTACGACGTAGGAGACGTGGATATTCGCCTTGACCAGTGCGTATTCTCCGATTACCAGGTTTCCGGTGGAGTTGATCTCTCCTTGAAGAGATCCGTCGATTCGAAGGGTGCCCTCGAAACGGAGGCTTCCCTCAAAGTCCGCGTCCTTCCCCAGGAAGGTGATCTCCTTATCGCTCTTCCCCATAGGTCTGTTACCCCTTTTTTCCTAGAGTGATCCGCCCGCGCTCAGTGGGACCCTCTCGGGTTGAACCGGCTCACCCTCGCGGATCTTCACAAAGCGGTGCTGGAAGCTGTACTGTATTGAGCAGAGGACCGGAACCACCACAAGCGTGAGGATGGTGGCAAAACCGAGTCCGAATATCACTGCTACCGCCATAGACCCCCACCATTGAGAGGATTCCCCTCCGACATCCCATGCGAGTTTGCGGAAATCGAAGCTGATCCGTATAGCCATTGGCAAAAGCCCAAGGATCGTTGTGATCGCCGTCAACATGACCGGTCGGAAACGCACCATTCCCGCGGCGATCAGGGCGTCCTTTGAAGCGAGCCCTCTTTCCATCAACTGGTTGTAATAGTCTATCAGCACAATGGCGTTGTTTACAACCACTCCGGCAAGACTGATTACACCGATTCCCGTCATGATGACCCCAAATGGGGTGGAAGTGATCAAGAGGCCGGCAAAAACACCGACGAGGGAGAGGAGAACCGAGGTCATGACAATGAGGGGCGTGCTGAGAGAGTTGAACTGGAACATGAGGATGATGAGTATGGTAAAAAGCGCGGCAACAAACGCCTTGCCAAGAAAAGCCTGGGCCTTCTGCTGCTCCTTCTGCTCGCCTGTAAACCTGTATTCATAGCCCCGGGGCCAGTCTTGCTTGGAGAGGATCTTCTGAATATCCCGGATCACATCATTGGCCAACCGGCCCGAAACATCCCCGATGATTGTCACGACCCTTTTCTGATCAAGCCTCATGATCGCGCCCATGCCGCTTGCCGGGCTGATCTCGGCTATGCTCGTGATCGGCACCGGCTCGCCCCTGGGCCCGGAGACCGTGATTCTTCTCAAATTCTCGAAGGATCTGCGGTCCTTTTCTGGCAATCGGGCCATGATGTCATATTCATTCTTGCCTTCCCGGTAGACGCCCACCTTTGCGCCATTGACCGCGGCCTTCACTGTATAGGCGATCAGATAGGTGTCGAGACCGAGGAGCGCCGCCTTTTCCTTATCCACCCTGACCTTGATCTCGGGTTTCCCCTTCACGAAGTTATCCTTCAAGTCGACCAGGCCGTCCACATCTTTAATCCTTTTCCGCACCCTGTCGGCCAGTTCGCCGAGAACCAAAATGTCTTTCCCTGAAATCTCCAGGCTCACGGGAGGGCCGGTGGGGGGGCCCTCTTCCTCCTTTTCGACCTGGACCTCAGCGCCGCTCATCATTCCGAGGAGCTTTCCCCGCAGTTCCTTGATGGTCTCGGGTGAAGGCCTGGACCGTTGGTGTATCTCCTTGAAGTCGAGGACTATCCTGTTGATGTGGGTCCCTGTGCCTCCCTGGGAGAAGGGGTCGCCGCCGACAGAACCTATGTTGGTGATCACGAATCGGATGTCCTGGTACTCGGAAACGATCTTTTCCACCTGGGATACCAGTGCGTCGGAAGCATCCAAGTTCGTGCCCTCGGGCGCCTTGATGTGCACGTTGACCCGCTTGGGATCTACTTCCGGGAAAAACTCCACACCCTTGCCGAATTTTGCGTAACCCGCAACAGATCCGATCAGCAGGACGAAGCTGATCAAGATCACGAGAAAACGATTGTTCAGGGACCATGTGAGGAGCCTGAGATAAAACCTTTTCACCAAAACCTCCCGTCCCGGGGAGGATCTGACCCTGTGGGAAGGCTTCATCTTCTGATAACGGGCGGAGAGCACCGGATTGATGACCAGGGCGACGAAAAGAGAAGCGGAAAGGGTAATGATGACCGTCTGGGGCAGGAAGGACATGAACTCGCCCATGATGCCCGGCCAGAAGAGGATTGGAAAGAAGGCGCCGAGAGTCGTCAACGTAGAGGTGATCACCGGCCATGCAACTTCGTTCGTTGCGGCCAGGGCGGCCTGGTACCTGGATTTTCCCTCCTGCATATGGCGATAGATATTTTCCACGATGACGATCCCGTTGTCCACGAGCATCCCGAGTGAGAGAATGAGCGAGAAAAGAACGACCATGTTGAGGGTGATATTGAAGCCGAGAAGCATGGCGAAGGCGATGAACATGGAGTAGGGAATGGCAAGAGAGATGAACAGGGCCGACTGGCCGTTGATGAATGCGAAAATCACCGCCAGAACCAGGATCAATCCGGTAATGATGTTGTTCTCCAGATCCGAGACCATGAGCCGTACGTCGTCGGACATGTCCGAGATCAGGTCTATCCGGAGCGAAGGCGGAAGCTGGTCCTTCATTCCGGCGACCGCCTGTTTCACCTCATCCGAGATCCTGACAATGTTCTCTCCGCTTCTCTTGATGACGGCCAGGGTTATGCTCTGGCGGCCGTTGAGGCGGCTCCTGGTGAGGGGATCCTTGTAACTGTCGTTGATGGTTGCCAGATCCCGCAGATAAACAGGCTTGCCGTCTTTTACAAAAGCCACAATGGAGAAGATCTCGGACGGGTGCTTGAAATCCTCCGGGACCCTGACCAGGTACCTGCCTTCCCCTATGTCCATGCTCCCGCCCGGCATGTTCACATTGCTGCGCGTTACGGACTGGATAATGCTGGAGAAAGGAACATTGTAGGCAGCGACCCGTTCCAGATCGAATTCCACCTGGATTGCCCGCTCTATGCCCCCCGTGACCCTCGCCTCGAGCACTCCCGGGACAGACTCGATCCTGTCCTGCAGATCCTCTGCAAAACTCTGAAGACGGCGAAGACTGAACGGGCCCGAGAGAACAACCCTGATCACCGGTATGTCGGAGAAGTTCACTTCCTTGATGACAGGATCGTCGGGGAGGTCCGGGGGCAGATCGGCCTTTGCCTGATCTACCTTATCCCTCACCTTCTGGAGCGCATCGTCGATGTTGACGCCTGCAAGGAACTTCACGGCAACCGTCGAAAATCCCTCCGCAGATGTGGAACGGATCTCCTCCAGATCCGAAATTCCCTTCAGCTTTCGTTCAATGGGAATGGTGATCAGTTTCTCCATGTCTTCGGGAGCGACCCCTTCATAGGTGGTGGAGACAAAGACATAGGGTATGGTAATGTCCGGAAAGGCCTCGCGGGGCAGGGTTCGATAGCAGTAGATCCCGGCTACGATCAGGAGCACCATCAGGGCCAGTACCGCTGCCTGACGTTTGAGCGCGACTTGATTGACAATCATTGGACCTGCACCTTCATTCCTTCTTCCACAAAGGTCTGTCCTGCGATTACGAGACGGTCGCCCGGATTCAGACCCTCCGTGACTTGAATCCGGTCTCCCTCGATCACGCCCAGCGACACGGCCCTAGCCTGAATGATCCCGTCATTTTCCACAAAGACCATCCTCTCCCCGCTCTTCTCGACAATGGCGAAAAGGGGTGCAGTCACGGCTTCGGGAATTACCCTCCGCAGGAAGGCGACTCTTGCGATCATCCCCGGCCTCACCCGATGGTCCGCGTTGGGGATGACAACCCGAACCTGAAAGGTCTTGGTGCCTGGGTCTGCCTTGAAGGAGACAAAGTCGACGGTGCCGGTCCATTCCGAGCCGGGAAGGGCGTCCACCGTGACCTTCGCAGCTTGCCCCGATTGGATAAAGCGCACATCGAGCTCGGGCATGTCCACGTTGATCTTGATCTTTTCCACGTCCACCAGATCAAGGAGCGGTTTCCCCTTGTCCACGAACTCGCCTTGATCCACGTAGAGGTAGTTGACGAATCCGCTGATCGGGGCTTGTGTGAAACCCCGTTCATATTCGATCCGCGCCTGCCTGAGATTTCCCTGGGCAAGGATACGCTCGGTCAGACTTCTATCCAGATCTTCCTGGTTGATGATCTTGCGCTCATGGAGTTTCTGTCGACGTTCGTAGAGTTCTTCAGCCAGCTTGAATGCGGCCTCTGCCCGGTCGAGCGCGGCCTTGTGCGCAGCGACGTCGATCCTGGCCAGAAGCTGATCCTTTTTGACCTGATGTCCCTCCCGAGGCCCGATCCAATCCACCCGGCCGCCGGTGTCTGCGGCCACCCTTACATCCTGCCAGGCTTCAGTCTGGGCAGGCAGGACCAGGATGTCCCGAATGGGTGAAGGTTCCACCGTCTGGACCGAGACCTGTATCAATCTCTTCTGTTCCTCTTTGCCGTTCTTCTCGGGTGTGGTGCTGCTCTCCGAACGGTTGCAGCCCAGACCCGAAGCGGCCCAGAGAAGAACAAGAACCGGCATCGCCGTGTGGAAAAACCGCCTTTTCATTGATCCGCCTCATGCAGCTGAAGGCCCTTGAAAGCGAGTCGCAACAACCGCTCGGGCCTTTCAGTGTTTTCGTTTTCAGGATAGAGAAACACCGTGTGAAAACAGAAATCGATCAGACCCATGAGAAGAGCGGCCACCAGATCCGGGTCTTCTCTCCTCACTTCACCTTTTTCGACCCCCTCCTGGTAGATGGTCTTGATGGCCTCCATCATTCTCTTGTGGTAGCCCTCGAGATCGTATTTTGGCGCACCCTGTGGAGGTCCGAAAATCAGGTTGTGAATCAGCCTGAAGAAATCCATGTGCTCCAGAACGCGCTCGTAGGTGCTGTGATAAAGAAGGTTCAGCCTGTCCAGAACCGTTCCACTGCTCGTGGTCGCCTTCAAGAGGATTTCCTCCTGGATATCGGCTCCCCAATCGAGAATGGAACGGAACAGGCCTTCCTTGTTCGAGAAATAGTAGTAGAGCATGGGCTTGGTCATGCCGGCCGACTCCACGATCTCTCTCACGGAAACGCTGGCATACCCTTTTTTCGCAAAAAGCGCCGTGGCGGTAACCAGGAGCGCCCTCCTGGCGGTCTGCTCGTCCACGCCTTTGTTGTTTTTCCTGCCGCTCATTCCTGAAAGATCCTGCTATGTTCGGTATTTGGAGGCATGACGATAGCACGCAAACATCAAGGCGTCAACGGCCTTACTTACCGGTAAGTAAGGTGTTTAAGATGAATGAATAGTTAATGGTTATCAGTTACTATTAACTATTAACTGTACTATCCGCTGCTCCCTCGCCGTTAAGATACCGCCATACCCTCAAGATCCCGTCTTCCAGAATCTCCGCCTGGTACTGCCCTTTTCTTGAAAAGGTCTTCAGCATGGCCATATTGTCCTCGAAAAGATATCCGACCGCTCCGCGAAATCCCATCCGCTTTGCATAGGCCTCCAACCGTTCCTGGAGCATGGTCCCAAGTCCGAGTCCCTGGTAATCTTCGTGGGTGGTGTAGGCTACCTCCACCATACCTGAATTCTCCTTTTCGATTGCATAGCGCGCAACCGCGATGATCCGTTCCAGGCCGATCTCACCGATAGTGGCTACAAAGGCCATGTGATTCTTATAGTCCACATTTACCATGGCCTGGGCCGTGGAATGGGGCATGCTCCTGACGGTTCGGAAGTATCTCAAATAGATCGTCTCCTTCGAATGGGAGTAGAAGAAGTCCTGAAGTTGCACCTCATCCGTGGGTTTGATGGGGCGAATGGTTATAGCCGTGCCGTTCGAAAGGGTTGCCGAACCCTCCTCCTCGTCCGGATAGGCATGGTTTTCTGAGTGGATGAAAGTCTGATCGGGATAGACATAGGCATGCCTCTTCGCCGCTTCCAGAAGATCTCTTCGGAACTTCGGATGCGCGATATTGATAAGCGCCATAGCCCTTTCCCTCACACTTTTCCCGTGCAGATAAGCAATCCCGTACTCGGTCACCACATACTTCACGTCTCCTCTTGTGGCTACCACCCCGGCCCCCTCCTGAAGATTGGCCACGATCCTTGAAGTAAGACCGTCCTTGGTTGTGGAAGGGAGGGTGATCACGGATTTCCCTCCTTTGGACAAGGCAGCTCCACGAATGAAATCCAGTCTCCCTCCTATGCCGCTGTAGAAGTGATGCCCTTTGGACTCGCTGCAGATTTGACCGCTCAGATCCACCTCCAGTGCGCTTCCGATGGAGACCATGCGATCGTTCCTTGCGATCGTCATGGGGTTGTACACCACCTCTGCCGGATAGAAGCCGATTCGCGGATTGTCCCTGACATAGTCGTAAACCCTCTGTGTGCCGATGCAGAAACTGCAGATGACTTTTCCGGGGTGGAAGGTCTTTTTCTCCCCTGTGATCACCCCTTCCTCGATGAGATCGATGAAGTCGTCCGACAGGACCTCCGTGTGAACGCCCAGATCTTTCCTGCCATGGATGAACTGCAGCACGGCATAGGGGAGATGGCCGTATCCGATGTGCAGCGTATCGCCGTCGCTGATGAGCCTCGCCGCGTTCCTGGCAATGGTTTTCCCCGCCTCGTCGGGAATCGGATAAGGAAACTCCAGGAGCGGGTCGTCTTTTTCAACCAGGTGGTCGATCTTTTCAATAGGAATAAGGCTGTCTCCCATGGTCCTGGGCATATTCCGGTTCACTTGGGCAATGACAACCCTGGCAGATTCCACAGCCGCCTTCGTGATATCCACGGAAATCCCCAGGCTCACAAACCCATAGGGATCGGGAGGGGAGGTCTGGACGAGCGCGACGTCGATCGGCACGATTTTTCTGCGAAAGAGATCCGGGATTTCGGAGATGAAAATAGGAGTGTAATCGGCACGGGCCTGGTTTATCGCTTCCCTTGTACTGGGGCCCACGAAGAATGCATTGTGGCGAAAGCGATTGTCGAACCGCTTTTCAGTGTAAGGCGCGTCTCCGAGTGTCACGAAATGCAGGATCTGGACATCGTGGAGCCTGCCGGCCCGTTCAATCAAGCCCTGCACCAGATGACTCGGTTCCCCGCAGGCTGATCCGAGGAATACCTTGGCGCCCCGCTTCACAGCCTTGAGCGCGTTTTCCAGCGTCGTCTTCTTTTCCTCGTACATAGACTCCCATCTCATATTCCTTTCACCTCCATGATCGAAAAAATCAAAAGGCCATGAGCTTTTTTGCCCATGGCCTCTGTCCGTCGTTCCGGAGCAGGATCTATCCCCCTCCTCCGGTCCACGACCGCCCGGCCGCGGGCAGCCTGATAAAATAAAAGAAGCCACAGCGGTAGCCCATTTGCAGGCAGGCCTCTAAAGGAAACATGAACCCCGTTCTTTTCATCTCACGCCGGCTTCCTTCCCAGGAGTTCCTGGAAGAATTTCTTGATTACCTCGTCATCCTTGGGGCTTATCTCGAGAAACTTGACAGCCATACCGGGAGGGCCTTTTTCGGCCTGTTCGCCGGGGTTCCGGCACAAGACCACCTGCGATGGTATGATCAGGGGCTGCGGAACATCCGGAAGCTGCAGCTTCAGGAAGAAGCTTTCGCCCTGTGTCAGAGGGCGATCTGTCCGCACAAAGAGTCCTTTCGCACTGATGTTCCCCATGCAGGCGTTCACGAATGACTGGCGGTCCTTGTAGGTGAGGGCAACGGACTTATTGCAGCGGGGATCCGTTCTGTAGGGAAACTGGGAAATCCGCTCTTCCATCATTTTTTTGAATCTGAGGACTACCGCGTTCAGGATGGAGCGGAATTCGGCAGTGAGCTTGTTGAATTCACTGTCCAGGAAGGTCCGATCGATCACGCCCAGCATGGTTTCCCCGACTGCCCTGGCAGCCGCCGTCCTCTTTATTCCTCCGAGAAACCCGAGTTCCCCGAAGACCTCCCCTTCCTTCAACACCTCGATGACGAGTTTTCTGCCCTCGACTTCCTTGGTGATCTCCACGGCGCCCGATAGGATCACGTATACCCAGTCTCCGGGGCTGCCCTCCTTGAAGATCAGTTGTCCGTCCGAAAAGGTCTCTTCAGAGGCTATGGGGTGCATGGAGCACTTTCTCCCTGTGCTTAAAGGTTTGAGTTGCCACGTCGGGTGCATCATAATGGAACGTCCCACCAGAGTCAACGGCAAGAAAAATTTGTCATATTGACTCGGCGGTAACACGGCAAGAAAAATTAGTGCAAGAAAAATTAGTCTGCGCCTTGCCCTTTGCGCTATACGATCAACAGAAACAGCCCGGCTGCTACGACAAGACTCACTATTCTAAAGCACTGACTTGCCGCAATGAGGGTGATCCCCACCCCCGGGCTGAAAATTCCCATGTAGTAGGGGAGTTGATGCCGAAGCGCCCTCAAGGGCGCGCCTATGATCTGTCCTGCAATCAGGGCAAGCACGGTCTGAGGGATGGTGAGGGTTCCTGATTCCAGCATTGCGCCCGCCGCTGCGTATCCCGAAGTCGCCTCTGCAAGTAGACTGAAAATGACGACGGAAATTCCTTCCACCGGGAACAGATTCTCGCCGATTCCCAGTGCAACGCTCGTTCTTATCCAATCAAAAAAACCAAGATCCGAAACAAGAAGCATGATCATATAGACAGGCGCAACGATGAGAAGAATCCGGGCCAGACGCGTGGAAAGCCTTTTCACGGCGCCCAGGAAAAGCACACTCCAGTTTTTGCTCCCGGACCTTTCTGCCGTAAGAGGCGACTCCTGTGCCGGGAGCGTAAGACGGGTGTACACAAGTACTGTTCCGAACCGGAGAAGTGCGGCGGCAAGAGTGACCAGGAGAAAAATGATACCGGCCTTTCCCACCAGGGGCAGGATGATGAAAAAGGTGGTGGGCAGGTGAAGAAAATAGGAGGGAAAGGTATCCAGAAGCACGGCCAGGATTACCTCTTTTTTCCCCATTTTTCCTTCCCGGTGAAAGGAGGCCAGCATTGCGAGCGACGAGACTCCCGAGAAGAAGGATGTGGTGAAGGCGCTGCCAATTTGATTGGAAAGATGCCCCCAACGCATGAACGGGCGGGCGAGAATTGCCAGGCGGTTCGTCCATCCGGCCCCTTCCACGATGAGTGCTGCAAAGAGCCCGATGGAGATGAAGAAAGAGAGTCTCACGAGAGGCCATATCACTCTATTCAGGAGTCTGTCGGGGTCGAGGAGGAAGGTTCCCGTGGGATTCTGAAAAACCGCCGCAAGCACGCAAAGGGCGAGGAGACCGATAAGCAGGATAAGGGCAGGGAGGGGGACCCTCTTCATCTCTTTTTCTTCCTGATGAGAAGGAGAGAGAGATATGGCGGGAGTCCGTTGACATTATCCATGGGGTTCCATACAATTTTCTCATCCTTCAGTCCGCACTGGGATACCAGGACTGACTTCCCGCTCAGATCCAGTCTCTTCAAGGCTTCCATAATCTCCTTGTAGTGACGATAGACCTTGAGAATCACCACCGTGTCCGTGTGTTCGATCACGTCGGTGAGTCGCTCCGCCCCCAGTGCGCCCGAGACCACGCTGAAGGATTCTTCTCCTTCTGCCAGAACCCATCCTGTTGCAGCGGAGGCAGCTTGAAAAGAGGTTATGCCGGGGATGATCCGGATAGGTACACCAGGGTTTTCCTCGCTCATGGTGCGCATCATGTATCCGAACGTGCTGTAGGTCATGGGGTCGCCCAGGGTGATCAGCGCTGCGTCTTTGCCTGCCCCGACCACTTCCATGATCTTTCGAGCGTTCTCCCTCCATGCCTCTTTCAGCTCAGCCCGATTCTTGGTCATGGGGAAATTCAGACGCACCACCGGGGTGTCTTCCCTCAGGTGAGGAGAAATTGACTTCTCGGCAAGGGAATGGCTGTTCCTGGGCGAGGCGGCTGCAAACACGCAGGACACTCTCTGCAGGATCTTCACTGCCTTAAGGGTAATCAATTCCGGGTCCCCCGGGCCGACGCCGATGCCGTATAGTGTTCCGTATTCGTTCATGTCGATCTCCTGTCAGGTTGCTGAAAAACGCCCATCTGCGGCGTTGCCCTCATCCTTCGTCGTTGCGGCGTACTAAAGTGTACGCCTCACTCCTCAGGATTTCGGGCGCCTTGCATCTGGACATTTTTGAGCAACCTGCAAGCATTGAGTTCTTCAGCACACTGCGCAAGAATGGTGAACTTGTCTTTGATTAGGGATGATCAATGATCAATGCCAAAATGACCAATACCCCTACCGGAACCTCTCCGGATGCAGGAACGGAGCAAGCGATTCCACCGCCTTAACCGATCTGGGCCCGGGCCTCGAATAGATCTGCTCATCCACCATGAGGATTCTCTTCTTCTTCACGGCATCGAGCACCTTGAAATGGTCCCTTTCCGAAGGCAATGAGGGATTCTGATTCATCGGACCCTTCTGGACCACGTAAACTTCGGGGTTCGTTTCGATCAGGGTTTCCATTCCAATCCGCGCCATCTTCTTGTCAAGCTCGATGCAGTTTCGCCCACCCGCCCTTTCGATGATTTCATTGACGATCGATCCGCGGCCGGCGGCCAGCAGGTTCGTGTGGCGCACCTCGAAAAAGACGCTTGGCCGGGATTCCACGCCGCGGAGGCGGGCCTCCACCACGGACAACCTCCGGCCCAGGGATCCAATGAGTCTTTCGGCAGGGGCTTCCTCGCCGGTCAGGATTCCAAGTCTCCTGATCACGGAGAAAAGGGACTCGAAACTGTTCGGGTTGAAGACCGCAACGGACAGCCCCTCTTTTCGCAGTTGGTCCACCATCACTGCCCCTTCCTTACGGCCGGCGGATTGTATGATAAGGTCCGGCTTCAGGGACAAAACCACCTCGATATTGGGCCTCATGTGAGTCCCGATGGACGGCTTGGAGACAATGGACGGGGGCAGGGAATCCGCCTTTGTCCTCCCTACTATTCTTTCCTCCAGCCCCATCGCAGCCAGGATCTCGTTGAACGCGCCATAGAGCGCAATGATCCTCTTTGCAGGCATGGGGAGTGCAACCCGGTTGCCGAAATCGTCCGTGATCGCGGTCTCACCGGCCAGGGCATTGAAGGGGAGAAGCAGTCCCCCCAGCATCAGGGCCGGGCCGATGATCCGGGCCGGGCACGAAAAGGGCCTGCGGATCGTTCGTGACAGGATGCCTGCACACCCGAACATCCGTTTCATATATCTTCGATAAGGTTTCATCCTTGAATGTCTCTTCCGTGGGCCCGTCCAGCACGATACCCCGGGCCTTGAGGAATATCAGTCTCCTGCAGTAGAGCGCCGCCAGGTTGAGATCATGCATGGCGCACAGGATGGTTGTTCCTGAGGAGTTCTTTCGCCTCAGGAGGTCGAAGATCCGGATCTTGCCTGAAACGTCGAGGTTTGAAGTGGCCTCGTCCAGAAAGAGCAGGTCGGTTTGCTGGGCCAGTGCCCTTGCTATGATGACCCTCTGGGCTTCGCCACCGGAAACCTCTGTAATCATCCTTTCGGCCAGATGAATTGTCCCGGTATCCTCCATGGCCTGGAGCGCGGCTTCCCGGTCCGCAGGGGAGTATCCTCCCCAGCGGGAAAGGTAGGGATACCTGCCCATGAGCACCACGGAGAGACACTTGAAAGGAAAGGAGATCTCCGATCTTTGCTGAACAGAGGAAATCCTCTTCGCTCTCCATCCCTGGCCCTTCTCCGCGATTTCTTCTCCACTGATCCTGATGCTTCCGCTCCGGTATGGCAGTACCCCCCCCAAGGTGAGAAGAAAGGTCGATTTCCCGGTTCCATTAGGCCCCAGAATTCCCACGAATTCACCGGGCCGGACTCGAAAGTGAATATCCTTCAGGACATCCTTGTTTCCATACCCGCAGGCCAGGGAAGCCGCCTCGATCATGTTTCAGACCCTCTTTTCCTCTTCAGAAGAAAACAGAAGAAGGGGCCTCCCATCAGGGCGGTGACAACCCCCACGGGCAATTCCTCGCCTCCCGGAAGTATGGTCCGCGCCAGCACATCGGACCAGACGAGTGCCAGGCCGCCTGCCAATCCGGAGAGAACCAGGAGTCTCCGATGCTCCGCTCCAACGATCATCCTCATCAAGTGGGGCATAATCAGCCCCACGAATCCGATCACCCCGGAAACCGATACGGCTGCTGCCGTGATGAGGCTTGCGCCGATCATCAGGAGCAGCCTGGCTCTTTCCGCATGAACACCGAGGAGCTTCGCCTGGGTGTCTCCCATGCTGAGGATATCCAGTTCCCGGGAGCAGGTCCAGATGATGATCAATCCTGCGGCTGCATAGGGCAGTGCGAGGAGCAGGTGGTCCCATCCCCTTCCCTGAAAACTGCCCATGACCCAGAAGACGATGCTCGCCACGGATTCCTCATCCAGGGACTTCAGCAGGGAGATGAGCGCCGACAGAAAAGTGGCAACAACGATTCCTGCAAGAACCATGGTGTCCCGCCTCAGGTGGCCATTGACCTTGCCCAGCGTCACCACGGCAATGAGAGCGATCATGGCGCCGGCAAGGGATGCGAGTGGGACAAGGCCGAACCCGACGAGTTGGACCGACCCGCCGCCCAGAAAGAGGGCCAGGGAAGCGCCGAAGGCCGCGCCTGTGGACACGCCGATGGTAAAGGGGTCGGCCAGCGGATTTCGAAGAACCCCCTGAAATACCGTTCCTGCGACCGCAAGGGCGATCCCAACCAGCATGCCGAGGCAAATGCGGCTCAGCCGGATGTCCAGGACGATGAGCCGCCACGTGGAGTCGGTCGGTAAATCGTCCCTGATGCCGATCGCCTCCATGATCACGTCGGCAACCCCTCGAGCCGGAATCTCCGCCTTGCCCAGCAGAGTCGCCAGAAAAATGGAGCCCGCGGCGGCTGCAATGAGGAGTACAAGCAGGATCGTGAATTTCCTTCCTGCTGCCTCTTCAAGACGGTAGATTTCTTCTCGGTTCATAAAACAAAAAAATCCTTAAATCCTGATATCCGGATTTAAGGATTGCACCCAGTTTACTTGATCCCCATATCCTTCAGCCGCCCCTAAGCATACCCCGGGGGGGACCGAATCTCATGTTCAGGCAGGTCTTCTGGCTCTCCCCTCCTGCAGGACCACCTTCCCATCCGGCTCAACCGGACAGTGGCTCAGTCCAGCAAAGTGCCTGCAGGCTGCTTCCCCGTTGATTTCGGGGGAGGATCACAGCGGCGGGACCGCTCCCGTCTTTCACGGGATTCCCTATTGAGCGTTGGCACCTGAATGATTTCACAATATGGTGAAGCGGGCGATCCTGTCAAGGACAAAGCCCCGGCCGTCTACTTCCCTTCCTTGATCCATTTGAGCAGGGCCGGAAGCTCCTCTGCCGACCACTCCGGAGACAGCCTGATCTTTATGAAGGAAGCGTAAATGGAATCCATGGCGGAGAGGGCCTTTTCAATCAATTGGAATTTCTCGTAGAAAAGACCTTCGGGGTCCTTGTCATTGTCCTGCATCACCTTGGGTGTTTTGAAGGATCTGAAATTCATCCAGGTGGAGTCGAGGATAAAGGACCATTCATCGTCGCCGATGATCAGTTTCAGCGTGGCTTCGGTGACGGTTTTATGCTCGGTGAGGGCAAAGCGGGCTTCCCGTAGATGAGATTTTTCCCCCAGGCATACGACCTTCTCTGTGCCGTCTTCCTCTGATTGGAGAACGACGCGGCAGTCAAACAGCAGTTCCGCCTCCCCGTCTTCCGCCAGGTCAAATCTTCCTTCGTTCGTCCTGCTCTTGTACCAGAGCCAGACGAGAAATTCACGCCCCAGAAATCCATAGTCTCGTGCCCGGTCAATGACTTGCATCTTACTTCACCTCCGCCAGGGAAGGATAGAGGGATTCGAGAAGGGTGGGATCCATGCCCTCTTTTTCAAGCAGTCGTGCCGCATTGGAATAGGGAAAGATGACCTTCAGTTGAAGGCCGAAGCATTCAGAAAAAAACTGCGCGAATTCATCCGATATGCTGTTGCTGGTAGAGCCGAAAAGGAGCATGCAGGTGCGAAGATTCCAGATCATGTCGTGAGTCCGGGACCGGGGAATGGCCCTTCGAATGAGCTCCCGCTGCATGGCGTCCCTGATTTCCTGGCGTCTCCCTTTTGCGATATACTCCAGCCCTTCCGCCTCCTTGATCTTTTCCTCTGCTTCCCTGCAGGCCTGCTTCAGCGCCTTTGAAGGAACTTTCCTCACATCCACGCGCCACGACATGGCGATACAGGGTTCTTTGAGGAATTCCATCCCGCGAAACCGGCTGTCGAACATATCCATGATATTGACCCAGCCGAACGAACGCTCCTGCTCGGAAGAAGGATCGATATTCCGGAAAGCAAATTTGGAAATTCTCCTCGGGAATTCCTCCAGATAGTCCTCGGGAATTGCGCCGTCGACCAGATACCTTGTGAAACTGCCGGATCCGTACATAAGACCCATGTTTTCCTCCGATAGCATGAACGCTTCTTTTTGAGAGGACCATCCTTACCAGACATGCGGCATGAGTGTCAATGTCGAGAAGTCGATGTCGAGAAGTCGAAGAAAACAACCTTGACAACAGGGAAAGAAGCGGAGAAAATACTGACCGTGCGGCCGGTAAGTATTTTCTCCAGGAGCAACGTTCATCGCAAACGAGAAAGGGACCGGGGGAGGTCAGGGCGGCAGTGGACAGACGAGAAGAAATTTACGAAAAGTCGATGGAGCTGTTCATCAGGGATGGCTATGACCAGACTCCCATGTCGAAGATTGCCAAATCCCTCGATCTTGTGAAAGCCGGCCTGTATCATTATTTCAAGAGCAAAGAAGAACTCCTTTTCTTCATCCATGAGCGCAACCTCAAAAGAGATCTGATCCCGATCATCGAGTCTGCCGAGAAAATTAAAGCCCCCGAGAAGCGCCTTGCCTACCTCATCAGGGAATACACGAAGGCGAGCATGGCAAGAGATGCTTCGCAACGGGTGCTCGTCCATGAGGTCGGGAAACTGAGCCCGGAGCACCGGAAGATCATTAACCAAACCTGGAGAAGGTTCTTCGATCTTCTCCGCGACAGCATTTCCGAACTGGAGGCATCGGGCAAGAGTAAGAAAATAAACAAGACCTTTGCGGCCTTTGCCCTTATCGGCATGTGTCGGTGGACCTTCAACTGGTTCGACAACGGGAGGCCGGAATCGGCCGACGAGCTGTGTGGCACGTACGAGGAGATTTTTTTTCGGGGAATATTCAAGGAGTGATTGCCTGTGCCCTGCTTGAGAGGGAAGAAGAGAGGAGGCCCAATCTCAATGAAAAAGATGCTCATCGTGAATGCGGATCTATGCATCGGCTGTCGGATGTGCGAAGCGGTTTGTTCGCTGGTGCACTATGGAGCGGTAGGCATCTCGCACGCACGTTTGAAAGTGATGCGCTACGACAATGCAGCTTTTTTCAACCCGGTGGTGTGCATGCAGTGCGAACTCCCTTACTGCGGCTCTGTTTGTCCAAGCCGGGCGATATCCAGGAACCCGGAAACGGGCGTCGTGAAGGTCACGAAGAGCAAATGTACGGGCTGCAAGATGTGTCTCGGCGCATGCCCTTTCGGAGCCATGGGTTTCGTGGACAGCGTCGCCATTAAATGTGACCTCTGCGGGGGCAAACCCTCTTGCGTGGAGTTCTGCCAGGCAAAGGCGCTGGTCTACGGTACGCCGAACGACATTAGCGACTCCAAACGGATCTCCTTAAGCGACAAGTTGCTTGAGATGTACAGGGACACGCTATCCGTGCAAAAGGAATAGCCCCGGGGACCGATCCGGCGCGCTCCCGGGGTGCGGGCAGCGGCAAATAGAGGCGATGAGCCAGAAGATGGGATGAACGGATTGGGTGAAGGAGGCCGATATGGCGAGGCAAGGCAAGAGATCATCCGGATCGACGGAGAGAAGAAAACCTGCCCGGGGAGGAGGATATGTCGGCAAGATTCTGAGAGTGGATCTGACGAACGGGTCAGTGACCAAAGAGGATCTGCCTGACCCCAAAATACTCCGACAATATGTCGGCGCTACCGGGCTGGCCGTAAAGCTGTTGCACGACGAGCTGCCCCTCGATACCAGGCCGCTGGACCCGGAGAACAGAATCATCTTCATGACGGCCCCCATGACCGGGACCTTTTATCCATGCGCGTCCGACATGGCGGCTGTAACCCTCAATGCCAATACCGGTTATACCATCGGCGATTCCCACTCCCACGGGTTCCTGGGAACCTACCTCAAATTTGCCGGCTATGACGGGATCATTGTACAGGGAGCGTCAAAGAAGCCCGTGTACCTCTGGATCTGCGATGACGAGGTGGAGATCAGAGATGCTTCCTGGCTCTGGGGCAAGGACACCCATGATACCGAGGATGCCATCAAGGCCAAGGTCGGCGCCCACGATGTGTGCGTGGCGGCTATCGGGCCGTCAGGGGAAAACCTCATTCATGGAGCAGGCATTGGAAATGACAAGCATCATATGTTCTGCAAGGGAGGAAACGGGCTGATCATGGGGTCCAAAAAGCTGAAGGCGATAGCCGTGAAGGGCAGCGGCATCATCCCGATCGCCGACCCCAAGAAGCTCCTGGAACAAGCGAGGGAATGGTACCGCATCGCGTTCGATCAGGGCATGGCCCCGCTCGTCTATTACAACTGCCACAAGCTGGAAGGCATCAGCGCAGGGGGCGGAAAAGAGGTTTTCGGTCTCTTTGCGCAATGGACGACTTACAAGAATATGCTCCACCCCGTGGAGGGAATGGAGTGGGCTGGCAGGATGTATGGTTCCATCCACGAGAGCTTTAATACGAGGCACGTTGCCTGCTGGTGCTGCCCGGTCGCCTGCTGCTACAGGGCGGAGATTACTAGCGGCCCCCATAAGGGCTACGTACTGACTCCCGGCGGCGGCGCCGAAGGAAGAGAAGGCGCTGCGGGCATCGTCGGCATCACGGAACCGGGAACCGTCTTCTATCTGCTCGATCTGAACGACCGTCTCGGGTTTGATTCCGCGGAACCGGGGGTGTGTCTGGGCCTCGCCTTCGAGATGTACGAAAGGGGGCTCCTGACAAAGGAACAGACCGACGGGCTTGAACTCAACTGGGGCAATGCCGAAGCGGCCGAAGCGCTTCTTATGAAGATCACCAAAAGGGAGGGCTTCGGCAGGATCTTTGCCGAAGGCGTGAAAAAAGCGGCTGAAATCCTGGGTGGAGATGCATCCAAGTACATCATTCACGTCAAGGGCGCCGGGTACAATATGCACGACTGGCGGACGGCCTGGGGGGTTATGCTCGGGCAGGTCACTTCCGGCGCCGGAGCATGCTGGCAGGGCGGTTTCTCCAATGACGTGTTTCCTCAGTTCGACCTGGGATTTGACAGTCGCACTCCCCGCTTTACCACCGATGGCCTGGCTTCGATCACGGCAAAGTCGATGCTGAGAAGGATGTGGGACGACTGCTATGGCCAATGCCTGCTGGGCACCATGGCGGAAAACGATACAAAAGCCACTTACCTGATCCCCCCTGCCATAGAGGCGATTACCGGATGGAAAGAGTTTACCTGGGAGGAGACCCTCGATATCGCGCACAGGGTAATCACCTTGGAGCGCATCTTTAACATGAAGCGCGGCCTCACCATAGAGAGCGACCTGGACATCGGAGAGCGTCTCATGGAGGCTCCGGCGGAAGGACCGGCAAAAGGCAAAACCGTGGCACCTTATCTGAGAGACCTGATAAAGGATTTCTACGAGTGCATGGGATGGGACCGGGAAACAGGCAAACCAAAGCCTGAGACACTGGAGAAGTTGAACCTGAAAAAGGCAGCCGAGGGGTTATAGAGGGATGATGTCGGCCCCCGGGTACCATGAAGCATGGCTGAGGGTGGCGGAAGAAAAGCCGCTGGATCCGGATCTGCAGATCTGCGATCCGCACCACCATCTCTGGGACGGGCCCGGAGATCGGGGGCGATATCTCGCAGGCGAATTCCTGAAGGATGTCTCGGGCGGGCACAGGGTGGTAAAGACCGTGTTCGTCGAGTGCGGCGCCATGTACAGAACCCATGGACCCGAAGAGATGCGGGCCGTGGGCGAGACGGAATTTGCAGAGTCCATTGCGGCGCAGTGCGGGAAGGGAAAGGACTGCTTGGCGGCCATAGCAGCCGGCATCGTAGGGTGGGCCGATCTCACCCTCGGGGCCGGCGCGGCCCGGGTGCTTGAGGCTCACATTGCCGCGAGCACCGGTCATTTTCGAGGTGTCCGGCAGTCGTGCACCTGGGACAGCGATCCCCGGATCCTTTCCATGGGCAAGGGCAAAGGCATGATGGCGGAGAGCAGATTCCGGGAGGGATTTGCCTGTCTGAAAAGGTACGGCTTGAACTTCGACGCCTGGCAGTACCACACCCAGTTGATGGAGCTGGCGGAACTGGCAAGAAGATACCCTGATACGACCATTGTCGTCAATCACACCGGAGGGGTGCTCGGGGTTGGACCATACTCCGGAAGATCCAGGGAGGTATTCCATGAGTGGGAAAGAGGCATGAAGGGGCTTGCCTCCTGCCCCAACGTGGTCGTGAAGCTGGGCGGTCTTGGCATGCCACGCTGCGGTTTCGGGTGGCATGAGCGGGTGAAACCTTCGAACTCGGCGGAGTTGGCGGAGACGATGAAACCCTTCTTCCTTTTCTGTATCGAGGCTTTCGGAGCCGACCGATGCATGTTCGAGAGCAACTTCCCGGTCGACAGGGTCTCCTATTCATACACGGTGTTGTGGAACGTCTTTAAGCGCATTTGTGAAGGTTTCTCCGCGACAGAGCGCGCAGCGCTGTTTCACGATACCGCCGTCAGGGTTTACCGCCTTGCGGATTGCTGAAAAACTGGAAAATCCATGGACGTAAAAACGATCATCAGCCGCCATGCAGAGTATTATGCACACAAAACGGCCATCGTATACGGCGATGCGAGATTCTCGTTCAGGGAGGTCAACGAACGAGCCATCCGGTTGGCCAACGGGCTTCTGGATCTCGGCGTGAACCGGAACGACCGGATAGGGACGGTCCTGGGCAACTGCCCCCAGTACATAGAGACCATGTTCGCAAAGCACAAGATCGGCGCGGTCGACGTGATTCTTTCTCCCCGCATCAGTACCGCGGATTTCGAATACCAGATCAATCATGCGGAAATCGGCATCCTGATCGTGGGGAAGGAGTACATTTCCCTGCTCCCGGACAGATCCAGAATACCCGGGGTGAAAAATTTCGTGGCGGTCTCAGAAACCCCGGAGGGGTGGCTCGACTATGAGAAAATTCTCTCAGGAGCGGGAACGACGGAGCCCGAAAGAGGGGTGGACAACCGGGATTTGGGCCACATCGTTTTCACCTCCGGAACCACCGGGAAACCGAAAGGCATTATGTGGGCGCGTGATTCGTACCTGCTGGTCGCCCGAAATATCTTGCTGGATATTTTGCCCGAGCTGAATTCCGACGACGTGTTTCTGGGGCTGCAGCCCCTTTATCACGCGGTCTCCTCCTTTGTCCTGCCCTGCTGGATGAGAGGGACGACCCACGTGATCACGCCCGGCTTCGATACCGAGACCGTGCTTCCGCTGATCGAGAAGGAAAGCGTCACCGTAATAAAGACAATACCCACCTTGATCAACCGCTATATCGCCCATCCGGACATCGGAAAATACGACTTCAGAAAAGTGCACTCCATCATCTATGGGGCCTCTCCGATCGCAACGGACAAGCTCAGGCAGGCGATTCGGATTTTCGGCAGCGTGTTCATCCAAAACTATGGGCAGAGTGAAGTGCCGCTTACCATATGCTGCCTTCGCAGGGAAGAGCACGTGACGGAAGGAAACCCCGAAGAGACTGCCCCCCTGGCTTCCGTGGGAAGGCCCTACACGATGGTCAAGCTGAAGATCGTCGGCGATGATGGAAAGGAAGTGATGGAAGGGGATGTCGGGGAGGTCGTAGTCCAGAGCGACCATGCCATGATCGGCTACCTGAACCGTCCGGAAGAAACGAGCGCCAAACTGGTCGACGGCTGGATACACACAGGCGATATCGGCAAGGTCGTGAACGGCTACGTTTACCTGATGGATCGCAAGGGCGAAATGATCATCAGCGGCGGCCTCAACGTTTACCCCAGTGAAGTCGAGGGGGTTATCAATGAACACCCCGCCGTGCTGGAGGCTTGCGTTTTCGGTGTGCCGGATGAGAAGTGGCAGGAGGCCGTCCAGGCAGCGGTAGTCCTGAAACCGGGATTCACCGCTACAGAGGAAGAGATTATCGAATTTTGCAGGGAACGTCTCGCCGGATACAAGAAGCCCCGGTCCGTCGATTTTGTGGACCATTTGCCCAGGAACCCGCAAGGAAAGGTTCTCCGGCGGGAGTTGAGGAGACCATACTGGAAAGAGCACACCAGGCCGATTGGGGGCTGAGAAAGCGTGAGGTTCTGCAATGTACGATGACGGATTTCTGAAGGAATTGCGGGCCAGACTTTCCGAATGGGAAAATGGCACGGTCAAAGACAAGCTGGCCAAGGTAAAGGAAAACAAGGCCGAGTTCGCGTCAGGCAGCGGGGAACTGATCACGGAACGAATCTACACGCCACTCCAGACCGCTGATTTGAACTATCATGAAGACATCGGGTTTCCGGGCCAGTACCCCTTCACACGCGGAATTGATCCTTTAGGCTACCGTGCCTTTCGTTCTCCCCTGGGTTTCTATGCCGGGTATGGTTCAGGGGAGAGTGCGAACAAGCGCTTTCGCCAGCTTTATGCCGCCGGTTCCAGGGACATCGGATTGGCGCTCGATCTGCCCACGCAGCTCGGGCTGGATTCGGATGACCCGCTGGCGCAAGGGGAGGTCGGCAAGGTGGGTCTGGCAGTGGACACGGTCGCCGACCTGGAGAGGGCTTTGCAGTCCATCCCGCTCACCGGCCTCAAGACAGGCACCGTCGGCAACTGCATCGGCCCGTGGGCGCTCTCGCTGTTCCTTGTCTTATGCGATCGTGCCCGGTTAGGGCCTTCTCAACTGGGAATCCGTATCCAGAACGATCCTTTCAAGGAATATACAGGCAGGGGCACGTACATCTTTCATCCGAGGATCGCCGTGGATTTTGCGTCGGACGTGGTGGCCTACATGTGCCGGCATGTTCCCTCATGGGAGCCGCAATGGTCCTGCACCACGACGATGAGGTGGGGAGGATGTACCGCCTCGCAGGAAGTCGCCTTCGGCATCGCCAACCTCCTCTGCTATGCGGAGGCCGCCCAGGCAAAAGGGGTGAAACCCGAAGAGTACATACCGCGTGCGGACCTGCATATGAGCTCGGACAACGACCTTTTTGAAGAGGTCGCCAAATTTCGGGCCGCACGCCGCCTCTGGGCCAGGATCGCCGAGAAGAGGTTCAAGAGCCGTGACCCCCGAATCCTGTCCCTCCGCATCAGCGCATACACCGCTGCAAACCGGCTGACCTCCCGGGAGCCCCTCAACAACATCATTCGCAGCACCATGCACGTCCTGGCCTCGATGCTTGCCGGGATCGACCATGTAACCGCAGCCGCCTTTGACGAGGCTCTGGCCCTGCCCACCTTTGAATCCGCCCGTCTGGCAAGCCTCACAAAACACATCCTGCAGAACGAAAACCAGATTGGAAGCACCCTCGATCCCCTTGCAGGTTCCTACTTCGTTGAATCCATGACAACCCAGGTGGAGGAGAAGGCCCGGTGCTGGTACGAACGGGTTCAGGAAATGGGTGGCGCCAGGGCCGCAATAGACAACGGATTCTACCTGAGTCAAATGGCGGAAGGTCAGTACCGCTATCAGAAAGAAGTCGAGAAGGGCGAGAGAAAGGTGATCGGTGTCAATACCTTTGTCCTGGACAAAAAGGTGCGGGTTCCCCGGTTCAAGGGCGATGCCAGGGGTGAGGCGAGGCAGATCCAACGCTTGGAGAAGATGAGACGTGCCAGGAACAGGGAAATTGTAACAAAAAGCCTGGACGAGTTGAGCAGGGCGGCCGGGAAAAAGGAGAAGGGAGCGGATCTGAATATCGTCCCCGCAGTGCTGGAAGCGGTGAGGGCGCATGCCACGGAAGGTGAGATATTTGCGGCGTTGAGGAAAGTATACGGCGAGTATCGGCCGCCGGCAGTCTTTTGATCACAGGGGGGAGTGAGTGATGAACAGGAGGCCCATCAAAGTGCTCATTGCCAAACCGGGCCTGGACGGACATGAATCAGGAGCAAAGGTCATCGCCCGTGCTCTGGCCGAGGCCGGAATGGAGATAATCTACACCGGAACGAGGCAGACCCCGCAGATGATCGTAAACGCTGCGCTCCAGGAATCTGTGGATGTCGTCGGCCTGAGCATCCTGTCCGGAGCGCACCTGGAGTTGTGCTCCAGAATCACTTCACTGTTCAGGGAAAAGGGGCTGAACGGCATTCCCATCATCTTAGGGGGAATCATACCGGAATCCGACATTCCGGAACTGAAGAAAATGGGAATAGCGGAAGTTTTCGACCCGGAGACCACGACCACCCGGGTAGTGGCTTTTGTGCAGGCCCTGGCGAGCCGGGAAGGAGATAGACGCTCATGAGTGAAGCTGAAGAAGTGAGTGGACTGGCCCTCCTGGTTGGCAGGGATAAGGAGGGGCCTTACCTGATCGGGGGAAAATGCGATTCTTGCGGAGAGGTGTGCTTTCCGAAACAATCGATCTGCCCCCGCTGCACGGGCCGGAACATTGCAGAAGTGCCGCTTTCCCGTGCCGGCAAATTGTACACTTTCACCGAAGTCCATCAGAAGCCTCCTGACTATCATGGCCGTGTTCCCTATTTGATCGGACGCGTCGTTCTGCCCGAAGGTGTGTTTGTCCTGACGCAACTGGAGGCCGGCAAAGAGGAGTTGAGAATCAACATGGATATGGAGCTTCTCATCGGCCCGATTTGCCGCGATGAAAGCGGCAAAGAGTGGTTAAGCTACAAATTCAGACCGGTCAGACTCGGGTCGGAGAACCGTCGAGGGCTTTTATAATGAGGAATGTCGTCATACTCGGCACCGCAATGGAGCGGTTCGGGAAATACGAGAAGAGCGTCATAGATCTGGGCGCCGAATGCTGCCTCAATGCCATAAAAGATGCCGGCATTCAGTGGAAGGATGTGAACGCCGCCTATTGCAGCCATGTCATGATGGGGGTAACGGTCGGCCAGTCGGTGCTCTTGCCGCTCGGACCCACCGGCATCCCGATTTTCAACGTGGACAATGGATGTGCCGGCGGCACCACGGCGATGATCATCGCACGCCAGGCCATAGGGGCCGGCTTGTACGACGTTGTCCTGATCGTAGGTCTTCAAAAAATGGGCAAGGGAGTCCTGGGGCCCGAAATCGTGGATTCAACCGAAGTAGACAGGATACAGCGAACCATGGGTCTGCTTTCCCTCCCCTCAAAGTATGCCATGATCGCAAGGCGCCACATGGAGGAGTATGGAACTACAGCGGAGCAGTTGGCGCAGGTCTCAGTGAAGAACCACAGGCATGGCGCTCTCAATCCTTTTTCGCACCACCAGAGGGAATTCACACTCGAAGAGGTGCTCGGCTCGCGTATGGTTGCCGACCCTCTGACACTCTACCAGTGTGCCCCCACCGGTGACGGCGTGGCCGCATTGCTGCTTTGCGCCGAGGAGATCGCTGCCAGGCACTCGAGCAAACCACTCGTGAAGATGGCGGGAGCCGCTCTGTGCAGCCAGGTATATGCCCCGGACGACCCAACAAGCATACACGGTTTCACCATCAAAGCCGCCAAGCAAGCCTACGAGATGGCGGGTTGCGGACCGGAAGATCTGGATGTGATCGAACTCCACGACTGCTTCAGCATAGCGGAGATATGCCACTATGAAAACCTGGGGTTGTGCTCCAAAGGTGAAGGCGGGCGGTTGATCGATGAAGGGGCAACCGAAATCGGGGGGCGTATTCCCGTGAACACGAGCGGTGGACTGCTGGCCAGGGGCGACCCGACCGGTGCTACGGGACTGGCCCAGGTGGTGGAGATTGTGTGGCAGCTAAGAGGAGAGGCCGGCAAGCGGCAGGTTCCCAATGCCAAGGTGGGGTTGACGCATAATCTCACCGGGCTTGTCTGCAGTGTCCAGATACTGACAAAATAGGATTCGTGAGTTCCCGTCATTTATGCGCATGCACCGGGGATAGACCAATGTCGAGAGGGATGCGGAAGAGCGAAACCCACACCAGATGGCGACTGGTAAATCCGGAGCCGTCGTTTCGGTTTGAAAATGGAGCGGTCAATCCGCACCCCAAGGATCTTTCCGGCAAGACCATCGTTCTCTACTGGAACGGAAAATTAAACGGCGATCTGCTTCTCCATCGCATCGGCGAACTGCTTCTGGAGCGGATTCCAAACGTAGAAGTCGTCAGAGCATGGGAAGTCAGGCCATCCACACGGCAGACGGATCCCACCGTCGAAGCGAGCAGAACACTCGCCGCGGAGATCGAGGGGCTTCAACCCGATATGGTTATCGGAGCCCCGGGCGACTGTGCAGGGTCTGCAACGTGGCTGATCTCAGACCTGCTCAATCTGGAAAGACTGGGCATACCGACAGTGACGGTGGTTACAACACCATTCCTGGAAATTGCAAATTCCGTCTCACGGGCGGAAGGCTTCTGCGATGCGTGTCTTGTCCCGGTGGACGCTCCGATCGGGATGCTTTCTTCGTCCGACATCAAGAAAAAGGCAGAGAATGCGTTTGACGAGCTGCTGAAAGCCGCGACCGACTGGCGCCCGTCCGGTCCCGGTCTGTCCGGACGGGCGATCTATCCCGCCGGGACGTGCGAAGTTTACGGAACCATCGAAGACGTCAACAACCGTTTTGAGGAAGAGAAGTGGTCCCTCGGGCTTCCTATCCTTCCACCAACCCCGGAACGCGTCCACCGTATGCTGGAAGGCATACGCCGAAAGCCCGACGAGATCCTTGGACAGTTTCCACCATCCATGGGGTTGCTCACCGTAGAACTGGCAGCGGTTTACGCCGTGATGGCGGGTTGTCGGCCGCACTACCTTCCGGTGTTCATTGCCGCCCTGGAGGGTTTCCTGAGTTCGGATGCAAACCTGCGACTGGCCCTTACCGGCTCGGGCACCTCGCAGTTGCTGATTGTCCTGAACGGCCCTGTGGCGAGGGAGATCGGCATTTCCTGCGGGCAGGGAGCGGCAGGCAAAGGGCATCATGCAAACGGATCCATCGGATATGCCATGAATCTGGCCGCATATATCGCAGGCGGATCCAGGCCTCCCTCCATCGACAGATCGACTCTGGCATCCCCCTCCGACTATGTGTGCTGGGTATTTGGGGAGAATGAGGAGGCATTGCCGGATGGCTGGAAACCCCTCCACGTGGAGAACGGATTCGATGATTCCGACAGCGTGGTGACGGTGATGGCCGCTTATCCCCCGGTGGAGAACATGGACCACTGGAGTGCGTCCGTCGAAGAACACTTGCGCTGGTGGGGTCACATCGTAAGCCCGCTGCAAAACATGGGCGGCCCTCCCATTCCTCTGATCCTGAATCAGAGCCCGATTATCGCCCTTGGGCCGGAGCACGCCCGTCTGATTGCTTCGGCAAATTGGAGCAAGGCGGATTTTTGCAGGGCTTTCTGGAGAGAGACGCGGCGTCCTCTGTCGGCATGGCCCTCCGCAAGCAGGGGGGAGAGGCTCGTGGAACTGCTGGGGCCGCTTGGGGAGGACAGTCCGATACCGATTACCCTCAAACCTGAGCAGTTTCTGATTGTGATCGCCGGAGGTGACGGGAAGCAGTCGCACTATTTTGCGCCGCTTCCCGGATCCTTTCCGGTAAGCAGATTGATTCAGGATAGGTTGAGCGATCAAGCGAGATCCTCAGGGGTAGCCTTCTTGCGGGAGGAGTCGAGGTAGGGACGGTTCGCCGAGCCGCCCGACCGCGGTGAGAAATGTGATATAGGCGGTCTTGCGATGAAGGGTGAACCTTTAACAGGAGGGGGAACATGAAAAGAACTGGTGTGGTGATCTTGGCGATCGTACTCATTGGTGCGTTCATGGCGAGCGGCTCTCTTGCGGCGGAAGCTCCCAAGAGCATTATCGTTGGAGCACTCGTCTCCATGACCGGACCCGATGCCTTGACCGGGCAACCGTCAAAGGTGGGATATCAGCTCGGGGCGGATATGATCAATGCGCAGGGCGGTGTATTCGTGAAGGAGTACGGCAAGAAAATACCTATAGAACTCGTCTTTCAAGACATGGAAACAAACCCGGAAAAGGCCATTGCCCGCGCGGAAGCCCTGAATTCGCGATACAAGGCCACCGCCGTGGTCGGAACGACCCTGATCAACGCCACTGCCGACATTTTTGAGAAGAACAAACTGCCTGCCGTTACGATGCTTGTCGCGATCGATTCGGTATTTGAACGAGGGTTCAAGCACTATTTCACCGTGGGCAAGTTGAATAGCGATTCGGCAAAAGGGTTTATCGGCGTTCTGAACAATCTTCCGAAAGAGCAAAAGCCCACCAAGATTGCCATGGCGGTGGAGCAGACCCATTTTGTCACGGAACTGGCCGGCTTCATGAAGAAGGAGGCTTCTGCAGCAGGTATGTCCGTTGTGTATGAGGGAAAGTACGCGATGCTCTCCCCGGACATGAGTCAGCTCATTCTTCAGGCGAAGAATAGCGGTGCAGAGGTCTTTTTCGGCGCGCCGGTGCCCCCGGATGCGATCACCATGCTGAAGCAGATGAACGAGCTTGGCTACCGTCCCAAGGCAATCATATTCAACAGGGCGACCGATGATCAATCCTGGGCCAAGATGGGGGGACTCGTTGACTATACCATAGGGTCCCCTGACTGGGTTCCCAGCCTGAACTTTCCGGGGGTCAAAGAGCTCAACGAGAAGGTGAAAGAGAAGACCGGGCAAGACGCAAATTACGCCATTGGACCAGGTGTTGCCTCTGTGCAGGTCATCGCAGCGGCAATAGAGAAGGCAGGCACCCTGGACAGGGAAAAAGTCAGAGATGCGATCGCAGCGACCGACTTGATGACCGTGACCGGACCGGTCAAGTTCCAACCCAATGGAAAACGCCAGGTCGCCATCCCCGTGGTGACGCAATGGCAGAATGGCAAGACGGAACTTGTATGGCCGGAGGTCCAGAAAACAAAGCCGCTCGTGTATCCACGTCCATAGAAGCAAATACTTATCTACCGGCAGGACAAATGGCACTTCTAGAGTTTTGTGAGGTGAACAAGCGGTTCGGCGGGGTGCTGGCCGTAGCGAACCTGAGCTTCTCCATTGAGGAACGGGAGATCGTGGGGTTGATCGGTCCGAATGGAGCAGGGAAGTCGACCGTCTTCAATTTGACCACCGGGATGATGAAGCCTGACTCGGGCAGAATCTTGTTCAGCGGCGATAATATAACCAGGCTGGCTCCATACAGGATCTGCCGAAGGGGAATTGCCAGAACCTTTCAACTGGTCCGGACATTTCACAGATTGACTGTTCTTGAAAACGTGACGGCGGGCAGGGCCTACGGGAGCTCGCCCGCCGGAAGTATGAAACAGGCGCGCGCCGAGGCGGATCAGGTCCTGGAGCTTACTGGACTATCCGACAAGAGGCTGCAACCTGCATACGCCCTCGGTCTGGTCGACCTCAGGAGGCTGGAGATCGCCCGCGCGCTGGCCACAAGGCCCAAGCTGCTTCTCCTGGATGAGATGTTCGCAGGTTTGAATACCGCGGAAATCGATATAGCCGTGGAGATGGCAGGGAAGATCAGAAACTCGGGAGTGAGCCTTGTGGTTGTGGAACATGTGATGAAAGTGATCATGGGGATATCGGACAGGGTGATCGTATTGGCGCTCGGCGCAAAGATCGCCGACTGCCCGCCCCGGGAGGCTGTCCGCAACGAGCGGGTAATCAAAGCATACCTCGGGAAGAGGGCGATATGTTGACCGTGAGCAACCTCAATGTCTTCCATGGGGACATTCAGGCGCTCTGGGATGTCTCTCTCGTCATCAATGAAAGAGAGATCGTCACCCTGATAGGATCGAACGGATCGGGGAAGAGCACCATCATGAAGTCGATCTCGGGGTTGCTCAAGCCCAAACGCGGGAGCATTCTTTTCGACGGGGTTCATCTCGAACGGTTGCCTGTACACAAAATCGTGGACCTGGGCGTCAGCATGGTGCCGGAGGGGAGAAGGCTCTTCCCCGAGATGACTGTTTTGGAAAACCTCGAGGTCGGCGCTTCTACAAAGACGGCGCGCAACCGCAGCCGCTCCACCGCACCATTTGTCTTCGACCTCTTTCCTGTTCTCGAAAGGCGGTCCGGTCAGATCGCCGGTACCCTGAGCGGAGGAGAGCAGCAGATGCTGGCAATCGGCAGGGCTCTCATGGCCGGGCCGAGGCTTCTCCTGATCGACGAGATGTCCCTCGGACTGAGCCCTCTTGTGGTTGAACATATTCTGCTGGCCATCAAGGAGGTGAACACAGAGAAGAAGGTGAGTGTCGCCCTTGTTGAACAGGACGTGGACGCCGCCTTGTCCATTGCCGACCGCGGGTACGTGGTCGACCACGGCCGCATTGAAGCTCAGGGGTGTTCAGAGTCCCTGCGATCCGACCGCCGCATCATGGCAGCATACCTCGGCCTCGCTTTCCGGGAATAGGGGAAGGAACCTTATGGGAGAATTCGGGCAGACCATCGCATACGGAATCCTGGTGGGAGCCTTGTACGGGCTGATCACCCTTGGCCTCGGCCTGCTCATGGGAGTGATGAAGTTCCTCAATGTGGCCCATGGGACCTTTATCGTGCTGGGCGGGTATGTCAGTTACTGGTTGTTTACCCTCTATGACCTGAACCCCTACCATTCGATCCCCCTGGTCATCATCGTCATGTTCCTTGTAGGCCTCGCGGTCTACAGGATAACGCTGGCGCCGTTGTTGAAGCTGCCGGACATCGGGGCGAGGATTAACAGCTCCATGCTCATTACCTTCGGCCTCGTTTACGTCCTGGACAATCTCATAACCATTGTGTGGAAACCCGACGTGAGAAGCATCGTGGCTCCTTTCACGGGACGGTCCATTGAACTCTTCGGATCCAGGCTTAGTGTGACCGGGCTCTGCGGCTTTGCAGTCGCCGTGGTCATGAGCGCCGCCCTGTATCTTGTGCTCAGCAGGACCCTGTTCGGGAAACACGTTCGAGCGGCCACTCAGGATGCGGAAGCGGCAGGTCTTTGCGGAATCAATGTCCAGAAGACATATCTGATTTCGAGCGGAATTGCCGTCGCCCTGGCCGGAATCGCTGGTGTCGTTATCGTTTCAAGTTATTCCATCAGCCCCAATAGCGGGTTCCGATGGCTGCTGGTGGCCTTTGTCGTCATGATGCTTGCCGGTGAGGGAAATCTCAACGCCATTGTTCCCGCCGGGCTGGTATTGGGTTTGCTGGAAGCAGTCGGGGTATTGATCTTCGGCGCATCCTATCGCCAGGTCGTGGCCCTGGTGATTTTCATCGTGATTCTGATCTTCAGGCCCCAGGGGTTGTTTACGAAAAGGAGATCTTCCTACTGATGAGACCGCACCCTATATCCATGGCGGTCACTGCAGCTGTTGCCGCAATTTTCATAGTGCTCCCCCTCCTCGTCGACCTTGGAAGCAGCGCGATGAATCTGCTCATCATGCTGTTCGTCTACATTATCCTTTCACAAGGCTGGAATCTCCTGGGTGGATATACCGGCCAAGTCAATCTGGGCTATGCCGCATTCTTCGGCTGCGGCGTTCTGGTGACCCATCTCTTGTGGAAGAGCGGCGCGCCCATCTACCTGTCGATCGCGGCAGGATCGCTCTCCTCCGCCCTGGTTGCCACGGTAATCGGCCTGCCCACCCTGCATTTGAGAGGTGCGTACTTCGCCATCGGCACCATGGCACTTGCAGAAGCGCTGAGAATCGTGGTGGGGAATATCTTCCCCAGTTCACTCAGCCTGCCAGCGACCTATACGGCCGACTTCAATGTCTTCTCCCGCTACTATCTCGGATTTGCGGTGGCCGGTCTCACGCTGGTCTCGACCCGCCTGCTGGTCAATTCAAGATTCGGGCTGTCCATGACATGCGTTCGGGATGACGAGGAAGCGGCTCAGGCGACCGGTATTCATGCCTTCAAGACCAAGTTCATCGCCTTGTTGATAAGCGCCTTTTTGGCCGGGCTGGCCGGTGGGGTGTACGCGTTCAATCGATTTTACTTTCACCATGTCTCGGCGGTATTCGAGCCGCTCTGGACCTTCGAACCTCTGATGGCGGCGGTCATCGGGGGCACCGGCACTCTGATCGGGCCGATCGTAGGAAGCGTGTTCCTGATCGTGCTTTCAGAGGTATTCGCGGAGACACTGGGAGAAGCGCATCTGATTATCTTCGGCCTTCTTCTGATTCTGGTCGTGCTCTATTCGCCGGGCGGGCTGATGGGCTGGGTCGGCCGCCTTCGCAGCATGAGCGCTCGTTTTTGGCGGGGTTCCGGGACGGGATAGGGAGAATTTTACATGAACCTTTAGAGGATGAACGTCCAACATCCAACGTCGAACGTCCAATGTCGAATGAAAAACGAAACCAGACACCCTGGCGTCAACAATCTCATAAGGATGGATACACATAAAGGCCTTTGGGTAAGAGGGTGTCTGTCTAATGCAATGTCAGGGTGAACCTTCTCGTTTCGAGTGCCGTTTACAACAGGAGGGATTGGTGGCAGTTGACAGGACAATGGAAACGGACGTCATGGTCATAGGAGGAGGGCTCGCAGGGGCGTTTGCAGCCATCAAGGCGAGGGAGTTCAGCCTGGATGTGACCGTCGTAGAGAAGGCCTACACCGGAAAATCCGGTGGGGCGGCCCTGGGCGCCTCCTGGCTTGCGGTCTTCAACCCGGAGTGGGGGCATGACCTGGATACCTGGATGAGCTTCATTACCGGCATCGGAGAGTATCTGAATCATCGGGAATGGGTGGAAATCATCCTGAAGGAGTCCTACGCGAGGTACTGCGATCTTCTGGCATGGGGAATACCTTTTGCCTCCAGGAAGGGGAGATCGCCGGCCCCCGGTGCCCATGCCATGCCCCTGGTGAAGAACGGTATCATGCCGAGACTGAGGGCCAAGATCCTGGAGAGCGGGGCAAGGATTCTGGACAGGATCATGATCACGGATCTGGTGGAACAGGATGGCAGGATTTGCGGGGCCGTGGGTTTTCATACGAGGGACGGCGATTTCTACACCTTCAAGGCCAAGGCTACGATCATGGCCACGGGAAGCGGCGCTTTCAAAATGCCCGGATGGACCGATTCCTACTGGACGGCAGACGGCGACGCGATGAGCTATCGGGCAGGCGCCGAGATCGTCGGAAAGGAGTTCGGTGGAAAGGACGGCGGGACGCTCAAGGAGTTTGCGTCGGCCCGAATCGGGGTGGTCGGAGGGCACAATCGCTATGTGAACGCAGAAGGAGAACCTTTCATATCCCGGTATGCGCCAAAGCATGATACTGAGACTCGCCGGATGATATCCTCCCTGTTTGAGGTGCACGCGGGCCGCGGCCCGATATTCCTGGATTTTGACTCCGCCACCCCGGAAGAGAGAAGCCGGGCTGCGAAGGCAACGGAATCGAGCGGGTTGAGCTGGCTGGCCGAGCGTGTGGGCTTTGATGCAAACAAGGCGCTCAGGACGGAAATAGAATTCGGCTCGTGGGTGGGAAATCAGCCCTCCCAGGGTGGAGTGGTCGTGAATACCGATTGTGAGTCGATGCTGCCGGGACTTTTTGCCGCGGGGGATTGTGCGGGTACCCGGATGTGCGGGAGTTGCTATGCCCCCATGGGCTACGGTCTTGCCGGGGCATCTGTCACCGGACACAGGGCAGGGAAGAGCGCGGCGGAGTTTGCTCTGAAAGCTCCGCAGATCAGTGTCAGAGAAACAGAGATGGCTGAGTTCAGGAAATCGATATTTCAGCCGCTTCTTCGGAGCGGCGGCTTCAGCCCGGGGTTCATTACACAGACGCTCCAGAACATCATGGTGCCTTACTACATCATGCAAATTAAACACGGGGAGCGATTGAAGGCAGCGCTGACGCTCATGGAGTTTCTGGGCGGCCATATGCTGCCGCGGATGAAGGCAAGGGATCCTCACGAGCTGAGGATGGCCCACGAGACCGGAAATATGGTGCTCAATGCAGAAATGGTATTGAGGGCATCCCTCTTCAGGACGGAAAGCCGGGGCTCACACTACAGGGAGGACTTTCCTCGAAGGTCAGACCCTGACTGGCTGGCATGGACGATTCTCAAGCAGGAGCAGGGCGAAATGAAGCTGTCCAGAAGGTCTGTTCCGGAGAGGTGGTGGCCCGATCTGACCAGGCCTTACGAGGAGCGATATGAGTTGCGATTTCCCCCGGACCTGTCCTCAAGCTAGGAATGAAGTAAAACAGCGCGCGCATTCTCCGCGCTTCGCTTGGAGTCCCACCCCTTCGGGGCGGTGCCCTTTTTCCCTGCAGCTTGCTGAGGGGTTGACGAGCCAGTCCAACACAGATGGAGAGTCCTCTTCAAAGTTTTTAATTCCTGTCGGATGCGCATCTATAGAAAGGTTGCTACATGGCCATTCAGCAAATCGACGCCGGAAAATGCATTGGGTGCGGGGTGTGTGAAAACAGCTGCGCCATGGATGTCATTCGTCGCGACTATTTCCCCTCTGAACAGGAGAAAAGGTCCCCATGCACTTCGGCCTGCCCGGCCCGGGTGAACATGAGGGGCTATATCCATTTGCTGAAGGAGGGGAAGATCGAGGAGGCTATTCGGCTCATCAGGGAAGAATTGGCAATTCCGGCGGTTACAGGACACGTCTGCTTTCATCCCTGCGAAGAAGCATGCGTTCGCAAGGAAGTTGACGCTCCGGTGAATATCAACAGCCTCGAGAGGTATGTGGCCGATTACTGGCTCCGGGAAAAACCGGTACCGGCGCCCCGGATCCATTCGGAAAAGGTCGCCGTCATCGGCTCCGGCCCTGCGGGACTTGCTGCTGCGTACAGTCTGGTCAGAATGGGTTATCCGGTAACGGTTTTCGAGTCTGAGTCTTTGCCGGGGGGGATGTTAAGAACCGGAATCCCTGAGTATCGGCTGCCCGTGGAAGTCCTGGACGCGCAAATCGAGTACATCAGGGGCATGGGAGTCGACTTCCGGACCGGTGTGGCCTTCGGACGCGACCTGACGCTCGATGCCCTTAAAAAGAATGAGCACCAGGCGGTGCTTTTCGCCATCGGCGCCCAGTTGAGCAGAAAGATCGCTATCGAAGGTGGCGAGCTCCGAGGGGTTTTATGGGGCCTCGACTTTTTGCGGGACGTGAAACTTAAGAGGCGAGCCAAGGTGGGGGAGAGTGTCGTGGTGGTCGGCGGCGGCAATGTGGCGCTCGATGCCGCGCTCACGGCTTTCCGCCTTGGCGCAAAAGAGTGCCGGATCGTCTGCCTCGAGTCCAGAGAGGAAATGCCCGCTCACGAGGAGGCTATCGAGACGGCGCTGGCCGAGGGCGTGGAGATCAGTGTTTGCTGGGGCCCGAAGAGAGTTGCCGGGGATGGGGGAAAAGTGACCGGAATCGAGCTCGTATGCTGCCTGTCGGTATTCGACGGTGGAGGCGGTTTCATGCCGCGTTTCGATGAGGAGACCACCCTGCTGATCGAAACGGACACGGTAATTTTTGCCGTGGGCGAGAGTGCAGACCTCTCCGTTCTGCCCGCAGAGATCAGGACCGACGCTCAGCACATCATCGCTGATCCGGCTACTCTGGAGACCAATCTTCCCGGTGTATTTGCGGCCGGAGTCGTGGCATCTGGCCCTGGATCCGTGGTCGAGGCCGTCGCCTCGGGCAAGAAGGCGGCGGGCTCTATCCACCGGTACCTGAGAGGTGTCAAAGGGGGGACGGAAAATGAAAAGGGGGAGGCAAAAGAACCTCCCCGGGAAGCAATAGAAAAGAGCCGGAGGCAGATCGCTCCTCTGCTCCCGCCCGATCAAAGGAAGGGAAACTTCCTGGAGATCAAATCGCGATTCGACAGGGAGACGGCCGAGCAGGAAGCACAACGCTGTTTGGGCTGCGGAAGCAGGGCATTCATAAGATACCTGGAGGACTGCATGACCTGCTATACATGCGAACGGGACTGCCCTGAGAAGGCCATCCATGTTTCCCCAGAGCATGTTTCGCGAAGGGCCTCATGCTGGGGATAGAAAAGAAAGCAGAAGATAAGAAGTTGAGGAGTTTAGCACCGGGATTTTCCTGCGGGTTCCGGTGGAGCACGGCACGGGTGTTCGAGATATGTGACAAAGGAGTTTTATCCCGCCTTTGTAGTGGGATTTCCCCTTGACAGGCGCTGGGAATGGCCTTCTTTTCTGGCATCCCAAATTGGATTGCGTGCTCAACTCTGCTACTATGGAGCCATTGGATCTCATCCCAGAGTGAAGAGGGCGGAGAAAATGGCTGAGATCGAAACCGGGCTCAGGGGTAAAGAGGAAATGGTTGTTCAACGGGAGCACCTGGCGAGCACCATCGGGAACATCGGCGCCGAGGTTCTCTCCACTCACTGGGTGGTCCTCCTGATGGAGAAGGCCGCAAGGAGCGCGGTCAACGGTCTCCTTCCCACGGGCATGATCACCGTCGGGACGATGATCTCCATCAGACATTTTGCCGCCACGCCCCTCGGGCTGAAGGTTACCGCCGAAGCCTTGCTGGAGAAGATCGAGGGACGAAAACTGCACTTTCGCGTGACGGTCCGGGACGATTTCGAGAAAATCGCCGAAGGGGCGAACGAGCAAATGATCGTTCCCATGGGGGGATTCCTGGGCAAGGTGAAAAGGAAATGCGAAAGGATGAGCGGAGTTGGTAAAGCCCCTCTGTGAATCAGGGCAATCGAATGTCATTTCTGACGATCAACACGGGATGGGCGTTTTCAACAGCCTGTCAGCCGATACCGAATTTCTCTTTGAGTATTTCAGCTGATGCCTGAATGTCCTTTAAGATGAAAGAGGCGGAACGCTCCAGCTCTTCACGAAAATCCTCCACCGGCAGTTCATGGATCTTCTCCACGCCTTCGGGACCTATCCGGGCGGGAACCCCGAAGCTCATGGAATCCAGGCCGTCGCTCTCCTTGAGGAGACCATATTCCTTTTCGAGGATGGCGATCACGGGCTGGACTTCCGACTCGCCGGTAATGATGCATCGGAGCATCTCGCATGCTGCCCTGGCAGGGCCGGCAGAGGCGCTCTGCCCTGTTTCGTTGACGAAGTGGGTCCCTCCTTTTTTTGCCTCTTCCACGGCTTCCCTGATTCTCATGGGATCGATTCCCTCCGCGCGTACCAGGTCGTCCAGCGGAATGCCCCCGACCGTGAAGTAGCGCGTGCTTGCGACCATGGAGTCGCCATGCTCCCCGAACACGATCCCCCTCATGTCTTTCCCTGAAAGCCCCAGGATTTTCGAAACAGAATGGCAGATCCTTCTTGCGTCAAGGTTGCCTGCCTGCCCCATGATATTTTGTTTGGGGAAGCCCGAGGCCTTGTACCCTGCCCAGGTCATGCTCGTTACTGGATTCCCCATGTAGACCAGCACAGGGAGATCCTTTGAAGAGCATCCTTCATAGAGTCTTCGGATCTCAAGGGATGTCCTGGCAATCACACCGGTGTTCATGTCCAGAAGATCCCTCCTGCTCTGCCCCTCCTTCCTCGGTACACCGGCGCCGATAAAGATCACATCCAGCCCTACCATGTCTTCGGTGCTGTTCGTTCCCAGGATCCGGGGACGCCGCAGTGCATTCGCTTTCAGATCTTCCACCCAGGCGCCTGCCCGGTTGGGATACCCCTCTTTTGGTCTTCCATAAAAGATGATCTCTTTGCCCAATCCCTGCTCGACAAGGGAAAGGACCACGTCTCTCGAGACATTGCCGAATCCCCACACCCCCACCTTGTTCCTCTCCCTGACCCTTTCAATAAACCGGCATGCAGTGGAAGGTTCTGTGTCCATATTATCGTCCTTTCGTCCTAAAAGTTGTTCTTCGTTGTGAGATCCTCCTAGATCCCTAGCACATCATAAAGAAAAGTCAATCGAGCAAGCAAGTGCCTTATTTGACTTGCCTCAGTATAGGGTTCTAGGTCAAAATACGGTCTATCCCGTATTGGTTTTTGGCAGCCTGCCTGTTAAATGTGCGGATACGTTAAAAAGCGTAGTGTCAGCGAGAAAAAGTCATGTCGCCTGTCTCAGAATCAGAGCTGTTTTCGCCATGGGTCCCGGGCCTCCTCCCCCTGGTGGCATACGCAGTCATGGTCCTGGGCCTGGTGGCCGTTCTCCTGTTTCTCGCCGGCTGGTTGGGCGAAAAGAAGATAAGGCTGGAGAAAAGCAGGCCTTATGAAAGCGGCATCATCCCAACCGGTCCTGCGCTCTTGAATTACCCGGTCCCGTTTTATCTGGTTGCAGTGTTTTTTCTCATTTTCGACGTGGAGGCTGTGTACATCTTCTCGTGGGCTGTTGCATTCGAGCTGCTGGGCTGGTACGGCTGGCTGGAGATTTCGCTGTTCATCGCCATTCTCATATTCGGTCTGGTCTACATCTGGAGAAAGGGAGGCCTCGAGTGGGGTCCCACCGCTACAAACACAAAGCACAAGACATCCTGCTGAGCAAAGCCGATTTCCTGATCAACTGGTCGAGGCAATACAGCCTCTGGCCCTTGTTCTTCGGTCTGTCCTGCTGTTTTGTGGAAGAAGCAGCCGCATTCACTTCACGCTATGATCTCGCCCGTTTCGGCGCGGAGGTGCTGAGGGGATCACCGCGTCAATCCGATCTGTTGATCGTCTCCGGCACCGTCTTCAAGAAAGTCGCGCCCATCGTGCTGCGTTTGTACGAGCAGATGCCCGAGCCCAAGTGGGTGATCTCCATGGGATCTTGCTCCAATTCCGGAGGCATGTACGATGCGTACAGCGTGGTCCAGGGGGTGGATCAGATATTGCCCGTTGATGTGTACATTCCCGGGTGCCCGCCCCGGCCCGAAGCTGTTGAGCAGTCCCTGATTCTTCTTCAGGAAAAGATCAAATCGGAAAAGCCCGCCCGATCCATTTTCCACCTGGGTGGAGGAACCCAGGGGACACAAAAACCGATTCTGGTCGACGGCCACACCAAGAGCAGAGACTCCCGCGGTCCGGGTTACCTCGGGACGGCTCAGCGCGGCACCTCCGTCACGCCCCCCGCATTCTGGTCCAGCCGGTCCGACTTGATGTGGACACCCCCTGCGCAGGGTATTGAGCTCAGCGAAAAGGACCATTCCCTCGGCCGCGTTCTCCAGGAAAAATTCGGCAGTGCAGTGACGGTTCAGTCCAAAACGTGCGACATGCTGACCGTGCATGCGGTTGAACCGCAGGCAAAGGATGTTCTTCGTTTCCTGAAAACCGATGCAAGCACCGGATTCTTGCGCCTCGATGACCTGACTGCGATCGACGAATCAAGCCGGCGCAACCGTCATGCCTACGCGGACTATACGCTCGTCTATCAGTTGCTTTCCTTCGAATCGGCCAGCCGCGTCCGATTGAAGGTGGGTTTGTCCGGAAGGGACCCGGTGACAAGGACCATTACCGACATCTGGCCTTCGGCTGACTGGTACGAGCGGGAGGTCTTCGACATGTTCGGAATCCGTTTCCAGGGACATCCGAACTTGCGGCGCATTCTCATGCCGCACGACTGGGAAGGGCATCCCTTGCGCAAGAGCTATCCGGGCCGGGCAACCGTAATGGCTCCTTACACGGAAGATGATGCACGAAAGCACCAGCCCCTGGACGGAGGTTTGTACCTGAAGAGGGAACTCGGCGAGGACGAGTTCGTCCTGAACATAGGCCCCCACCACATCAGCACCCATGGTCTGCTGCGCTTTATCGCCACGGTCCATGGGGAAGAGATCAGGGCGCTGGAAATGGACATCGGATATCACCACAGGGCCGCTGAAAAAATAGGGGAGCGGCAATCGTGGCACCAGTTCATTCCCTACACCGACCGGGTGGACTACCTCGCGGGCGCTGCCAATGAGCTGGCCTATGTCGAGGCTGTGGAAAAGCTTGCCGGCATAAAGGTCCCTGAAAGGGCGCAGTTCATCAGGGTGATGCTCTCAGAGTTCTACCGGATCAGCAACCACCTGGTCTGGTTTGCCACATTTGCCCATGACACCGGGGCCATGTCGCCCAATTTCTATGCATTTCGCGAGCGTGAAAAGATCATGGACATTGCCGAGTTGATCACCGGCGGCAGACTGCACCCGGAGTGGTTTCGGATCGGGGGCGTGGCCATGGACCTTCCCGAGGGATGGAAGGCGCCGATCGACGAGTTTACCAGGATCTTCCCCGCGCGGCTGAAGGAATATGAGACGTTGATCAGGAAAAACCCGGTCTTCCGAATGCGAACCCGGGGTATCGGCCGGCTCTCGGCCCGGGATGCCATGGAGAGGGGGGTGACCGGCCCCAATCTTCGGGCATCCGGAGTCAAATGGGATCTTCGGAAGAACATCCCCTACTCGGCCTATGAAAGGTTCGATTTTGAAGTGCCCACGGAAACGGAGGGAGATTGCTACGCACGCTTTCTGGTGCGGTTCGAGGAGATGCGCCAGAGCCTTCGGATCATAGAGCAGGCGGCGGCAAAGATGCCGTCGGGGCGGTATATCTCGGACGACTACCGGTATGTTGTGCCTGAAAAGAAAGATACGCTGCGGGACATCGAGAGCCTTATCCACCACTTCATCAATGTCACGAGAGGGCCCAAGATTCCTGAGGGGGAAGCATACGCCGCCTCCGAGGTGCCCCGAGGAGAACAGGGGTATTACGTGGTGAGCGACGGCCTGAACATGGCATATCGCATGCGGATACGGGGCCCGGGTTTTGCGAATGTCCAGGCCATCCCGCTTCTGGCGGTGGGAGGGACCATCGCCGACCTGATCGCCATCAACGGCTCCATGGATTACATATTGCCGGATATTGACAGGTGAATACAGAAGACAGAAGACAGAAGACGAAAGTCAGAAGTGTCTGCTTACTGCCTACTGCTTACTGCGTACTATTTTTCATGCGCGGAGCGAGCAATGTTGCCTTTGAAATTGAAAGAGAGACTGATCAGGGAAATCGCAGAGGCGGAAACCACGAGGGAAAAGGTGGTGGACGTGATGCTGGCGCTCCAGAAGAACTATGGATACATGAGCGACCAGGCTGTGGAGGATGCGGCGGCCCTTCTCGGGATGACACCCCTTGAGGTAGAAGAGTTGGCCACCTTTTACGATTTCATCTATCGCGAGCCGGTAGGCAGGTATGTGATTCGCGTTTGCGACAGCGCGGTCTGCTGGATGCAGGGTCATCTTTCCCTGGTCGACCATATCTGTTCGCGGCTTGGGATAAAAATGGGTGGAACAACCCCCGATGGTTTGTTCACCCTGCTGCCTGTCTGCTGTATCGGTTACTGTGATTTCGCACCGGCCATTATGGTGAATGACGATGTGTACGGGAATCTCACCACTCAAAAAATCGATGAACTGCTCCGCAGGTTTTCTGAGCAGGACCGATTGCCCAAAGGATGAAACCCTTGCTCTCCCAGGTCCTCCTGCAGAATCGGAAATCGAGTCGAATCGCCCGAATAGACGAGTACCGCAAGAGCGGAGGCTATGAAGCACTCGTCCGGGTACTGAAGAATCTTTCCCCTCGAGATGTCTCAAATCAAGTGGGCGAGGCGAATCTTCGGGGGCGGGGAGGAGCGGGTTTTCCTGCCGGAAGAAAGTGGGCTTCGGTTTCGGAGAAAGGCCCCTTCCCAAGATATCTGGTCACCAACGCTGACGAGATGGAGCCGGGGACATTCAAGGACCGGGTTCTGATCCATGCAGATCCCCATATGCTCATAGAGGGAATGATTATCGCAGCGTATGCGGTATCCGCTTCAAAGGGATTCCTCTTCGTGCGCCCCTCCTATGAGAGCGTGGCATCCATCATGGAACGGGAAGTGAAGATCGCAGAAGAGGCCGGATACCTGGGGAAGAACATCCTGGGAAGCGGTTTCTCGTTCGAGATCGTCGTCCACCGGAGCGGAGGGCGCTATATCTGCGGGGAAAGCTCTGCAATGCTCAATGCAATCGAGGGGAGGCGCCCAAACCCAAGGCACTCGCCGCCCCGCTCCACCGAGGCCGGTTTGTGGGGAAAGCCGACGGTGGTGAACAACCCCGAAACACTTGCAAACGTGCCCCACATCATCCGAAACGGCGCCGGATGGTTCAAAGACCTGGCGCGAAGCGAGACCGGATCCGGAACCAAGCTCTATTGCGTCAGCGGACGCGTGAACCGGCCCGGCTGCTTTGAACTCCCGATCGGGACCCCTTTGAGCGAGCTGATTGAAGAACATGCCGGCAACATGGTCGCCGGGCACGATTTCAAAACATGCCTTCCCGGTGGCGCATCCACCCGCTTCCTGCCGAGGGATCTCTACAACGTGGAGATGGACTTCGAACCCATGATCAAGGTGGGACACCGCCTCGGGACAGGTTCAGTTATCGTGTTTGATCAGAGGACCTGCCTGGTGGATGCAGCGCTGAATCTGACGGAGTTCTTTGCAAGGGAATCCTGCGGCTGGTGCACGCCGTGCCGCGAAGGGTTTCCCTATCTCCGCGATCTCTTGCGCCGCATCGAGAACGGGGAGGGAGAAGAGGAATACCTCCCTCTCATCAGAACGCTATGCGATGAGATGGCCAACTCCTTCTGCAGCTTTGCACCGGGCGGCGTTTCCCCTGTGGAAAGCCTACTGGAATTTTTTGAAGACGAGGTGATGGAGCATATACGCAAAAGGAAATGCCCGTTCAAAAAGAAGTAAGCAGTAACAAGAAGTAAGCAGTAGGCAGTAAGCAGTAAGCAGACAAACCATGGCCAAGGAAGAATGGGAGAAGGCATATTCAAAAAATAGAGGTACTCTTCTTTGCGACTTCTGTGCCTCTGTGGTGAGGACTGTAGGATGGGTAGAGCGAAGCGAAACCCATCAATTCCAATATGATTTTCTTCGTGCTCTTCGTGTGCTTCGTGGTGAAGACAAAGGTCTTATCGAATATGCCGAAATTGATCATCGACGATCGGGAAATTGAAGTCCCCCAGGGGACGAAGGTCATCGAGGCCGCTGAACGGCTGGGAATTATGATCCCCCGATTCTGCTACCACTGGATCCTTGGTTCGGTCGGGGCATGCCGGATGTGTGCGGTCAAAATGCTGCACAAGGAGTTCAAAGGCGTTCAGATGAGCTGTATGGTCGATGCGCAGGACGGCATGGTTGTTTCAACAACCCATCCTGAAGCAGTGCAGTTTCGCAAGCGTGTCATTGAATGGCTCATGCTGAATCATCCACATGACTGTCCCGTGTGCGACGAGGGTGGACATTGCCTGCTGCAGGACGAAACGGTTTCAGGAGGGCACGGGATCCGGCGCTACAAAGGCAGGAAGAGGACCTACCGTGATCAGTACCTGGGAGTCCTTGTCCAGCATGAGATGAACCGATGCATCCAGTGCTACCGCTGTGCAAGGTTTTACCAGGAGTTTTGCGGGTATCGTGACCTCGGCGCCATGCAGATCGCGGACAAGGTCTACTTCGGACGCTATGCGGACGGCGCCCTGGAAAGCCCTTTTGCGGGCAATCTCATCGACATCTGTCCCACCGGTGTCTATACCGATAAGCCTGCCAGATACAACTATCGAAGGTGGGAGCTTCAGCGCTCGCCTTCGCTCTGCATCCACTGTTCCCTGGTCTGCCGGACGATTGCCAATAGTCGTTATCGCGAGGTGATTCGCCAGGAAGCACCCATAGACGAGCTGGACCGCGGATTTTTTATCTGCGACCGCGGTCGCTTCGGCTTTCCGTTCGCCAATCTCGCTGAAAGGCCTAGAAAACCGCGGGTTGACGGAAAAGAGGTTACCTGGGAAGCGGCTATCTCCGCTGCAGCGGAAAGGCTCAAACGGTTTCAGCACGAGTCCGTGTCCTCGATTGCCTGTCTTGGTTCTTCCCGTGCCGGCGTGGAGAGTCAAGCTGCGTTGAAACGGCTCTGCCGGGTCGCCCGGTGGACACCACCCGTCTATTTTGTAGAACCTGGAACAGCCCGCAAGACCATGACCGCTGTTTCCCACCTGGATGAGTCGCTGGCCATGTCCATGCAGGAATTGGAGGGCGCGGACTTCATACTGGCTGTTGGTGCGGACCCGGTGAACGAATCTCCGGTGCTTGCGCTCCACATGAGACAGGCATGGAGAAAAGGGGCGAAGGTGGCGGTGATCGACCCCCGGCCGGTTTCTCTGCCCTTTTCATTCCACCATCTGCAGGTTGGACGCTCACAATTGGAGATCTGCCTCGCCTTGCTGGTCGGCAGCGGTGTCGACCGGGAGAGAGTTGAAAGTTCCACGATATCGGCTCTCGAGTTCTTCGATGCTGTTCCTTCCGGCGATTCGCTCGATCCTGATATTCAGGATTCGCTTTCCACTCTCGCATCCGATCTTCGGAAAAGCCGAAAGGTTGCGATCGTCTGCGGAACGAACATCGTGACGGAGAATACCCCCGCCCTGGCAGCAGACTGCGCGCGGCTGCTGCGAAGCGCGGGAGATTCAGCCGGTCTCTTGTACCTCCTCGAAGAGGCAAACAGTTTTGGATCCGGTCTGTTTTCCGGCCCCTCAAGTTTCACGGATATCGTACGGGCAATCGAGGCTGGAGAAATCAAGGCACTGATAATCGCGGAGAACGATCCTTTTCGCGTCTTCCCGGACAGGGCTCGCCTCGAGCTCGCCCTATCCAGGCTGGAGCTTCTTCTGGTGATGGATTATCTCCCTTCGGATTCCGTCAAGCGGGCGGACATTTTCCTCCCTGCATCCACCATGTTTGAAACCGGCTCCAGTTTCATCAGCCACGAAGGTCGGATCCGGTTCGCCCATCCGGTGCATGCTGGAGGCGCTCCCATCAATCAGATCAGCGGAGGGTCCCATCCGCCCAGGATCTTTGAAAGCATGATTCCCGGCGGCGAGCCGAAGCCGTCATGGCGGATTCTTCTGGAGATTGGGGAGGCGCTGTCCTTGGCGGGTGAGGACTTCCTCGTGCCGCCTGGGCGGATCATGGCTGAAGAGCTCCCGCATATGGAAGGGTTCGAAAACTACCCGCTTCAGGATACAAGCGTGATTCCCCAAAGGAGTGGGATGGCGTCTTTTAAGGCCAGGGCTCAACAGGGCCGAGCAGGAAGAGCCAAAGAATTGGAACTGCTCCTGGTGGAGTGGACCTTTGGAACAGAAGAGCTTGCGTGCTACTCCCCTCTGCTCAGGGAAGTGGAAAACGAACCGGTTCTCTGCATGCACGAAGATGATGCAGCTGCTGCATCAGTCGCTGATGGCGATTGGGTGAGGATCCATCCGGGCGAAGGTTCCCTGGATCTTCCTGTGAGAATTTCGGATAATGCGGCAAAAGGGACAGTCGTGCTGCCGAAACATCGGCGGATTGTCTGGCAGAGGATAAAGGAGCATCCCGTTTTCATTTCCATAAGAGAAATAGAAAGGTTGTCCGGATCGAAATGATGTTCTTCTTCGGACTCATTTTTCTCCTCCTTAAGCTCGGGGCAATCCTCGGTGTTCTGCTCCTCGGCGTGAGCTACATGGTCTACATAGAGAGAAGGGTCCTTGCCAGGCTCCAGATACGGCTGGGGCCGAACCGGGCAGGACCTTTCGGCCTTCTTCAACCCATTGCCGATGCCGTCAAGCTGCTCACAAAAGAGGATGTGGTGGCTGCCGGCACCGACCGGGTCGTCTTTTATCTTGCGCCTTCGATAGCGGCTGCCACTGCGCTCCTCATTTTTGCCGTGGTCCCTTTCGCCAGGGAAATCACGCTGGCGGGCAGGTCGATTCCCCTGGTCATCGCAGACCTTCACGTCGGTCTGCTCTACGCCCTGGGACTGTCGACTCTGGGGGTATACGCCGTGGCCCTGGGCGGATGGTCATCCGGCTCCAAATACAGCCTCCTCGGAGGAATCCGAGGGGTGGCCCAGATGATCAGTTACGAGCTCTCCCTGGGGCTCTCCCTGGTCCCGGTCGTTATGATGACAGGATCATTCAGTCTGGTGGACATTGTACAAGCCCAGGACCGGTATCCCTTCATTCTGGTTCAACCTGTCGCCTTCGTGATTTTTTTCGTGAGCGCGGTTGCTGAGATCAAGCGCATTCCTTTTGATCTCCCGGAAGGGGAGAACGAACTGGTGGCGGGGTATCACACGGAATATAGCGGCATGCGGTTCGGGCTTTTCTTTCTCGGGGAATACATGACCATGGTGATCCTGGGTTCGCTGGTGGCGGTCTTTTTCCTGGGGGGGTGGCGAGGTCCCCTGGCGCCTCCCATCGTCTGGTTCGTCATCAAAGTCCTTGGAGTCGCCTTTGCCATGATTTGGATTCGCGCGACCTTCCCCCGTCTTCGATACGATCAGTTCATGAATCTGGGCTGGAAGGCGCTGGTGCCGGTGGCTTTGATAAATATCGTGTTTACAGGGGGAGTGATGCTGCTGTGAGGAAACTGTTAATAGTTATTCGTTATCCGTTAACGGTGAAAACAAAACGGCGAATAAGTATGCGTCGAGGGACGATCCGCGCATCGATAATCCTCGACAATGACTATTAACAATTAACTGTTAACCGATAACAGTTAACGAACAAACTGAAGGCAAATGTGAACGCGGAACGAAGAACAAAAAATCCAATCAAGGCGCTTGGTGAGGTCGTCTGGGGCGCGGTCGCCGGCCTGTGGACCGTGTTCATTCATCTTTTCCGCAAACCCATCACCGAGCAGTATCCGGAGTACAAACGTCCTCTGCCGATCCGTTCCCGCGCAAGAATCATTCTCACCCGGGACCCGGACGGCCAGGAAAGATGTGTGGCGTGTTACCTGTGCTCTGCGGTTTGCCCCGTAACCTGTATTTCCATGGAGGGGGAGGATCGGAACAACCGGCGCATGGCCAGGTGGTTTCGTATCAATTTCGCCCGCTGCATCTTCTGCGGGCTGTGCGAAGAGGCCTGTCCGACCCTTGCCATCCAACTCACCCCTGATTATGAGATGTGCGAATACGACCTGCTCAGCATGGTTGCAGAGAAGGAAGAGTTGCTGGTGAACCACGGGGGCAAGGACGGGGAGTACAATTACTATCGCTATGCAGGCGTCACGACTTTGGGAGACAAAGGAACACATGTGCAGGAAGAAAGGCCGGTGAATATCAGGAGCAATATGCCGTGAAGAGGAATGGAATGTTGGAATGTTGGAATGATGGGTCAAATGGATCCCCGGAAAATGGAATGATTGGAGTGATACGGCAGGAGCATGGTCCCATGTATTGTTGTTCCCCATTGTTCCATCATTCCAGTATTCCATTCTTCCGGTGGTATTCCACTTCGGATGGAGTGATGTCGTGACAGTCTTCGGCGCGATCTTCTATGTGCTTGCGGCACTCATCGTGGCAGCCACCGGGCTTGCCATTACGAGGCGCGATCCTATACACGCGGTGATCTATCTGGTCGTTTCCTTCCTGGGAACCGCCATGCTCTTCTATCTTCTCGGCGCGCCGTTCCTTGCGGGTGTGGAGGTGATCGTCTACGCCGGCGCCATCATGGTCCTGTTCCTATTCGTGATCATGATGCTCGGTCAAGCCCCATGGAAGGGGAAAGGCGGTACGGTGCTCAAGTGGGGACCCGCGGTGGTTCCGGTCCTGCTTTTTCTCACACTGACCGGGCTTTTGATAATCCATGATCCGCAAGGATCCATTGGACTCAAAATGGCCGTTGCTTCTCCCGCTGAGTTCGGGCGGTTTGTTTTCGAGAGATACTGGCTGGCGGTGGAAATCATATCGCTCCTTCTTCTCATCGCCCTGATTGCGGCGATTCAGTTGAGAAGAGGGAGAGATTGAAACGCGAACCGCAGAATGTCCAATGTAGAATGTCCAATGTCGAAGGGAAGAGTTCCAGGAGTCGACTTCATGATTCGATATTTGGATTTGGCTATGGCTGCAAGCCAAGTTGTGTGGCGATAGAGAGGGTGCCCATATGATTATCGTGCCTTATGGACATGTCCTCGCCCTGGCGGGGATCATCTTTGCACTCGGCCTGGCCTGCATGGTGAGTCGTCGCAACCTGATCATGACCCTCATCGGCATCGAGGTCATGATGAATGGGTCAGCCCTGGCCTTTCTTGCTGCTGCGCTTCGGTGGCGGTTGATGGAGGGGCAGGTGTTCGTTCTCTTTATCATAGCAGTGGCCGCCGCGGAGGTTTCCGTGGGGCTGGCACTGATCGTAAACGGGTATAAACGAAGCGGCTCCATAGACCCTGACGCATTTCAAAAGTTGAAGTGGTAACCATGTTCTCTCCCTGGATTCCGGACTTCAGATTCTCTGCTGCAGCCGTTTCGGTCTCGCTGCCGCTTTTCTCATTTCTCCTGATCATGATCTTCACCCGGAGCCGGCCGCGCCTTTCAGGGGCACTCTCCATTGCCGCCATTACCGTTTCCATGATCCTGGCGCTGGTTCTGCTTATCCAGAACCGGCACCTTGGACAGCCTGTTCAGTACGCGGGCAAATGGCTCCTTTCAGGGGATGTCCATATCTCCTTTGGTTTCCTCCTCGACCCGTTGAGTCTTCTCATGTTCGGACTGGTTGCAGTGATCAGCTTTCTGGTGCAGGTCTACTCCCTGGGCTATATGGCCGGGGACCCTGGATTCTCCCGCTATTACGGTTTTCAATCGCTGTTCGCAGGCGCCATGCTGAGCTTGTGCATTTCTTCCTCCATGCTTCAGCTTTACGTGTTCTGGGAACTGGTAGGATTGTCGTCCTATCTCCTGATCGGATTCTGGTATGAAAGGTTCAGTGCCACCCAGGCCGGAAAGAAGGCATTTCTCATGACGAGGCTCGGGGATGTCGGGTTTCTGATAGGCATCCTTCTGATCCTTGGTCATCTGGGCAATGCGGACATTCTGGATCTCATCGGGAACGAACGTCCGGCCGGTGCGTCCTCAGGATTCATCACCCTGGTTGCTCTGTTGATCTTTGCCGCCGTTGTGGGGAAGAGCGCCCAGTTTCCTCTTTTCACATGGCTGCCCGATGCCATGGAAGGGCCCACGCCGGTGAGTGCATTGCTTCATTCCGCAACCATGGTGGCTGCCGGTGTTTTTCTCTTTGCCAGGTTGTTTCCCTTTTTCACTCTCTCACCTACTGCCATGACCATATTCCTCGCCGTCGGCACGATATCCATGCTGATCGGTTCGACCATGGCCATGGTCAACAGGGACATCAAGCAGGTGTGGGCCTACTCGACTATCAGCCAGCTGGGGCTCATGATCATGGCCATCAGCGCAGGAAGTCTTTTTGCCGGAGCTTTTCATCTGACTACCCACGCCGGCTTCAAAGCGCTGCTTTTTCTCTGTTCGGGTGTCTGGATCCACCGGTTCGGGACAAACGATGTGTACGAGATGGCCGGCCTCGGCGGGCGAAGGCTGAAGATTCCGGCAGCCTGTCTGATATTAGCGGGAGCAGCCCTGGCAGGGCTGCCGCCCCTGTCGGGCTTTTTCAGCAAGGAAGCGGTCATGGCCTCCCTTGCAGGCCTCTCCAACCCCATTTGGCTGTGGGCAGGTCTTCTCGGGATCTTCCTGACCTCCTATTACACCTTTCGAGTAATATTCATCCTTCTTTTCCCCTCTCGGATCTCCGAATCCGGGAAACACGAGGAAACGCATTACTGGGCACTAACAGGCCCGCTCATTGTTCTGGCGGGTCTGACCGTGATACTCGGGTTTTTTCAGCTCCCTCTGCACACTTTCCTTTCGACTCTGCCTGGAACCGATCTTTCGAAGAATCACCAGGAATGGCTGTTCTACGTCACCATGGGAGCCTCCATTCCTGGTATTCTCTTGGCATGGTGGGAGTTCGGCCGCAAAGGCGCGGCCCAGGTGGGTTTTGTGGAGCGGGTCCCAGTGCTCAGAGATCTGTTCGCGAAGAGATGGTACCTTGACCATGTTTACGAATGGCTTGTAAAGACAATGATCGACCGATTTCTGGCAAAACTCTCTTCTCGGAACGAGGCTCGTATCATCGATCGGAACATCGACCGCGTTTCCAGATTTACCCTGGAGAGCGGCCGGGTGATGACCTTTCTGCAATCCGGCATTCTCAGGCACAACGTCGTCCTCATGTTTGCGGCTCTTTTGCTTGTGACGATCTACTTCTTTTTCGAATAGGGGAATCCATGAATCCGGAGTTCGCCGGGTTTCCATATCTTTCCGCCATTCTTCTGAGCTGCGTTACAGGACTCGCGGTCATTCTTCTTGTTCCCCGCGACCGGCCGGATCTGGTGAAATGGGTGAGTCTTGTTTTCTCCGGTGTCGCACTCGCTCTATCCATCTATGTGTTCTGCGCCTACGACAAGAGTCGCGGCGGGCTTCAATTTGTTGAGAAGGTTCTTTGGCTCAAACCCCTCGGCATCCACTATCTCAATGCAGCGGACGGTTTCAATCTCCCTTTGATACTGCTCGCCGGTCTCGTCCATTTTACCGGGGTCCTGACCATGTGGGAGCTCAGGGAGCGCGTAAAGGAGTACTTTGCGCTCTCCTTTCTTCTGGTCGCCGGCGTGTTCGGCTTTTTCATGAGCATGGATCTCTTCTTCCTTTTCGTCTGGTATGACGTATCCCTTTTCCCCATGTACCAGCTCATCGCGATCTGGGGCACAACCCGCAAGGAGTATGGGGCGCTGAAGCTTTTTCTTTACCTGCTTGCCGGGAGCGCGCTGGTCTTGCCGGGAATGCTCTACCTGTATGCAGGGGCCGACTCGAGGAGCTTCGATCTCCTCACCCTCATGCAGCCCGGCATGTTTACCCCCGGAGAGCAGAAGTTCGCCTTTTTCCTCTTCTACATCGGGTTCGGAATCCTTGCAGGCGTCTGGCCTTTCCACTCATGGTCCCCGGTGGGCCATGTGGCTGCGCCCACATCAGTCAGCATGATTCACGCAGGCGTGCTCATGAAGGTGGGCGCATTCGGAATCCTTCGGGTAGGAATATTCCTCTGCCCCATTGGATGGCAGTACTGGGCCGAGGTCATGGCCCTCCTTGCTGCAGTCGGCATTGTCTATGGTGTGCTGGTCGGGCTGACTGCAACCGATCTCAAGTACGTGGTCGCCTATTCCAGCGTTTCCCACATGGGTGTCGTGGGGCTCGGGTTGTCCACCCTCACGGCCGAAGGGCTGAACGGCGCGGTCTTTCAGATGTTCGCCCACGGCATTATGACGGCTCTTCTCTTTTCATCCCTGGGGTACATCTATGACAGGACCCATACCAAGATGATCCCCGAGCTCGGCGGCATGAGCAGGATAATGCCTGTTGCATCGGGCTATTTCATTGCAGCTGCTCTGGCGGCCATAGGTGTCCCCTTGTTCGCCAGCTTCTGGGCTGAAGTGGTGGTTTTCCTTTCCGCCTTGAAGGTGTACCCGGTGCGCGGGGTTCTCGCCATAAGCGCGCTGGTGCTGAACGCGCTTTTCATGCTGCGGGTGGTGCAGAAGGCTTTCTATGGAAAAACGAACGAGCGGCATGCTCATCTGCCGGACATGTCTTTCGGCCTGGGAATTCCCCGGATGATCCTGGTTACCGTACTGGTACTCTTCGGAGTGATGCCCTGGATCATGTTGGATCTGATCCAGGTTTCGGTCATTCCGTTCATGGCGAGGTTAACCCCATGAAGTGGGCGATGGTTGCCCCTGAACTCTATTTTACGATCATGGCCGGTCTGTTCTTCGCTCTGGCCCTGCGGAAGCGCGTCAGCCCGGGCGGGGATTACGCAGTCGCCCTGGTGATGTCGGCGGCGGGAATCGGGGTGGCCGTCCTCTCGGTGGGCATGCAGGGCTCTCTTTTCTTCGACGCATATCGGGTGGATCTCTTCTCCCAGGCATTCAAGGTGCTGATTGCGACCGGGCTCTTTCTGGTGGTATGGCTTTGCGTGGAGATGGACCTGCCGAGGGGGCAACACCCGGAGTTCTATTTTCTCCTTGTCACATGCAGCCTGGGCATGATGTTCATTGTAAGCAGTGTAGAGCTCCTTACGCTCTATGTCTCCCTGGAGCTGACGAGTTACTCTCTCTATGTGCTGGTGCCATTGAGAAGACCGGAGGTCAGAGGTCAGAGATCAGAGGACAACAAAAAATCGAGGGAGGAGGGAGGATCGCTGGCGTTCGGAAGAGGGACGATAGGGAAAAAAGACAGAGGACAGAAGACGGTAGTCAGAGGGGGGGAGGGTTTTCAGGGCGAAGCGGGCATCAAGTATTTCCTGATCGGCGCGACGGTTTCAACGGTCATGCTTTTCGGGCTTGCCCTTCTCTTCGGCGCCACCCGCACCACCTATCTTGCCGGGCTTGTCCATTCCCTGCCTGAGGCGATAGGGACTCCCATGGGTTTCGTGGGACTCCTGTTCACGCTTTCCGGGTTCTTCTTCAAGCTTGCCTTTTTTCCCTTCCACGTGTGGGGGCCGACCGTCTACCAGGCTGCTTCCAACCAGACGACCGCCTTCATCGCCACCACCACGAAGGTGATGGCCATAGCCGTTGTCACGCGAATCATTGCTGCAAGCGGAGGGAGCGGTCACCTGGCCGAAGTGCTGCTGGTGCTGGCTGTTGTTTCCATGAGCCTGGGCAACCTGGCTGCTCTGGTACAAAGAGACATGAAGCGGCTGCTCGCCTATTCGGCCATTGCCCATGCAGGATATGTGTTGATCGGTATTTTGAGCATGACCCAAAAAGGGTATGCAGCGGCCCTCTTCTATGCTGTGGCCTACATGGCCATGACCTTTATCTGTTTTATGGTAGTGCTGAAGGTCTCGACCGGAGGAAGAAACGTGGAGGTGGCGGGACTGGCCGGACTTCACCACCGCTCTCCGCTTCTTGCCATGGCGCTCATGGTCGGGATCTTCAGCCTGGGCGGGATTCCCCCCACTATCGGCTTCACAGGGAAATTCCTGGTCTTCACAGCCGCCATGGAAAAGGGGCACTTCGTGCTTGTGCTGATTGCCATGGCAAACGTAGCGGTTTCCCTCTACTACTACATTCAGATCATTCGCGCTGCATATCTGCTCGAACCGGATGGGGAGCGGACTGCAATTTCGCTTTCTCTTTTCGGAAAATCCCTTACGGTGGCGTTGATGATTTTTGTCTTTTTGGGCGGTCTCTTTCCGGGGTACCTCTACGAGATTGCAGCCAGGGCCGCCGGAGTGCTTCCATAAAGAGAAGAGCGTCTCTCGCCCGCTGCGCTAGAGATCACTGAGTTTAAGAGAGAGTCATTGCCCTGTTTTTTGGAACAAAAAAACAGGGCAAGCTTCAGCTCTCTGTGGGCTCTGTGAGAGATCGGATTTACTTCACCGCTATTTTCCCCTCTGAAAAGAGTCCGGCATATTCACCATATCCTTTCTCCTCCAACTCCTTCCTGGGGATGAAACGCAGGGCCGCGGAGTTGAGGCAGTACCTCAGGCCGGTCGGCGGCGGCCCGTCCTCGAACACATGCCCCAGGTGAGAACCACCGTGTTTGCTCCGCACCTCGGTCCGCGCAAGAAACAATATTCCCTCCTTTTTCTCGACGATGTTTTCAGGCTCCAGGGGCTTTGTGAAGCTCGGCCAGCCGGTTCCTGAGTCGAACATATCGAGGGAGCTGAAAAGGGGTTCGCCGGAGACTATGTCGACATAGATCCCTTCTTGCTTGTTGTCCCAATACTCGTTCTGAAACGGGGGTTCAGTGTCGCCCTCTTGCGTCACTTTGTATTGAAGGTTTGTCAATTTCCGGCGCAACACCTCCTCCCCGGGCTTCACATATTTCCTGCCTGAAGCGGCCGTTTTAGGAATTTCTTTCAGGTCTCCCCAGGCGGTTTTCAGGAACTGGTCGCGCCCCGAATTCCAGCGGTAGAACTTGTAGCGGACAGGATTCTTTTTGTAATAGTTCTGATGGTACTGTTCAGCCTCGTAAAACATGGAAAGTTCCGTGATCTTCGTCACTATAGGCTTGTCGAACACCGCGGATTTTTCCAGATCCCGCTTGGATTCCTCTGCAATACGCCTCTCCTGCTCGTTGCGGTAGAAGATTGCGCTTCCGTACTGTGCGCCCCTGTCCACGAACTGCCCGCCGGGATCGGTCGGGTCCACGTGACGCCAGAAGTAGTCCAGGAGCTCCCGATAGGAAACCTTCTTGGGATCGTACAGGACCTGAACCGCTTCCAGGTGGCCGGTACCCCCTGCCGATACCTCCTCGTAGGTGGGGTTCTCTTTCGAACCGTCGGTATATCCTGAAGTCGCCTCCACGACACCGTCAACCTTCTCAAAATCGGCCTCTGTACACCAGAAACAGCCTCCGGCAAATGTCGCTGCGGAAAGATCCCCATGGAGTCTCTCCATTCCACGCCCTTTTTCGCCATTGACATTTGGGGGCCCGGCATGGGACCACAGTCCGAATACAAGTGCGACCAGAGCAATGGAGACTACTGTAAATACAACGGTCTTCATATGATTCCTCCTTTCTCGCCAATCGCGATGCAGGCGCCTGTCAACCTGCCTCCCTGAAACCCTCGATATATAAAGGTAACAGTGCGATCGACGCGTTCTCTCCTTGCCAACATGTGTGGATTCCAGTCATTCCCGCTGAGGAGTATCCACTCTTCAGAGACCCGCATGGATTCCCGCCTTCGCGGGGATGACAGATAGCCAGGGAACGGGTCTTATGCAACGCTAAGGTAAAGATAATGCGGTACATCGGCTTTAGGTCATGAAATTGCGATTTTTTTATGTCAAGGAAGGGCGAAGCGGCTTAGTTGTCACCATAACCTCCTCAACGATCCACCTGCCTCTCAAATTCGGACTGACATTCTTTTGAATGGATATTATAAATAAGGCCATTGAGGGCGAAATCGTTTTCGCGCGGAAGAATACGCGTTAGAACAGTATTCAAGCTCGATCTTCCCGTGGCAGCTACTACGGTTCGGGAAGAGGTGTAGTGGGAAAGGCGAATATTTCCAGGGTGGCGCTTGTGTCGGCCATTCGAACAGACCGTGAATCATGAAGGCTTCGAATAATGAACCATGAAGCGATGATACGCCTTGTGTTTTTCCTCGGCACCTTTGCCCTGGTAGCTGTCCTGGAGATCGTGAGCCCGAGGCGAGCCCTGACCGCTTCAAAACCAGGACGCTGGTTTGCAAATCTTGCAATCATCGCCCTGAATCCCGTCTCGGTCCGGTTGGTTTTCCCCATTGTACCGGTCGGGATGGCATTTTTCGTTCAGGAGCGCAACTGGGGATTTCTCAATAACCTGGACCTCCCTTATTGGCTCGAAGTGGCCGTTGCGGTGATCATCCTGGATTTCACAATCTATCTTCAGCATGTGCTCCACCACGCGGTGCCGCTCCTCTGGCGGCTGCACATGATGCACCACTCGGACCTCGATATCGATGTGACGACGGGGATGCGGTTTCATCCGATCGAAATCCTTCTCTCTCTTGGCATCAAAATCGCTGCCGTGGCTGTTATCGGACCTCCTGTTCTGGCTGTGCTCATTTTTGAGGTGGCACTCAATTCCACCACTTTGTTCAACCACAGCAACATCCGTATCCCGGAAGGCATGGACCGGGTCCTCCGAGTCGTGGTGGTGACGCCCGACATGCACCGGGTTCACCACTCCGTCATCATTCGGGAGACAAACAGCAACTACGGCTTCAATCTGCCGTGGTGGGACAGGCTGTTTGGCACTTACAAGGCCCAGCCTGAACGAGGACACCATGGGATGACCATCGGGCTTTCCCAGTTCCGGGATCCCGGCAAGCTGTCCCTGCCATGGCTTTTGATTTTGCCTTTTGTCGGAGATCCCGGCCGTGTTCCGATCAACCGACACTGAGCCGGCCGGTCTAAAACCAAAGTGAAGGCTGACGCTGCCGGCAAGGATCTTTCGCTCCGTTTAGCAGGAAACTTGACACCGCCTCGACGGATGCCTATGACAATTTCTTGTCTTGGTGTCTTTGTGTCTTAGTGGCAGTACTAAAAGAGTGAAACCATGACGGATGCCGATGACCATGCTTTACATGGCACCTAAGATCAAGAGGCTGGAATGCACCCTGACCGGCTGATCGTATTCGGCCGTTACCCGGTGCCGGGAAAGGTCAAAACGAGGCTGATTCAAAGGCTCGGCTCGGCCAGGGCAGCGGAATTGCAGCGGTGGCTCACGGAGGAGACCCTTTCCCAGGTTCGAAGGTTTTCTTCCGACCGCAGGGTGGATGTGGAGGTCTGCTTCGACGGGTCCACCAAACGGAAGATGAGCCGCTGGCTCGGACCCGGCTTCCTCTTCTCGAAACAAGGAAGGGGAGATCTGGGGAATCGGATGAAGGCAGCCCTGGATGAACCGTTCCGGGATGGCTGCCGAAGGGTTGTGCTTCATGGGACGGACATACCCGGGCTTAAACAATCCCACCTTGCAGAGGCCTTCAGCAATCTTGAAAATAGAGATCTCGTTCTCGGGCCGAGTACGGACGGCGGGTACTGGCTCATGGGGCTCAGGAAACCGGCGGATCTTTTCGAAGACATACCATGGGGGACCGGATCGGTACTTGAAACGACGGTACAAAGGGCAAAGGTCCAAGGACTCAGTGTCCATCTCCTGGGGGCGCTGACCGACATCGACGATCTGGAAGATCTGAGGGCGATCCTGCCTGAATGGGAAGAGAAGAAACCTTACCTCTCGGTGATCATTCCTTCCCTGAACGAACAGGAGCACATCGAGAAGACGATTCGCTCCGCCGCGGAGTGCAATGCCGAGATCATCGTAGTCGACGGGGGAAGCGAAGATTCCACCAAAGCAAGGGCGGCCATGGCAGGCGCCTGCGTAGTGGAGACCCGAAGAGGGCGTGCGTTGCAGCAGAATGCGGGTGCCAAGCGAGCCAGGGGCGATGTGCTGCTCTTCCTCCATGCCGATTCCTGCCTGCCCCAATCCTATGTGGAGCATGTATTTGACACGCTCATGAACCCTGGGGTGGTAGCAGGAGCATTCCTCTTTCGAACCGATCTCAGGACACCGTTCATGAGCGCCATCGAATTCCTCACCAAGATGAGGAGTAGAATACTCAAGCTGCCATACGGGGACCAGGGCCTTTTCATGAAGAAATCGATCTTTGATGCAGCAGGAGGATTTCCGGAGGTGCCGCTGGGTGAGGATTTCTTGCTGGTGCGTCGTCTCTTGAAAAAAGGCCGCATCGAAACTGCGCCTGCCGCTGTAATCACCTCGGCAAGGCGATGGCGGGAATTCGGTCCGGTCCGAACATCCATGCTCAACCAACTGATGGTTGCGGGCCTTCTGCTGGGGATCTCCTCCCGAACCCTTGCGCGTCTTTCCGGGAGAAGATAAGTGCATCTCCGCCTGTCCTGCCCATGAGCGGGGCTTCGGTAGAGTGCGCTTTTCAGCGTGTCGTTCTGGATGAAAATGTTCACCATAGGTCATTCCACCCGCTCCATCGAGGAGTTCCTCATCCTGCTGAGGGAGCCCGGGATTGAAACAGTTGCCGACATCCGGAGCTTTCCCGGCTCCCGGAAGTTCCCCCACTTCGGGCAGGACAGGCTCAAGGAGCGGCTGGCAGCGGAAAACATCCAATATGCATGGTACAGGAATCTTGGCGGGTTCCGCAAAAAAACACCCGGCGAGGAATCACCGAACACCGGCCTCTCCTCCCCGGGATTTCGGAATTATGCGGATTACATGGCAACAGATACGTTCCGCGCTGCAGTATCGGAGCTGGTGCATCTGGCGTCCCGGTCCAGGACAACTGTGATGTGCGCAGAGCGGTTGTTTTGGAAATGCCACAGGCGGATTCTCAGCGACTACCTTGTCACTCTCGATGTCGAGGTGGTTCACATACTGGAGCAGGGAAAGATCCAGGTACACACCCTCACCCCTGGTGCTGTTAAGACAAGCGAAGGCGTAATCTATCCTGATGTTGAGCATTTGTCCCCATAATGGAAGTGGACCTTTGCTCCCATTGTCCATCCCAATAAAAAACGCCTGTCTCGATTAACACCCAGTTTGCCCAGCCTCTTTCTGAAAAGCTCGTGAAGCATGCTCATGCCGCTTTGCGTAGAGCCCATGTGTAAAGTAATTGGTCCTACGTGTAGAACCTCCCCTGAAGATACATGATCAGTCTAATGGAACTCGTTAGGATTAAATCCTATTCTTGTATGGCGTTTTGAGAATCATTTCGAACAGTCCAGAAATCTTGGATAAAAGACTCACGAGCTACTTCCGGGAACACAACCCCAGTTTATTCCGCTAACAATCTTCGGATGAGGGTGAAATTATGAATCAGGGGCTTCAGCTGCTGATAAAAAAGCATCGAGAAATATTTTGGGAGGAGAACAGGAATTTCTACTCGGATGAGGACTATAAGGAAGCAGAAAGAAAATTCATCAAATTCTGTTTGACCGGAGCATCAGAGAACGCGTAACCCTTATCAATAAACTGTCCGCATATTTTCAAGTCAATTGCTTGTGTCCAGAGATTCATAAAGGCCTATGGCGAAGAAAAGCGTGAACCTGTCTCTTGGCTCTTCGTAAGCTACGTCGTCTCGAAGGTCTTCTTGATATGATTTCCCGTCTTTAACTCTTTCCACCGGGTCCTACGGACACGGATCTTTACTTCCCTCTTGCCAGCCGATCCCGCGGCATTACTTTTCCAGTAAGTTCATTAACCGGCGCTTTGAACAGCATGTCACCCCATGGAGTGTCGACCGCTTGACCATTAAGCGGTTTCGAGGGACGAGGTCTCGACGAGCTGAGGATAGCTGGCAGAGCGTCGCGGAGAAGAGGGTAAGGAGGAATGATATGCCGCTGATTGAAGTCAAAGTCATCGAGGGAGTGTTCACGCCGGAGCAGAAGCGGGAAATAGTGAAGAAACTGACCGATGCGATGGTATCGATTGAAGGGGAGAATATGCGCCAGGTCACCTACTGCATCGTCGAAGAGGTGAAAAGCGGCGATTGGGGCATTGGCGGAAAGCCGATGACGACTGAGGATGTGAGAGCTCTCGCAGCAGGCAAGGCAAAAGGCTAGACGACCAACACCATTATCATGCCCACCAACATAGCCGACGTCGCCGGTCTCATCGCCACCGCCATGTCGACAGTGGGGAAAATCAAATAGAGCGATATCCGGCAACCATTTCTGAAAGCGCGAGCTTATTTGTAGAATGACGGAACCACTCTGGAAATCGAAGCCATACCGGAGAAGAGTCAAAGTGAACTAAAACTCCTACACCTCAAAAATGAATGTTTACGCCTACTTAATCTAAAAATCCGCTGTTTGCCAATGCTCGACTGTAGGAAAAATCCTTCGCACAAGGAAGCCCCCTTAAACTGTCCGCGTCAAAAACTTATTATTTCAATGGCTTGGAAACCTATCCGGATCCGGCGCGCTACTTGCAAGGAATAACCCGAAGGGCTGTCGCGATGTCTTATCATACTACAAAGCGCAAATTGGGCGAGGATGCTCTGCGGCAGAGGGAGCAGCAGTATAATCGCCAGGATAATGAATTGGAAATCCGGGTGCGGGAGCGCACTGCTGAGCTGGAACGGAGAAACCGGGAGTTACAGGAGTTTGCATTTGTCGCTTCCCATGATCTGAGTGAGCCGGTACGAAAAATTCGAAGCTTCTGTTCTCTTCTGGAGAAAAGAAGAGGTGATCGCATAGATGAGCAACAGAGGGACTACATTTCTCGTATAATAAGGTCGGCCAGCCGGATGCAGGAACTCCTCGATGCGCTCCTCAGGTATTCGCGCGTTGATACAAAAGGGCAGGAGTTCAGACTCACCAGGCTGACTGACGTTGTGAAGGAGGCTGCAGGAGATCTGGAGGCTCTGATCGGTAAAGTTGGTGCGCAGGTGAGGATCGGAAAGTTGCCGGCAGTGTTTGGAGATCCATTACAGTTGCGGCAGTTATTTCAGAATCTGATTGCCAATTCGCTCAGGTATTCCCGGCCGGAGGTCAAGACCATCGTCAAGATCAACGGAGAGGAAAAGGACAAAACCGCTCGCATCTCGGTGGAAGACAACGGGATCGGCTTTGAGCAGAAGTATCTGGAAAAGATCTTCCACCCCTTTCAGCGTCTCCACAGGGATGAGTACCCTGGAATAGGCATCAATCTCGCCATCTGCAAGAAGATCGTGGGGCAACATGGAGGAAAAATCACTGCTCGAAGCACCTTGGGGAAGGGATCGACCTTCATCGTAACTTTGCCTTTGGATGGAGCCAAATCGATGAATAAACCTGAGTGACGGTTCATATCACTCACCTGACTCTCCAAGAAAACAGCATTTATCTAAGCTTACCTTCACCATCTTGAGGTCTCCGGCCTGATGCACGGAGCTCTCGGCTTGGGGAATCCTTCCTTCGTAGTCTGATGAATCAGCTCTTCTTTGAGGGATGCCCTTCTCCTTTCCGGGAAATCCCAAGGTTCTGAACCGCAAAACACTCCAGGATTTTGTATAAGAGCTTTTCTTCAAGCGCCGGAGTTTGTAACCTATTTCTGTTGAAATGCTTGAAGGTGATTGAGCATCATCGTGGAAAGATCACTGCCAGGAGCACCCCGGGAAAAGGATCGACCTTCATCGTCACTTTGCCCTCGGGTCTTCGTTGACATCCCAGCCAGATAGCCATATATTCTGGTCACAATTCTAGTCTACCAAAAAGGAGATCAACTATGAAGACCCTGCCGCTTTCAGAGGCGAAGATGAAGCTCAGTGAGCTCGTGGACAGGGTTCACGCAACTGATGAGGAGATCATGATCACCAAGAACGGCCGGCCCGCTGCAGTGCTGGTCAGTGCGGGGGAATTCGAGAGCTGGAAGGAGACCATCGAAATTTTGTCATCCTCCGACCTGATGGAGGAGATCAGGAGTGGTCTGGCCGCCCTGAAGAGTGGGAGCAAGATCTACACACTCGAAGAGCTTCTTGACTAAGTCGGTAAAATCCATGCAATTCCGCTTGAGGGTCACGGAAGAGGTTGCCGCTTTTCTTCGCTCACTCCATCCTGAGATCAAGAGGAAGATCAGGGCGGCGCTGGAGCTGGTCGCATCGGATCCCGCCTCCGGTAAATCCCTCCGGGACGAACTACAAGGACTCAAGAGCCTCAAGGTCGGCCGCTTTAGGATCATTTACAAAGAGGGGTCAAGAGGAATCATTGAGGTCGTTGCAATAGGTCCACGAAAAGTCATTTACGAGGAGACCTACCGCCTTCTGAAGAGGAACAACTGAATACAGACTCCCCCCAGGTCTTGCTCCAGCATGCAGGCTTCACGATCGGTTCGTTCGTTGACCTGTCCCCGTTACCGCCCAGATATTTTGCTGCCCTTACATGTGAAGGCGCATCCTCATTTTCCACATCGCCACCTCATTGCTGAATTCGATGCGGAAATCGAGCAACGCGGATCGGTACGCGATAGTGTGCCATGACAAGGTACACCGTCGCGAGAAATAGGAGAAGTGATTGCTTAGCTGACAGCTTGCCATCGGTCCAACTTCTGATGCAGCCTCCGCCGGTTGCCATATCCAAGATATGTCAAAGGCGATGAGTCGCTTCCTCTTGATCAAGGTTTTACATCGCATAGGAAATTCTGGGGTGCGCCTCAAGAGTGGCTGTTAAGAAAAGAATCATTGAGCCCCTCGTGGGGGTGACCGGAATAGGGCGGCAATAGGGTATTCCCTCCCCGCACACCGTTTAGTGCAACTGCATCAATTCTTCCGGAAACGACGTCAACTTTTCTGTTGGGCAATTCCTTATATCCGATCGAACATTAACGAACCCGAGCGTGGGGTCAGCGGTGAAGTGTCGTTGAAGGGAAAGAGAATCACAACACATTCTGTTCTAGTGTCTCATCGAGGAAGAGCGAGTGCATGAAAATGCCTACATCTGTCAATGCAAGAAATGTAGGGAAACTCATGCACTCCGGGTGTTCCCGCAAAATGTCTTTGGTCAAAAATGGCTTTATCCCAATATGATAGGGTTCGCAGGATCATGGCGCGTCCCTTGCAAAGTCGAAGTCAACCAACCACACAGATCGAGTGTGAGAACGGCGGAAGAAGTAGAAAACCCCTGGGAAGAGGGGAGACCCGGATTTTGCCTTGAGTGATTGGCGGAAACAGAAAGCCTGGAAGGAAAGATGAGAAGATGAAAGAGAAAGCCATCAATCCATCATATAGGCGGGGAAAACGAAATGTATTTTGTCGGTTTTACTCCAAATGCCTCGATGCCGTGATCAGGAAGGGCTGGAACCGCTGGAACTGTGCGGAATGCGAGCATCGCTTCAATAAGGAGGCGGCGCCGGAGATCCCCCTGAACGTGAACTACAGCATTGCTTACTATGAGGTAACTACAAAGTTTTGAGTAGTGAGCATCTCCCACCGAAGATCCTATACGCCATTAATACTCGGATATCTCAGGCCGGGATCCTGACCTGGTCGGATTCCGACTTGCTATGGTTGCGGGGGCTTTTATACATGAGGTTGCATTGAAGACAGCGGGTATTCGTCGAATCCGATGCGCCATTAAGATGAGGCAGAAGAAGTGGATGGCGCAGGTCCTGTGTGCCTTTTTCCTGATTCTGTCTCTGGCCGTTCCAGCTGTGGCCGGTAAGAAGCGCTCCTCCCTGAAGAGCTCCCAAAAACGCTATTCGGCATCTGAAAACCTTCTCGTAAATGAAATGCTCAGGCACCTTGGGGTTCAATACCGGAGAGGCGGCAGCAGCCCGAGCGGGGTGGACTGCTCAGGCTATGTGGGGCTTGTTTACAGAAACGCCTACGGACTGGCCCTCCCCCATCAATCGGCATCTCTCTACCACTCTTCGGATCTGCAGAAGGTTCCATTGGACGAACTGAAGACAGGGGATCTTCTATTTTTCACCACTTCCATAAAAAGCAGAAAGATTACTCATGTGGGGATTTACCTCTCGGAGGGAAGATTCGTCCATGCAGCGAGAAGAAAGGGAGTCATTGTCTCCAGTCTGGGCAAACGATATTACAGCGAAAGAATCGTTGGTGCGAGGAGGGTTATCGAACAGCCGCAATCGGGGAATAGGGATGCGGACTCTTCCGCTCTTTCCGATACGGATGCAACCAGAGGAACTGTTTTCGATACCTGGGGAAACAGAGAGGACCCGATAGTGAGCCATTCCTTCGGGCTGGAGCTCTGGCAAAACAGGGACTTTCAGGCCCCTCTCTTCCGGGATTCGCTTTTTCCAGGGAAGGAAATGGATTTGTAGTACTCCTCTCATCAGGGTATCCTCCCGCCCGATTCACTGGAGTATTCATCTCTTTGTTTCTTTTGCTCCTGAGCGCTTACCTTCAAGGTGCAGTTTGAGACCTCTGTAAAGCAGCGCGACGCCGAACCAGGCAAAAACAATCAACAGCGGGTAAGCGAGTATTCGCGGGAACAGCGCAAAGAGGGCGGCGAATATCAGCAACAGCGCACCGGCAGCCGTCATCAGGCGCGCTTCAATGGGCTCAAGCACACGCCGGCCGGTGAAAGCGGCACCGACGGCCCTGCCTATTCGGGCTGCGCCGGCTGCCGCGCGTCCGCTGCTTCCGCTGCTGACGACGCCTCTTGTCCTCGCAAGGTGTGCCCGGCGCGGCTCGCCGGGTGCGCGCACCTTCCGCCTGATATCCAGGACAACTTCTGTCGAGTTCGTTAAATCCTGAAGATACATATCTTCCATCGCCCGCGCGAAAGGTTCGTCCTCAACGACGGCATCCAGCTCGCAGTTGCCGAACCAGCTGGAGATGTTGAGATTCGTCGAACCGACGCGCGCCCAGCGTCCGTCGGCGACCGCGGTCTTGGCGTGAAGCATCGTGCCGTTCCACTCGAAGACGCGCACCCCTGCCTCCAGGAGCGCACGGTATCCCGCCCTGGATAAAGGTCTCAACAGAGGAATATCTGTCCCGTTGGGCACAAGCAGACGTACGTCAACGCCGTCCTTCGCCGCCGCCTTCAATGCCTGTACGTAGGCTGTCGTCCCCGCGTAGTAAGCGTCCGTCAACCACAGCCTGTTTCTTGCAAGCGCGGCCACGAGATGATCCAACCGGAACATGCCGGCCGTGGCAGGAACACTCGCCACGACCCGCATGTTCACCTCTCCTGCCCGGTAAAGACCGTCTCTAGCGATGAGTTCATGTTCCGGGATCGGCTCACCGGTCATTGCCCAGACGTGCGCAAATGCGTCCTCGATGTCCGCAATGGCGGGCCCCCGCACTTCGACCCCGGTGTCGCGCCACGGCGCGATGTTTTTCTCCGGGACCCCCTCCCACATCCTCCCTACGCACAGACCCGTGATAAAGCCGATTTGCGCGTCAATCACGAGCGTCTTGCGGTGGTCGCGCGAGAGCCACCCGAGCGGACTGTCAAAACGTGGCGGATTGTAACAGCGCACCTCGACACCACCCGCCCGTAAGAGGTTCCAGAACCGTCGCGAAGCCTTGCCGAATCCACCCATCCAGTCGTAGATGAGCCGAACGCGTACGCCTTCCTGCGCTTTTTCAATCAGCGCGCCGGCGAACTTGCGTCCCGCACTGTCTTCATGAATAAGGTAGCTCTCGAAATGGATGTGGTGTTTCGCCGCCCCTATGGCATCCAGCCAGGCAGGATAATTCTCGCGGGCGTCTTTCAGCAGCCGAACAGAGTTGCCTTCAACGAGCGGCGCACCGGCCGCGCGCGAGAAGGCCCGGTCGGCGCGTGTGCGCATCTCCGCCACGGTATCGAGATCAGGATTGTAGAGAGGCATGACGGTACCTGTTCAAGTCAGCTCGATAAAGACGAGAAGCCTTGTTCCGGTTAAGATGATAAGACATATCACTGGATAAATGCTAATCATTTAGGCAAACAAGGACAACATGGGTTCCCCCTTACCCCTGCTTGAGCAGCTTTGCAGCCACTGCCTCGAGCCCTTCCCTCTTGACGCCGACAGGATAAAGCGCGACCAGCAGGACACAGAGAAAGCTGGGAAGGGAAAAGACAACGAAGAACTGATTGAACGTGAACCCGGCCATCTGGACGGCTCCGCCGATAACCGGCCCTGCGATTGAGCCGACCCTTCCTACGGCATACGCCCAGCCCGCCCCGGTGGCGCGGACGCGGGTCGGATAGATTTCGTTCGCCACCACATGAAGGGCGGAGGGGATGCCCACAAGAAAAATGCCTGTGGCAAGCCCGGCAAGCAGGAGGGAAGCATCCGAGGAGACTGCACCGAAGAGGAGCACCGACAGGCCTCCAAGAAGGAAACTCAGACAGAGACCCGCTTTTCGCCCCACCGTATCCATGAGACACCCCAGGAGAAACCCGCCCAGTGTGGCGCCGAGGGACTGCACCACTGTGTAACTGTAGCTTCTGATGAGCGAGAACCCCGAATTTGCAAGGATCGACGGCAGCCAGGTAGAGAGTCCGTATAAGGCGAGCATACAAAAGAAATACGTGCACCAGACCAGGATCGTCATCGTCCTCAGGCCCGGCCGGAGGATTTCTTTAACCCCGGAGCCGCGTAGAACCACATCCTGAGCGAAATTCGCCGGCTCCCAACCGCGCGGCTTTAGACCCGCGATTTTCTCGATGCTTCGTATTTCCTTAATGGACTCATCGTAGCGATTCCTGCCGGCAAGGAAACGGATGGATTCAGGGAGGTATGCGCGCAGTACAGGGAGGAGGAATAAGGGCCCGATGGCTATGAGAAGCACCGATCGCCAGCCAAAGTAAGGGACGAGGAACATGGCGAAGAGACCGGCCAATGCCCATCCGATGGTGAAGCTGCCTCCTACAATCGTCAGAAGGCGCGCCCTGATTCCGGACGGAGAGAATTCGGAAACGAGCGTTATGGTCAAGGGTACGACGACGCCGATACCGAGACCGGAAAGAAAGCGTAAGAGGCAGAAGACCCTGAAGCTTGGGGCAAAGGCGGCGGCAGCGTTGAACACGCACAGCACAATGACGATCAGTATGGTCGTTTTTTTCCTGCCCAGGCGGTCCGAAAGCATCCCGAACCCCGCAGCGCCAAACATGAGACCCAGAAACCCGTAAGATATCATCGTCCCCGCCTCAAGGGGGGTAAGCTGCCATTCCTTCAATGCAAGCGGCACGATGTAGGCGATGATCTGTGAGTTGTAGCCACCGAGTGCGCAGATAAAGCTTCCGACGATAACGAGCTGTCTGTGAAACCGGTTGAATTTCAGTGAGTCGAGCCAGCCAAAAACGGACGATGAACCGTCCATAGATCGAAGTCCTTTAAGTGATCGTGAAGATGGGCAGAAAAAGGGGTACCATACATTGAAACCGTATGCAGTGTCGAGGGATTACTCCAAATTTCACCACCTGGGGGCAATGGCCGCTCACCAATCCACCGCAGCAATCAAACTCCAGCCGGTTTTGGGTTGACGCTTTTTTGCTCCCGGTGATATGGTCGTCGACATTGACAGTTCCGGGGACAGGCATGGGCTGGTTGTTGAAAGCAGTCTTTATCATGAGCAAGGGGTTGAACAAGATTGCCGAGATCGCCCTTGCCTGCATGATCCTCCTCACCGTGTTCGACGTCATCCTGAGGACCGGGCGTGCGCCTATTATTGGTACATACGAAATGGTCGGCCTGCTGGGGGCGGTCATTATCAGCTTTGCAATCCCTTTCACCTCGTGGATAAAGGCCCACATCCGCGTCGATTTCGCTATTCTCAAGCTGTCCCCGCGAGCAAGGGCGATCGTGGACGTGATCACGCGGTGCGTGGGCCTGGCGTTGTTCTTTGCGATCGGCTGGCATCTCCTGATTCTGGGCGCTGAGGCGCTCCAGGCGGGGGAGGTCACGCCCACCCGTCATATACCCCTTTATCCAATCATCTACGCTGTCGGCGCAGCCTCTTTCTTTCAATCCCTTGTGCTGTTCTGCGACATTCTCAAGATCTTCCGGGGAGAGTATGAATGAGACTGCCATAGGCCTTCTTGGCTTGTTCCTGCTGCTCGCGGTCTTCGTGACCGGCGTGGAGCTAGGCGTAGGCATGGCCGTCATAGGACTGCTCGGCTACTGCTACGTCGTGTCGGTGAAGGCCGGGTTCAGCATGCTGGCCCAGGATGTTTACGACACCTTTTCAACCTACGGGTTTACCGTCATCCCTGTCTTCATCCTCATGGGGCAGCTCGCCTTCAACGGGGGAATTGCGAAGAGACTCTATGCCTCAGCCTACCGGCTTGTAGGGCATATCCCGGGAGGACTGGCCATGGCCACCGTTTTCGGGGCCGCGGCCTTCGGCAGCGTAACCGGCGCCACCACTGCAGCGGCAGCCACATTTTCCGGCGTCGGCATCCCCGAGATGGACCGGTACCGCTACAGCAGGGTCCTTTCAACCGGAGTCGTGGCCTCGGCGGGATGCCTCGGCTGCCTTATTCCTCCTAGCGTACCGTTGATTGTCTACGGGATTATTACCGAGCAGTCCATCGGCAAGCTTTTTCTTGCATCGATCATTCCCGGTCTTCTTTCCGCTCTCTGCTTCCTGCTCATCATTTACGGATGGGCCCGTATGAAACCGTCCCTGGCGCCTCGCGGGGAGAAATCCTCCTGGAAGGAAAGGATGACCTCCCTGAAGGGGATTACAGGCGTGCTCATAATCTTCATCGTGGTGATGGGAGGGTTGCTGCAGGGTTTTTTCACGCCTACGGAGGCTGGAAGCGTGGGGGCCTTTGCGGTTGCGATACTTGCTCTCATGTCACGAGACATGAACTTTGGCGGGCTTACCAAATCTCTGCGCGAGGCTCTGCGGACCGCAGCCATGGTTTTACTGCTCATTGCGGGTTCGACCGTATTCGGCCATTTCATCACGGTGACGAAGATCCCCATGATCGCGGCCGATTGGATCGCAAACCTCCCGCTTCATCCTCATCTGATCATCATTATCATCGGCCTCATTTATCTCATCGGCGGTTCATTCATCGATGATCTCGCCTTCATGATTCTCGCGACGCCCATCTTTTACCCCGTAGCAGCCAAACTGGGGTATGACTTGATATGGTTCGGCATATTCGTTCAGCTGACAATTATGATCGGGGTGATCATACCACCCGTGGCGATCAACGTGTTTGTGGTGAAAAACATCACCAAGGAGTCATTTGCCACGATCTATCGGGGGGTCACACCGTTCCTCCTGGGGTTGGTCTTCGTCATATTTCTGCTGTTTCTCGTGCCCCAGCTCGCGCTCTTCATTCCATCATTTTTGAGTTATTGATCTCAGTGTTGTGCTAAGATTCAGGAATCGGCAAGAGAAAACCAAATACCATGGAGGTGATATATGAGAAAGATTCTTTTCCTTTTTGTCTCCGTTCTTCTCGCGTCGCTCTGGCTGCATCTGTCCCCTGTTCACGCGCAGATCTCACTCAAGCTCGCCAACTTTTTTCCACCCGATCAGAAGATCAGCGTGGCGATGGACCAGTGGTGCAAAGAAGTGGAGAAGAGAACGGACGGCAGGGTGAAGGTGACCCAGTTCGCGGGCGGGACGCTGACTCCCCCGACGCAGACATATGTCAGCGTCACGAGGGGGGTCGCGGACATCGGCCTGAGCTTCTGCTCCTACACGATGGGGCGCTTTCCTCTTTTCGAGGTGGTCGACCTGCCCTTGGGATACAGGAGTGGATACTGGGGCACAAAACTGGCGAATGAATTCTACAGGAAGTTCAAGCCAAAGGAGTTTGATGACGTAAAGGTCCTTTTCTTTACAACCTCACCGCCCCACATGATGTTTGCAAAGAAACCCGTCGCAAGCCTCGACGATATGAAGGGGCTCAAGGTGAGGTCGACCGGTACAAGCGCAAAGGTGGTCCAGGCTCTAGGCGGAGCGCCGGTGGCAATGCCGATGTCGGAATCCTACGACGCTCTTTCCAAAGGTGTTGCCCAGGGTATCATCTGTCCCTACGAGGCGATGAGGGGCTTCAGGCTTGCCGAAGTGGTCAACAATAGCGCAGAATACGGCTCGGCTTACGTCAATGCCAATTACATCGTCATGAACAAGGACAAGTGGAATGCGATTGCGCCCAACGACCGGAAGGCCATCGAGGAAGTCAACAACGAATGGATCGAGAAGATGGGAAAACTCTGGGACGACCTCGATAAGGATGGGAAGGATTACTTTGTGCAGAAGGGTGGGAAAGTCGCCCAGCTCTCAAAGGAAGAGAACGGGCGGTGGAGTGCAAAACTCCGCCCGATCCTGGACGAGTATGTGCAAACCATGAAAGCAAAGAACCTGCCTGCCGACGAGGCGCTCAAGTTCTGCCAGGATTACCTGAAGTCAAACCAGAAATAAGCAATCCCTTAGCTTGTGGAGATCGGGACGTTCGAGACGAAATCACTTCGTCTCGAACGTCCTGTGGTCTCAACAAGGGCTGGCACGTGTCTCGAACATCAACCTGTCAGAACCGGGTAGCTTCCAGCTGGATATCCGGATCGGGCCATGCGCGGCGGAAGCGCTGCTCGATGACTTCCGCCTGCTCACTTTTGCCCTGGGCGCGTAAAGCCTGGGCAAGGCCGAAAAGAGCCCATCCGTTTTCAGGGCTCCGGCGGAGGTCTTCCCAATAGACCGTTTCCGCCTCGGAAGGGCGGCCGGCTTCCAACAATGTTGCGCCCAACACATGGCGCACCGGAACCCCCCAGTCGGGCGGCTCGATGTAGGTCAACCCGTCCTCCAGCCGCGTTCCCCGGTCCAGATGTGCAATGGCGGGTCATAGTCGCCCTGGCGAGCGGCCACGTCGCCTTCAAGGACCGCCACGCCGATGGACAAAATGGTGCCGACCGGATTGGGGGTCCAGAGCGCGATCTTCGCCACCGCCGGATCCTGCGCGAGCTTGCGCAAACTCTCGAGTTCAGTCAAAGCCTCATCGAACTGCCTTTTCGCGCTGAAAGCCATGCCGCGCGCGAAATGCCATAAGCCGACGATGAGCGGCTCTTCGTAGCCGGGGCGGGACTCTTTGAGAATCTCATCCCATTTTCCGAATCGCACCATGGCGTGATAGGGTACGGCAGCAAAAAACTGCAACATTGGCGCTTCCCGCAGGACTTCCGGTGTCATCTTTTCAACGACCTTGAACGCCGCGGCCAGGGCAGGGCGGCTGTGGCCCAGCATGGTTTCGGCAAACCAGAGGAAATGCACATTATGCGGGTAGTAGCTGACGGGATAGAACCCCTGGATGCGGCATTGGGTGATATAGTCTTCGTCGGATCGAATGGCAAGGGTGTTGGAACGAACCGCATCGGCGAAGCGGCCTATTCTCACGAAAATGTGCGAAGGCATATGGACCAGGTGGCCGGCGCCCGGCACCAGTTGCAGGAGGCGGTCGGCCGCTACTTCGGCTGATTTCGGGTTGTTGGTAGGCTCCATCAGGTGAATCCAGAAATGCAACGCGCCTGGGTGATCCGGGTTGCGCTCCATTGCTGATTGCAGTGCGGCGACGATCTCATCGGTGCCGGGGTGCGGAAGACCGTCACGCATCCAGTAGTCCCAGGGTCTAAGATCCATCATCGATTCGGCGAACAATGCCGCTGCGTCCAGATCTTCTGGAAACTGCTGATGAAGTTTGCGCATGGCATCGGCATAGGCCCTGTCCCGCTTGGAGCGATCTTCCGGTTTGCCGGAATAACGCTCGGCCAGTGCATCGATATATGCCTGTTCGCGCGGCGTGGCTTTTGACTTCAGCGCGAGGGCTTTACGGCTAAGCTCGTACGCCGCCGGCTCATTCTGGGGATCCATGGGCGCATTGATGTTCGGCCCCAGCACCAGGGCCTGTCCCCAATAGGCCATGGCGCATTCGGGATCAAGACGTGCCGCCTCGCGGAAAGCACGTCTGGCTTCGGCGTGATTGAAGCCGTATGCCAAATTGAGACCCTGGTTGATGAACAATTGCGCGCGTTCCGACTTCACTGTAACGGGGAACGTATGCTTCCCCAGGTTCTGAAGCCGCGGCGCCAGACTGCCATCCGGTGCAGGCGAGTTTATTTCTTCGGTTGCGGCATAATGCTGGTGCGTTGTCTGCTCGGCCATGCCGGATGCCGGCTTTGACAGGATCATCGCTCCAACCATCACGGTTACATACAGAAAGCGGTTCAACTTCATTTTTGCCCCCCCTTTCGTATAGCAGTTCTCTTTTCTGGCTGTTAAATTAAGTGCTGCTGCGGAAGGAGCCATAAGGGAAAACTCTAAATTTACCTGTGTCCAGAGAGTATTGGTGAACTCAGCGCAACTGCCCCAGGAAAAGCTAGAGAACGGACGTTTTTATGGGGTGCTTGCGCAAGATAAAATTGGTATGTTCCCAGTAGGGATATCCACTTGAAGGAGTAGAAGGGTTTAGGCAGGCTACATCAGAGAGGGGAGAATTCAAAATGACTTTCCATGAGAACAGACAAACGATTCTATCAGCGACGATTCTTGGTGTATGTCTACTCGTTGGAATTTCGGCCGGGGGATATTTTGTAGGAAAGGGTGCTGTTCGATTTAAATCCGATGCTCGCACTGTCACGGTCAAAGGACTCGTCGAAAAGGAGGTCAAAGCGGACCAGGCCGTGTGGACATTGCGATTCAGGCGGGCCAGCGATGATCTCAAAAACGCTCACGAGAAGATCATCGCAGATCGTGAAGCTGCCGTGGTCTTCCTTCAGAAGCAAGGATTCAAGAATGAGGAGATTGGCCGCCAGCCCACGCGCACTATCGACAAGCTCGCTCGCGAGTACGGGCAACCTCAAGGTACAGAGAGCTTGCGCTATGTTGTGACCTGCTCGGTGCAAGTGAAAACCACGGACATCGACCGTGTATCGACCGCATTAGGTGCAACTGAAGAGTTGCTCAAGTCGGGAGTCGTGTTGGATGGCGAGACAGAAGGGGGCAGCGCCAATCCCCGCTATGTCCTCTCCGGATTCAATACGCTGCGGCCGCAGCTTCTTGCTGAAGCAACAAAAAATGCGCGCGCGACTGCTGAGCAGTTTGCCTCGGACTCCGGAAGCGAGGTCGGCAGAATTCGTTCGGCACACCAGGGAACTATCCAGATCTTTGGCAGCGATGGAAATGATGAATCGGCCCCTTACAGTCCAACAAGCACGCCGACAAAAAAGCTTCGCGTCGTAAGCACCTTTCAATTCGACCTGGAGTGACAATCGTACCAACTGAAATCTCCCTGGGTATGCGGCCGGAGTCTGCAGATTTGGCTGCCAGCACTCCTGAAGCTTCTCCCGTTGTCATGTCTCAATGAACAGTGTCTGTCCACTTCCTATTTACACTCCGGTTGTCCCATGTTTTGCCTCCGCAAATAATTCCCTGAAATTATGGGAGAAAGTCTGCAAGGCCCTTTCTTTGCAGGCGCGATTTCCTGGCATGTATCTTGATAGAGTGTTGGGGCAGCAAACAATTGTTCACTTCGCAAAGGCAGAGCCTGATGATGCGACGGGGGAAAACAAGGATGATCCCCTTTTCTACCGCACTCCGCCGGGCTCTTATAATGAACACTCAAGAATGCACGACCTTGAAGTCGCCGGGCAAGGACCTGGGGCTTCCGTGGCAAGGGTTTTTCCTTCGGGAAATTTTGAGGCCTGGAGATGGCTCAGTGAAGATCTGCGTTTGGAGGAAGGAATGAACAGGATTCTTGTTGTAAACGATGAGGAGTCGACTCTAATGCTCTATTCCGAAGAGCTCCTGGAGGAAGGATACAATGTGACCACAGCCCATATGGGTCCTCAAGTTACGAGGCTCATCAAAGAGACTCGACCGGATCTTGTTCTCCTTGACATCCGTTCGGGTCAAACGGACGCCCTTGATCTCTTGATGGACATTAGAGATGCCTATCACGATCTCCCTGTTCTCGTCTATGCGGACAACTTCCCCCTCCAATTCAGAATGAAACCGCGCTCCGCCGACTATTGGGTGCTGAAAAGCCTGTCGCTTACGGACCTGAAACTCAGGATAAAGATGATTCTTGAACGGGTGCAGTCTCCGTCAGGCTCTGCGCATAAGAAAGGTCGCGAACCGGGATTGGGTTACACCGATATGATCGATTCGTTCTGGTAAATGGGGTTTTAAAGATGGACTTTATCCATGCGACCTCGCCTTCCTGATTTCTTCCTTTAATGAGCGCGGCAAAAAAAATGCCAGGCTTTGAGCCGAAATGGTGCTACGCCATCTCTGTCAGCTCGGTGGGGGAGCGGGGGAGAATGAGCTTGACGGAGTGCTGCGGGAAAAATATATTACCGCCTTCCTTTGCAGTTTTCTCTCATGATGTCATCAGGCCTACCAAATGTCTGACCCGGGTAAACCCAATGTCAAAGTACTATTCGCCTTGACCCTCGTCCATTTTACGGGTGATTTCTACAGTTCTTTCACCAGCCCGCTGTTTCCCCTCTTTGTGCAGAAGATAGGATTATCCCTTACCCAGATCGGCATCATCTCGGGAGTCATGCGTCTGCTGGCCTTCATTGTGCAGCCTTCCGTGGGATACCTGGCTGACCGTTACAGCACTCGCCACTTTATCCTGTTAGGGGTGCTCATGCCGGTGGTCTTTATCCCCCTTTCCGGTATCGCCACCGGGTTCTGGTCTCTGCTCGTACTTGTGGCGTTAGGCGCCCTCGGCTCCTCAATGTTTCATCCCTCGGTAACCGGCCTGGTCCCGATCTACTCCGGGAACAAGACCGGATTTGCAATGTCCGTATTTAACACCGGGGGCACCCTGGCGTTCGGAGTCGGACCGCTTTTCATCACCTGGTATGCCACTCGGTTTGGTCTGAATGCACTGCCGTTCACTGTCGCTCTCGGGCTTCTGGTGGTCTGGTACCTGCATCGGGTTGTGCCGGTTCCTCATAGTGAAGGGCTGGGCCGAATGGGTTTCTGGGGATCTCTAAAATACAGCCTGGGAAGCGTTTGGAAACCCATTTTGTGCATCTGGACGGTGATGGTCGTCAGGGCGATCATCGGGCAGTCTTTTTTGACCTTCATGCCGGTTCATTACGTCGATAAAGGCTTTTCCGTCTTCTCTGCCGGTGTCATGTATTCCCTTTTCACTGTGGCCGGGACCGCAAGCGGTTTGATCGCCGGGCACATATCCGATCGAGTAGGTTTCAGACCGGTCTTCATTTTCACCTTTCTCTTCATGGCCCCGGTGCTGCTGCTGTTCCTGAGTCTACAGGGCCTTTGGGTCTATCTCGGCTCAGCAATGGCGGGCGCTATGGTTTTTGCCACGTTGCCTCTGGGAGTGGCCATGGCACAGATGCTGGCTCCCAAAAGCAGAGCCATGGTGGCCAGCCTGATGATGGGACTCGCCTTCGGTTTGGGCGGCGTGGTATCGCCCCTGGTAGGGAAGCTGGCCGAACTCTACTCCATGCAGACTGTCCTGACGGGTGTATCTTTCCTGCCTCTGTTATCCCTGCCGCTGATACTCACGTTTCCTCGTGCAAAGTGATTGACTCCCGGAAGCGGATTGCATGAAATGCCGAGAAATCTTGTACTTTGTGGAGTTACAAGATCTCTCCCGCAGTTTATCCCGCGTGAGTCGCCGGGGGTCGAGATCACAGACTACTTGAAATTGCTTTGACCTGGTTCACAGGCAGGTTCACTATGAAGGTCGATCCCTCACCGGGCGTGCTCTTTGCGGTAATGCTGCCTTTGTGGTGCTCCACCACCTTTGAGCAAATTGCCAAACCCATTCCGACGCCACCGTAATCTTCTTTGCCGTGGAGACGATGGAAAGGTTTGAAGATGCGTTTAAGGTAAATTTCGTCAAAGCCGATTCCATTGTCATCGAAGTAAATCAGGCAATACAGGTATTCCTGTATTCCAGAAGGACCAGGAAAACTGGAGCTGAACGGATATGATTTTGAAGGGTATGAGGAGAAGATCATAACTTGTGTTCGGAAATTCGAACATGTATTCTCTGTTTACCATTCGATTCTCCATACCTGTTCTTGCCCTTCCTGATGAGAATAGGATTCCAGGGAGTCAGAGATGAGTGAAGTATCCGAAGAACTTGTTACCGAAACATGGCAGGCGATGAGCGGGATCTCTCCGGAACAGGCCCGCATGGAGATGGGGGAGGCCGGCCGTGAGCAGCCCGAGCTTCTGGCCTTCGTACTGGGCTCGGTCACGGATTGCCGTCCGGGCGCCCAGGAACTGGCGGTTTACCTGTATTTCGTCATCTACAGAATCTTCAAGAATGGCACGGAGCAAACCCTGAGCCCCATTCCGGCAGAGAAGATCGAGCTCCATCTGACACGGAACGAAAAGCTTCTCGCCCGGCTGGAGCCCGCGCACTCCCGCTTCCTGGAGAGGGCGGCGCAGATGGAGACGAGGTCCCAGCCTTTTGTGGTGAAGTACCTGGTCGATGCAATCATGGAAGCGGGTGAGGGGGAAGAGCCTGTCGAATTGACCGAAGAAGAAAGCGGGACCCTCTATCTGGTGCTCAAGACCGCGATCGATGTTTTGGATGAAGAAATGGCGAGGGTGGAGTCTTCGTCCTAGTCTATCACCGCCATCACCGGAGCATGGTCACTGGTACCTACCTCGGTCAAGACCTTGCAGGAAACCACACGATCAAACAGCGACCGGCTGGCAAGCACATAGTCGAGACGCCAGCCGATGTTGCGCTGCCGCAAATTCCGCCATGGCGCCCACCAGGTAAAAAGCCGGTCATTCGACGGGTCCAGCTCGCGGCAGACGTCGATAAGCCCATGGGATAGGATTCGTTCCAGAAGTGCGCGTTCTTCGGGCAACTGACCAATGGCATTTGGCTTTCGTTCTCTCGGGTGGACGTCGATTTCCGCCCTCGCAATGTTCAGATCGCCGCACACCACGAGCTCCGCATTTCTTGCATCGAACCCGGCTGCATACTGCTCGAGGGACTCGAGGAAACGCATCTTTGCTGGAAAATCCTTGCCGCCGTTGGGGACATAGACCGAGGCAATCGTTATGCTGCCGATCTCGACGGTTGCCATCCTGTTCTCAAAGTCGAAGGTGGGGTGTAAGCACATTGGTCTGGCGGGACAAAGATCTCTCCTCACGTGGAGTCCAACACCGGAGTACCCCTTTGCGCCATGCCAGTAACACCAATAATCCTCCAGTTCTCTAAGCGCTTCGGGTACCTGGTCGGGCGAGGCCTTGATCTCCTGAAGACAGACGACATCGGGGCGATCGCGAAGCAGCCATTCGGACAGCTGCGCAGACCGGGCGCGCACACCGTTGACATTCCAGGTAGCAATCTTCATCCCTGACCCCATCCTGGCGCCGCGTCTCATAAGTTCTGCATCAGGAAATGGCGAAATGACCAAAATACGAATCACCAAAACAGACAGCTGTCTCATAGGCGGGCAGTTCGATTTGAATTTTGAACATTAGGATTTCGACATTGTTTCGGATTTCGATATTCGGATTTCCCGGCCTCCCCGCTTGTCTTATCTATAGATGTCCTTTGCGAGAATATCAAGATGATGCCAAAAAAATGACGTGTTCCGCGGCCTTCCGGGAGATAATCCTCTGCAAATATTGAAATTTCAAGTACCTGGAGCGTGGCACACATCTTGCTCAAAACCAATTAAGGGTTTGGACCATGGACGGGTAGATCCGGGACCTTAGACAAGGAAGCTCGCCCTGTTCCGAGCCATCAACCCGGAGCCCGGATACTCATGCTGATGACCTCCTTGGATATTTCAAGCAACTACAATATCGACCCCGACAACGTGCAGACGCTGGGGCGGTATCAGATCATCTGCCAACTCGGGCAGGGCGCCACGGGCATCGTTTACCTGGTGTGGGATCCCTTCATCAGAAGAAACGTAGCCCTGAAGGTGGCGAAAACCGAAACAGACAAATTCAGGGAGAACTTTCTTGCAGAAGCTCAATCCGCAGGACGGCTGAGTCATCCCAATATCGTGGCGGTATATGATGCGGGATCTGAAAACGACTTCTGCTACATCGCCATGGAGTACATCAAGGGATCGACCCTCGAAAACTTTTGCCGGAAAGAGAACCTCTTGCCTCCAAACAAGGGTCTGGAGGCCATGTTGGAGGTATGCAAGGGCTTGGAGTACGCGCACAGGGAAGGGGTGATCCACAGGGATATCAAGCCTTCCAATATCCTGTTGAACCTGGACGGAAGCGCCAAGATCACGGATTTTGGCGTGGCCCAGATGACGGACCGGACCTTCACCACCAGTATTCGCGGCACTCCCCATTATCTTTCCCCGGAGCAGGTAAAGGATGAGATCGTCAGCTTCCAGAGCGACATCTTCTCTCTGGGGTGCGTTCTTTATGAAATCCTGGCTGGGGAAAAGGCCTTTCCAGGGGAGAACAGCTATGGAGTCCTTTACAAGATTACCTCTGCAGAGCCTCGCTCCATCCTGAGCATTCGATCGGATCTTCCAAAGGTGCTGGATGAGATTGTCAGAAAGGCTATCCGGAAGGATCCCGGGGAGAGATACCAGAGCTGCACGGAAATGGCTTCGGATCTGGACGTGGCACTGAGAGGAATTTTGGCATGCCCCCGAAATTTGGAGAAGAGCAAAGAGGTAGTGGATTATTTCCAGAACCTCTCCTTTTTTGCTGACTTCACAAAGGAACAGCTCAGTGAACTCACAGCCCTGGCAAACATCGTCAAATTTCCCGGTGGCAAATTGGTTGCGAGCGAAGGGGAGATTGACGACACGTTCTACATTATTCTCTCCGGCAAGGTGAAGGTGCGGAAGGGGGAAAAGGATATCGCAACGATCGGCACGGGCGAGTGTTTCGGAGAGATGGCATTCCTCGGGGGGCAGCCGCGGGTGGCCAATGTCGCGGCGGAGGGCGATTGCGTATTGCTGAAAATTACCGCCAGCCTGCTTCAGAAACTGCCTGACTCTGTCGGGCTCCTTTTTTTCAGAAGCTTTGCAAGAACACTTGTGCAACGGCTGTCGAAAAATCTTGAAGAGCGGAACTGAGAGCGTACGGAAATCCGGATAAGGACCGCCGGGTACTGAAGACAAGGGGGGAAGATATGAAGGTTATTGTGGCCGATGACTCGCAGGTTATGCGGATGATCATCGAGAAGATTGTCAAAACGCTTGGGTATCAGGCCATACATGCCGGCAACGGGCAGGAGGTTTTGTCGGTTCTGGAGAAGGGATTCCAGGATATCGATCTCATTCTCCTCGACTGGAATATGCCGGTCATGAATGGATTGGAGACTTTGACGCGGATCAAGAAGATCAATCCTGACTGCGATATTCCCGTATTGATGGTTTCAACCGAATCGGAGGACGACAAGGTCCGGCAGGCTATGAATGCCGGCGCCGGAGGGTATATCTCGAAACCGTTTACGGCGGAGACGTTGGGAGCCGTGATTCGGCAGGTGAAAGAAAAGAGGAGTGCGTAACATGAAGCCCATTCTTCTCAACGACTGCGGCCCGGAAGTGAGCCATCTGTTGTCCGGTCTTCTCGGTGAAAAGACGCAATTTACGAGCGAACGTTTCGAGGAAGACAGAAGACTTGACGAATACAGGATGGTCGTTCTGGAAACCCGTGCAGATCAGAAGCAGGTCCTGGATCAGATCAGCAAAATGCGCTATGCGTGCAACTTCAGGAATGTTCCCATCATCGTCATGAGGGGAAGAGGAGACCATTTCCCCATACATTACTACATCACCGCCGGCGCGACGGAGGTGTTGTCTCTGAACGATCCACCGGCTGCATGCCGCCAGATTCTCCAGGGGTACCTGATTCCCGACAGAAACCCTTTGAATCAGGAGATGGAATATCTCAGACCGTTCATAGATAACACCGTGCATGTCATTAAGACCATGGCTTCGGGCACAGCGGAATTCAGAGAAGTCTATTTCTCCAACACGTTTCGCGTTTTCGGCGACATCTCCGGCATTGTCGGGCTTTCAGGCGATGCGGAAGGCACGGTGGTCCTGACATGCTATTGGGAGCTCGCCTGGAAAATCATTTCCAAAATGATGCAGGTGCAGGAAAAGGACATCAACGCTGAACTCATCCATGATGGGGTTGGAGAGCTCATCAACATGATTGGCGGGTCCACCAAGAAAAATTTTGTCGGAACCCATTACCATTTCGAACTGTCTTTGCCTACGGTCGTGGTCGGTTCCGGGCACCAGATCGGCCACCCCGAGGGGGCGAGTATCGCCATTCTCATATTCGATATGGATAACAGTTCCTTCGCCCTGCATGTATGTCTGAAACCGAAGAAAACGGTTCCCAATACTAATCGCTGATTCCGGCATGAATGAGAAGACAGACATCCTGCTGATCAATCGGGATAAGGAATTCCTGGAGAATATCGGCTCTCAGCTCCGGCAGGCGGGGTATTCCGTTCACATGGCCATGGACATGCGAGAGGCATTGACGGCGATTACCTCGCATCCCATCGGATTGATTGTCTGCGACCATGCACTGCAGGACGTCAACGGGTACGATTTTCTCTATTACCTCAAAAGCGACCCGGTCCGCGATTCCATCCCATTCGTGTTCTTTGTACCCCTGAACGATCAGGGCAGGGCCTTTAAGGCTTTTGAAATGGGCGCAATGGATTTTTGGGTCTATCCCCTGGAGTCTGAGGATTTCGTAAGACGTGTGCGGGAGATTGCTCCACTTCAGCCGTCCGATCCATCCGTGTCGGCGCCACCCCCCCCTTCATCCGAGAGCGGTTCGATACGGCCTGCAGGTGCGCAGAATCCGGCAGCTACGGATCGGCGCGGGAGCGAAAGGGTGAGGATAGCCCCTTATATCCAGGTCGAAGTCTCCCGGGACGGCATTGTATGGCTTCCCGCTCAGGTCATGAACTTCAGCAGGGAAGGCGTTTTCCTGAGAACGGCATTGCTCGGAAAGCATGGCCTTTCCTTGAAAGTCAAATTCAATCTTCCCACAGGGGTGTCCATCGTTCCCGGTGAGATCAGGCATATTGCCTTTAATGATTTCCATCAGCCTGCAGGTATAGGAATCAAAATGGAGCAGGACCGGGAGTGGGTCCAGATCCACCAGCACCTTGAATCGCTCCTGAGCAGTGTGAACCCCGCCGGGGGCGGAACCATGGTGGTTCCCCCCGGACAGACCGCATCTGCCGCGGCAAAGACAGTCATGATCGGCGGTCAGGAGAACGGAAGCGGTCTGGAGAACGGAAATCATGTGGAAAATCATGTTCAAGAGAGTGCGGAGGAATCCTATGACACCCGCTTTTATCACAGTCTCATAGGCAAACAGCTCGACAACTACAAGGCCGTTTCCTTCTTAGGTGCAGGGACCATGGGAGGCGTGTTCAAGGGATGGGATATTGCCCTCGAACGCGAAGTCGCGATCAAGGTCATTTCATACAAGCTGGCATCCCAGGAGACTTTTCGAGATATGTTCATCAAGGAGGCCCGCACCATCTCCAAGCTGGACCATCCCAACATTGCCCACATCTACTATATCGGAGATACTGACAACATTCTCTACTTCGTCATGGAATTCATCACCGGGCAAACCCTCAAGAACCTCATTGATCAGCGAATGAATCTGAACACCCTGAGGGGGCTCGAGTATCTGATCACGACTTGCCAGGCACTCGATTTTGTCAGCAACAAGAACATCATTCATAGAGACATCAAGCCTGAGAATCTCATGATTGACGGGAAGGGCTCCCTGAAGATTGTGGATTTCGGAGTGGCCAAGACCATCGACGCGGACAAACCGGTAAAACAAGAGGGCATCGTGGGCTCTCCGCTTTACATGTCGCCTGACTGCATAGCGGGGCGCGCGCTGGATCATCGAAGCGACATCTACTCGCTCGGCGCTTCCTTCTATCATGCCTTCACGGGATTCCCGCCGTTCGACGGCAAGGATGCAGAGGAAGTCCTGCTGAAACACCTGAATGACCCGTGCATTCCGCTCAACGAAAGAAATCCGAAGGTATCGAGATCGCTGGGGTCGATCATCGAGAGGATGATGGCCAAGGAACCTGCAGACCGGTATCAGAACTATGGCGGGATCATCAAAGACCTGCGGGCCTTGCGTACCAAGGCCTTGAGATTTCAGCAACTGAAAAATTCCACGCTGATTATCAAGGCTGGAACCATCGCCAAAATGCCGAAAATGTCACGATGAATGCAAAGGAAGGGTACGGCGGGGGGCGGGGGGCGGAGGGGGCAGTAAAACCGCCCCCCTCCCTGTCTGTTTTATTTCGCGGTTTGTCCGGGCCTCTGCTGCATCGGGCTCTGCTGTCCCGGCTGCATTTCGCCCGACCTCGGCTGCTGCATTCCGCTCGATCCCGGCTCCCTCATCGGGCTCGAACCGGGCCTCTGCTGCGATCCTGCCGCGCCTGAGCTCATGCCCTGCGGCGCCTTTTCCTGGCCGGGCTCCTGGCCATAATAGCTGAACAGTTCTCTTTCAAACCCTGGATCGCTCAGCCTCTGCCAATCGTCCTGGCTGATGGTGGGTGCATTTTCCAGCTTCTGCTTGTCAACGCCTGACAGAATCACTTCGTCCTGTTCCTGGTTGAACTGCGCATTCTTAAAAGGAATGGGAGTTAATTTGTCTCCGATACCCATCACGCCCCCCTGGGAGAGAATGATATAGGAGATGCGCCCGTCTTTTCCTACAACCAGATCCTCAATCTGCCCCAGGTCCTGACCCTGTTCGTTCTTCACTTTTTTGTCCATCAACTCACTAATCCTGGAAACCTGTGTCGCATCCTGCTGAATCCCTGGACCGAGCTGTCCGGGCCTGTCCATGGTGGACTGACCCGCAGCGCCCGCTTTTTCGTCCTGTTTATCCAACTGGCTGCTTTGCCCTGTCTGTGCGCCCTTCTGCTGACCACCCGCCGTCGCCTGGGTGACTGCGAACGTAAATATCATTGTTAAAACACACGCCAATAGAAATAGTTTCTTCATGCTTGATCTCCTTGCTTGGGGTTTGAAAAAAGTACGCCCGTCAAGGACCATCTCTTGTAAGCGGCCCCCCGGTGCTCACTCCAGAAGGTCCAGTCAGCGGACACGGGAGAGAACATCTCCCCACTCCTCACTGGAGCTCAGTCTATTCGCGATGGGCTAATGGGAACAATGGGGCGACATGCGTATTCGGGAGGGTGGCAGGACTTAACCAAAGAGCATGAAGACCGGAGATCGGTGTTCACACTGTAGATCGAAAGGGACCGTATTTCTGCTTATATCCCCGCGGGGTGACCATCTTCCCCCCCAAGATCGTGGTTTGGGAGTTCCCGATGATCACGATGGTGAGCATGTCTATCGGAAAATCGGCCATCTCGTCCAGAGTGGTCAGCCTTATATCCTGATTGTCTCTCATGGCATTTCTGACGATACCTACAGGCGTGTTGTGCGGTCGATGCTGCAGAAGGATATCCCTGACCGCGCCGATCTGCCAGTCTCTCTTCCTGGACTTCGGGTTGTAGAGCACGATCACATAATCGGCCGCACCCCCTGCCTCTACCCGGGATCGGATCAACTCCCAGGGGGTAAGGAGATCGCTCAGGCTGATTACGGCAAAGTCGTGCATCAGGGGCGCCCCCAGCAGCGCCGCAGCGGCGCAGAGGGCGGGTATTCCGGGGATGATTTCCACCTCCAGACTCTCCAGCAGCCCGTCCTCTTCAAGCAGCTCGAGGATGAGACCGGCCATTCCGTAAATGCCCGCGTCCCCGCTGCAGACGATCGCGGTGGCTTTTCCCTCCGTGGACTTGCGGATTGCTGCCCGGCATCGCTCGATTTCCTTCTTCATGCCTGTGGAGATGAGCTCTTTCCCCTTCAGCATCTGCGGGTCGAGAAGATCGATATACGTCGAATAGCCGACGACGACCTCGGCCTCCTCCAGGGCCTCCTTGGCTTTTGGAGCCAGGTATCCGCTGTCTCCCGGTCCGAGGCTTACAATCTTCAGCATTGGAGCGCCACGGCCAGTGTGGCATTGCGGCTCCTGGTCTTTGGTACGAGAATGGTCTTTGCCCCCGCCTTGAGCAGGGCTGCCGCTTCGCATACGCTGGATACCCCCATATGTTTTTTCACCGTGACAGAGGGGTTGGGAACCTCCACGGTGCGGAGCCTTGATGCTTCGAAAAAGAAAAGAGGGACATTCAAGCGGTTCGCCGACTCGATGATTCCTTCCTCCCCCTGCTTCTCTTCAATGGTGGCAATGCAAAGGAGGCTTGAGAGCGAAAGCGAGTGCGCGAAAAAAGTGGATTCAACCAGGTCCAGGATTTCCTTTGCTTCCGTGCGACGGTTGCAGCCGACTCCAACAACCAGCACAGGAGGATGAAGGACAAGCCGTTTCGAAGAAGGGCTGGCGATTTTCCAGGTCACCCATACACAAGGTCTGGACGGATCCCAGTCTCCTTCTTCCGCCACGGAACTCCACACCACCCCGCTCCAGTCGCCACTGAGCCTCCTTTCAGGATCATACACCTGGACGGGTTCTCCATTGAGAATCGCCTTGTTCACCGCCTTGATTGCGCTGTGATTGTCAATGGAAAACCTCTCCTGCACAGCAAGGAGATCGACCGATACCACTCCCTCCGTGTCCGTGGCCGTCGTGACCACGGGTGATCCGCCGGTAATCGCAGCCACTTCGCGGGCCAGTGAATTGGCCCCGCCCAGATGTCCTGAAAGCACGCTCACGACGTACTTGCCCCTGTGGTCCAATGCGACCACCGCAGGGTCCTGGATCTTCGAACGGATGTGGGGTGCAATGGCCCTGACGGCAATACCCACTGCCGTGACAAACACGTGGTTGCGATAGCCCGCGAACGTCTTTTCCACGAGATCGATGATCCGGTCGAAAGGTTCGCCCCCATGAGCTTCTGCAAGCTCTCGGGGGAGGAAGAGGTCTCCGTCCAGTTTTTCCGCAATTCGTCTTCCGAGGCGACCGCCCTGAGTTGTAAGGGCATAGACTGCTGTCCGCTTCATTTCCGCTCGTCCCTGTATCCGTGGTGGAAGTCCGGGCTATAGAGACGGGAAACGGTGTTCCCGCCCCGTTGTGCGGGCAGAACAAGAAACACCGCCTGCCGAGAGATGGAATGCTTTTTTGCGGTTGCCGCAGTTTCGCGGAGGGTAGTAAAGAAAAGGGCCTGGTCCGGCCACCCGACCCGATATGCGATCACCACCGGTGTGTCCTGATGGTATCCCCCTTCCAGAAGTTCCGTGACCATCTGCTCAGGGGCGAAGGCGGAAAGGTATATGGCCATTGATGCTCCGTGCCGGGCCAGTTCTGAGATCCGTTCCTTTTCAGGCACCGGAGTCCGCCCGCCCAACCGAGTGATGATGAGCGTCTGGGTTTTTTCAGGCCAGGTAAAGGAGACCGTTGCAGCGGCCGCAGCGGCAAAGGCGGCGCTTACCCCCGGAACGACCTCAAAGGCCACTCCTTCCCGGCTGAGCAGATCCATCTGCTCCCGCATTGCGCCATAGAGCGAAGGATCCCCCGTATGCACCCGCGCTACGGTGCCGCCCGCCCTCACTGTCTCCATGATCGCTCCATGGGTCTCTTCCAGGGTCATGGAGGAAGAATCCATCACTCTTGCATTATCGCGGGCAAACCCGATCGCCTCCTTTGGAACCAGCGATCCGGTGTAAAGAACAAGATCGGCCTCTTCAATATGCCTTCGCGCCTTGAGTGTGAGGAGTTCGGGATCTCCAGGTCCTGCACCTACGAAGAAGACCGCACTCCGGCTTTTGTCGCTCTGCATTTTGTCTCCGGCGATTGCGAAACGAAGGAATTCCCCGCATGGCAGGGCCGACGATTCGACAATGAAATCAAGTGGAAAAACGAAGAGAAGGTAATACGTATTTGGGGAAAAGAAAAGATGAAATGCGAAAAGATTACCTTCGTGCTCTTCCTTGTTTTTCGTGGCGAAGAAAAACGTTTTCGAAGGGGTATCTTACCACGAAGAGCGCGAGAGCACGAAAGGTAAAGATGCGCACCCGCTAATGTCTTGCCATCGCAGCGTCCCGGGGCTCTTTCCCGGTCTCCAGATACGTTTTCATCCTGGAGAGGAACCGTGTCTATGGGTGCGTTCACATGGAGGGCCTTTTGAATGGCGACCGCACTCCTGTCGGCCCCAATTCCGAAGACCCGCTTCAGCTGCTTCGACTTCGACCGACCCCGGATGGCTAAGAGCGCCTCCCAACTGGGATCGCACCCGCTCAGTGAGCACATCACTCTTCACTTCCTCTTTGGAAAAGCGGTTCTTCATTTCAGCGAAAACCCCGGTTGCACGGTTCTTCATGTCCCTGGAAGTCACTTCCACTGCCCCTTTCGAGACATGCCCTCCCAACATAGTGGTCGAGTCGAAGAGGGATTATTGAAAAATGCTTACCGCCTCCAGCCGCCCAAGGTGCCCAGCAACCCTCCGGCAATGATTAATCCTCCGGAGAATATCTGAGGCGGACCCACCGGCTCGTTCAGAAGAATCGCCCCCAGAAGCACCCCATATAAAGGAAGGGTGTTATAGAAAACCATGGCGCCGCTTGCCCCAAGGGACTGCACAGCCTTGTTCCAGCACCAGAAGCCGAGGATGGTGGGAACGATGCAGATATGGACGATGGCGGCGATTGTACCGATACGCAGATTCGGCGGAAAGTACACCATCTCGAGTATGGCCCCTGCAGCGACTATGGGAAGCCCGAAAAGGGTTGAAAAGGCTGTTGCCGAAACCGCTGACCTTCCGCGCATCACCCTTCGTCCCAGTACCGAGTACAATGCCCAGATGACAGCCGCTCCGAGCAGAATCAGGTCTCCTGCATTGAACTGGAGACGGAGCAGAAAGGCAAGGGAACCTCCGGAGATGAGCCCGACCACTCCGATAAACGCCACAGCCGCCCCCGTCATCTGTCTGCGGGTGACCGGCTCCTGGATCACCCATCCGGCGATCAGGGCCGTGATCAGGGGAGAAAATCCCTGAATCAGGGAAGAATTGACTGCGGTGGAGTAGCGGAGGCCCAGGTAGAGCAAGGGGCTGAAAAGAACCACGCCGCAAAGGCCCATTGCGATGATCCACCATCTGTCCTTCCCCAACCGCTGCTCCACCGGCGGCCTTCGACGCAGAAGAATACAGAAGAATGCCGTGGCCACGGTGAAGCGAAAAGAAGTGATCGTCAAGGGTCCGATATCCTCCCGCAGCCATCGGCCGAGAATGGCATTCGTGGACCAGGCCAGCGTGGCCATGTTGACCAGGATCACCCCCCAGGCTCTCAGATGCCACGATGAGGATGTCTTCCCATCGGATTTGCGCGTGGGCCTCACGGATACCCCCTTTCTCCGGGTCGGGACAAAATGGCACAGCCGTAAACAAATCTCAACCAGGAAGAAGTCCTGTTCATCCTGCCTGCCTTGCCGTAGCCTTGGCGGAGGCAGGTGCTCCTGTCATAACTTTCCGACGTTGACATGCACCCAAACGGGGATAAACTCAGTTTAATTACGCATGAAGAGCAGGACGAAGATGGATGAAAACAAGGAACTCCTCCTGATCGGCACTGTCCACGGCGATCCTGATGGGGCGACCCGTTTGGGTAATCTCCTGAGAAGGGAGAATCCCTCGATCATTCTGGTGGAGGTCAGTCCTTATGGTCTCGCGTACAGGCAGAGAAACATGCGCCGACTTCGCCGTATCCTCGCAAAAAGGATCGACCGCATATCCGGAATCCGCAGAGTCCTTTCGAAATCAGTGGGGCCTGTCCAGGCTTTGTTCAGACAGATTCTGATGCCCTTTGAATACAGTTCCTCAATTCGCTTCTGCCGGGACAGCACCGCCCGCATCCATTGCATCGATCTCTCATCGGGAAGCAAACGTCTGATTGGAGAAGAATGGAACGAAATGCTCGACTTGGAAAATCTCAGAGCCATGTGGAGCGCGGAGCAGGAGGATTCCCGGTTCTCCACAAGGAGGAGTTATGGGCTCGCTTCGAGACTGCTCGCCGAAAAAGAGAAGAGCTGCCTCAACCCTTATGTGCGGGAGTGGTTGGAAGATCCCGCCTGGCAGAAAAGGGAGTCCCATCTTGCGGAGCAGATCAGGCTTCACTTTGAACGGATGACAACCGGCCGTCTTGCCTATGTGGGCGGATGGCAGCACCTTCTCTACCCCACTGACGCAAGCACCCTTTGCGATCGGCTGGCCGACCTCAAACCTCGAAGGGTGTTGCTGGGTCTTGAAGATATCCAGAGTCATTAATTAGGTTACAAACGGTGGTTGGAGCAGGGCACGGGGTGGTCTTCGGAGAAGACTACCCCGTGACCGGAACAAATCGACAAAGGCGAGTCGAGACAACAACCTTTTCATGGGAGTCGACGTCAGTTTCAAATTGCCAAGAAATGGTGAATTTCATACCATCTGGTGACAAACGACAGTACAGACCAAGAAGTGATGGCGGTTATGCAGAAGAGCACGATCCGCCATCTCATGCTCGTCTTGGTGTGACCGTGCTCTGAATGGAGAGTTTTCTATGACGAAACTGATCATCACCGCGGCGCTCACCGGAAGCCGCATCTCCCGCGATGCCTCCCCATTCATCCCGATCACCCCGGAAGAGCTCGTGCAGTCCGCAGTAGAGTGCTGGAATGCCGGGGCTGCCGCGGTTCATATCCACGTCAGGGATCCCGTGACGGGTCTCGGAACCCAGGATGTGGAGATCTTCAGGCGGGTGGTCGAACCGCTCCGCGAGAGGACCGATCTCATCCTGTGCCTGACCACCAGCGGCATTCCGGGCAGAAACCTCCCCACGGAGGAGCGGCTCGAACCCCTCTCTCTAAGACCCGAGCTTGCCTCTTTCGATGCGGGATCGATCAATCTGGGTGGTGCTGTCTTCGCCAATCCTCCCGAATTCCTGGAAGCGGCCGCCCTGCGGATGAAAACCCTGGGCGTCAAACCGGAACTGGAGATCTTCGACTCGGGGATGATTGTCACCTGCCTTCGGATGAGAGAACAAGGGAAACTGGAGGATCCCCTTTATTTTCAGTTCGTGCTGGGCACGCCATGGGGAGCTCCCACGACTCCTCGATCTCTTCTCTATCTACAGGATCAGATCCCCGTAAACGCCGTATGGTCGGCTATCGGCATCGGGAAGGACCATCTTCCCATAGCAATGATGGCCATGGTCATGGGAGGGCATATCAGGGTCGGCCTGGAAGACAACCTCTATTTCTCCAAAGGCGTTCTCGCTCGAAGCAACGCCCAATTTGTGGAGCGGATCGTCCGCATTGCGAATGCCTATGACCGTGATATCGCCGGTCCCAGGGAGGCGCGGGAAATCCTGAAGGTGCCACCACTACTCGGAGGATGAAATGAACATTTCTCGTGTTGCGTGCATTGGCGCAGGGCTGATCGGGCAGGGATGGGCAACGGTTTTTTCCATTCGATGCAGCTCGGTCATGCTCCAGGACACATCCGAATCCCTTCTTCAGGAGGGACTGAACCAGGTCGGAAAGCATTTGAGCTTTCTGGCGTCTCACGATCTTCTCGATCGGGGAGAAGCGGATCGCGCCTTTGAAAGGATCCACACCACAACAGCGATCGAAGAGGCGGTCTCGGACGCCGCATACGTTCAGGAATCCGTGCCTGACAATTATGAGATCAAGAAGATAGTCTTTGCTGATATGGATCGGTTCGCGCCGGCTGACGCCGTTCTTGCAAGCAGCGCCTCCGGCTTGCTGATGACTGAAATCCAAAAAGTTGTTTCAAGACCCGAGCGGTGCGTGCTCGTCCATCCCATGCTCCCCGTCCATCTCCTCCCATGCGTGGAGATCGCAGGGGGCAGGAAGACGTCCCCGGAGACTGTCGCGCTGGCAAAGCGGTTCATGGAATACCTGGGCAAAGCGCCCGTCGTGCTCAATGTTGAGGTGCCGGGCTATATCGTGAACCGGCTTCAGGCGGCGTTGCTGCGGGAATCGCTCGATCTGGTCGAGAAAGGAGTCGCCAGTGCCGAGGATGTGGACAAGGCCTTTCGCACAGGCATAGGACTCAGGGATCCGATACTGGGGCCATTCCTCAGAATCCACCTGGCGGGAAACGGGGTGGAGAACTTCTTCAGGACGCTTGGAGATTCTTACCGTGTTCGCTTGGAAAGCATGGTGAATTGGACGGCCATCCCCTCTTCCACTGCCGCCTCTGCCTGCAAAGCGGTTCGGCAAATGAACGTCATCCGCGACAAGACGATCGAGGAGATCGCGAGCTGGCGGGACGAAATGCTGGTCAAAATCCTGAAAGCCGTCGGCAAAGAATGACCCTGAAGATGCCGTGTTCGCCTATTCGACGGTACTTTTCGCGATTTCCTTTACTTCCTCGAGCAGCACCCTTTTTATCTCAGCCCATGACATGCTCCAAATCATCAGGGGCTCACTTTGCAGATCTGCCTCCTCAAAATCCTATCTAATCTAGGGAGCAGCGCCCATAAGGAGTCGGGTAGCGTTTCGGGGTGCATAGTCGATCATCCGTTTCAAAAAAGATATTCCAGAAATTTCGCGACCGGTTCGAAAGGGATCGGCTCCTCTGCAGGACTGAAACGATCTCCTCCGCCGTGTACAGCTTCAACAGGATCCTTATCGCCGTTTCATCCCCAAGCTCAAGAAGCCGGCTGATGATCGAAAAAGAGTCTTTGCTTATATCGAGTTTCTGGAAATCGGTATCCCAGAAGAACGGCCGAAGCATCTCCGGGAGGTTTTCCGGTGTAGAAGAGGGTGTCGGTGCGTGTTGCATGGTTAGTCTCAGCCTGAAAAGTGTAACAATAGCATAATCGGACGTGTTGTCTTTGTCCAACAGGATCGCTGATTGGACTGCACATCGTCAAAGGGAGTCGATCTGCGCGAGTTGCGGGAACAACCTCATCCAGGCGAGAACGACGATGATCGTGCCGATGCCTCCGATCACCACGGCAGGCACCACACCGAACCAGGCAGCGGTTACCCCCGCAGTTGGATGAAGAATCAGGGTTGTAACGCGTTACATTCTCCTGCAGCCCGAAAGATAAGACTCTTTTTGTCCGATTCTTTCAATCCCTCTGTAATCAAAAGCCAAATCTCTACCCGGCCCAAACCTGCCGCCGAGGCACAAAAATTGATCCTGTTGATGTGCAGGAGTCAATCGTAAGACGAGCTGTAAAGGGGGAAACCTCATGAATTCGGTAATCATCATAGCGATCCTCATCTCACTCATTGTCGTTCTCACCGGAATAGTATCCTCAAGAAGAGAGGACGATAAGGAGATTCCCTATGCGACTCTAATCAAGATGGACCTGATAAAACCTGCAAAACCGAGAAAGATAAAAGTACGGTTTAATAAAGTTGAAATGGAAATCAGGGCGGATCGGTGATAGACCAGGGATCCGCATGCTGAATAGAGAGATCCTGTTTGCTTATCTTGCATCACTGAACGTGGGGATCGTTTTCCTGAACATCCCGCCCGGGATGTCTATACTGATGGACCTCTACGATATTTCCTACACCGGCATATCGATCCTCATGAGCGCACTTCTTTGGTCTCATGCCCTCATTCAGATCCCGGCCGGCCTGGTGGCGGACAGGTTTGGAATCAGGCCCACCTTGAAGATGGCAATGGCTTTTCTGGTTTGCGGGAATCTCCTGCCGGCTGCAGGTCCTTTCTTCGCCCTTGCAGTTGCAGGAAGAGTCCTGGCCGGTATCGGCACCGCACTCTCCTTTGTCACCCTCATGAAGTTGATTTCAGTTCATACTCCCCAGGGCCGCACCGGAACTTACCAGGGGTTTTTCGCCGGCCTCTTCTCATTCGGGAACATCCTTGCGTATTACCTCCTTCCCAGGCTGATCATCTTTCAATGGCGATGGATCTATCTCCTGCCGGCACTCTTTAGCCTGCTCCTCCTCGTTCTCTGTTTCGGGATTCGTCCGGCGCCGGCGCCGCTCTCACCGGGAAGAGCCATAAGGTTGCGCGGCCTGGCCGGTCAAAAGGTGGTTTGGGTACTGGGCCTGTATCACGCCCTCTCCTGGGGAATTATGATCAATCTCGGCAATTGGATTCCGTCGCTTCTTGCCGAGTTCTGGGTCGATTCCTCGCCTGCCCAACTTGCGTGGGGCGGAATAGCGGTTCTGCTCATCAGCGGGACCGGCCGTTTTCTGGGAGGTTTCGTCCTTCTGAGAATTTCGCCTCTTCTTGTCGCAAACGGGTCCATCCTGATCCTGGGATTGATCTTTATCGGGCTGTTTGCAGCCAATGGTCCGGAGTTCCTTCTTCCTCTCTCACTCCTGGCGGCCCTTTTCTCCTCCATCAACTTTGGAGCGCTGTTCCATCTGGCCTCCGCTGCGGTCGAAAAAGATTCCATTGCCACGATGATCGGATTTGTCAATTTCCTTGCGAATCTTGGCGCCGTGCTTTTCACGCTGCTCTTCGGATTTTCCAAAGATGCAACCGGGAGCTTTGCATTGGGTTTCGGGGTGCTGGCCATCCTGGCGCTGTGCGTCCTTCCCGCAGGCAGCATTGTCCTGAAGAAGCAGAAACACTGAAGAGTGCAACCGGAAGCATGAAGGCACGGCTTTCTTTATGTCACCGCGCCCACAAGGGTGCGCCCGGACCTGGCGTTCTCTACTACCTCCACCGGCCGTACTATGAGATTGAAGGTGCGCGTACATGGGCGGGAAAGCACTCCTCACCCTGATTCGGATACGGTGTATTGACCGGTTAACTTGCATAGTCTCACCAGAATGACTATAATGGTCACAATAAAACCGGAGGGTTCAAAATATGAAAACCGCAGGGGTCTCAGAGCTCAAAGCGAGGCTAAGCGAGTTTCTGACCCAGGTAAAGGCCGGCAATGAGGTCCTGATCACCGATCGTGGCAAGGCTGTGGCCCGCCTCGTCCCTGTCACCAACTCCGACATGAAGGCGAGGAAGGAGTCCCTGGTGCTGATGGAAAAACAAGGGCTCATCAGGCTTGGTTCTTCCAGGCTTCCGAAAAGTTTTTGGAAGATGGAAAGGGGAGAAGATCGGAAAGGCCTCGTTCGGGAAGCCCTTCTTGAGGAGAGGGGGGAAGGAAGGTGAGGTTCTGGGATTCGTCCGGGATCATTCCGCTTTGCCTGAAAGAACCTGCATCCGGTCCATTGCGAAGCCTGGCAGAGGCTGACGAGGACATCGTGGTCTGGTGGGGATCCCGCGTGGAATGCGTTTCCTCGCTTTCCAGGCGGCGTAGAGAGGGAGCGCTCTCCGCGGATGCTGAAAGCAAGGCGAGGGCGATCTTGTCCGCAATGGCTGCGGAGTGGTCGGAAGTGCAGGCTGCAGAGGGGGTTCGCCAACGAGCGGAAAGACTTCTGATGGTGCATCCATTGAGGGCGGCCGATGCTCTGCAACTTGCTGCGGCATTGGTTTGGGCTGCCGAATCCCCTCAAGGACTTGAGCTTGTATGCCTTGACCTCCGGCTGAAGGAGGCGGCTATTAGAGAAGGCTTCACCGTTATTCCTGAAGGGGAGGCAATAGTATGATGCGCTCAGGGCTCCGTAAGCCATCCTCGGGTTGAAGCAAGTCTCTCAGGAACCCTGTACAATGCCGCTCAAAGAGGAGTAAGGGCAGAGCTTTCTCCAGTCTTCAAGACCCCTGAAGAGGTCAAAAAGGGGAGTCTTCTGTTTCTGGATATCATTCATGACAAACATGTCCTCTACGATCGCGATGGCTTTTATGCAAAATGTTCTTGCCCAATTTGAATGCAGGCTAAAGAAGTTGGGCGCGAATCGGATTTGGAGCGGCAATGCATGGTACTGGGATCTCAAACCGGATTACCGTCCGGGAGAGGTCTTTGAAATATTTCCAAATGGCTGAGAAAGGAACGCGAGTTTTCCTTCTACGGTGATATTGATTTCATCCCCACTGAGGAAAAAACGTCCCCATGTCATCACACCTGCATCCCCTTTCCCTTGTCGCTGAAGTAGCCTTTCGGCACCACAACGATGCCTCTCGGCGTCACGGGGAAGGTCTTGCGGTCTTTTTTGGGATTGTAGCCGATTTCCGTTTTGGGCGGGATGACATTGTGTTTGTCGATGATGGCCTTCTTGATCCTGCTCTCGCGTCCCACGACCACATCGTCCAGGATCACGGACTCATCCACTGTGGCCCAGCTTCTGACAATCACGTTGTAACCGAGGACAGAACTCCGTACGATCCCGCTCACGATGCAGCCCGGCGCAACGAGGGAGTCCAGCGCCTTTCCCACCCTGGGATTCTCTTGCCGTTCGTTGCTGAAGATGAATTTCGCAGGCGGGGCCAGGATCTGATGGGTGTGGATGGGCCACTTGTACCCATAGAGGTTGAAGAATGGATCCACCCCGGTCAGGTCCATGTTGGCGTTCCAGTAGGCGTCGAGCGTGCCGACATCGCGCCAATAGGCGGAATCCCTGGTGCGCGACTCCACCCTGAACTCCCTCTCTCCATTCTCCATCGTCACATAGATGTAGTCCTCTATTCGATTGGAGAGGCTGAAGGAATACGCATAGACCCTCTCCTTGTCCAGCAGGGCGGGGATGATGTCGCGGCCGAAATCATCTTCATTTCCGGACCGGAGGATTTCAATCAGTTTCTCCGTCCTGAAGAGATAGATCCCCATGGATCCGAGAACATGGTTCGGATTGCCGGGAATGGTTTTCACATTCTCTTTCGGCTTTTCCTTGAACCCGAGAATGCGATAATCCTCGTTCACCTCCGCAACACCGAGTTGGTCGGCAAGCCCCACATCCGCCTCGAGGAGCGAAATGGTGACGTCCGCGTTCTTCTCCTCATGGTACCGGAGGAACAGGGAATAGTCCATTTTGTAGATGTGGTCCCCGGAGAGGATCAGGACATGGCTCGGCTTGTAGCGTTCGAGGAGGTAGAGATTCTGGCGGATGCAATCTGCCGTTCCCCGATACCAGTCGAGACCCGTTCGCTGCTGGGGCGGGACCACCTTCAGGAAGTGTCCCATCTTGAAGCTGAAGATGTTCCAGCCCGCTTCCAGATGATCGTTCAGGGACTGAGACTTGTACTGGGGGAGTACGACGATCTTGTAGATCTGGGAATTGACACAGTTGCTCAGGGTGAAGTCCACCAGTCGGTACATGCCTCCGAAGGGGACCGCCGGCTTTGTACGATCCTGAGTGAGGGGCATGAGCCTCTCGCCTCTGCCGCCGGCCATGATAAAAGCAAGAACGTTCCTCATCATTTAACTCTCTCCCGCTCCCGTTTACCGGCTCTCATTTCATCCATACCCGCTCGGCATCAGATCCAATCCCGTGGATTCGATTATGATCATGTTGCGGGGCAGTGTCAAGGCGACTGACGTCGTCTCTCGATCTGGGCCTTTCATTGATGCGGGATTGCGATTCGCAGAAGAGGAAGCCAGGTCGGAAAAAACTAATAATCCCATTTCCAGTTGATGCCCACACCGCTTTCGGCGTTTGCACCGATCTCTGTTTCCACGCTGACGTGGGGTGACAACTCCCACTCGACAGAGGCCTTTGTGCCTCCGGGTCCAAGACTTCTTTCCACCTCGATATACACGTCGTCCCTGAGGTACTTGCCGGCGGCGATGCTGGTCTCATCGTTGTTTTCTCCTGACTGCTTCACCTCCAACTGGTCGATCTTCAGCAGTTTCCGTGTGGCGCCAAGGAGGTCCAGACTGTTCCCTCCCCTCATGGCGTTCAGCGTCTGCGCCAGCTGGATCGCCTGCAAAGGGGAGATGCGGTTCATGCTCTGGCCGAAGAGCAGGCGAGAGAGCACCTCGTCCGTTGGAAGGGGAGGATCTGAGCTCAATTTTATCTCAGGAGCCCTCAACGGGCCGACGAGATGCAGATGGGCCGTCATATCCTTGGCATTCGACTCGGCCATGACGTCCAGGAAAGGGGAAGGGTGGGCCATCCCGTTGAAGGTGATCCTCCCTTCGGTAAGGGTAAATCGCTTGTCCAGAAAATTGAAACGACCGCGTTCGACCGAAAGATCACCGGTAATTGCCGGATCATCGGATGTCCCGGTCAGTCGAAGTTCTCCTGCCCACTCCGATTCCAACCCTCGGCCCCGCACAAAGAAATGGCCGGTGCTCTTGAGCCGCAGGTCAAGATCCAGGTAAGGATCGTCATCTGTCGTCTTTTCAGGAGAAGTCGTCATCGTGGGATTCGGACTATTGATCTCCGTTACCTCCAGTTCGGGGATGTCGGGCGGCAGACGCTCCGGTATCCGAAATTCCCCGGTCTCAACCTGGACATCGCCGGACAGAACACCTTTGGAAAACGACCCTTTCAGCTCCGCTCGGCCGTTTCCCTTGGCCGTGACCCAGTCATGCCGCAAAAGTTTCAGCTTTTCGAACGTAACGCCTACCTGAAAGGGGAAATCCTTCGCCGGGTCGACCTCCAGCCAGCCGTCTGCGACAGCAGTGCCTTCTTCTCCGTCGCTTGCGGTTGCCTTTTCAATCACCAGACCTCTTGTTCCGGCATTCAGACGGATATTTGCATCTTTCACGAGCGTTCCGCTCCGGGCATTTTCATAACCCCCATTCTCAACACCGATACTCCCGGTGACCTTGGGCTGCGCCGGAGTACCCTCCAGATGGAGCTCGACCTCGGCGACCCCGCTCATTGACTGATCGTCCAATCCGAGAAATACCCCCAGACGCGCCAGATCCGCTTTTCCGTTCAGGTCCCCCCTCATCTCTTGTTCAGGAAAAGAGGCATGAAAAGGATACAGCGATAGTTGGAGCGGCAATTCCATGTTCACTTCGAAAGGGTTGGCAGTGACACCACGCAACGACATTTCGAGTTCGAGCCTTTGTCCCCGAAGATCCGCCCGGGCCTCAAGGACTGCCGGCGGCATCCCTTTGAGCTGGGGATCGCGGCCCCTCAGACCTGCAACTCGAATGCGCGTGGTACCCTCCGGCCGGTCCAGCCTCCCTTTGAGCGCCACTTCACCGCTTCCACTGCCCTCTATCGCAACCTTTCCGGCAGGCCTGATCAGGTTGAGAGGCAGGTCCTCGAACTGAACCGAAAGATCGACCTCTTCCGGTCCCAGTCTCCCTCTCCCGGAGAGACGACCGCTGCCAAGGACAAGCTGCAGGTTCTCTGCGGAGATCTCCCCTGCCGACCGGCTGATTTCAAACGACTTCGGCATCCGAAAAGGCAGGTCACCATATCTTCCCTGAAACCGGCTGATCTTCAGAAATGAACCTTCCTGCCGGGGCGGATGGAAAAGCCCTTCGGTCTCCAGGTTGAAACTCCGATCCACCTCCCCCTTTGCCTTGGCATTGAAAGTAATCTCATTGCCGTCTCCTTCGGCCCTGATCCCAAGAGATGAGGCATGGACTCCCGGCATGCGCAAGTTCCTGCTCTCCATGTTTGCATTCCCTCGGGGATTCCCGGACAATTCAGTGAATCTTGCCTTGATCCTGATCTCTCCCCCCTCAAAAGCCGGGGACTTCAGACCGGCTCCGGAGAAGGCGAGGTTGAGCTGCTGTTTGTTTCCGCCTTTTCCCAACTCCGCATTGAAATCCACTTTTCCTTTGATCGGCTGATTCACAAAGCCGGAGAATCCTGAAAGGTCCGGGCACTCGCCCGCAAGTTCGCCTTGAGCAAGCTTCGTGACAAGATCGAAATCGAGATTGCCTCCCGCACGAGTTTTTCCGGGACCGCTCAGCTGGATCTTTGTCAGCGAAAACCTCTCCCCTTTCAGTGAAAATCGCCCTTCGCCTGATACTCCTTCGGTTTTCTCGCCCGCTTCGAACAGGAATGTTCCATCGTTCGCCTGAAGCTTTCCGGCAGCGTTCAGCGCGAGTTTGACCGTTCCGAGACGAACCGCCCCAGCGCGAACCTCTTTTCCACGGATCTCGGTGTTGAGCGTCAACCTTTCAGGGGAGCCTTCCAGGGTTGCGCTTGCCTCGAGGTTTCCGCCGAGAACAACCTCGGCCGGTGAAGAGAGGGCATTGAGATCATGGAGCTGAAGGTGAGCGGTGGACGAGCCCCTGCGTTTGTGAAGATCGAGCGCTCCGGACGCGGATAAAAACAAAGAGGGACTCTTCAACCGCATTTCCGAGACCGAAAGCTTTTGTCCCTGCTCCAACGAAAACCTGGCGCTCACATCCACTCCTTCCCTTAAAATCGGAAGAAGCCACACCGATGTTTCATGTAGGTCTGGATGGGTTTCGCTCCCTCCTTCGCTGAAGCTACGGAGGGCAGGTCGCTCTACCCATCCTACGGCCTTGGTCCTGCCGGCCTCTGACCTCTGATCTCCGATCTCCGGTTTCAGTTTGCCTTTCAGGTCGCCGGAAAAGGAGAGTCTCTTGAAGTTGCCGTCCAGGCCGGCCTTCAGCAGGAAATCGTCCGGGAAGTCCGGTCCCACACCTCTGAGCAGGGGACTCAACTCCTTTGTATCGGCCTCTATGTCGAATGCTCCATCCCAGGTTGCCGGATCGATTTTCCCGGAAATCCTCAGCGAGTTTTTCTCTCCCTTCAGGGATAAACTCTGGAGGAATACATGTCCCGAGGAAAACCGCTCTCCGGAAAATCCCCACTGCAGATCCCGCTTCCGGTCCATGCCCCTGATGGAGAGTCCCTTTATCCGGCCGTCCCCTTTGAAGCGCAGCAGCGCACCGTCTCCCTGTTCCTCTCCCGCGAACCCCACATGGATCTCACCCGACAATCCTGCAACACTTGTCCCCTCCACTTTGAGATCGGCCAGTTCCACGGAGAGGACCGCGGAAGGGTTGCGGATGGTGCCCGAGACATCGCCGTCCAGAACCACCGTGCCTTCAATCGGCAGGTGAAGCCCCTTTTCCATTTTTCTCAGATCAGTGTGGCGAAACTGAAATTTCGCTTTAAGCGTCTCGTCTTCGAGGTCGGACGAACCGGAAAGCTTGAGCCCGGCTTCCCCTGATTCCAGTGAGAGATGGTCGATGTAGAGTTGCCCGCCCGTCCCGAGTCCTCCCCGCACATTGAACAGGATTCGGCCGGCGGGAACATCCCCCAGGAACTCGGAAAAAAATTCCCCATCAGGTTCTGCAAAGCCCTCCATGTCCAGTCTGATGCCGTCGGAATAGGAAGCGAGGATCTTAGCCTTCAACAGGCCTGCCCCGCCGGCACTCACTTCCATCACGCCTTTCCATTCCGTCCAGGGTCCCTCGCCGCGCATCGAGAATACAAAAGGGCCTGAAATGCCTGCGCGCCTTGAAAGCAGCCCCTCCTGCGCCTCCTGACCTTCGGCATCCAGGACAAGGAAGCGTCCGTTCTCCCTTATGCTTGCATTGACCCGGAGTCTGGCTTCCGGTCCGTCGGTTCTATCCAGCACCAGGTGAGCGGCCCATTCGCCACCGGGGAGAGCGGCTTTGAGATCGGACTGCAATTTGAAGGTCGCCCTCTCACCAACAACCGATTCACCCAGGACGAGCTCATCCACAGAAAGATGATCGATCCTGAGTCGATCGAACATGGCCAGCCAGCGAGGGAGTTGCAGGGAGTCGTCTTTCTCCCCTTTGTCTTGCGGGGTGCGTTCAAGGTGGAAGAAGGCGGACTTCATTTTCCGCACATGAATATCTCCTTTGAGCACGGACCATGGGGACCATTCGAATTCCACCCCACCCACGGTGAACAAAGTCCCCTGATCGTCGGCAAGACTCATGCGCTCGAGTTGAAAATGAAAAGGCACGACACCGGTGATGGTCCCGATTTCAAACTTTCGATTCCCGTCTGCCAGGATTCTCTCCGCTATGCGGACAAGGCTCTGCCGGCCTGCGTCCGTCTGGATGATACCGAAGAGCAAAAAGACAGAGAGCACCAGGATGCCGATTGTTATGGCTCCCCACTTCAGGATTTTTTTTGAAACATGTACCCAGGTCATGTCACCAACTGAAATAAGAAAGCTTTAAACCGCCAAGACGCCAAGTGCGCCAAGAAAGCATTTGTTTTTTCACCTGCCGGAAGCCTTCCGGCAGGTGAAAAAACAAATCTTTGCGTTCTTCTTTGCGTCCTTTGCGCCTTCGCGGTTCAATTTATTCAATTATCTTGTATCCTGCATCTACGTCAGAAGGATTGGCCGAGACTGATATAAATCTGAAATGCATCGTCCAGACCGTCTCTGCGGTCAAGGGGCATCGCAACATCAAAACGGAATGGACCAATCGGGGTGAAATAGCGAACTCCCACGCCGACACCCCAGAACAGCTCTTCCCCCGAGGAGGGCTTGATGTCCTCGAAGGCATTCCCACCGTCCATGAAAAACGCCAGTCCTATCTTTTCGGTGACTCTTACACGGGTTTCGAGGGAGACCTCGAGCAATGATTTCCCCCCGGTAGGGACGGCGCCCACTCTGGGCCCCAGCGACTGGTACGCATACCCCCTGACCGATCCGCCGCCTCCGCCATAGAAACGCTCATCCGCCGGGATCTCGAGTCTCTCCGCTCCGCTGAGCGCACCCATTGTCACACGACCAGCCAGCACTATGGAAGGCGAACGAAAGACTCTGAGATAATGGCCATAGTTCAGTCTTCCCTTTGAGAATTGCAGATTCTCCCCGAACAGTTCCATGTAGGGGGCGAATTGAAGACCCAGCCGACCCCCTTTGGTAGGATCCAGAAGGTCGTCGCTCCGGTCCCATGAAAGTTGAAGCGGAAGCGAAACAAGGCTGAAGTCTTCACTCTCTCCCAGCTGAGTGATCCGAGCGTGCTTGAATCCCAAGCCGCCGCCGATCTTGAGTGCCTTTGTGACCTCACGAACCACCAGCGCAGAGTTCGCCAGATTGCGGCTGGTGTAGGCGTCGGGCTTATCCTCCGCGAGTCTGGAGGAAAGGGTCAAGGCCTGATCTTCACGAAAGAAAGACGGCCTTCGGAAGCTTGCCTCAGCAGCATAGGTGAGATCTGAAAAAGTCGCCACCACCCCCAACCGTTCGCCTTCTCCCAGGAGATTACGGTTCTCCCAGGAGAAATTGACACCGAGCTTTTCGTCGCTCCTGTAGCTGATCGCGGCCCCCACGGACTTGTACTTCCGCTCCTTGACCGCAACACGCACGGGAAGCCTCCCTTCCTCGTCAAGGGACTCCCCGTGGGAGACGGCAATCGTGGAGAAGAGCCCGAGCTCAACCAGATCCTTGTGCAGGAGTTCAAGAAGGACCTCATTGTAACGATCTCCTTCCTTCCAGGGGATTTTTCGACGGATAATCGTCTCGTTTGTGGATTCCAGGCCCGTCACCTCCACCCTTCCGAATTGCGCCGTGGGGCCCGGTGCTACCCGGATGGCTGCTGTTACCGTACGGTCGCCATGATCCACGACGACTCTTCGTTCAGAAATCTTCGCAAAGGGAAAGCCTCTCATCTGCAGGTTCTCTACGACCTTTTTCTCCGCATTCAGAAACTGCCCGGCCCTGAAAGGCGCGCCGGGACCAAGACCAAGCCGATCCGGACTGAGGAGATCTTCCTGCTTCAGCTCGGGTTGATCCCCAAAATTCAGGTCAAACGACTTCAAAAGGTAGGCAGGTCCCGTCTCGACATGAAACATGACCTTGGCAGGCCGGTCATCCGGATTCACATCGACCTCAACCCGACCGCTGTAGTACCCCATGGCCCTGAGCAACCTCTCGAACTGCTCCTTGTCCCTATCCGCCCTTCTCTTGAGCAAGGCCACGGTGGCCGGTGGATTGTCCTTGAGGCCGACAGTATCGGCGATGTCTTCCATTCCTTTCAGCAATTCTCTATCCTCTACTCCTTTGATTTCGACTTCGTAGGGAATTGTGATGTCGGCGGCAGTGGCGAAAAGAGCAAACAGGAGTATGCCGGCGAGGATCAGACTCGCAAGCAGAGAGGGCAAGAGGCGATTATTTCCCAACGATCTTTTCCATATGTCCATTGGCACTACTAACGTTTTACTCAGGCCATCGGGGTCTTGACGAAATAACAGGATTCTACAATTTTTCCCCTTATTTTTCAAAAGGATTCAGCCGCTTCATTGATTCGGGCGATGGGGTATGTTAAGAGGATGCATGTCCGGAAAATTCAATGTGTTGTTTCTCGCGCCCGAGGTTGCGCCGTTTGCCAAGACAGGAGGCTTGGCGGATGTGGCCGGGTCGCTTCCAGACGCCCTGCGCCGGCAAGGAGTGGACGCGAGCATCTGCCTTCCGCTCTACAGAACCGTAAAGGAGGGGGGATGCAGCCTCACCCGGATGATTGCCGGACTCGAGGTCCCGCTTGGGGCCGGAAGGCTGGCGTGCAGCATCTGGAGCGGAGAGACATCGCAGGGCACGCCTGTCTATTTCATCGAAAGGGAAGATCTCTACGATCGTCCCAACCTCTACCGGAATCCTGCGGGAGATTACTACGACAATTTTGAGCGCTTCACATTCTTCTCCAGGGCCGTCCTTCATTTTGTACAGCATGCCGGCATCCGGGCGGATGTGATCCATTGCCATGACTGGCAGACCGGCCTGGTTCCCGTCTATCTGAAAACCCTCTTTCGGCGAGAGCCCTTCTTTCTGAACACGACCTCGGTCTTCACCATACATAACATCGGATATCAGGGGCTCTTCCCTCCTGAAAAGCTTCGCCTCTCCGGGATCCCTTACTCGGAGTTTCATCCCGAGGGACTGGAATACTGGGGGCAGGTCAGTCTTTTGAAGGCGGGCATCGTGTACTCCGATGTGATCACCACGGTGAGCCCCAGGTACGGCAAGGAAATCCAGACTGCGGAAATGGGCCTCGGTATGGAGGGGATACTCAGAAAAAGATCCGACTCCCTGTACGGCATTTTGAACGGCGCGGATTATAGCCAGTGGGACCCTGCAGTGGATCCTCATCTTCCGATTCGTTACAGCGCTGAGGAGCTGAAGGGAAAGAAGGAGTGCAAAACCTTTCTCGTCTCTGAAATGGGCATGGACGAGAGAATGGCAGATAAACCCCTCCTTGCTTTCATCTCTCGCCTTTCCGGCCAGAAAGGGTGCGATCTGCTTCTGCACGTCGCTCACAGGGTAATCGAAGATGGAGCGGGTCTGGCGGTGCTCGGCGCCGGCGAAGAGCATTACGAGAAGGCCGTGGCAAAGCTTGCCGAAGATCATCCGGGGCGGATTGGGGTCAGGATCGGATTTGATGAACCCCTGGCCCACAGGATCATGGCAGGCTCGGACATCCTCCTGGTCCCATCACAATATGAACCATGCGGACTCACCCAGCTCTATGCACTCCGATACGGGACCATACCCGTTGTTCGTGCAACAGGCGGCCTTGCAGACACCATCACCCCGTTCGACCAGGCCACCAGGGAAGGAAACGGCTTCCGTTTTGAATCCTTTAAGCCTGAATCCTTTTTCTCGGCGATTCGACAGGCCCTCAGCCTCTATCGGAAGGTCCGGATCTGGAGGCAATTGGTCGTCAGTGGAATGAAGGCCGATTTCTCCTGGGATCGTTCTGCTGAAAGCTATCTGGAGATCTATCGAGGTCTCCTCACATGGGACCACTGACAATGGACAATGTAGAATTTCCAATGATCAAGTTTCCTGGACATTGGAATTCTGCCACAAAGACACAAAGGCACTAGGAACTGCATTGTGATTTTCTTTGTGTCTTAGTGCCTTGGTGGCCGATTTTCTCTCCTATTTCTTCGCCTCTCCTGAAGCATCTCTTTCAATGACCGTGTAATCCACGAGGACCCGGTCCCTGTAACCCCCGGCAATTCTCAACAGTGGCGGGCTCAGCACAAGTCTGACCGAGACGGATCCGGATTCTTCAATGTGGTCAACGGGAACCCTTTCGGTATAGATGGCCGTAATCTTGTCCAGGATCTTTTTCACCCCGACCACCTGAACCGTTTCCGGATCGATCTTCACATCGGAGATGATCACCCGTTCACGGAGCTTCCCGCCCCAGTCCACCTGAACCGGTAGTTCCTTGCGTACGATCACGTCCATGACTACCTCGACTGTCTGAGTCCTGATGTTTTTCAGGAACACGCCAGGGGGGAGACTGATGTTTTCTGCCGTAAGGGGTATAATGTTCTCCCCGGGCACGGCTGCGCTCAGGTCAAGTCGAACCTGCACCTGATCCGGTCGGACGGATCGGATGAGCAAGCCCGATCCGCTCAATTCAAGGGAAACCGTATTGCGGGACGTGTCCAGGATCTCCAGACCCGGATCACGATTCATGTACTCAATCGGCACCTCGAGAGTGATCAGCGTATCCAAACCCCTGGTGAAGCTGAACCACACCGCTCCGATAAACAGCACGGAAAGAGCCGCAGCCGTGATCAGTTCCAGTTGCTCAGCCTTTCTTCGTCCGCCCTGTTTAGATGACACCCCTGCATGGGACTCGAGTATTTCACGCAACTCCTCCTTGCTCTCGACTACTCTGAAAGACTGCCCCTTGGCTGCGGAGACCTGGCCCCGTTCCTCGGAAACGACGACCACAAGCGCATCGGTCAGTTCCGCCATTCCCGCAGCCGCCCTGTGTCGGGTTCCGTAGTAATAGGGGAGGTCCTCCCGGCGGGACAGCGGAAGAACCGCGCTGACCTCCGTCACACGATCTCCCTGGATAATGGCAGCCCCATCGTGAACCGGGTTGCCTTTCCAGAAGATGCTCATGATCATTTCCTTGGAGATCTTGCCAAGCCACGGAACGCCTCCATGGGCGTGCTCGGACAGATTCTCGTTTCCAGGAAACACCATGAGCGCGCCAACGTGCTTCCTGCCCATCTCAAAGACGGCTTCGGCAATCGTCTCCACGGGCGGCTTGACTGGTCTTTTCGGGAAACTCCAGACAATGGTTCTGAGATTTCTGGCCTGAAGAATGGACCGGATCTCGTTCCTGAAGACTACCACTATGATGAGCGCGGCTACCGCAATGATCCCCTGCATGGCCCAGCTGGTCACGATCAGGCCGAGAAACGCGGCTACACGAAGAAAGAACCAGAGCACAACGATCCCTATGAGGACGCGGAACGCGTTGGTGCCCCTGAAAAGAATGTAAAGCCGGAAGAGGATATAGCTGTTCAGGATGATATCCACCCCATCCTGCCACCGGATTCCGGCTATGAAATTCAGGATCCCGTCCATTTCAATCCACGACGCTGAACCTCAGCACCTTGAAAATCTTGCCTGAATTATCCGTTACCTCTACCTGCCAGGCGCCCTTGTCCGCCTCCCGGAGCTGAATCGAACTGGCAGCAGCCGAAAGAGGGGGATGGACTCCCAGACGTTGGTTGCTGGTCAACTGACCCCGGTGAAACCATTTATGGTGAATTGCCGTTCTCTGAGATACAGGTGCGAACGACGTGAAGCAAAAAATCCGGCCTCTCCGGATCGAGAAGACGATGCCTGCGTTGACCGGCAAGCCGTCTCTGATCGATTCACACATCATCGCTTCTTTCAGGACCGGCGCCTCTGCCGTTTCCGAAGCGGATGATTGGCCGTTCTGCTGTGAGAAGGACTGAAGAGGCGTGAGGCAGAACAAGCCCATGAAAGCCGCCACGTAAAACGCGCGCATCAAGGGTCGGATCTTTGCCATGGGTATGCGATTTCTCTTCTCAATATCGGTTGCCGCAAACGCTGGGACCCCATTTTCCATGAGCCCATGATAACTGCATTGGTTGTCCATGGCAACCCGGAGGGGGCGAACCGCAGAAGAACCGCAGAATGTCCAATGTCCAATGTAGAATATCCAAGGAAAATGAAGATCGGCCACGAAGGCACTAAGACACAAAGGAAAAGAACAATGGTTTTCTTAGTGCCTCTGTGTCTTTGTGGCAGAGTTCAAATGGCTGCATAATCTTGGATGCTTTTTCCCTATCCTGAACCCTGCATCAATGGACCTGCGGCTCATTGGAGGACTTTCAGAAGAACCACTTTATTGTCTCCCGGCGCATAGAAATCCTTGAACACAGCCTCTTCTTCGTAGCCGCATTTCGAATAAAAGCCCCGGGTAGGCAGGTAAAGCTCTCTGGAAGAGGTCTCGACATAGATCCTGGTCCCACCCATTCTACGGATTTCTGCCTCCGCCTCTGCGATGATCTTCCCGCCCGCTCCCGATCCTCTCAGATCCGGGCTGACTGCAATCCAGTACAAATCAAAGCTCGTCAGAGTGCAGGGTATGGGGCCGAAACAGGCATAGCCGATCACGTTGCCTTCAACCTCGGCAAAGAGAAAATAGTAGCCGCTGGATTCCCCTTTTGCGATCCGCTCATGGAGGAGTTCCAAGGCAATGTCTATTTCGGCAGGGGAGAAAAAGCCGCTGGAGGAGACGATCTCATGGATGATCTCCGCATCCGAAGGATGCGGGTTGTTTCGAAACCCGAGTGCATCCAGATCCATCATCAGCAGACCCTCAATTCTTTCTAAAGGCCTTCCGTGTCCTGAACGATTCTCTCCACCACTCTGGTGAAGGGCAAATCGGCCCTTGCAGCGGCTGAGGCAAATCCGGCATCAGGTGAGAGACATGGATTGGCGTTGACCTCCAGCACCCAGGGAATTCCTCCGGCATCCACTCGAAAATCCACCCTGGCATAACCCCGCAGATCGAAAACGGACCAGCACATGAGGGCAATGTCAGAAAGGGACTGAAGGAGAGCATTGTCGGAAGGAGGGAAATCGAAGGTTCGGACGGTGTGATGGTATTCGAAGGAACCCTCAAGCCATTTGGCACGATAGCCCACGATTCTTGTTTTCCCTTCGGGGTACTCTTCAAATCGGATCTCGGCCGGAGGAAGCACCTGGGCTCCCCCCTCTGCTGCAAGCACGGAGAGGTTGAACTCCCTTCCTTCTATGTAGGATTCTGCAAAACAATCCGTCCCGAGCCTTGCCTCCATCTCACGAATTCGGGCAAGAAGATCCCCTGGGTGTGATGCAATCCGCACAGATTTTTCATCCAGGCCGATGGAGGCGTGCTCCCAGACGGATTTAACGATATACGCTCCGGGCAAAAAAGTGGGGGTCTGCTCGAGATCCTTTCCGGAGAAACTGTGGGGTGTTCGAATGCCTGCGTTTCTCAGTGCCTTTTTGGCCGCCAGTTTGTTTGACGTCATGTAAATGGCATCGGTTCCGGAGCCCGTATAAGGAATCCGTAGACAGTCGAGCAGAGCAGGCGGGAGGAAGATGAGTCTTCCATGCCCCTCGACCGATTCCACAAGGTTGAAGACAAAAGAGGGACGGAGATCCTTCAGCTTTTTGGTGAGGGCGGAAAAATCGAGCGAAGAAGGGACCGTTAGAGGATCATAACCCAACTCGCGAAGTGCGACGGAGACAGCCTCGGCCTGCACCAGGACGTCTTTGTGATCCGGGCCGGCATCCTCTTGAGAGACAAGGTCGTGCAGTACGGCAACCACCATGGGTCATCTTCCAACCCTTGCCCGGGCCGATGAAATGATTCGATCGATGAGATCCAGGTAGGCGAATCCCGCCAGCCGGTTCAAGATAGGGAGGTCCGAGTCCTCCGGATGGAGACCGGCAAGCGGGTTGATCTCCATGAACTGGGGCTGCCCGTGAAGGTCGGAGCGAAGATCCACCCGGCCCGCATCCCTGCACCCCAAACCCTTGTACGCGGCCACAGCAACCTCGGCCGCTTTCCCGGCCATGCTGTCCTTCACCAGGCGATATTCCACCAGTTCCTCGAACCTCTTTTTATTCACGTAAGAATAGGCGTTCGATTCAGCATCGCTCTTCAATATCACCTCGATGACCGCCAGCGCCGAGGCCTCTTTTCCCGTACCCGTGACACCCACGGTGAATTCACGCCCCGGCAGATAAGTCTCGACAAGGACAGGCTGTTCAAAATCGTGCAGGAGTTCTTCACAAACGCGGACCAGATCGGCCCTGGATTCGATCCTGGAGGAGCCGCTGATCCCTTTGCCGGTGCCTTCGGCCACAGGTTTGGCAAAAAGGGGAAATGGGAGGTCGACCTTGCCTGCTTCAGTCTCGTCCTCCACCACGGCGAAGTCCGGCGTCGGTATGCCAAGATCCCGGATCACCCGCTTGGTCATGCCCTTGTGCAAGGTGAGAGACATGACAAGGGGGTCCGAGAAGGTGTAGGGGATCTCATACGCGTCGAGCAGGGCCGGCACCTGGGCTTCTCTTCCGAAACCCCGGAGCCCTTCGGCGATATTGAACACCAGGTCCCAGCGGTCTCCGGCTACGAGCCGTTTCGCCAGGGCCTGGATGTTGCCTATCTCTTCCGCTCTGTGCCCCAGTTGCACCAAGGCCCCGGCAATGGCTTCGATCGTCTCGGGTTTATCGAACTCCGCGGTCTCCTCTTCGCCCAAGCCCATGGCGATGTACTCTTTTCGAAGATCGTAGGTGATCCCGACTTTCAAACTCATACACCAAACGCTCCACCGGGATCGGGATACCGATAGAGGTTTCCTTCATAATTTCTGAGCAGGAGATCCTCCCCCTCTCTCCCCACGAGGTAATCCGGCAACAGGGGAATCTTCCCTCCGCCCCCAGGGGCGTCAATGACATAGGAGGGGACCCCGTACCCTGTGGTATGTCCCCGCAAACCCTGAATCATCTCGATCCCCTTCGCCACAGGAGTCCGGAAATGGGAGGATCCGGAAATGGGATCACACTGGTAGAGATAATACGGTTTCACCCTGGCGCGAAGCAGCCCGTGCACCAGCTTTTTCATAACACCCACGTCATCGTTGATCCCCGAGAGGAGGACGGTTTGGCTCCCAAGGGGTATCCCCCCATCCGCGAGTCGCTCACAGGCCTGAAACGTTTCCGGGGTGAGCTCATCAGGGTGTGTGAAATGGATGCTCATCCACAAAGGATGAAACCGCTTCAGGGTTCTCACCAGCGAAGGGGTTATCCTCTGCGGCAGCACTACCGGGGCTTTAGTGCCGATGCGGATAAATTCCACGTGGGGGATTCGCCTGAGCCGCGACAACAGCCACTCGAGCGTGGCGTCCGGCAATGTGAGGGGATCTCCGCCCGACAAAAGCACGTCCCGTACGGAAGGGGTTGATTCGATATACTTGAGTGCTTCTTCCCACCGTGCCGTGTTGGGAAGCGAGCTCTTCCCGTTCCCCACGATTCGGGATCGGGTGCAATAACGGCAGTAGGTTGAACAGAACTCGGTGACCAGAAAGAGCACGCGATCGGGATACCGGTGGACCAGGCCCGGAACAGGACTGTCATGTTCCTCTCCAAGAGGATCATCCTTTTCCTGCGATGAGAGTAGATGCTCCTGCATAACCGGGACGACAGTCCTCCGGATCGGTTGAGAGGGGTTGTCGCGATCCAGCAGGCTCGTATAGTACGGGGTAATTGCCATCGGGAAACGCCGGCCGGCATTGGTCAGGGCCGTCTTCTCCTCCTCGGACAACTGGAGCATCCTGTCCAGCGTGCCGATGTCCGTGATTCGGTTCGCAAGCTGCCAGTGCCAGTCGTTCCATTCGAAGGAATGTACCTGAGGAAAGTGTCGTTTGCGGAAGGCCGAAGCACGCGGGCCGACCCGGAATCTCGGCGTGGAGGGGACCCTACGGATTTGAACGATTTTAGATGGGTTCTTGTATGGAGGAGGGAACTCAGTTCCTGCCGGCATCTCCCCGAGTGCGGTGCTCGTACTCGGGGGCTCAAAGTCCTCAGTGCTCAGCAACTCCTTTTTCATTTGCACCCCCTTGGATGTGAGTGGAATTTGGTCCAGTACATATAAAGGTTTTAATTTGAATATCAAGGCCTTTTTTTATGTTCAAACATTTTTTTTAATTTGAAGCATGTTCCATGCCAAAACTGGACATCGGTACATCTTCCGCATTGCTTTAATTACAATTCGTCAGGGCTTAAAATCCTCTTTCCCTGATGCAGTAAGCAGTGAGCAGTAGGCAGTAAGCAGTAAGCAGTTCCGCCAACGACACACGGGATCTCCGCCGCGCTCCGATAAGCTGATGGATCCTGGATTTTGCATCCTGGATCCTGTATCTTTGGATCTTGTATCCTCTTTCAATGTTGCATCCTGCAACGGGGCTACCCTATAATCCCGAAATCGCCGCATGGAAGAACGGGGAAGAACGTCTATGTTTTCCGAAAGACTCAAGACACTGAAGGCCTATGTACCGGGGGAGCAGCCCCAGGATCGGAGCTACATCAAGCTCAACACCAACGAGAGCCCTTATCCCCCCACTCCTCTCGTCGATGCTGCCCTTCGCGAATTTGAGTACAAGCGGCTCAGGCTCTATCCCGACCCCCGGGCGAAAAGGCTCAGGGAAAAGGTCGCACAGGTTTGCGGGGTAGAGACGGATCAGGTGTTTGTGGCAAACGGTTCCGACGAAGCCCTCTCCTTCTGTTTCTACGCCTTTTTCGACGCCGCTCACGGAAAAGTCCTCTTCCCGGAATTCACGTACAGCTTTTACCCGGTATATTGCAGCTTCTATGGTCTCCCCTATGAAAAGGTCCCTTTGGGGGAGGGCTATGTTGTGGAAGTGGAACCCTTCCTCAGGACGGATTCATGCGGCATCATCTTCGCAAATCCGAATGCCCCTACCGGAATCAGCCTTCCCTTGGAACGAATCGAGTCTCTTCTATGCCGTTATCCGCAGGAGAACGCGGTCATCGTGGATGAAGCTTATGTGGATTTCGGTGCGGAAAGTGCGTTGGGACTGCTAAATGCGCACAAGAACCTGGTCGTGATCAGAACTTTCTCAAAAAGCATGTCATTGGCCGGACTGAGACTGGGATTCGTCATCGCCCATCCTTCCCTGATTGAAGCACTGTTCAGGGTAAAGGACTCCTTCAATTCCTATCCGGTGGATACGCTCACGCAGATGATCGGTGAAATCGCGCTTTCGGACGAATCTTATTACAAGGCAATGAGGGAAAAAATTATCCTCACAAGAGAGCGGTTCTCCCAAAGGCTTCAGGAGATGGGCTGGCTTGTGCTGCCGTCCAAGACCAATTTCGTCTTTGCGGCAAAAAAGGGGATCACAGGTCTGAACGTCTATCAGACGCTCAGGGAAAAGGGGATCCTGGTCAGGCATTTCGATATGAAAGGCATCGAAGATTTTGTGAGGATCACCATCGGGACCGACGAGGATATGGAAACTCTCCTCTATGCCATCAAGAGTTCTCTCTGACGGTCAACGGGGATCGCCGAACTGCCGGAAGTGAATCGCAGATCTATTGACTTCTACGCCATTATTGTTAGTTAATTCCATCAGAAATGAGAATTTTGGTTTAGCAACCTGTGAGGGAATCGGCTATGGAATCCCTGCACTCGTTTCTCACAGTCCTGATCACGCTTCTGATAATCATGGACCCCATGGGCAATCTTCCCTTCTTCATCCTCTTCACCAGGCAGCATACCCGCATAGAGAGAAACAGGATGGCATTGACAGCCTCTGCCGCCGCATGCGCCATTTTGGTTTTTTTCGGATTGACAGGGGATTACCTGCTACGAATGTTCAGCATCACCTTGCCTGCGTTTCAGCTGGCAGGAGGCGCCATTTTCCTGATCTACGCCCTGCAGATGCTGGCACTGATCCCCATCGGGATCAAAACATCTGAAGAGGAAGAACAGGAGTCTATCTCCAAGGACAATGCAGCACTGGTTCCCCTTGCCATACCGTTCATGGCAGGCCCCGGTGCGATTACCGCTGTTCTGGTATGGAGGCAGGGAGAGATACAGATAGGCTTTCTCCTCCTGGCCGTGATCACTGCCTGTCTGGCCACTTATACCGTGTTTCGATTCGGAGAATGGATTCACAAGGCCATGGGCGTGAGTGGGGTCCGCGTGGTATCTCGACTCATGGGTCTGCTGCTTGCAGTGATTGCCGTCCAGTTCATGGTAAACGGACTTCAGCAGATCCTGGCACCCCTCCCGTCCTCCCCTTAAACGGGATGGGAAAACTGACGAGGGGAACCGGGCGGCGTACCGCCCGGTTCCGTGAACGGATGCTCCAGTTTAGTACATGTCCCCGCCGGGAGGCGGCATCGGAGCCCCTCCTTTTTCCTTTTTGGGTTTTTCCGCAATCATGGCCTCTGTGGTGAGGAGCAGTCCTGCAACAGAGGCCGCGTTCTGAAGGGCAAAACGGGCCACCTTTGTGGGGTCGATAATCCCGGCTTTCATGAGATCCTCGTACTCACCGGTTTGTGCATTGAAACCGATATTCCCCTTGCCATCCATCACTCGCTGCACCACAACGGAACCCTCAAACCCGGCATTGTTGGCGATCTGTCTGATGGGCTCTTCCAGCGCCCTTCTGATAATGTCCGAGCCTGATTTCTCGTCTCCATCCAATTGCAGACCATCGATTGCTTTCAGACTCCTGAGAAAAGCAACCCCACCGCCGGGAACAATGCCTTCTTCCACCGCTGCCCGTGTCGCGTTCAGGGCGTCCTCCACCCTGTCTTTCTTTTCCTTCATCTCCGCCTCGGTGGCGGCGCCCACACTGATTACCGCAACACCGCCGATCAACTTGGCAAGTCGCTCCTGGAGTTTTTCCCTATCGTAGTCGCTCGTTGTCTCCTCGATTTGTGCCCTGATCTGCTTGACCCTTCCTTCGAGCGCCTTTCGGCTTCCGCCGCCGTCGACAATGGTCGTATTGTCCTTGTCCATGGTGATTCTCCTGGCGGTCCCAAGGTCGTTCAGGGTCATTTTGTCGAGCTTGATTCCCAGATCTTCGCTGATAACCTGCCCGCCGGTGAGAATGGCTATGTCTTCAAGCATGGCCTTTCTCCTGTCTCCGAAACCGGGCGCCTTGGCTGCAGCGCACTTCAGGGTCCCCCTGAGCTTGTTCACCACCAGGGTGGCGAGCGCCTCGCCTTCCACATCCTCTGAAATGATGAGGAGGGGCTTGCCGCTCTTGGCGATCTGTTCGAGGATGGGGACGAGATCTTTCATCACGCTGATCTTCTTTTCAACAAGCAGAATATAGGGCTCATCCAGCTGAACCGTCATTTTCTCGGGATCGGTCACGAAATAAGGGCTCAGGTACCCCCGGTCAAACTGCATCCCTTCCACAATCTCCAGGGCAGTCTCCATCCCTTTCGCTTCTTCGACTGTAATGACCCCTTCTTTGCCCACCTTTTCCATGGCCTCTGCAATAATATCACCGATCGTGCTGTCATTGTTTGCCGACACGGTTCCAACCTGAGCAATCTCCTTCTTCTCCTTGGTGGGTTTTGTCATTTTCTTCAGTTCACCGACCACTGTTTCAACGGCCTTTTCTATACCGCGTTTCAGGGCCATGGGATTGACACCGGCAGCCACGAGCTTTGACCCCTCGCGAAAAATCGCCTGGGCAAGTATGGTCGCTGTCGTGGTTCCGTCGCCTGCCACGTCCGATGTCTTTGAGGCGACCTCCTTCACCATCTGGACGCCCATGTTCTCAAATTTGTCTTCGAGCTCAATCTCTTTGGCAACCGTGACTCCGTCCTTGGTGGTCTTCGGAGAACCCCAGGATTTCTCCAGCAGAACGTTTCGACCCTTTGGCCCGAGGGTCACTTTCACGGCATCAGCCAGGGTATCCACTCCGATCATCATCTTCTCCCTGGCGGTCATTCCATACTTAATTTCTTTTCCTGCCATGACTTAGCCTCCTGATTTATTTCTCTATGATTGCGAGGATGTCGTCCTCTCTCATGATCAAATGCTCGACCCCGTCCACCTTGATCTCGTTCCCCGAATACTTGCCGAAAAGGACGCGATCCCCCTCCTTCACTTCCAGAGGAATTCTCTCCCCCTTTTCGTCGGTTTTTCCTGACCCTACCGCCACAACCTTTCCTTCCTGCGGTTTTTCCTTTGCCGTGTCCGGGATGATGATCCCGCCTTTTGTTTTCTCCTCCTGATCCGTTCTGAGAACCAGCACCCTGTCGTTCAACGGTCTGATCTTCATGTTAGAACCTCCCTGTTTTTATCTGAAAAAATGCAGGTAAATCCTGCGGTATTCACATAAAATTCTCCGGGGAAAAGATTGACTCCACATAAATGACTGATTTTGCTTGCCAATAATAAATGGGATCAAATTAAGCACAATTTCAATCTTGTCAAGCCTCTGGTACTTTGTTGAATCTATCCTGCGAGGTGTTTCTCTTCGGTCCGACAGATTCGAGGGTACATTTCCTTTATCCGTATGATCTTTTGCCGGATGCGGTTACAGACGTGGGCCAGCCCATGCTTCGATAATTGCTTGACAAACCGATGAGCAGTAGGTAAGAATTCGTTCGTTTGCGCAGTCAGCTTTTTTCGCGAACCTTTCAGGAGCCGAATCCATGACACTGACAAAAGATCAGATCATCCATTCCGTTCAAGAGAAGCTCGATCTTCCACAGACAAAGTCCGCCCAGTTGGTCGAGTTCGTTCTGGAGGCGATAAAAAAAGCACTTGAAACCGGTGAGGATGTACTCATCAGTGGCTTCGGAAAGTTCTGCGTCAATACGAAGAAGTCTCGAAAGGGTAGGAATCCCGCCACGGGCGAGGACCTGATGCTGAGTGCGAGACGAGTGGTAACCTTTCGATGCTCACCCGTCTTACGAAATCACGTGAACGGCGGTAAGCCTTTTTAGGAGCACAGCTCCTTTCCGGACGATCAATTCTCGGACTCTTGCTGCGGTTCCGGATCACCGGCGCCGGGGAAAATCTCAAGCCCCACCAGATAGTGGCCTTTGAACCGTCCTTGATCGTTTCTCGTGACATGTCGAATAATTGTCTGCAGGGTCTCTGAAGGGCATTGGGAGTTGCTCGAATAGTATTTTACCTTCAGGGTATCTCCGACCTTCAAGAGGGGAAGCACTTCCGAGTTTTCCTTGACCAGGACACACATGGAAGAAGATGCCGTATCCCAGATTCTGAACTGGTAATGGAGCTCGCTTCCTTCGAAGACAAATTCGGCGCTATGATACTGATCGACTTTCGTTCGCGGTTCGGATCTTCTCTCCTTCCAAGCTTGTGTCACTGCGTTTTGCTCCATGCCCTCCTCCACTTCAGCAGATGAACTTCTCGCGCCCCAAGGCTGGCGGAAGTGTCTACACTTGGGAATGACAAAGCCCCGGCTATGGACTGTATGGGCAAATTTAGTGGAATAGTGCATATTTCGTCATATTTGTCAATGACTTTTTTATAACTTAGCTCAACTTTGCATAATTTGATGGGGTAGAACGTGCAGGCTGAGCGCGAGTGTTGAATCAGCAGTCACAGCCAGCTAATATGCGTTTAACAGGAGGTAAACGATATTGCGTGCATTCAGAAACAGCTTCTTCTACTTGCTGGCGTTTCTCATCCTTTTTGCGGTGCCGGCAGCATGCCTGGGTCAGTCTGAAGGCAGTAGTCCGAAGATCGACGTCAAGGAATTCAGACTTAAGAACGGCATGCTTTTTCTGGTTGTCGAACGGCACACGACCCCTCAGGTGGCATGCCGTCTTGCAATCAGGGCTGGATCCGCTTTGGAGGAGCAGGGAAAGACCGGGATTGCCCACCTGCTGGAACACATGATGTTCAAAGGCACCGCCAATTTTGGCACGATCAACCGGGAGAGGGACCGGGATTTGCAGGAAAAGATTGAATCCGCTTACCAGGCAATCTCCGCAGAAGAGCGGAAGCGAAATCCGGACCGCGAGCTCATCAGGAAAAAATCTGCCGAGATGGAGCTGCTGCGGAGGGAGGTGCAGAGCATTTATGTTCCCCAGGCACTTTCCTCCCAGCTGCAAAGGAATGGGGCGGTCGGTGTGAATGCCTTCACGGGCAAGGACCAGACCCAGTACACGGCATCCGTTCCTTCCGACATGGTGGAACAGTGGTTCTCCATCATGAGCGAGCAGATTTTTGAGCCCTCCTGGCGCGAATTCTACGTGGAAAAAGAGGTCGTCCAACGGGAATGGGCGTATCGCCACCTGAACAACCCCCAGGGCGCAGCATGGCTTGAGCTGAATGCTACCGCGTACAGGGCCCATCCCTATGGCAATCCCACCATCGGGTGGAAGTCCGACATGGAAAAATACAGCACGACCGATGCCATAGAATTCCACAAGAAGCATTATACGCCTAACAACGCTGTCTGTGTGCTCGTTGGCGACATAACCCTTGAAAATGCCAGGAGATTGGCTGAAACCTATTTCGAGAGATACCCGCAGGGACCGAGCGCACCTGAAACGGTCACCCAGGAGCCCGTTCAGCAGGGGCAGCGAATGAGTGTGCGCTACCTGAAAGGCGCGCGCACCCCGTTAGTACTTCTCGGCTTTCACGCCGCCGCTGTTGGAACAGACGAATTCTACGCCCTGGACGTCCTCTCCATGGTTCTTAGTCATGGCCGTTCCGCTAGGCTCACCCAGGAAATTGTCGAGAAGGGGCTGGCCGTTTCCGCCTGGGCCTCCCACCCGGACAGCCGTTACGGAGGCATGTTCATCCTGGGAGGCTCCCCCGTTGAACATGAAGAGATCCGGAAAGGGAGCCTCTCCGAGGAGCAGCAGCGGGCAGACTACTTGAACGGTTGCGTGGAACTGGAGAGACTGCTTTTTGAGGAGGCTGGCAAGCTCAAGACTTCTCCGGTTTCGGTAAAGGAACTGGAGCGGATCAAGAAGCTCAACCATCGAGAGTTTCTGGAGAGACTGCGCGAGAATGACGATCTTGCCGGAACACTCGCTACCCTTGAAGTGATGATCGGCTGGAAGTACATGTTCACCTACCTGGAAGAGCTGGGGAAGGTAACGGCTGAGGAGGTGATGCGCGTTGCCGCCAAGTACCTCAGGAAGGAGAACATGACGAGCGTGTACGTGGTACCGGGTGGCGACTCGGAGCCGCCCGCTGAGCCTTACATCGAGGAACGTTCCGTCGGAAGCTCCGCAGCAGCAAAGATGGAAAAACCTCGATCTCTTGCCAACCACTCCGAATATCCGACTCCTCCTGGATGGAAACATCCGCTCTCTTTTGATCGAATGCCGGCCAAGATCTCCTATCCTGACGTGGAGAGCGCCAATCCAGGAGGAGTGCCGCTCTTCTATCTCCCTGACCGGGAGATTCCTCTCATCGATTTGACTATTTTCGTAAAGGCCGGTGCAGTGGATGTCGGAGACGAAAAGATGGGTTTGTCTCAGATCCTGAGCGGGACCCTCGTCAGGGGTGGGACCAGGAAACACCCTCCTTTGCAGCTTGCAGGCATACTCGATGAGAACGCTATTCATTTGACCGTCTCGGTCGGCGAGGAGGAAGCCTCGATTCGCCTCTCGGTCATGAAGGAGGATTGGGATAAGGGACTCGAACTGCTGAAGCAGGTCCTGACACAACCAGCTTTCGACCCCAGGATTCTCGAGGTCGTGAAGGAACAGGCCCTTACTGCGCTGAGGCGGCAGGGCGGGGATGCCCACACTGTAGCGGTTCGCGAAGGGACGATCTGGCATTTCAACGGACACCCTTACGGCCGGGATCCGTTGAAGGGACTGGAGAGCATTCCACGGCTCGGCCAAAAGGAGCTTGAGTCCTTCCTGAAGAAATACTTCGTCCCTTCGAACATGGTCGCCTGCGTTGCAGGAGACATCGACAGGGATGAAGTTGTGAATTCACTGGCCGGGCTTTTTCGCGTTCTGCCGCAAACCGAACCGTCTGTCAGGGAGATCGGCGACCCGCCCGCCACTCTTCCTGTTCTCGCCCTGATCCACAAGCCCGGGCAGGTCCAGTCCCAGGTCTTCATGGCTCTTCCCGGCATGAAACGCACCCATCCGGATTTCTGGAAAAACTGGCTCCTGACGAGCGTCTTCGGAGGGAGCGATTCCCTGATGTACACCCGGCTGAGGGATGAATTAGGTCTCGTCTACTCCGCAGGGTTCGGCCAGACGTACAAGTGGAATGCCGGCCTTCTGGTTGGGTACATCGGGTGCAAAGCGGATAAGACTGCGGAGGCCATTCTGGAGACTGTCACCTTATTGCAGGAAATCGGCAGGGATGTGCCAAGGGAGCAACTTGAACAAAAACGGCTCGATGCTCTGAACAGCTTCGTATTCAACGTGGACACCCCGCTGGCACTCGTAGAGACATACGGCCGCTACACCATGAGAAAAGAACCATTGGATACGCTCTCGAGAATTCAGGACTCTTACATGGAAGCAACGCGGGAAGAACTCCTTTCGCTCGCAGGCAGATACCTTGTTCCGACCCGACTCCAGATCTTCATAGCCGCCGACAAGGAGACCCCTGTCAGGTCCCGGGACGGAGGCGAGGCAACTCTTGAGCAGACCCTCAAGGCACTTGCCGAGAAGCTGTCCATGCCCTATAAAGAGATACCATTGCGGTGACCCAACCGCATAGCGCATATGCCATCCTCCATGCGCTACGCGTATTCAATTGTTCTTTTCGCTATGCGCCATGCCCTGTGCGCTACGCATATTTAATAGAAGGAGACCGCTTACATATATGCTTTGCCACGACTCACCAAATCGAAAACTGATGGAAACTGCCCTTGGAAACGAGCCCGCGGATCTGGTGATTCGGAACGGACTCCTGGTGGATGTCTATTCAGGCCGCATGGTGGACGGCCGTTCGGTGGCGGTAAGGGACAGGTGGATCGCTTACGTGGGACCGGATGCCGGGCATACCATCGGCCCGGACACCAGGGTGATCGAGGCTGACGGCCGCACCATCTCGCCCGGATACCTGGATACCCATACCCACCTCGACAATTACTGGAACATGGCGGATTTTCTTTTTTACGCGATTCCGGGCGGCACAACCACCTTTGTCACGGAATTGGAAAGCTCAGGCTACGCACTCGGCGCCGAAGGGGTGGAGGCTTTTCTGGGGCAGATCCGTAATCGCCCGGTCAAGTTCTATTGCACGATCCCGTCCATGGTCACCCTCAGCCCTGCCCTGCGCTCCCTCTACATCTCGCCCGAGCAGTTGAAAAGGCTCCTGGGCGACCCCATGGTGCTGGGACTCGGGGAGTCGTACTGGCAAGGCGTGGTGCTCACCTCCGACAACAGGGTGCTGGAACTCATGCAGGAAACCCTTCATGCCGGGAAGTCCGTGCAGGGACACGCTGCCGGGGCTTTTGATAGAAAACTGGCGGCCTATGCCGCTGCAGGAGCGCTCTCCTGCCATGAATCGATTACTTCTGAGGACGTGCTCTCCAGGCTTGAGCTCGGGTATTATGTCATGGTCAGGGAGGGAGACATCCGCAGGGATCTTGAAATCCTGGTGCCGATAAAAGACAAGATCGACTTCAGGAGGCTGATCCTCGTCACGGACGGAACCAACCCGGACCTTCTCCTCAAGAGCGGGTATCTGGTGGATGTGCTGCAAAAGGCGGTCGATATCGGTCTCGATCCCGTGAAGACCATTCAGATGGTCACCATCAACCCGGCCCAGCATTTCGGAATGGATCATATTCTAGGCGGCATTGCCCCAAACCGTTTTGCGGATATTCTTATCCTTCCGGAAAAAGGGAAGACGAAACCGGATGTGGTCATCTCGGAGGGCCGGATTATTGCCGAAAACGGGACAACAACGATCGATATCCCGCGGATCCCCTATCCTGCTCATTTCTTCAAAACGGTGAAAATACCGAGAGTGTCCCCTTCAGACCTGACGGTTCCCTCGAGTGCCGCCACATCGCCAAACGGCGTGAGAACGATGGACATCCAGACCGGAGGGCTTGTAACCCGTGAGGGAAGGGCAATGCCGACCGAGGCCGGAGGACGGCTTGAAGCAAAGCCCGAAGAGGATCTGCTCAAGGTTGTTTTCATGGAGCGGGTCACGGGAAAGGGGGAACGGTTCATCGGTTTCGTAAGAGGATGGGGGCAAAAAGTGGGCGCCGTCGCTACCACCCTTTGCTGGGAAGCCGGGGGGATGGTCGCAGTGGGCACTAACGACCTTGACCTGGCGGTTGCGATCAACCGGGTCATTGAAATGCAGGGCGGCACATCGGTATCGGTTCGAGGAGAAGTGAGGCTGGAACTCCCCTTCAGCGTCCTTGGCTATCTCTCTGAACGTCCCATACGGGAAATTGCGGCAGGCGCCGAACGCTTCCAGAGAGAGTTGAATGGACTGGGGTCGAAGCTCGAATACCCCCACCTGAGCCTCATGGTGCTCACCACTTCGGCCATACCCTTCATCCGCATCACAGAAAAAGGATATTACCGTTTTCGAGAAAACGACTACGTTGGAATATAAGAATCCCGGCCGGACGACCCTGCTTTGACCACTCCGAGGGATCAGTTCCGTAATCAACATCGTTGTAGTGTTGGAGTAACGGAGTAAGGGTAATGGAGTGATTTCGGAATCAGACCTATGATGGAGCACTTCATCCTTTTCTTTCTTCAAGGAGCCACCCTTGCCCTCACGGCAGCGGTCATGCCCGGCCCTTTCCAGGCCTTTCTCCTTTCCCGCTCTCTCAGCAGCGGCTGGAAGCGCACCCTGCCTGCCGCCCTTGCGCCGCTTGTCACGGACGGCCCCATTCTGGCTTTGGTTCTGCTGATTCTCACCCATGCCCCGGTCTGGTTTCTGGAGGCCCTGCGGATCGCCGGAGGGATTTTCATTCTCTTGCTCGCAAAGGGAGTCTATCGAACTCTCAAGACGCCTGCGGGCGCCACAGACTCTTTTGACAAAGCACCCGCAAAAAATCTCTTCAGCGCCGTTGCCATCAACGCGCTCAATCCCAACCCCTACATCTTCTGGAGCGTGGTCGGAGGGCCCCTGGCATTATCGGGATGGCGAAAGACCCCTTGGGCAGGTGCAGGTTTCCTTTCGGGTTTCTTCGGGACCTTTGTTGCAAGCCTGGCCATTCTGATCGTCCTGTTTGGGACGGCAGGAAGGCTGGACCCGAGATTGGCGAAGGTCCTTTACATTGTCTCTATGGTCGCTCTGACCGGCTTCGGGCTTTATCAGATCGGCCGAGGCGTGCTCTTTTGGCTTTGACAGCCTGCAGACCTTTACCTATATTCGATTTATCTCTGACCTCCGGCTTTTCGGGCAAGGAGTCTCATGCGTCTTGATCCAAAGATTGTTTTCGCTCTCCTTTGCCTGCCTTTTCTGCTCTCCTGCTCCTCGCTTCCTTTCTGGAAGGAAGAACCACCCGATGTTCCCGAATGGCTCAGAAAAGGAGATATGCCGAAGAAAGTGGCGGTGCTCCCTTTCGAAAACCTCACCTCAGATCCCGAACTGGAAGAGCTGGTGAGGAGAAGTTTTTACAGCCACTTTGCCCTGAAGAGGTACGGCGACATCGAGGTGACCGAGGTGGACCGCGCACTGCGGATTCTTCAAGCCGATTCGCTGAGACAGTGGAGGGATCTCCCTCCCCAGGATATCGGCAATCTTCTCCAGGCGGATTTTCTGGTTTATGGAAAAGTGCTGGAATACTCCAAGTTCTTTGCGGGAATCTATTCCCAGGTGACATTGAAAGTGCAGATCGAGATGGTCGAGTGCAGAAACGGTACCGGAGTCTGGTGGAAAACGGCTGTCAAGCGATCCTATGAAGGAGGGGTTCCGTTTTCCCTCTTCGGCGTTATACCCGAAGCCGTTCGTTCCGGCCTTCATATGACCAGGGAGAGGACGCTCGATCTCGTGGAACGTTTGAACAGGGAGATCGTCGCCGATATTCCCGACCCGCCTTTCGGCGAATCCTCCCCCTATTTTCTGGACGTCCAGGTGGGCTCATTCCTGGAGATGGAACTGGCCGTGAAAACGCAGGAACAGCTTCGCGCAAAGGAATACAATGTCCGGGTCGCGCCTGTCAAATTGGGAGACCGGACATACCATCGGGTGCTTATTGGTCCTTACAGGACCGCTGCGGAGGCCGAAAAGACCAGATCGTCCCTAGGGACATCCGGATTCAGGCCAATCCTCGTTCATCATCGGCCCGAGAAAGAGGAAGAGGAGAAATGAAAAGCTACAGAAAGGAATTGTGGTTTCAAACCCCCACCCGCAGGGCATTCATCAACATCACCCGGCAGGTGGAGGAATGTCTTAGAGAGAGCGGCATACAGGAAGGACTCGTACTCTGCAATGCCATGCACATCACCGCATCAGTCTTCATCAATGACGATGAGTCCGGGCTTCATCACGACTACGAGGTCTGGCTGGAGAAACTGGCGCCACATGAGCCGGTTTCGCAATATCGACACAATGTCGGCGAAGATAATGCGGATGCACATATGAAACGTCAGATCATGGGAAGAGAGGTGGTCGTGGCGGTCACGAAGGGGAAGCTGGATTTCGGCACATGGGAGCAGATCTTCTATGGTGAATTTGATGGAAGGAGAAAGAAGCGGGTCCTTGTCAAGATCATAGGGGAGTGATGAAATGGGAATTCCCGCCGACTCACCGGGATTTGACACAGAACCCTCCCGCGGCTATAGTCGTTATCAAACGATAACCTTCATGAAAACAACGGAAGTTTGTAAAAATCCGGGTACCAGAGGGCCAGGGTTCCAGGTCACACTAAAGTCCTGCCGTTTTCTACAGGATGCTTTTCATGCCCCAATCTTTATTCCGTGTCATCATATTCACTGATCTGGACCAGACCCTGCTTGATGAGGATTATTCCTTCACAGGTGCGAGTCCTGCCCTGCAAAGAATCAGGGAACTGTCCATCCCTCTCATTCTGACGACCAGCAAGACAAAACGTGAAGTGGAATTGATTCAAGATGATTTGGGAATCGGGCGGCAACCCTTTATTACGGAGAACGGGGCTGCGGTGTACTTCCCGCCCGGGTATCTCTCAACCCCTCTTAAAGGCGGCGAAAAGAGCCCCCCCTACACCCTGATCCGGCTCGGTAAGACATACCGGGAGATCAGGGATTTTGTCGAACATGTGAGGCCCCTGGTGGCGCTCGAGGGTTTTGGAGATCTCTCCGCAGAAGAAGTCGCTGCAAGAACCGGGCTTTCCCTCAGGATGGCGGCTTTGGCAAAGGAAAGGGAATTCACGGAACCCTTTCTCCTGAATGACGAGCAGGATTTACCCCTGCTAAGCGATCTTGCCATGAAACAGGGGCTGAAGGTCGCGACAGGGGGGCGGTTCCACCACCTCATCGGCATCGAGCAGGATAAGGGAAGGGCAGTAGAGAGGACTATTCAACTCTTGTCATCAGAGGGAAGCGCTCCTCTGAGTATCGGGGTTGGGGATAGCGCCAACGATTACCCTATGCTGAGAGTGGTCGACATACCTGTCCTGATCCCCCGCACGGGCGGTCCTTCCGAGGTGCCGGAAATCCCGCGTATCCTCAGTGCCCGTTTTCCTGGAAGCCGTGGATGGAACGATAGTATTCAGCGCATCCTGCAAGACATAGCGAACAGTGATCGCTCTGATAACTGACAGCCAAGGAAAGGATTTTCACGATGCAGACCAGTTCAAGGTTTTCAACAAGCTTGAGAGATCATGTGAGAAAAAAAATCGAGCAGCTTCGATTCACCGATATCGTGGTGGGCATTCCCTCCTATTTCAGCGGCTCTTCCATTGTTCACGTGATCCAGACCGTTGCAGAGGGGTTGAGCAAATATTACGGCGATTCCAAGGCAATCATCATGGTTTCCGACGGGGGTTCCACCGATGATTCCAGGGAGATTGCCAATCTGGTCCAAATTCATTCCTACAATGTCGAGAAGATCGTAACCATCTATAGAGGCATCCCCGGTAAGGGCTCTGGGCTGAGGGCCGTTTTCGAGGTGGCGAATTTCCTCAAGGCCAAAGCCGTGGCCGTTTTTGATTCGGATCTCGTCTCCATCAAGCCTTCCTGGGTGAAAAACATGCTCGACCCGGTCATGAACGGTTATGATTTTGTCGCCCCTTACTACCAGCGATACAAGCTGGACGGCACGATCACAAACACCATCGCATATAATCTGACTCAGGCTCTTTACGGTGTTCGCATTCGCCAGCCGATAGGGGGGGATTTCGGATTCTCCAGTCGGCTGATCAAGCACTTCATGGATCAGGATGCCTGGGACACGGACGCGGCCAAATTCGGCATCGACATCTGGATGACTACAACAGCCATTGTGAGTGGGTACAAGATTTGCCAGGCAAGGTTAGGAGTGAAGGTTCATGGGGAAAAAGACCCGGCAGCCGACCTGGGGCCCATGTTCCGGCAAGTGGTGGGGACTATCTTTCAACTCATGGATCAGCACGAAGAGTACTGGAAAAAAGTGCGGGAATCCAAGGAAATTCCCATCCTGGGCGAGGAAATCTGCCAGGACCCGGCGCCGTTCAACATAGACCTGAAGGGGCTGATCGAGTACTTCAAGGTGGGATACCGGAATTTTCACAGCATCTGGATGCGGCTGCTCGAGAAAGACGATATGGATCTGATCCGCGTACTGCATACGGTCAAGCGGAACGGAGACTTCATCCTCCCCATCGATGCCTGGGTCCGCATTATATACCGTTACGCAACCGCTTTTCACGCTACCCCCAGGCAAAGATTCAAGGTCCTGGACACCCTTGTTCCGCTCTACAACGCACGGGTCGCTTCCCTGATCAACGAGTTGAGAGACAAGACCACTGAAGAATCGGAAAAGCACTTTGAAGAGAATGCAATGGCCTTTGAGGAGATGAAAGAGTACCTGCTGTCCATATGGAAAAAGGAGGGTTGAAATGACCGATTTCTGGCAGCACGGAATGATCACGACCCTGCAGATGCTGGGGAAAAGGCCTGTGGAAGACATCGAAGCCGAGCTTGCCTCGGTCGGCAGGAGCAGGAAGATCGATCTCCTTCTGCCCGCCCTTTTTTCCGAGTTTGAAACACCGGCCATGCCCCGAATCATCGAGCAGTTGAGCAAAGCCACCTATCTGCACCGGATTGTCCTTTCCCTGGACAGAGCCAGCCGGGAAGAATTTGATTATGCAAAGAGACGCATGGCCGTTCTGCCGTCGGAAGTGCGGGTGATCTGGCAGGACAGCCCGGCAATGAAGGAGCTTTATCGGGAACTGATGCAGGCCGATTTCCAGTTGGATCATCCCGGCAAGGGCCGTTCCGTGTGGATGGCCATGGGGTACATCCTGGCCGAACGGGATGTGTATGCCATCGCCACCCACGATTGCGACATCCTGAATTATGATAGGGAGATGCTCGCCAGGCTTGTTTATCCGGTGGTGCACCATGCGACCGAATTCGAGTTCAGCAAGGGTTATTACTCCAGGGTCCGCGGCAAGATATACGGCAGGGTCACCAGGCTCTTTTACACTCCTCTTGTCAGGACACTGCGACGCATCATCGGATTCAATGCTTTTCTGTCCTACCTGGATAGTTTTCGATACGCCCTTTCAGGGGAGTTTGCATTGATCGCGAGTCTCGCCAGAGGCATCCGCATTTCCCCCACGTGGGGACTGGAAGTATCCCTCCTAAGCGAAATATACCAGAGGGCCTCGATGGACAGAGTCTGCCAGGTGGAGATCACCAAGGAATACGAACACAAGCACCAGGCCCTTCAAAAAAGCAAGCCGAAGGAAGGGCTGATCCGCATGGCCGCCGACATCGCCGGGGCGCTGTTCAGGGTTCTGGCCCAGGGGGGCATCGTTATGAGCAGCGCCTTTTTCAGGACCCTCCAGACAGCCTACATCCAGGAGGCCCGGGTCACTATAGAAAAATACCATGCGCTCGCCCTCCTGAACGGACTCCCCTATGACCGCCATGCGGAGATAGAAGGAGTAGAGGCCTTTCTGGGTGCTCTAAAGTCCGCCATCACGGAATTCGTAAGGGACCCGTTCGGAGTGCCCATGCTCCCGGCGTGGGTCCGAATTGCTGCGGCCATCCCCGATTTTCAGGACAGGCTGAGCAGCTGTATAGAAACGATGAATGCGGAGTGACGAGGCACTAAGGAACTTCCTTTCCCTTTGCCCTCAACTCCTTTAGTGGTAAGATCCTCCATCTGATCCCAGGCCAATTCGGAAACCCTGAAAAGGAGTTGAAAGATGCAGTTCCCGCACCTTTTTTCACCCATTACGGTTAATTCGATGATCATCAGGAACCGGATAGTCATGACCGCCATGCATCTCGGCTACACCCCCACCGGCGAGGTCTCGGACCGCCTCGTGGCCTTCTACCGGGAAAGGGCCATGGGCGGGGTAGGGCTTATTGTTGTGGGGGGATGTCCGGTCGATGAATACGGAGGCATGCCCGGCATGATCGGGCTTTTCGACGACCGGTTCATTCCAGGTCTGGAAAGGCTCACCACTGCTGTCAAGGCGGAAGGCGCGAAGATTGCCGCTCAGCTCTATCAGGCCGGCCGTTACACGCATTCAGCCATGATCGGGGGCAAGACTCCTTTTTCCGCATCGGCGGTCCGATCCAAGCTGACCGGTGAGACCCCACGGGCTCTTGAGTTGGAGGAAATCCCTAAGGTGCAGGAGAGCTTTGCGACCGCCGCCCTGCGTGCAAAAAAAACCGGGTTCGATGCAGTGGAGGTCCTCGGCAGCGCAGGGTACCTGATCAGCCAGTTTTTCTCCCTTGTGACCAACAAGAGAGAAGACATCTACGGCGGCTCCCTCGAAAATCGGATGCGTTTCGGGATCGAGGTCGTTAGAAAGGTGAGGGAGGCGGTGGGCGCCGATTACCCTGTCATGATGCGACTGGCGGGCAATGAGTTCATGCCGGGCGGGAACGAAAACAAAGAGGCCAGAGTTTTCGCCGCCGAACTGGCAAAATCCGGGGTCGATCTCTTCGACATTACCGGCGGGTGGCACGAGACGAGAATCCCTCAGTTGTCCACGTTCGTGCCCCGGAAGGCCTTTGTCTATCTGGCCCAGGGCATCAAATCGGCGGTTTCCGTTCCTGTCATCGCAAGCAACCGGATCAATGATCCGGCCTCGGCGGAGCAGATCATCCGCAGGGGGGAATCCGATATGGTAACCATGGCCAGGGGACTCATCGCCGATCCCTACCTGCCAAAAAAGGCTGCAGAGGGGCGGGAAAAGGAGATCCTCCACTGTCTTGCATGCAATCAGGGCTGCTTTGACAGCATCTTTCGTATGAGGTCGGTGACCTGCACGGTGAATCCAAAGGCCGGCCTGGAACTGGATATGGAAACCCCGGCGCCGTCCCGCAGGAAAAAAGTCCTGGTGGTGGGCGGCGGGCCCGCCGGCATGAAGGCCGCGTGCACTGCCGCGGAAAGAGGTCATCACGTCACCCTGGTGGAGAAGGCGGAAGAGCCGGGAGGCCAGATGCTGCTCAACCGTGTTATCCCGGGCAGGAAAGAGATGGTTTCCCTGGCAAGAGATCTGAGCAACAATCTCAGCGCCCTCGGGGTGAATGTAGTTCTCGGCCGTGAGGCGGACCCCGGCTTCATCAAGGATATGAACCCGGATGCACTGGTGATTGCCACAGGCGCCGTTCCTGTCGCGCCCGATATCCGGGGGCTGAAAGAAGGCCACGTCTGCCAGGCGTGGGATGTTCTCTCCGAGAAGGTTCGGGTCGGCCGAAAAGTCGCCATCGTGGGAGGAAATGCGGTGGGGTTGGAGACGGCCATGTTTCTCGCCGCTCAGGGGACCATTTCGCCGGAGACCCTTCACTTCCTCGTGGCAAACAGGGCAGAGTCCTGGGAGACCATCGAGGAATTGATCAGCAAGGGGAATAAGGAAGTGACGGTAATCGAGATGACCAAAAGGGCGGGCCAGGACATAGGCGCCTCCACGAGATGGACCGTTTTGGCAGAAGCGGGCAGGCTGGGCGTGAACATCATCACAGGGGCGCGTGTCGTGGAGATCACGCAAAGCGGTGTAGTGATCGAGAAGGATGGAGGGAGCGACCTCCTGCCCGCGGACTCGGTGGTTCTCGCGACGGGGTCGAAATCCGTAGACACTCTCTCAGCCGCCGTGACAGGCCTGGTGCCGGAGATCTATACGATCGGCGATGCGGTCCAGCCGCGGAATGGACTCGAGGCGGTTCGTGAAGGATTCCTGACAGGTTTGAAAATCTGATCTGTGAAGCCGGATCAAAGTTCCGCTACCGATCGGACATTTCCAGTACGGAAAGGATGTGGAACTTGTTCACGATGAAATCCTTTCGCTACAACAAGCTGCGGGCAATTCGCTCGCTGTTTCAGTTCAATTTTAAGCTCCTGTTCCTTCTCATCCGCCGACCGGATCGGCTTCGCGTCAACGGGCAGCCATTCTGGATGAGGGAAACAACAGAGCGATGGGCGCCACAAACACTTCAGGACAAGGAGAAAGAAAGTGGGTTTCAAGGTTGTCAACACCCTTTGTACCCCCGGAATCGATTTCGGGGAGAAACATCTGGACGGGCTGGGTGTCACGCTTGTGAAAGGCGAATGGCATGAAGAGGAAGAATTGATCATCCACTCGCAAGGAGCGGATGCGATCATCTGCTCGGGGCCGTCACAGCCTTGGACCTCGCGCGTGATCAGGACGCTCAGCCGCTGCCGCATTCTCGCGACTCCTTCCATCGGCTATGACCGGATCGACGTGGATGCCGCAACGGAGCAATCCATTGCAGTGACGAACGTTCCCGACTACTGCATCGATGAGGTCTCGAACCAGGCCATCGCCCTTCTCATGGCCCTTCATCGAAAGGTCATCACGATAGACAAAGCGGTCAGGGACGAACAGGTCCACTTGACCCCTTTTCAAAAAGAGGCTCTCGAGAAACATGCCTGTCCGATCCATCGACTGCAGGATCAAACCCTCGGGATCATCGGCTTCGGGAGGATAGGGACAACCGTCGCGCTGAAGGCAAAGGGGCTGGGCCTGCGGGTCATCGCGTACGACCCTTATGTGTACGGTCCGGTCCTGAAAAGCCACGGCGCCGATCCGGTGGACCTCGACACCCTTTTCACGGAATCGGACTATGTCAGCATTCACGCCTTTCTGAGTGATGAGACCCGAGGCATGGTCGGTGAAAAGGCGTTCCGGCGGATGAAACCTTCGGCTTATCTCATCAATACCGCGCGCGGTCCGATCGTGGACCAGCAGTCCCTGATTCGAGCCCTGAAGGAGGGGCGGATCGCCGGCGCCGGCCTCGATGTCACCGCGGTGGAGCCGATCCCAAAGGAGGACCCGATCCTCGGATTTCCGAATGTGATCCTGTCCGGGCACAGCGCCTGGTATTCGACAGCCTCCAATTCGAATGAGGAGCTCTGGCACAAGGCCGCCCTCCAGGTCGCCTCAGCACTCAGGGGGGAGTGGCCATGCTATGCGGTAAACCCGCAGGCGAAGAAGGAATGGCTGCAAAAATGGAGATCGCCCGTGGAAATAGGGGATTAAAGAATCCTTTCTCCTTTTTAGGAGTCCGTCAATGTTGACTTGTGGTAACACTTTAGCTCTATGAAACAAAGAGTTGATGAGGTCGCCCGTGAAGCTTGGCAATGCAATCGCAGAAATCCTGAAGCGTGAGGGGATCGAGATCCTCTGCGCCTACCCTCTCAACCATATCATAGAGTGCGCCGCGGCTGCCGATATCCGGCCTTTCATTGTGCGCCAGGAACGCACCGGTCTGCATATGGCGGACGGTATTTCGAGGGTCACATCGGGCAAGACCATCGGGGTTTTCTGCATGCAAAACGGCCCGGGCGCCGAGAATTCGTTCGGCGGCATCGCCCAGTGCTATGCCGAATCCGTGCCCGTCCTCGTGCTTCCCATGGGTGAGCCCCGCCGTCTTGCCCACCTTGCCCCAAACTTCAATGCCACTGAATCCATGCGCAGCATCGCCAAATCGATTGAACCGGTCATATTGGCAGCCGAAATCACCAACATTCTTCGCAGGGCCTTCACAGCGCTGCGTAACGGCCGCGGCGGTCCTGTCGTCGTTGAAATCCCTTCGGACATGTGGCAGGAGGAGGTGCCGGAACCTCTGGACTACGTCCCGGTCCTGTCCACGCGTTGCGGTCCCGATCCGATCCACGTCAAGGAGGCGGCTGCGTTGCTGCTCGCCGCCAGGCGCCCGGTGATTTACGCGGGCCAAGGCGTCCACTACGCCCGTGCATGGTCGCAACTGCGACGGCTCGCAGAGCTGATGGCCATCCCTGTGGTCACCAGCATAGCAGGCAAGAGCGCGTTCCCTGAGACACATCCGCTTTCGCTCGGCTCCAGCAGCCTCACCATGCCGCAGGCCGTGCCGCAGTTCCTGGCCAAAGCCGATGTGATCTTCGGCGTGGGTTGCAGTTTTACGGAGTCCCCTTTCGCAGTGGCCATGCCCAAGGGAAAGACCTTTATCCATGCCACCCTGGACCCGGCCCATCTGAACAAGGACGTGCGAGTGCAGATCGGCCTCATCGGCGATGTCGGTTTAACACTGGATGCGATTCTTGCCGAGATTGGCCGGTTCGTGAAAACAGAGCGCGACGCTTCTGCCGTGGCTGCCGAGATCGCTTCTTCGCACAAGGAATGGATGGCCAGGTGGAAGCCCAAGCTGACGAGCAACGATGTCCCTTTAAACCCGTATCGAGTAATTTGGGATCTGTTTAATACCGTCGATGTGGCTAATACGATCATTACACATGACGCGGGTAGCCCGCGCGACCAGATGTCGCCGTTCTGGAAGACCACCGAGCCGCTGAGTTACATTGGCTGGGGCAAGATCACCCAACTCGGCTATGGCCTGGGTCTCGCGATGGGCGCCAAGCTCGCGAGACCCGACAAGCTGTGCATCAATGTATGGGGCGACGCGGCGATCGGCTTCACCGGCATGGATTTCGAAACGGCGGTGCGCGAGCGCATCCCCATCATGTCCATCCTGTTGAACAACTCCTCCATGGCCATAGAACTGAATTGGATGAAGATTTCCACGAAAAAATATCGCACAACGGATATCTCAGGCAGGTACGCGGAAATAGCTCGTGCTTTCGGCGGCTATGGCGAACGGGTGACCGCTCCGACCGATATCATCCCGGCGATCAAGCGTGGAATCCAGAAGACAAAGGAAGGCGTACCGGTTTTGCTTGAGTTCATCACCAGCAAGGAGACGGAGCGCTCACTCCCCGGCCCCTGATATTCTGCTGCGTGAATCTGAGCGTAGGGCATGGGACGTCCTTTGCTTTTGCAGTTTTACTCATGAGTGAGGCTATAGCCTGTCTCAACCGCAATTTTTCGCCACACTCGGCCGATCGGCTTATTCCAGCCGGTGAAAGCCCCAACCTTATCGACAGCTCGGACATGGCAATCCAAGTTCCCTGACAGCCCCATAATAAAATAGCCTTCGGGCTTGAACCCGTTCCCTCTCTGTGACGAATTTACGAGCATTTTAATTCCCTTTACTGCCCAAAATACCGGTGTCAGCCCATTTATCGGTATCGGTTAAGTCGTAAAGTTAGGAACTATATACTTATCTTCGTACGGGGTCGTGCGGGAGATAAGGTCGCTGCAAACGTAAGCTAAGGGGGCGCTTATGAATGAAGGAGAACAGGTAAGAGGGCGTTGGGCTGTGATTGCACATGTGTCCTGGGGAGCGATTTTCGCGGGAGCCGTTGTCGTTCTCGTTGTCCAGCTGACACTGGCAATGCTCGGGCTGGGAATCGGCTTCTATGCGATGGGGCCAGGGGAAGGTCCTACCGCCGGCCTGGGAATCGGGGCACTGATATGGTGGGTGGTCAGCGCCATTATTGCGCTTTTCCTGGGAGGCTGGGTTGCGAGCAGGCTCTCCGGGATTCAGACCAGAACGGATGGTATGCTTCACGGGTTTGTAACCTGGGGGCTGGCATCGCTTATGACGGTGTACCTCATGACGAGTACCGTGGGGGCGTTTATCGGAGGCGGAATGTCCCTAGTCCAAGGTTTGGGGAGTGCCGCGGGTAAAACCGCGGAAATATCCCCTGAACTGAGGGAAGAAGTAGAGAAACAGTTGCGGCAGTATTTTCCAGACCAGCAGCCCCAGGTATCACCGGAACAGGGACAAAAATTGCAGGAGCGCGGTGCGGAGACCGCTGAACAGGTGAAGACAGGTGCTGCGAGGGGTGCGCTGGGAAGCTTCGTTATGCTGGTTTTAGGGGGACTTGCAGCTGCTTTTGGCGGTGCTGCAGGGAGGACAAAAGGGCCGGTAATCACCTGACGCACGGCAAGAGGTATTCCCAGGAAATTCGGCCTCGAGATCCATCACCCCATGGACCCGAAATCCCCTCCGGCTCTCTTTGCCAGAGGGGAGGAAGAAAAGCCGCGGGTATGGTTGGTTGTGCCTATTCGCAGCTTGGACAAACCAGGTCGTTTCCGCACTTGGCGCAATACGATCCCTGGGCATCGCTTGTTTGGAGCGCGGCCCTCTTCAACCAATCCCTGGCTCTCGATGCATACTCATCTTTACCCGCTTGACCGCTCAACGACATCTCGATGATTTCCCTGGCTTCTTCCATCAAGTCTTTCATAGCGTCGCCTCCATCCGTCACTCAATTCCCAAATCGTGCTTAAGAATTTAGACATGAATACGAGATGTTCAAGACGGCATTCAGTGAGTGATCAGCAGGTCCTGTTTCGCTGGATCAGGCCCATCACGGAATAGACGAGCTGTGCAGCGGCAAAGGATGAACCGTGATCTTCCGCACGAGGGGAAAGTTCCACCACGTCGAACCCGACGACCGTTCTTCCCTTGATGATCTTTTCGATTACCGCAAGAACATCGTGCCAGCCAGGACCCCCTGGAACCGGGGTGCCGGTAGCGCGGATGACCGACGGGTCGAGACCGTCGACATCGAGCGTCAGATAAATTTTCTCAGGAAACGATGGAGGAAGCGAACAGCATTCCGTGGACGCTGATCGGTAAAACGGTGCGGCATCCATGTGGGGGATATGGTGCTCCTCCCGGTAGGTCACTTCCTCCAGGGAGAGCGCCCTCACGCCGAACTGAAAGAGCTCCATGCCGAGATCGGCGTGGGCCCTCCGGGCGACACAGGCGTGGCTATAGCGGCTTCCCTCGTACGATTCACGGAGATCCGCATGGGCATCGAAATAAAACAGTCCGACCGGTTCCGGAAAAAAACCGCACACCGCCTCGAGAGCACCGACGGTGACGGTGTGTTCACCGCCGAGCAGCACGGGAACTTTCCCGGTGTCGAGCGCCACACGGGTCCTTTTTCTGATCCGCTCCAGCACCTGCTCGATCTCGCCTGAACAATCAATAAAGCCGGTTGTGTGGATGCCGAGTTCCAGGGGGATTGACCTGCCGTCCCAGGATTCGAGCTGCTGCGAGGCCTCGAGGATTGCGGCCGGGCCCTCTTGCGTGCCTTTGCCGTAAGAGACACTCCGCTCGAGCGGCACCGGGATGACGTGAAACAGGGCGGAATCCGGCGTATTATCTAACTCCGGCTCTGAGGCCAGGAAATCAGGGGCGGCTCGTGTGCTCATCAGGAAAGTCTCGTTTTGAAATCGTTGTAGCCGAAAACGCGAATGGATACCATTTCATCGCGTTCCGGTCGGTAGAGCAAAATGGCCGGCAGCTGCACGCCGTTAAAGGTATTCGTCTTGACCATGGTATAAATTGCCATATCGGTAAACACCAGCCTGTCGCCGACCTGCAGGGGACGGTCGAAGGAGTATTCCCCTGCCACGTCTCCTGCCAGGCAGGACAAGCCGCCGATGCGGCAGGTATAGGACTTTTCCCCGGGGTTCCCGGAGCCGATGATATGCGGTCGATAGGGCATCTCGAGAACATCGGGCATGTGGGCCGGGACGGATGAATCGATGATGGCGATGTCCATGTCTGCCGAAACGATATCGAGAACCGTGCTCACCAGGTACCCGGCATTCAGCGCGACCGCCTCCCCCGGTTCAAGGTATACCGATGTGGACCATTTGTCCTGAAACCGGTTGATCAGCTCGATCAGGAGAGGACGATTGTAATCCTCTCTGGTGATGTGATGCCCCCCGCCGAAGTTGACATATTCCATTCGATCCAGAAAGGGACCGAACGATGCTTCAACGGCACCGATGGTCCTCTCAAGGCAATCGGCGTTCTGCTCGCAGAGGTTGTGCCAGTGCAACCCCGTTACCTGGTCCAGCAGATCTTCCCGAAACGCTCTTCTCCTGACACCGAGCCGTGATCCCGGAGTGCAGGGGTCGTACATCGGCACGGCGCCTTCGGAGTGCTCGGGGTTGATGCGAAGACCGATTTGCAGATTCTTGCCGGAGCTCTGCGCCTTTTGCAGGGCGAGGTCTCGAAACCTTGTCAGCTGGTTGAAGGAGTTGAAGACCAGGTGATCGGTGGTTTCCGCCAGGTCCAGGATATCGCTTTCAGAGTAGGCGGCGGCGAAGGTTTGCACCTCCCCGCCGAATTCCTCCCTGCCGAGCCGGGCCTCGTGCGGCGAACTGGCGCAGACACCGTCAAGGACTTCTCCGAGCAGCGGGAATACGCTGAACATGGCAAAGGCCTTCAATGCGAGAAGGATTCTGCAGCCGGTACGATGCTTGACCTCGTCGAGGATATCGAGATTCTGCCGCAGCAGACCCTCGTCAACGACAAAGGCAGGGGTGATTACCCGAGCCGGGTCAAAAGCGCATTCGAGCCGGCCGTTCATTTCAGCTCAACGGCCGTCCAGGGCAGGCCATGACGGTTGAGCGCATCCATGAACGGGTCCGGGTCAAATTGCTCCATATGCCAGACACCCGGCTTTTTCCATTTGCCGGTCAGCATCATCATGGCGCCGATCATTGCCGGAACTCCGGTGGTGTAGCTGATGGCCTGGGAGCCGACTTCGCGAAAGGCGTCTTCGTGGCGGCAGATATTGTAGATGTAGAGTATTTTCTCCCTGCCGTCTTTGACCCCTCTGAGGACACAGCCGATACAGGTCTTTCCCTTTGTCAGAGGGCCGAGGGATGCCGGCTCGGGCAGGACCGCCTTGAGGAATTTCAGCGGCACGATGGGAACTCCCTGGTATTCTATTGGATCGATCCGCGTCATGCCGACATTTTCCAGAACCCTGAGGTGGGTCAGGTATTGATCGGAAAACGTCATCCAGAAGCGGGCCCGCTTCAACCCTTTGAGATGCAATACCAGGGATTCAAGCTCCTCGTGATACATCAGGAAGCACTTTTTGGGACCGATGCCCTCCGGGAAATCATAGGTCATGGACCAGGACAACGGGTCGGTTTCCACCCACTCGCCATGTTCCCAGTAGCGGCCGCGCTGGGTTATCTCGCGGATATTGATTTCCGGGTTGAAATTGGTGGCGAAGTGCTGGCCGTGGTCACCGGCGTTGCAGTCGATGATGTCGAGCTGATGGATCTCATCGAAATGATGTTTCTGTGCCCAGGCAGAGAAGACATTGGTGACACCGGGATCGAACCCGGAGCCGAGCAGGGCCATGAGGCCCGCCTGTTCGAAACGTTCCCGAAAGGCCCATTGCCATTTATATTCGAACTTCGCCACATCGGGCGGCTCGTAGTTGGCGGTATCGAGATAGTCCACACCGGCCTCGAGGCAACCGTCCATGAGCGGCAGATCCTGATAGGGAAGCGCCACGTTGAGCACCAGGTCCGGTTTTATCTCCCTGATCAGTGCGACGCTCTGCTGAACATCGTCAGCGTCAACCGCACGGGTGGCAACCTTGATGCCGGTGCGTTTTCGGACGTCCTCGGCAATAGCGTCGCATTTGGCTTTTGTTCGGCTGGCCAGGGTAATCAGTGAAAAAACTTCAGGGACCTGGGCGCACTTGTGAACAACGACGCTCCCGACGCCGCCGGCGCCGATAATAAGCACATGGGCCATGATGGAGAAACCTCCATGGATTACTGATCAAATTCGAAATCCGAAGCACGAAATCCGAAACAATGCCGAATGACTGAAACTCAAATGACCAAAACCGGAACTTACAAGTCGAACTGCTGATTTTCTTTCATTTGAAAATTCGGATTTGAATTTGTTTGTTTCGGATTTCGATATTCGATTTTCGGATTTTCAACCTATCCCTTTCACCCCGGACCAGTCGAACCTATCGGCTCCTCCCAGGAACGAGGGGGTTATTCCGAAGGATCCGGTCTATCGTTCAAAATAGGTATATCCCCTAAGTCCGGCTTCATAGGCCTGGACAATTTCCTTTCTCTCCTCGGCGCTGATACGATTGGAGCGCACCGCCTGCTCCGCTGTCTCCCTGAAGCTGACAAAAAGCCGTTTCGGGTCATATTCCACATAGGATAACACATCCGCCACCGTGTCGCCTTCCTGCTCGTCGACAAACTCAAATTCACCGTTCTCCAGGATGCGCACGGTCACGACATTGGTGTCTCCCATCAGGTTGTGCAGATCCCCGAGGGTCTCCTGGTAGGCGCCGACCAGAAAGGCGCCGAGCAGGTATTCATCGGAATTGTTCAGTTCATGCAGAGGCAGGTAGCGCTTGACGCCCCGCTTGTCGATAAACTGATCGATCTTGCCGTCGCAGTCGCAGGTGATATCTGCCAGGATTGCGCTTCTGGTCGGCTCTTCATCGAGCCGGTGTATCGGCATGATCGGGAACAGCTGGTCTATGGCCCAGGAATCGGGAAGAGACTGGAACACGGAAAAATTGCAGTAATAAATGTCTGAAAGAACTCGCTCGATATCGGCGAGCTCGGGGGTGACATGCTTGAGTTCCTTGGACAGTCTGGCAATTTCGGTGATCGTCGTCCAGAAGATCTGTTCGGCAAGGGAGCGCTGTCTCAGGTTGATCTTGCCGTGGTGGAACAGGTTTCTGGCTTCGTCCCGGTAGAAGAGGATGTCGTTATAACTCTCCTGCAGGTTGCGAATGGTGAGTTTCTGCAGGGTTTCCAGCATATAGTCGATTTGAGCCGGACAATCGTCGGGAAGGGGATCGGGCAGCGGGTCCGGTCTGAACTTCGTCACGTCCAGAACATTAAAGAGCAGCAGGGAATAATATGCGACCAGGGCACGGCCTGACTCGGTAATAAGCACCGGGTGTTCGATTCCTTCCACGTCAAGCGAGGTCATGACGGCCTCGATGATATCGGTGCAGTACTCGTTGATCGAGTAGTTCCGGCTGGAGAGGAAATTGGATTGCGAACCATCGTAATCAACTGCGAGGCCGCCGCCGAGGTCAAGGTATTTGACGTTGGCGCCTTCATTGGCGAGACCGGCATATACCCGGCAGGCCTCGTTGACAGCTGTACGAATGTCGCGGATGTTGGAAATCTGTGAGCCCAGGTGATAGTGGACCATCTGCAGGCAGTCGAGCATCTTTTCCTTGGCCAGCAGGTCGACTGCATGGATTACCTGACTGGTGTTGAGTCCGAAGATGGAGCGATCTCCTCCCGATTCGGACCAGTGCCCTTCTGCCAGGGATGAGAGTTTTATTCTGACGCCCAGAATGGGAGTGGCGCCGAGCGCCTTCGAACGTTCAAGAATCAGTGGCAGCTCGTCAGGCATCTCGACGACCAGGATACAGGTGAATCCGAGTTTGGTGGCATAGAGACCAAGGTCGATAAATTCCTCGTCTTTGTATCCGTTGCAGATCAGAACCGAGTGGTAATCGCGCATCATGCCCATGGCGGCGATCAGTTCCGCTTTGCTGCCCGCCTCGAGCCCGTGATGATAACGGGAGCCGTAATGGGTGATCTGCTCTATGACCTGCTGCTGCTGGTTGACCTTGATCGGGTAGGCCCCCATGAAGGAGCCGCGGTACCCCAGCTCCGCCATGGCGGATCGAAAGGTCTCGTTGAGGCTGGAGATCTGGGCGTCGAGAATATTTTCGATCCTGAGGAGAACAGGCATGTCCAGCCCGCGGGCTTTCACCCCGGCGGCTATCTGGGCAATGCTGACAGCACGGTCTTCCGCCCCGGGAGAGGGCATGACCATCATTTCGCCGTTGGCGCCTATGGAGAAATATCCCCCGCTCCACTCAGGGACCCCATATAATTCAGCTGACTTGGTGGTGTTCCACCGTTCCATGGTATAGTGCACTGGCTTAGCCTCTGATAAAAATGACCCCAGTTGAGAATCCTCAAAGGAGATTTTGTAAAAACCCTGACTCAAAAAACTAAAACGGTATAGAGAATAGCATCCCTTCCGGAAGAATCCAAGGTCATCAGCCGCTCTCTATTTGATGCAAACCTTCCGCACCTGCTGAATATCGGTAAAACCCAGCAAGACCTTTCTGATCCCATCCTGCATGAGGGTGGTCATGCCGTCCTTGACTGCCTGGGCGCGCAGGTCCTCCATCTTGGCCTTGGACTGGATCAGGAACTTCATTCTGTCCGTGCCCTCCAGGATTTCCATGATGCTTGCCCTGCCTTTATATCCTGTGTTGTCGCATGCCTCGCACCCGTTGGCCTTGTAAAGGATCAGGTCAGACGAGTAGGGGGCGCCCATGGCGTCGAAATTCCCATCGTAGGCCCTCACGAGTAAGTCATACTCCTGTCGTGACGGGGTGTATGGTTTTTTGCAGCTCTTGCAGAGGGTCCTCACCAGCCGCTGGGCAAGAACTCCTATCAGGGCATCGGCAAAGTTGAAGGGATCCATCCCCATGTCCAGAAGCCTCGTGATCGTCTCAGGCGCACTGTTGGTGTGAAGGGTGCTGAAGACGAGGTGTCCGGTGAGCGACGCCTCTATCCCGGTTGCCACCGTCTCGTGGTCTCTCATCTCTCCGACCATGATCACGTCCGGATCGGCCCTGAGAAAGGACCTCATGGCCGCGGCAAAGTCAAAGCCGATCTTGGGTATGACCTGAACCTGCCGTAGACCTCTTTGGGTAATCTCCACCGGGTCCTCCGCGGTCCAGATCTTGGTTTCCGGTTTGTTGATATGATGCAGAACCGAATGAAGGGTGGTGGTCTTTCCACTTCCGGTCGGCCCCACTACGAGCACAATGCCGTAGGGTTTGGAAATCATGTTGACGAGGAGGTCATGGTCTCTCTTGCCCATGCCCATGACCTCCAGGGGAATTGGCTCACCGGCCGCGAGAATACGCATGACCACATCCTCTTCCCCGCCTACCGTCGGGATGGTCGCCACTCGGAGCTCGATGTCGAGCGGCGCGAATCTCTTGAATTTGATTTTCCCGTCCTGGGGCTTTCGCCGTTCGGAGATATCGAGCTCCGCCATGATCTTGATTCTGGAGCTCAGTGCTCTTCTATAACTGTGAGGCACGGTCTGGTACTTCTGGCAAGCCCCGTCGATCCTGAACCGGATCTCCGCGCCCTCCTTCCCCGGGTAGGGTTCAATATGGATGTCCGAGCACTTCTTCCTGTGCGCATCCATGACCATCTTGTTGACGAGCTGGACGATGACGCTGTCGTCCTCGGTGAGGGCTTCCACTCCCTCCAACTCCTCTTCGCCTGAACCGGAGTCGAGCCTGGCCATGATTTCGTCGATGGACCCGTCCGCCTGGCCTTGAGGCACGCCAAAGAAGTGCTCCAAAAATTGCAGGATGTCGTCTTTGAGCCCCAGCACGAATTCATATCCCGCAGCGGGAATGAGGGTCTTGACACTGTCGATCTTGTCCAGCCGCTGCGGGTTGTCGATCAGGACCCGCACCTTTCCGTCTTTCTTCTCAAGGGGCACCCACAGGTTGTTCTTGAGATAGGCCGGCTTGAGCCTTGACAGGAGATCTCCGGGGATGGGGAAGTTGCTGTTGAAGGGGACATATTGACACCCGTAGAACTCTGCCAGGGAGCGCCCGACCTCCTCTTTTTTCACTCTCAATTCTTTGATCAAAATCTCTTCAAGGGGCGAATTCAGATCGCGCGCCAGCGAAACGGCCCTTGCCAACTCCTTTTCTGTGATGATGGTCTGGTTCAGCAGGTAGTCGAATTTTGTCTTTTTGGTTCTCTGCTGTGCCATCTTCCTTTGGTTGAAGAAGGCTATTCCAAGCACGTCAGCCAGTTCCGCTGCGCAGTTCTGGTCATCGGGGGTGAACCTTACCCCGCCCTTTTTGTTTACGAGCTGGAGCACTCCAATCACATACTTTTTGTAGAAGATGGGAACGGTTAGAATCTGCTTGGTCACATACTTGTATTTTTCATCCCAGCGCTTGTCGAAGCCGAGATCCTTGTTGATCATGCTCAGTTCGTGGGAATCATACGCATTCACGATATTCGTGATCTGGGCATTGTTGGCGGTGTAGCCGGCTATGCTCTTGTTGCTGATGGGAACCCGGATCTCATTCGGGAAATCCCCCTCCTTGAAGCGGCTGTAAATTTCCTTTGTTCTGCCGTCCACCACGTAAATGGTGATCCGATCCGCGTCAAAGAGTCTCAGCATCTCTCCTTTGAGATTGATCAGGATCTCGTCAATATCCTTTGCAGCGTGGATCTGATTGGCAATGTCGTGCAGAGCCTTGTAGTAGGAAAGCTTATCTTTGTCCTGATTTTTGCACTGAGCGGCCTTTTCCTCCATGTCCCCCCCTCCTCTTCGGGCCTCGTCCGAGAAACTGCAATTCTAGAACATCCCTCTCTTCTTTTGAAGCCAAATACGCATCTATTGCCCTGCACGAATCATTAGCCGCACAACGCAGGACAGAAGGTGAAAGAAAAAACCTTGACAGATCGTGTCCTGCGGATATACATCTGTCATAGAGATTTGCTTGATCATATTGACTTTTCTTCCTTTTCGGACCATTTCCTCCATAACCTTTAGACCAACCCTTCGCAGAAGACCATGCGTCTTCACTTACGTGCATCTGCACCCCGGGTTTCTCCTTTTTTTAAGAAAATCGGGGTGTCCGTCTGTTCGTGACGACAAAAGTCGTCCCAATGGCAACCTGTCGCAAGGGTCCATCAGTGCAAACCACAACATGAAGGAGGGATTATGGAGGTAAAAAAGATCTTTTTGCCCGAATCGGAACTGCCCCGCCAATGGTACAACATCATGGCCGACATGCCCACGCCCATGGAGCCGCCTCTTCACCCGGGCACCGGCAAACCTGTTGGGCCTGACGACCTGAGCCCGATTTTTCCAATGCCGCTGATAGAGCAGGAGGTGACTTCTCAGAGATTCATTGATATTCCCGAAGAGGTGATCGAGAAGTATCTCATCTGGCGGCCTACACCCCTATACAGGGCGTATGGGCTGGAGAAACATCTCAAAACCCCTGCCAGGATCTACTTCAAGAATGAGGGGGTGAGCCCTGCGGGCAGCCATAAGCCAAATACCTCGGTCCCCCAGGCCTACTATAACAAAATCTCCGGAACGAAGAAGATCACCACAGAGACCGGCGCCGGCCAGTGGGGCAGCGCACTCTCCATGGCCTGCGCGTTCTTCGGCATTGAGTGCAAGGTGTTCATGGTGAAGATCAGTTTCAATCAGAAACCTTATCGCCGGTTGATGATGGAGACCTGGGGTGCAAACTGCGTGGCGAGTCCCAGCACCGAAACCAAAGCGGGACAGAATATCCTTGCGCAGAACCCCGATTCCCCCGGAAGCCTGGGTATTGCCATCAGCGAGGCCGTTGAGGCGGCCGTCATGGACCCCGACACCAAGTACGCCTTGGGGAGCGTGCTGAACCATGTCATGCTGCACCAGACCGTGAACGGGCTGGAGTGCATTAAACAGATGGCCATAGCAGGAGACTACCCGGATGTCATCATTGGATGCGCCGGAGGAGGGAGCAACTTTGCGGGCATGGCCTTCCCGTTCCTGAGGGACAAGATCCACGGGAAACAAATCGACGTCATTGCCGTGGAGCCTGCCTCGTGCCCCACCATGACCCGGGGACCATTTGCATACGATTTCGGCGACACGGTCCAGATGACCCCCCTTCTCCCCATGCATACCCTGGGGCATTCGTTTGTCCCGGCGCCCATCCATGCCGGGGGGCTGCGGTATCATGGGATGGCGCCCCTCGTGAGCCAGTTGATCATGAGCGGACTCATCCGCCCCGAATCGGTTCAGCAGTTGGAAACCTTCAGTGCAGGCATCACCTTTGCCAGGACGGAAGGTTTCATCAGCGCGCCTGAAACGAATCACGCCATCGCAATGACCATTCGAGAGGCTCTCAAGGCGAAAGAGGAGGGGAAGGAAAAGGTCATCCTTGTCAACTGGAGCGGCCACGGACTCGTGGACATGGCAGCCTATGAAGCATTCATGCGAGGCAAGCTCGCGGATCATGCCCTTCCTGACGAGGAGATCAGGAGAGCCCTTGCCGATATTGCACCACTGCCGAAGCCGAAGCAGTATAACCCCGGAAAATTCTAGACCCTCATACGAAATCACTGCCGGAGGCCGCTCCCGGGCGGCCTCCGGCAGCCCAAATCCGAAGCTCGAAACTCGAAATCCGAAAAACAATACCCGAGGATTGAAATCCGAATCCTCAAGAGAAAGTTCGACAGCCTCTTAAAATCCACCTTAAACCTGCCTGTCATTTCGACCGAAGGGAGAAATCCGGCAGTTCGATTGCTTAACAAGATTTCTCCCCCCCCGCTTAGGCGGGAGGTCGAAATGACAAAACAGTAGTACTTTTTGTAAGGTCATCAGATTGGAATTGTTACAGCATTGCCCTTTGCATCTGCTCCGAGTTCGATATCCGAATGTCGGATTTTGGAGTTGCAGAGCCTGAACACCGCCTTTAGAATATACGTCAGAGGAACACCATGATAAGAACCAGTGAACCACCCGGAGACGATTACCCGATTCGTTGCCGCAAATTGGGCCATGAGGTCCCTTTTTCTTACTGCCGCTGCGAGTGCGGGGGACTGCCGTGCTCAAAGAGCATCGATTGCTGGTACGACCATTTTCTGGTAGAAGACTTTTTCAGGACGGAGCTGAAACCCGGGGAGTGGGATCGGGTCTTCATGAACCCGCCCAAACCCAAGGTCCTCACACTCGTGGATCTGATCGAACAGGCCAAAAGGAGCGATAAGATCTGATATGGCAAAACAAGAGATCCTTCTTGGAAACGGCGCTATTGCCCTGGGAATTGTGGAAGCCGGCTGTCAGGTTGTCACTTCCTACCCCGGCACCCCGAGTTCTGAGATCCTGCCGGAGGTCATCCGTCTGGTGAAATCGGAGAACCTGAACACTTATGTAGAGTGGTCCACCAATGAGAAGGTGGCCCTGGATAACGCCTTTGCCGCATCCATTACCGGCAAAAGAGCCGCCTGCTGCATGAAGCAGGTGGGTCTGAATGTGGCTGCCGATTCTCTCATGAGTGCCGCTTACATGGGAACGGTAGGCGGATTGGTCATCATCTCCTGTGACGACCCGGGCCCTCATTCCTCGCAGACCGAGCAGGATACCCGTTTTATGGCCCGTTTCGCCAAGGTGCCTGTTTTCGACCCTTCCACGCCCCAGGAAGCCAGGGAGATGGTCGCCACCGCTTTTGCCGTCTCGGAAGAGTTCAGGATCCCTGTCATCCTGAGGCCCGCCATAAGGGTGTGCCACGCCCGGCAGAGCATTGCTTTTGGAAAAATCGAGACGGAGAACAGGAAGGGTTCGTTCAAGAAAGACCCTGCGCGGTGGGCTGCAACCCCCCGCTTCCGGCTGATCCTGCACGGCGAACTGAACCGCAAGCTTGCGCAAATCTCAAAGAAGTTCGAGTCTCTCTCCGCATATAATTTTCACACCCTGACGCCGGGCAAAGAGGTTCCCCTGGGAATCATTGCCGCCGGCGTTCCCTATTCGGTCATCCATGACCTTCTCAAGGAAGAGGGAAGAAGTGATATCCCGGTGCTCAAGATCGGGACCCCCTACCCATTTCCGGAGAATCTGGTTAAGGAGTTCGTCTCCGGGTGCGAGAAGGTGCTGGTACTGGAGGAGACCGATACGCTGATTGAATACTTCACCGGAGAGAGGCAAAAGCTCCTAGGGAGGCTCTCAGGGCACGTCCCCGCACAGGGGGAACTCGTCCCCCAGGTGATTCACAGGGTGGTCAACAATGTAATGAAGGAAACCGGTCTGAGTCCAATCCGCGACCTGGACGATATGGAGTCATCGGAGCTCGTCAGGAATCTTCAGCTTCCTGTCCGAAAGCCCACACTCTGCCCCGGCTGTCCCCACAGGGCCGCCTTCTTCTCTATCCGGAAGGCCGGACCCAAGGCCATCTTCACCTCGGACATCGGCTGCTATACACTGGGTCTCAACCTGGGCGCGGTGGATACCTGCCTGGACATGGGGGCGGGCATTACCATGGCTTCAGGATTCTATCACTCCTTTGCACAGGATGGTTCAGAGCAGCCGATAGTAGCAACGATAGGCGATTCCACCTTTTTTCATTCGGGACCGGCCGGCCTGTTGAACGCAGTGTACAATGGAGCCAGATTCATCCTGGTCATCCTGGACAATCTGACTACAGCCATGACAGGCATGCAGCCTACACCTGCCCTGGGCGTAAGGGCCGACGGGAGCCCCGGCAAAGCGGTCTCTTTGGAAAGGCTCGTGGCAGGATGCGGTGTGGACTACATCGAGGTTCTGGATCCATACGACATCAAGAGAATGACCGAATCTCTGAAGAAGGCATCCGAGTATATCAGGGAGCCCGAAGGGGGAATTGCCGTGCTCATTGCCAGGCACCCCTGCCTGATAGCTTACAGGGACAATGATGCCAGGAGAAAGGTCACTGTTACGGACAAATGCGCTCAGTGCAACTTCTGTCTGGATCGATTTGAGTGCCCCGCCCTCTACCTGGACCAGAACCTTGGAAGAGTCAACATCAACAGACAGATCTGTTCAGATTGCGGGGTGTGCCTCCAGATCTGCCCGAAGGGAGCTATTGAGGAGGTGGGAGGAGCCTGATGGATACGATCAATATCGTTCTCTGCGGATTAGGGGGACAGGGAATTCTTTTCATGACCAAGGTTCTGGCACAAGCCGGGCTTGACAAGGGGTTCCGGGTAATGGGCGCCGAAACGCACGGCATGGCGCAGCGGGGCGGTTCCGTGGTTTCTCATCTCCGGTTCGGAGAGGTGGAGAGTTCTCTTGTGAAGACCGACTCCGCCCTCTACCTGCTGGCCCTGGAGGAGTCCGAAGGATACCGCAACCTGCCTTATGTTTCGAGCGGGGGACGGATGTACATCAACACGGAATCCAACGATTTTCCGAAGGGGGAGATCAGGGCGTATCTGGAAAAAAAAGAGATTCTCTGCCGGGGTCTGCAGGCGGGGAGAATCGCCGAAGAGCTGGGTGGTCCTCTTTCATCTAACCTGGCTCTCCTTGGATATTTTGCGGCTTTAGAACAGAATCCAGTCCCAGCCGAAGAGATGAGATCCACCATCGAGAGAATCAGCCCGGAAAGGTTCAGGGAAATCAATCTCAGGATCTTCGATGCCGGGGCAGACAGGGCGGGGGAGGAAAAGCCGAAGTGAAAAGTATCGCCGGTCTGCTGCTTGCTGCAGGCGCCTCTTCCCGCATGGGGAGACCCAAGCAACTCCTGCCTCTAGGCCGACGGAGCCTCCTCGAGCACGCGATCAGGCAGGCCCTTGGATCGGATATCGATGTTCTTTTTCTGGTGCTCGGATCTCATGCAAAAGAGATCAGGGACCGCCTTATCCCGACCCTGCTCGGATCGAGGCTCCGCATCATTGAAAACCCCCGCTTTGGTGAGGGCATCAGCACTTCCATCATCTCCGGAATCCGGCAGATCGAACCGCTATATGAACACACCTTGATCCTGCTCGGTGACATGCCGTGGATCACATCCGACCTCATCAATCATTTGATTGAAGAATACCTGCGATCGGGGCTGAGCCTCGGGGCCGTGAGAACCGGAAACGGCAGGACCCTGCCGGTTATCGTCGGCCGCAAGTTCTATCCTCACCTGTACGATCTGCATGGCGATGTCGGCGCCAGGGAGCTGTTCCGCCGGTTTCCCCGCGAGGTGTGCCTCGTGGAGCCGGATGGATCTTACGAAGACTCCGACATTGATACCCCCGAAGAATACGAGGCCGCGCGGCGGTTATGGGAAGGGTTGTCATCTGAAGAGAAGGACCCATCCCGCTCGACCAAAAACCGGAAACCCAAGAAGGGCTGACACCGCATTCCTGAACATATCGAGAACCTTCTCCTCATACCCCCCGAACCCATCAAAAGTCATTGACCTGTGAATCCATACCTGCTATGAAAACACGCACCAAAAAACCGCAGCATACGGGAAACCCCTTCTGCAGCAGCAATTGATTCTATCTGAAGCTTCGCGCATTGTATTCGTACTGCCGCTCGTTCCCTGCACTGATTCCTGCCGACTGCGCCTGAATCGAAGTTCCTGCAAGAGCATTGAACAATCCCATGAAACAGTGCTGTTCCCTGCACCTTCAATTTCACGGATTTCAGCTTGAGCCGGTGCTTCAATCGAAGGAGCGACAGTTTGCCACGATCAGGACAATCAACATGTGAAAAGATTCGAATCCCCAGGCAGACATGGTGGAGCCTCCTCCTCAATATCAAACAGTTCGCGACATCTGATCGAACAGGGCGGAGAGCCGCATGGATTTTCGTACTCCTCATCACGCTCCTGCTGGGCATGAACAGCTTGAATGTTGCAGGCAGTTACGTGGGCCGCGACTTCATGACAGCCATCGAGGATCGGAACCGGTTCGAATTCATAAGGATGGCTTTGGTGTACATAGGCGTTTTCGCCGTAACCACAATTGTTTCCGTCATCTACACCTACACCGAGGAATACCTCGGGCTGGTATGGCGGGAATGGGTGACGAAGCAGTCCATCATCAGCTATGCCACCCAGCGGGTATATTACAGGCTCAAGAAGAAAGGAGAGGTCAAGAATCCCGACCAGCGTATCGCGGATGATATCCGCGTGTTCAGCAGGACCACCCTCTCCTTCGTTCTGATGTTGTTGAACGGCACCCTCACCGTGATCGCCTTTTCCGGTGTGCTGTGGTCCATCAGTCCCCGTCTCTTCCTGGTGGCGGTGTTATACGCTTCGGCGGGCACTCTCGTGAGTTTTCTCTTCGGCCGTCCGCTGGTGCGGCTGAATTACGACCAACTGGATAAAGAAGCCAATCTTCGCGCTTCCCTTATCCACTTGAAGGAAAACGCCGAATCAATCGCCCTCTCACGCCGCGAGGGACATCTCATCAGACTCAGCCTGAAGAACTTGAGCGATGTTGCCGCGAATTTCCGCCACATCATTGGGATAAACCGCAGGCTGAACTTCTTTACCACCGGATACAATTGGATGATCCAGATCATCCCGGCTTTGGTCGTGGCTCCTCTTTTCCTGGACGGGAAAGTGCAATTTGGGGTGATTACCCAATCGGCGATTGCATTCACTCAATTGTCGGGAGCCTTTTCCCTGATAGTGACCCAGTTCCAGTCCATTTCCAGCTATACTGCCGTGTTTGCCAGGCTTGCCCTCCTGAAGGAGGCCGGCGAAAGGGAGCGACTGGCGGAGTGCTGTTCAAGCCAGTTTTCAAGAGATGACGGACGGATTGCATTCAAAGAGTTGACGCTTCTTTCCCCCCGCAGCGGCCGGTTGCTGATCAAGGATCTGTCGCTGGAAATTCCACACGGCAGACGCATCCTCGTTCAAGCAAGGGATGAAACGGCAGCGCCCGCCCTGCTTCGGGCCACGGCGGGGCTCTGGGATGTTAGCGACGGCCACATCGCACGCCCGACACTTGACCAGATTCTGCTTCTGCCGGAAATTCCCTATTTGCCGCCCGGAACTCTGCGCGAACTCCTTATGCGACCCTTGCCGGAAGAGGAATGTGCACTCGATCGAAACATGGAAGGAATCCCGCTTTCCGAGGAACGGATACTGGAGACGCTTCGGAGCCTGCAAATTGACTCTCTTCTGAATCGATTTGGAGGATTGGATAAACAGCAGAACTGGGACAACATACTCCCCCTGGACAAGCAGCAGCTTCTGCTGGTCGCGCGGGTCCTGCTGTCCCGGCCCCGATTCGCTTTGCTTGACAGACCGGGCAGCACACTCCGGTCCGAGCAGGTCGAGCTCGTGCTGCTTCTCCTGAGACGGAGGGCGATCTCCTACATGACCTTTGAAAGCGAGGAGCACGAAGCCCATCTGCGGTACTACGATATCTTACTGAGCCTGGAAGAAGGCGGCGCCTGGACCTGCCGCCCCGTTGAAGGGCAAAGGACCTTCGAGTCTCGTGAGCCTTCCCTTTTCGCTGCATAGAAGTCACCTCTCGCCCGCCTGTCCCGTGCGCAGTGCAGGGCTTCGCTTGAGACCTCAGAGTCACAGAGGAGGAAGAGTTCTGTGAGTAATCATTGCGGATGAGCATTCAGGCATGTTCAGGCGTGTTCCTTGACACGCGGCCACCGCGGCCGTATAAATAAAAATATCGGCCCAAACGGTCATACCGTGCGGGCAGATCCCCTTCCAGACCATTGTCCCTGTAACCACCGATCTTCACAACCTCTTCTCCGGAGGACATCAAATGGCCATCATCACTATTTCCAGGGGGACTTTCAGTGGAGGCAAGGCGCTTGCAGAGTGTCTCGGGAAAAAACTCGGTTATCCGGTCCTAAGCCGGGAGGAGACACTGGCCGAGGCTGCTAAAGCCTACAGGATCTCAGAAGAGGAGGTGTCGACCGCTCTCGAAGATCCGCCGCTCTTCCAGGAGCAGGCGCCGGGGAAGCGGTTTTCCTATCTCAGATGCCTTACGGCAGTTCTGCTTGAGCGTGCCGACAATGGGAATCTCATCTATCATGGGCACGCGGGACATTTTCTGCTGGGAACCATTTCCCACGTCCTTCGCGTCCGTATCATTGCCGGCATGGAATTTCGCATTCGCGCGGCCATGGAAGAGACAAAGAAAACCAGGGAGGAAGTGGTTGCGTATATCGAGAACGTCGACAAAAAACGCCACAAGTGGACCCGATTTCTCTATGGGGTGGATTGGAACGATGCTTCACTTTATGACATGGTGCTCAACCTCCAACACATCAGCATCGAAGGAGCCTGCCTGAGCGTCGCGCAAACTTCGTTGCTGGAGGATTTCAGGGTCACGCCGGCATCTCTCCAGGCGCAAAAAGATCTGCTCCTGAGCAGCAGGGTATGGATCGCCCTGGCAAAAGATGAGCGAACCAGGGCCGCTTTTGTAAACGTCGCCGCGGACGAAGGAAAAGTAGCCATTCGCGGAAACGTCGGCTCAGAAAAGATCATCAATGCAATCCCTTTGGTCGCGCAGAGTGTCGAGGGGGTGAGGGAGGTAATCACTGATGTCGGTACAGGTTCCGACTGGTACTGGTAGATGATACTTACCTGGTATTGTCGGCGCCTGAGGCCGTCTTTTTCGCCTCAAGGACCTTTTTCCTCAAGAGCGCCCCTCGTCTTGGCGCTGCCGCCCACATGAAAGCGCATGACAGGGTGCCCGAGACAACCGCTACGCCGAATGCCTGCATGTAAGATCCGGTCTTGTCGAACAGGTATCCGCCGATGTATGCGCCGAATGCACCCCCGATGCCCACTGTTCCTTCGAGCATTCCATAAATCGTTCCTATGGCCGGGCCATGAAACAGATCAGCGGCTGAGGCCATGAACATGGGAGCGGTCGCCCCCCAGCCGATTCCAATGAGCAACACGAAGAGGTAAACGAGCCAGACCCCACCACCCTGCTCAAAACGCACCAGACAATAAAAACTGCAGCAGAAGAAGAGCGAGCCCAACGTGTATGCCTTTTCTCTCCCAATGCGGTCGGAAACAAAACCCCATATGATCCGAAAGGGCGTCGAGATTATCCCGATCATGGCAAACGCGGAGGCGGCCACCATTCTGTCCAGTCCCTGCCCCACGAGAAAACCGACAAAATGCACCGAGATGAGATAAATGCCAACCATGCTGAACATGGGGAAGAGCATCAGTGCCCAGAAATTGGAGGTCCTCATTGCCTCACCGACGGTCCATACGAAGGGACTGTTCACTGTCGGGGCAGAGTTCTCATCAGGTTTCGCGGGAGCCGTTTCGCCGTCCGGGCCGGAATATCCCGCATCCTGGGGTCTGTGCCGAAGCAAAAGCCCGTTCAGTGGCAGCAGAACGATGAGGGTCGCGATGCCCAGAATCAGAAAACTGATCCGCCACCCCCACAAGGAAATGAACCCTTGCGACAAGGGGACGAATACCATCATTCCCAGACCCATGCCTGAAGAGGCAATGCCGCTGGCCGTTCCCCGCTTCTTTTCGAACCAGTGCGGAATGATGGCCGTATAGGTTGCCAGGGAGACGAAAGTGACCCCGATCCCCGCCATGAGGCCGAAATAGATATAGAAATGAATGAGCCGATGAATGGAGCCGCAAAGAAAGATGCCGGCGGCAAGGAGAATGATCCCGGGCAATATGATCCGCCTCGGGCCGAAACGGTCCACCAGCCCGCCCGCCAATGGTGCGGTCACGATGTAAACGACCATGGCCAGGGATTGGACTCCCGACGTCTCCCCTCGGTCCCATCCGAATTCGTCCACGAGGGCCACGAGAAAGACGGAGAACATGGTTCGGAAGCCGAACCAAAAGGCCATGGAGATCATGGCGACCAGCACTATGATCCAGCCGTAATAGAAAAGGTTTTTTCTCTTGCGTGTCCGTGAAACTTCCGGCGCAGGATTTCCCATAATGGATCGACGAGCCTTTCTCAGCCGCTTGAGTGATCAAAGGTAGAGGACATTGAGGTGTGGAAAATAGCACATTAGGTGATGGATTGGCAGCGAGAATAATGGTTTCAGATGGATATGGTGCCTTCGAGGTACAACACAGCCTTGCCTGCAATCCGAACACGCTCCCCACGATCTTCACAAAACAACTCGCCTCCCCTTTTTGAAACCTGCAGGGCGCGCAGATTCTTTTTGCCCAGCACCCCAGCCCAGTAGGGAATCAAAACACAATGGGCCGACCCCGTGACAGGATCTTCAGGTATGCCCACGCGGGGTGCGAAGAAGCGTGACACAAAATCGGAGCGATCTCCCTTCGCCGTCACGATCACGCCGCGGCACTCGACCCGGCCCAGGGCAGCAAAGTCGGGCTGGAGGTCGCGGACGGTACTTTCGGATTCGAGCAGTACGAGGATATCTTCCGCGGAGCCGAGCACTTCAGCGGGGCGGACATTCAACGCCGCTTCCAGGCCGGGAGGCGGTATTGCTGCATGCGCCGGCCTTGCAGGAAAGTCCATCTCCAGCAGATCCCCGCGCCTGGCAACTACGAGTTGCCCGCTCTTTCGCGTCTGAAACCGGATGACATCCTCTTTCCACTTTAAACAGGAGAAAAGAACAAACCCGCTCGCCAGCGTTGCATGGCCGCAAAGCGCCACTTCGGTTACCGGTGTAAACCACCTGAGGTCGAACCCTTCGCCGTTGCGCACGAGGAAGGCCGTCTCGGACAGATTGTTCTCCGCAGCGATCCCCTGAAGAATTTTATCTTCAAGCCATGCATCCAGGATGCACACCGCAGCCGGATTCCCGGAGAACACCTCCGGGGCAAATGCATCTATTTGATAGAGCGGTATTTTCATAGAATAAACCTTTTTGCAGCAGGAAGTTCATCGACCTCGAGCGACTGATGCCGTTGACTCAAGTTTCTTTACATCTCGCGACTCTGATGTAAAGGAAGAGCCTTCACCTTTACATCGAAGCAATGAACCGCTCTCCTATTAAAGATTCTTAAATAGGGTACGGCCTTATTAAAGAAAAGACAAGGAAGTCTTAATAAGTGGCAGCTCATATTAATCAGGGTGTTGTAATTTCAGCGCGTGTACTTGACAGAGGCATTCGATACGAAAGAGCCGCGTTCAATCCTGAAGGATGGAGACATTCTTATTAACCTAAGTCTTAAAGGCCGATTCCTTCATCAGACGCCCTGCAGCGATGCCCGCATAGATGCTTGACCTTTTTAAACTTCAGGCCTATAAAAAGCGCGTTTTGGTCATATCGAGCCGGCGACACCACCCGGGTTATTGACGATCCGGTACTGATCGACTTTTATCCGTTGTTTGAATACCCCATAGGCGGAAGGAGGTGATGCGGGGAGGCAAATGAGGGAGGAAGGGTATTGATGACCGGTAACCGATAAAAGGAGGTTGTCATGGCTCAAGATGATCAAAGGTCTGGGATGGAGTTTCTCAAGGAGTGGGGCGGCAGGCTTACCAATTGGACCGAAAAATACATACCTGATGCCCTCGTCATTGTCTGGATTCTCACCATCATCACCTTCATCATGGCCCTGATATGGGGGGATGTAGGTCCTGGCAAAGCCGTGCAGGCATGGGGCAACGGCTTCTGGGCCCTGCTCTCCTTTGCCATGCAGATGTGCCTGATCATGATGACGGGGTATATTTTAGCCTGTTCCCCTCCTGTGCGGTGGCTTCTGAATGGGATCTCCGGCTGGGCCAACAAGGACAAGCCCTGGCAGGCAATCGTCATCATGGCCCTCTTTTCCATGATCAGCGCCTGGCTCCAGTGGGGAATCAGCCTGATCGGCAGCGCCATGCTGGCCCTCTACATCGTCAAGAACAACCCAAAAGTGGATTACCGCCTTCTCGTTGCAGCGGCATACCTCGGCCTCGGCTGCACCTGGCATGCCGGAATCTCAGCCTCAGCCCCTCTGCTGGTAAATACCCCTGACAACTTCCTCATCAAAGGCGGGTACCTGCCAGGGACCATAAGCACAAGCATGACCATATTTTCTCCTTTCAATATCATCCTTCTTCTCATCATCATCGTGGTCGTCACCATCATGATGGCTCTCATGCATCCTTCGGAGGAGAAGACCTACAAGGTGAGACCCGAGTTGATGGATAAATTGAAACTCTACGAAGCTCCTCCACGGCCGGCAGAAACCGGGAGTTTCTCAGCGTGGGCCAACTGGTGGTGGGGGTGGAATCTGCTGGTAGCGATAGGCGGATTCTGGTGGCTCGGGTGGAAAACGGGACAGGTGGGCTTCAAGAATGCCATCAACCTGGACAACATCAATCTGTTTTTCCTCATACTGGGGGTCCTGTTCCACTGGAGACCCTGGAGCTTCCTTAAGGCCACAGAGGATGCAGGCAAGGCCATCTGGGGAATCGTCATCCAGTTCCCTTTCTATGCCGGGATATTCGGTCTTTTCAAATTCACCGCCCTGGCCACAGTCTTCACAAAGGCATTCGTCACAATCGGCAGCGGCAGCACCTTCCTGCTGATCACCTACTGGTATGCCGGTCTGTTGAATTATCTCATTCCATCCGGCGGCTCGGAGTGGGCGGTTACGGCCCCCTACCTGCTGCCGGCGGCAAAACAGCTCGGCGTGGCCGCGCACAAGACCGTGGTGGCCTATGCATGGGGAGATATGATGACGGACATGATCCAGCCATTCTGGGCTATTGCCATGCTGGCCGTGGCAAAGCTGGAATTCAGAGAAATCATGGGATGGCTTCTGCTGGTTTTTTTTGTATACCTGATCATCACTTCCGTGGCATTCCTGCTTTATCCGATTTTCTAAAGTTCAATGGGAACGGCCGCGCAGCCTCTCCCGTCCTGGCGAGGGGAGGGGTTGCGGTCAGTAGATCAAAGTTCGGATTCTCGTAAAAAGTCGAGAACACCCTTTTTTCGTCATCCCGGCCCCGCACTTGATGCGGGGCCGGGATGACGACTTGTTACGATTTTGTCAAGACTGATCGCTTGAAATTTATCCTCTCCCGCTGAAATGGCAGTGCTCCAGATAGATGCTGAAGAGCCCCTCAATCGCTATCTGCAGGCAATCCTCAAAGCAGGTAAACGATCGGCTGAAACTGTACGGCAGCTCCTGGCCATTACAGAACTTATCCGGAATCGGGTGAAGGAGCATTAGATACCCTTTTGAAGGTT
>Ga0209270_1000152_pt1 | contig 179834 bp, 150 predicted proteins | sample MTBAKSrepl1MetaG_FD_187456 | JGI IMG/M metagenome (GOLD analysis project Ga0209270, IMG submission 187456) | Enrichment culture microbial communities from Arthur Kill intertidal strait, New Jersey, USA, that are MTBE-degrading - MTBE-AKS1... | ecosystem: Environmental > Aquatic > Marine >... | reverse complement strand
TTTTCTCGTCTTCGTGTGTAAATTCAGAACTTTGGTGAGTTTGTCTTTACTACACAAAGATCGAAAAGTCCATCATGGAATGCGCTTTTTTCATGGTTATCAATCATTTATATTTATGGACGGACACTAGCGAAACTTGATTAATATCTGATCATGATCCTTAATCACCCGCCTGACCTCCTCCAGCTTCTGCCTTGCCTCCGGGAATTCAGGATGAGTCTGTGAGTCTTCGTTTTTACCCGGACGTTTCTCGGCTGCTGGGGCACAATGATAGAGTCGGGGAAAATCGCTGTCAAATCCAAAAAGGAAAGAGATGAGCCTTGTATGAGGTCTGTATTTCGGTTTGAAAGTGAAATATTCCCTTTATGGGCATGAGGCGGTCTGATGGCTTCTGCAAACTAACTGGAACAGCCTCAATTATCGCTTTCGAAACGTTTTCCTTTGTGCTATACAATGAAATTCGGCCCCCGTAGCTCAGGTGGATAGAGCACCAGATTCCTAATCTGGGTGCCGCGTGTTCGAGTCACGCCGGGGGCACCATTGAGAGTGACATCATCGATATGAGTGATGGGAGTAAAATCCGTCACTTATTTGTTTGTGGACCTATCTTGGGTCGGCACCCCTTTCTGCCCCGGAAATCTCGTATATGATGTCATTGCCGCAAAAATGATATTGACATGTCCGTCCATCCCAGATTAATATAAAAATTTCTCGATTCTTGGAGGGATTGCAAATGCATGCGGTATTTCAATCTGGGGGCAAGCAGTACAGGGTAGCACCGGGTGACAGCGTTATGGTTGAAAAAGTCCCTGGAAATGCAGGGGATTCCGTCACCTTTGATAGGATTATTCTCACCTCCGACGGCGAGCAGGTCAGCATTGGGAAGCCTTACTTGGACAACGCCAAAGTGGAAGGCCGCATCACCCGCCAGGGAAAGGCCAGGAAGGTAATCGCCTTCAAATTCAAGAGGCGGAAAGGCTTTCGGAAAAAGATCGGACACCGGCAGCAGTTTACGCAGATCAAGATAGAAAACATACAGGTTTGAGGTTGGAGGAGGCGGTACGACATCCCCCTTCACAGGAAGCGTAACTGCGAAGAAGACATAGAGTTTGAGTCCCGGAAGCGGGACAGGATCTAAAATTTTTGGCTGACAAAAATTTTAGAAAGCGAGGAACGAGCATGGCACACAAAAAAGCGGGAGGAAGCTCCCGAAACGGCAGGGACAGCGCGGGACAGAGATTTGGAATCAAGCGATATGGGGGCCAGGTTGTCCGCGCCGGCAATATCCTGGTTCGGCAAAAGGGCACCAAAATCCATCCCGGGAACAACGTGGGTGTAGGAAAAGATTACACCCTCTATGCCAAAATCGATGGGCAGGTCACCTTTGAGCGTCTGGGCAAGCTGAGAAAAAAGGTGAGCGTTTATGAAATTGCCACGCAAAACGTGTAGCAATTCATGCAACGGGGCTTCGTCCTTCGATCTTTTCGGCTACAGTGAGGGAATGAAGTCCCGCCGCATATCTGAACGATATCCGGCCTGAAATTCCGCCACCCTTTTTGCCCCCCTCACATTGTGCGAAATCTTTCGACTTCTGTCCCAACATTCCATCACTCCGATATTCTAATATACTGCAACTTGATAAAGCTCCGGTGGCGGTGACTGCCCATGGGTTCGAATTTCGCAAACAAGTCAGATTTTCTGGATGAGGTGATTATCACCGCGACCTCCGGAAATGGAGGCAGGGGGTGCATCAGCTTCCGGAGGGCAAGGTTTATTCCCAAAGGGGGGCCTGACGGCGGAGACGGCGGTAATGGCGGCAGCATTGTTATCAAGGCCGCAGCCGGTCTCAATTCACTGGCTCACTTCAGGCACAAGAGGTATTTCAAGGCGCAGAACGGCAGCCCCGGCAGTGGGCAAAACAGGACCGGTAAAGACGGGAAGGATACGGTCATAGAGGTTCCTCCGGGCACGCTCGTTTACGACAAGGACACGGGCGAACTGCTCTTTGATCTTACGGAAGAGGATCAGGAAGTTCTTCTCCTGCCTGGGGGCAAGGGAGGAAGAGGGAACCAGCATTTCGCCACTCCAACCCGAAGGGTGCCACGAATTGCTCAGCCCGGGCTTCCAGGCGGGGAGAAGAAGCTCCGGCTTTCCCTTAAGTACATAGCGGACATCGGCATCATAGGTTTTCCAAACGCCGGCAAGTCTACCCTTTTGTCGAGCCTGACCATGGCCCGACCAAGGATCGACGACTATCCGTTCACCACCATTCATCCGCATCTGGGAGTCCTTGATCGTGAGGACGGGAAGCGGATCACTTTGGCCGATATCCCAGGGCTGATCGAGGGCGCCGGGCAGGGGAGAGGTCTCGGCCACCGTTTTCTCAAGCACATAGAAAGGACCAGACTCCTGCTGCATCTTCTGGATATCACCTATGTTCCAGAACAAGATCTGCTCGAAGATTTCCTTGTTTTGCGGCGTGAATTGGAGGAATATGATCCGTCGCTACTGAAAAAGGATCAGATGGTTGCCATTAATAAAATCGATCTCGAACGGGGAAGAGATGTGGAGACTCTGTCGAAGAGACTTGAGAAGACGGGTTTCGAGGTCTTTGCGATTTCAGCCGCTACCGGGGAAGGATTGGATATACTCAAGGAAGCCCTTTTCAGGAGATTTTTTGATGGGAGAAAAGACTAGATCCCATTTACAGCCCAGGAAAGAGATGATGCGGCACGTACGGCGTGCTGTGGTCAAGGTCGGAAGCGGCGTGCTTACGGGCAAAGACGGGCTCAATAGCTGGGTCATCAACAATCTCACGCGCGATATCTGTGCTCTTAAAGAAGAAGGGATCGAGATCATCCTGGTCTCCAGCGGCGCTGTTTCTTCCGGGATGAAGAAAACCGGTCTCAGCAAGAGGCCCGAATCGCTCTCCCAGAAGCAGGCTCTGGCCGCTGTAGGACAGCCAAGTCTGATGATGGCTTACGAAAGGGCTTTTGAACGATGCGGACACAGGGTGGCCCAAATCCTGATCACGCGCGATGACCTGAACAACAGGCGGCGCTATCTCAATGCGAGGAACACGGTCTTCACCCTTCTCTCCTGGAGAATCGTGCCCATTTTCAACGAAAACGACACCGTGTCCGTCGATGAGATCAAATTCGGCGACAACGACAATCTCAGCGCCATGGTGACAAGCCTCACCGAATCGCAGCTCCTGGTGAATCTGAGCGATATCGACGGCCTCTTTGACAAAGATCCCAGGACCAACCGTGATGCGAAACTTGTCCGTGTTGTGGAGAGGGCGGGCAGCGACGTCCTGGGTTTTGCGAGCGCTGCACCCGGTTCTCTGGGCACAGGGGGTATGGGGAGCAAGATCAGGGCAGGACGAAAGGTCTCCCTTGCCGGGATCCCGGCCATCATCGCAAACGGGAGGAAGAAAGGCATTCTTAACGGTATCTTTAAAGGCGAAGAGACCGGAACGCTCTTCATGCCGCAGGAGGACGCACTCTGCCATCGCAAGCACTGGATCGCTTTCACAAGGTCGAGCAAAGGCGAAATCATTGTGGACCAGGGCGCTGAAAAGGCCTTGGTCAAAGGAGGAAAAAGCCTTCTGCCCTCCGGCATAGTGGGGGTTGTCGGTGGTTTTACGATAGGCGATTCGGTGGTCATATTGAACGAAAACAGAAAGGAAGTAGCAGTAGGAATGGTAAATTACGATGCAGCCGACATACGAAAGATTATGGGCTGCAGGAGCTGTGACATAGAAGCCAGATTAGGGTTCAAGCACGACGAGGAGGTCATCCACCGCGACAACCTTGTACTGACCAATTACAATGGGGAGGACCTATGTCGATTGAGGGTATGATCAGGCAAATGGCGGTCGATGCAAAGGAGGCCGCGCGGGGGCTGAGAAGGGTTGAAAGGCCTGAGAAGGATGCTGCCCTCAATCTGATGGCCGCCAGGCTCAAACAAAGGAAAGAGGAGATCAGGAGGGAGAACGCGAAGGATGTATTCCTGGCAAGGGATAACGGTCTCAGTGGATCCATGGTTGACCGACTTACCCTTACGGACAGGGTGATCGACGAGATGTCGGCCGGTCTCCTTGAAGTAGCCGGACTTCCTGATCCGGTCGGGCAAGTCACAGGCATGTGGAGAAGACCCAATGGGCTCCAGGTCGGCCGGGTACGGATTCCGCTCGGGGTGATCGGGTTCATTTATGAGTCCCGCCCGAACGTGACAGTGGATGCGGCAGCGCTATGCCTCAAGTCTGGGAATGCCGTTATCCTCAAGGGAGGATCCGAAGCAATCCACTCCAACTTGATTCTTGCAGAGATCCTTCGGGCCGCGCTGGCCGAGACCGGTCTTCCGGAAAGAGCTGTCCAAGTTGTCCCCACCACGGATCGGGATTCGGTCACCTCGCTCTTGAAAATGGATGATCTTGTCGATCTCATCATACCCAGGGGAGGGGAAGGTCTGATACGCTTTGTGGCTGCAAACTCCCGTATTCCCGTTCTGAAGCACTATAAAGGCGTGTGCCACATCTATGTGGACGAAGAGGCCGACTTGAACCTCGCATCCGAGGTTTGCTTCAATGCAAAGGTCCAGCGGCCGGGGGTCTGCAATGCCATGGAGACCATGCTTGTCCACGAGTCGATCTCGGAGACATTCCTCCCGATCATCGGAAGAAGACTCAGGGATGCGGGTGTCGAGATCCGGGGCTGCCCGAAAACCGTGGCAATAATCCCCGGCGCAAAAATTGCGGAAGAATCGGATTGGCCCGCTGAGTTCCTCGATCTTGTTCTGGCAGTGAAAATCGTCGAGAGTATGGATGAAGCGCTTGACCACATCGATCGCTATGGGTCCAACCACACTGAGGCCATTGTTACAAAAAACTATGGACGGGCCAGGCGATTCCTTGCGGAGGTGGATTCCTCCGTTGTCCTGGTCAATGCTTCCACGCGGTTCAACGACGGTTATCAACTCGGCCTCGGGGCGGAGATCGGCATCAGCACTTCCAAGTTGCATGCCTTCGGCCCCATGGGGCTGGAAGAACTAACGACCACGAAGTTTATCGTTTTCGGCGACGGTCAGGTCAGGACGTAAGGTTACCCTTTTTACCGCTATGGGGGAGATGTTTGCGAATTGGGATTCTTGGAGGCACCTTCGATCCGATTCATCTAGGTCATCTTCGGTTAGCCGAAGAGGTAGGGGATGATCTCGGGCTGGAGAGTATTTACCTGATTCCGGCGTTATATCCACCCCACAAGGAAAAGCGGACAGTTACCTCCTTTCCGCATCGGTTTGCCATGACCGAACTTGCCGCCTGTGAATCGCCCTTGTTCAAGGCTTCTGACATGGAAGGACGGCGCGAAGGGCTTTCCTATTCCATAGACACGCTCCGGGAATTCCATCGGATCTTCGAAAAGAATCTCCAGCTATACTTCATCATGGGGTTGGATGCGTTTCTGGAGATAGACACCTGGAGAGAATACCGGCAGCTTTTCAGTTATGCCCACTTCGTTGTGATCCAAAGGCCCGGGTTGCCCTCAGAAAAGCTCGAACCGTTTCTACTCTCTCTGAATGTCGGGTATCGCAAAACAGAGGAAAACGGCCCTCTCCAGATGACCTCCGGATACTCCGTGATTTACAAGAGGGCCACTCTCATGGAGATCTCCTCCACAGAAATTAGAAGAAGAGTGGCAGGTGGGAGATCCATACGATTCCTTGTACCCGAGGCGGTGAGGTCTTATATAATGGATAAGGGGTTATATGCAGGCGATGAATCCTCTCGATAAAGCTCTCCTGTGCCTAAAGATCATTCAAGAGCGGAAGGCAATCGATCCCGTTCTGTTTGATGTGAGGGAGTTCACCTCCATCACCGACTACTTCATCATCACCAGCGGGAGTTCGAACAGACAGGTTCAGACGATTGCCAAACATATCGTCCGAAGGATGCGGGAAGAAGGATTCAAAGTCTATGGAATGGAAGGGGAGCAGCAGGGACACTGGGTGCTTATCGATTATAATGACGTGGTGATTCATGTCTTCTATCAGCCTGTCCGCGAGTTCTATGACCTCGAAGGTCTCTGGGTGGAAGCGCCAAGGGTGGAGTTGGAAAATTTATGATGAGACATGGTAGTGCGCAGACCAAGATTTTTCTCTTTTCCCTTATGGTCTTTCTTCTTCAGTTCGGCATTGTTCGGTCGGCCGATGCCATATCCGTCCATGATGAGACCATCATGGGGCAGAAATTCGTGGAGAGCATACGGAAGGAGTTCGATCTCCTGGATGACGACTTCGCATCAGACTACCTGAACGATTTGGGGCAGTATCTTATCCAGGCTGCCGAGACACGGCCTTTTCCTTTTCAGTTTTACCTGATCGAGGACAATAACTTGAATGCCTTCGCAGGACCGGGAGGGCATGTTTTCATGTTTTCGGGACTCGTCTCTGCAATGGACACAGTCGATGAGCTTGCCGCAGTGTTGTGTCATGAGGCGGCCCATGTTACAGCCAGACACCTGTCGGAAAGGATGGAACAGGCTCAGAAGATCGGCTATGCCACTATGGCGGGCATGCTTGCAAGCATTCTCGTAGGCGGAAAGGCGGGTGGCGCCATCGCGAGCGGCACCGTCGCCGCCTCTATTCAAAAGCAACTGAGTTACAGCCGCGAAGATGAACGGCAGGCGGATCAGATAGGCTTTCAATATATGTCCCGGAGCGGCTTTGATCCGGCAGGTATGATTGTAACGCTCACAAACCTCGAGAAAGGTCAGTATCATGGCGCAGACGTAATTCCACCTTATCTCTTGACGCATCCCGGAGGCGCGGAGAGGGTCTCCAATATCCAATCCATGTTGAGCACATCGACCAAAGGGGAAGAGAAGGACCAGAAAAAGAAATTCCAGGAGCTCTTTCCTTACTTTAGAACAGTGGTGAGAGCAAGGACGGGCGAGCCCCACGATGTGGAGGCCCAGTTCCGAAAGGAGCTTGAAAAGGAGCCTGATTCCCCGCTTGCGCTTTTCGGACTCGGTGTTCTCTGGCAGGAGAGATCTGATCATGACAAAGCGATCGAGATCTTCCGAAAGGCGCTCAGAAGCCGCCCCGATTCCCTCCCGATTATGAGAAAATTGGCAGAGTCATACCATCTGAAGGGAATGGACAGGGCTGCGGTCGATATCCTGGAGAAGGCCTTCAGGGCAAACACCCAGGACAAGGCTTCCCTGTACCTCATGGCCAGATCGTATCAAAACATGGAGGAGCACACCCAGGCCATCCGCATATTCGAGAGATTGCTTCTGCTCAAGCCTGTAAAAGATGAGATTTATTACAACCTGGGCGTCAGCTATGGCAGAGAAAACCGTCTCGCCCTGGCCCACTATAATTTCGGAATTTACTTCAAGAAACTGGGGGAGAACAGCAAAGCGACGTTTCATTTCCAGAAGGCGGAGGGCTTCTCCAGTGGAGACCCCGTGCTGGCCGAGAAAATTCGTGAGGAGGCGAAGTCCCTTCGCAGATGACGAAAACAGTTATCAGTTATCAGTTAACTGTTACTAAGTAGTAGTCAAATCGCTCTGCCTGATCCGCTTGTGATGAGTCCCAACTATTAACTGTTAACCATTAACTATTAACTCTCAAATCAGTTGCTCTTCTCTGCTGTTTTCGGTTTGCCTGAGAGAGCCGTGATCTTCTGCATGTATCCCTTGGCCAGGCCGATGAGCATCTCCTCGTTCGCCATCTTCCCCTTGTTCTCGGAAAGGGTTTTATTTGCCCATTCTACGATCCCTGCCAATCCTTCTCCCATGGCTTGCACCTGTTTCCATTCTTCAGGATGCTTAGCATCCACGAGCTTCCAGACTCCGGATGCCCGTTTCAAATGAAAAGCGGAATTCTGGGGCGTTGACTCCTGGCAATAAGAGGGGTTCTCCATGCATGCCTGTAGCCGCTGCACCACCTGGACCTCCTCTTTCCATCCGAATTCACATGCCATGTAGAAGAATTTGGGCTCATCAGGCTTTTGTTTGATCATTTCCGGCCACTTTGGGCCAAATACCTCGGCCCATCTTGGATCGGTGCCTGCGATCGGAAAGGACAGGGCATTGCCCTGACGCCGGAATTTGTCTCCCAGAAGTTGTCTTGACTTCTGTTCCAATTCGAGAACTGCCTTTTCCACCTTCTTTCTGGTAGCTTCGAAGCCTTGAACCCTTTGCCGCAAATCCTCAGGCATGTACTCGAGAAATTCCATTATCCGACCGTCAAGAGCCGCCTTTTTCAGTTGAGGAGGAGGCTGGGAAGCAAGTTCAGGAAATTCCTTCCTCGTTCTGTCATGGAACAGCCGGGCAGAATTCTTGAGGTCTTCAGCGGCTGCGGCTTTGTCCCCCTTTGCAAGGTATGCGACGGCGCGATTGTAAAGGAGATCGGCGTCATTTGGAGCTGCCTTGAGTGCGGAATTGTAGTCGGCAAGAGCCAGGTCTAATTTTCCCATACGGAAGTGAATATTCCCTCGATTGCAGTAACCATCGGCCGCGGCTGGTTCCAACCTGATCACCTCTGAAAAATCTTTCAGGGCTTCTTCGAATTTTTTCATTCCGGAAAAAACAACACCTCTGTTGTAAAAAGCATCTTCCATGTTTTTATTGAGTTCAATTGACTTAGAATAGTCCTGCACGGCCCTTTGCATATCTCCCTTGTATTCATATAACCAAGCACGGTTGAAATAGGCATCCGAGTTTTTCTCGTTCCCCTTGATCAGGGCTTCGACTCTTTTCATTTCCATTTCAAAATCCAATGTCACAGTATGTCTATTCTGCACCGGAGGGACCGGTGCTTGCGGTTTTTCTGCGGGTTTCTCAGAAGGCTGAGGGAGTGCTGCCTGCGGTTCCTCTACGACTTTATTCGACGGCGGGGAGACCGCTGCCCCCGGTTTTTCTACCGGTTTTGCAGATGGCTGAGAGGCCTGCTTCTGAATAGGGATCTTTATAATCTTCTGGCTGCCCCAGCACAAAGGCACAAGTAAAAAAGCGGATATAAAGAGGAAGACGGCAATAATGAAGGGAGACCTGCAAAGGCAAGTCTTTCCTCCAATATGAAATCCCTTTATAACTTTCATGGTCCTCCTCCAGTTTTTGGGGTGCTTGGCTCCATTGATCGAATATACGCTGCCAACCATTACACAAACTCAATCGTTAATGCAAGCGCTCGCTACACAGAGCTTATCACTTCATTCACCATCTGACTTGCCGCCTTACTCTTTCAAAAGGTTTGACTTGATATGCCCGGTGTGGTACGAAATCAAAAATGAATGACAATTCATTCAGCGCTCCTGAAAGCCGCTACTGACGATTACTGAAGGAGGGAAAGCTATGGACATCGTTGTTTGTGTCAAAAGGGTTCCCATGACACAGGAGGTTGATCTCGAGATCGACGCACAGCATAGGGATGTGCGAAAGGACGTACTGGCTTACGTGATCAACGAGTGGGACAATTACGCCATTGAAGAGGCGATTCTTCTTAAAGAAAAGCACGGAGGAACTGTTACGGCAGTCACCGTAGGCGCCGAAGATGATGAGGAGGTCCTCAGGAGGTGTCTTGCCATGGGGGCCGATAAGGCGCTCAGGATCGATCCGGGGAATATCACGCTCGATCCTTTTGTTGTATCCAAAGTCCTGGCAACCGCTATCAAGGGTCTGCCGCTCGACCTCGTCCTCACCGGTGTACAGGCGGATGATCTCAACGAGGGCGCTGTTGGTGTCATGTTGGCAGAACAGCTTTCTCTCCCCCATTGCGCAGTGGTGACGCGGGTGGAGCCTTCAGAGGGAGAGTTGACGGTCAGGGTGGAGCTCGAAGGCGGTACTGATGAGGTTTCCAAAATCAGACTCCCCGCCCTCCTGGCTATCCAGACAGGCATCAACGTCCCGAGGTATGTGTCCATTATGGGAATAAGAAAGGCGGCCAAGAAGGAACTGAATGTCGTGAAGGCGGAAGACCTTGGCCTCACTCAGGACGATCTTTCCCCAAGAACCATTATAGAAGAATTGTTCCCGCCCCCCGAGACCGCCGGGGCCCAGCTTATCGAGGGCGATCCGGCTACGGTTGCGGAGGAGATTCTCAAGATCATCAAGGAAAAGGGGGTGAGCTTATAATGGCCGACATATTTGTGATTGTGGAGCATAGGCAGGGAGAAGCAAGGGAAATCTCCTTCCAGGCATTGTGGAAAGCGAATGATCTTTCCGAGAAAATGAACGCCCCCGTAACGGCAATTGTCATGGGGGGGAAAGAAGAGCCGTTTGTGCCCGAGATCGCTTCCCGGGCAGACAAGGTCATAGTGATTGAGAACGAGAGCCTGCGGAATTTCACACCGGACCTTTATCTCGGGATTCTGCAGTCGCTCATCCAGGAAAACCGCCCATTCATAACCCTTGTGGGCCATACCCCTTGGGGCATGGACCTGGGGCCTTCTCTCTCGGTTCGGACGGGGTATCCTGTCGCCACCGATTGTGTCGATGTTCTCATTGAAAATGATCGGCCGAAAGTTGTCCGGCAAGTTTACTCGGGAAAGCTTTTTCAGAAGATGTCCTTTAAGGAGTCAGAAGGATATCTGATCACGTTGCGGGCAGGTGCGTTTCCATCCGACCGGGCCGGACAATACAAAGGAGAAGTGATCAGGAAGGATGTCCCTGCGGGACTTCCGGAGGTCCGAAGGCAGTTTGTAGCCTTTGAGGAATCATCCGCCGGCGCAATAGACATCACTCAGGCGGATCTCCTGGTATCGGTCGGAAGGGGAATCTGCGAGCAGGAGAATGTGGCGGTTGTTCAGGAACTGGCCGATCTCATGGGGGGCGTTCTCTCCTGTTCAAGGCCTGTGGTGGACAAGAACTGGCTCCCCAAATTTCACCAGGTGGGCACTTCGGGAAAATCGGTAAAACCGAAAGTCTATTTCGCCCTGGGGATCAGCGGTGCGTTTCAGCATGTAGCCGGGATCACCGGAGCGGGAACTATCATTGCTGTGAACAAGGATAAAAAGGCGCCGATTTTCAGAGTGGCCCATTACGGCGTTGTGGATGATCTGTTCAAAGTCGTGGAAGCGTTAAAGGGGAAACTCAAGAAATGAAATTCGAAACTCGAAATCCGAAATCCGAAACAATATCCAATGACCAAAATTCAAACGACTAAGTAACGCCGTGTCCGTGATACGTGTCCGTGTCCGCCATTGATCTTTTCACGTTCAGTTGCGCGTTAACGTTCAAGAGAATAAACGTTTTGAGCATTGGAGTATTCGTGCTTTGAATTTGTTTCGAATTTTGAGATTCGGATTTCGGATTTGATCAGAGACGATAATATACGATTTAGCCCCGGGATCGATGACAGGGCAAGCGTCGGAGAGGCGCAGACGGGAGATCAGATGGACTTCGAGTTGACTAAGGAACAGAAGGACATTCAGAAGGCGGCGAGAGAATTTGCCCTGGGTGAGTTCCCTGAGAAAGCCCAGGAATTCGACAGGACAGAGACGTTTGACCGCGGGATATGGAAAAAGGCATGTGAACTTGGCTTTGTAGGAGTGTTCATCGATGAAGCATACGGCGGCGCAGGGATGGGATTTTTCGAACACTGTCTCATCACCGAGGAGTTCTGGGCGGTGGACGCAGGGATGGGGAATGCGGTGATCACCGCCACCTTCGGGGCTGAGTTGCTCCGGCTTTTTGCATCGGAAGAGCAGAAGAAAAAGTATCTGCCCCCTCTGGTCGAAGGAAAGGCGGTGATAGGCACTGCCATTACAGAGCCGGATGCAGGATCGGATGTGACGCTGGCTACGACCACGGCGGTGAAGGATGGGAATGAATATGTAATCAATGGGTCCAAGATGTTCATCACCAACGGGACCATTGCAAATTACCTGAATGTCTTCTGCCTGACAGACCCCGACAACCCTGAGAGGCACCGCAGGCATTCTTTTTTTATCGTGGAGACGGACCGGCCCGGGTATGAGGCAAACAAGCTACACGGAAAGCTCGGCATCCGCGCGAATGACACGGCGGAGGTCTTCTTCAACAATGTTCGTATCCCCGCCTCCAATCTGGTCGGCAGGTTGGGGGATGGATTCAAAGAGTTGATGGCCTTTTTCAACCTCACAAGGCTCCATATCTGTGCAATGGCTGTAGGCATAGCCCGGGCGGCACTGGAAGAGTCCGTAAAGCACATCAAGAAGCGAAGCCAGTTCGGGGCGCCGCTCGCCTCATTTCAGGTAAACCAGTTCAAGGTTGCGGAAATGGCGACCATGATCAGGGCCGCACGAAACCTTTACTATGAGGCCGCGTGGCTGACGGACAAGGGGAAGATGGATCATGCGCTGACCGCCATGGCCAAGTGGTTCTCGGGCCAGATGGCGGTAAAATGCGCGGATCATGCGCTTCAAATGCACGGCGGATATGGGTACATCGACGAGTACAAGGTGCAGAGAATCTACAGGGACGCAAAAATTGTAGAGATCTACGAGGGCACCAAGGAGATCGAGAAACAAATCGTAGCCAAGTCTTATTTGCGCTGATGCGAAGTCAACTTGTTTGTGAGACCTGACAGTAGCCGGTGGGCGGCGGCAGGAAGGGTACAGGAAAACTTACCACGAAGAGCACGAAGGATAAAGATGCTATTCAGGACATACTTTCGTGCTCTTCGTGTTTTTCGTGGTGAATCCCTTGTTTTCGTCTGTCTGTATCAGTGAAATGAATTTCTCGTCGGCCGGCGGCATGAGAAAATTTCCAAGCTCCTTTGGCTCAACCCATGCCAAAGATTCGCAGCCGATCGGGACGGGTTCTTCATCAGGCGCCGAGCATTTGTAGAGATGGAGGGAGATGGACTTTCTTTCGTACTCGTGCTCCACCCTGCAGAGGAAGCGTTCGACCCTGACGTCGACTCCAAGCTCTTCCCTGATCTCCCTCTCAAGACATTCAGGCAGGGTCTCCCTCTCCTCTTTCTTGCCCCCGGGAAACTCCCAGTATCCTGCAAGGTGACTTCCTACAGGTCTTTTTGTGATGAGAATTTTTCCGCGCCTTTGTATCAGACCCGCTGCAACCTCTAAATGCGGCTTATTCTTTCTCAACCGGCAACCCCCCCATTCTCAGACGAAGGTATGCCTCGCCTGCCTCCTCATGTTGGGGCGCGAGATTAAGGATCTTCCCGTAGGTCGCGAGGGCTTCCGAGTTCCGTCCCTTCTTCTCCTGGAGCTGTGCAATCTGGAGAAGGAGATCCAGATCTTTCGGGGTGAGTTTCAGAATCTGATGCATCTGCTCGAGGGCAAGGTCCTCCTTGCCCGTTTTCAGATAGGCGAGAACGAGATAATTTCTGAGATCCACATCAGCGGGCAGGGAACGGATGGCGGATTCTGCGGTATCAATGATCCTGGAGTACTCTCCCCGGTTGGCGAGGTATTCGAGCATGAAGGAATAGGACTGGAGATCCTTGGGGTTCAGGGCTACCAGGGTCTGAGCGGTCCTGAAAGCGAGGTCGTCCTTCTTCTGCCTCCTGTAGATGTCGAAAAGTATACTGCGGACTTCCCCTTCCTGTGGGTGTGCTCCGGCATATTTTTCAAGGTGTGGAAGGGCCGCCTGGAGATCTCCCGATTCGTAAGCCAGAATACCGAGATTGTACATCACAGTCCGATTCTCCGGCTCGAGGGAGAGTATTCGGTTATATACCTCTCTGAGCTTTCGAGTATCCTTTCTCTTCTCTGCAATCTGGCTCATCAGGAGGAGTCCATTCATTGATTCGGGACTCTTGCGGAGCAGATCGCTCAACTGTTTTTCAGCCTCTTCCAGTTTACCCCTCCTGACCAGATGTTCTGAAAGCCTCATCTGACCTTCTTTGTCATCCGGCTTCAGGCGGATCGCTTCGCCAAGATAAAAGTCTGATTTCTCCTGATCTCCCGCCTTCTCGTAGAGACTGGAAAGATTGTAACAGAGATTGGGATCGCTCTTGTCCAGTTCAAAAGCTCTGGTGTAACTGTGGATGGCCTTGGGGATTTCCGAAATCAGGGAATAAAGGTAGCCTATGGTCTTAAGAAGCGCTGCCTGCTCTCCCTTATCCGCCCTCTTGAGCACCTCTTCGTATTCTGCGATGGCCTCTTTTGTCCTCTTGGATTTCTCCAGGGCGGAAGCGTATCGGAGCCGGATTCCGGAGTTATCGGGCTGCGTCTGGACCAGTCTCTTCAAGGTGGAGAGAATGCCGGCCGTCTGGTTCATGGCCTCATAAGCCTCAAGAATCTCCTGCAGCACCTGAGGATCCTCTTTCTCCCGAGCCATGGGCTCGAGCAGCGCGACGGCCTCATGCCACTTCCGCTGCGACTTGTATTCCTCGACCAGCCTTGTCCGGATGCGTCGCTCCTGAGGAGCCGCCTTCAATGCCTCTTCCAGAACTTCGAGCTTTCGTGCCGGTTCGATCACGCGTTCGGCCTTATCCAGCCAGTCCTCCACAAAGGGCCGGACCAGGATATCAATGAAGCCTATCTCCTTGTTGAAATGTTTGACGTGAACTTTAAAACGCTGTTCCCCTCCGGACGGTTCTTTCGGCAGCAGGCTTGCCATTGTAAGTTTCTCATAGGAAAGGGCAGGAATGTCCAAAGCTCCGGCATAAAGGCGAACCCCGACATTGAAGGTAACGGTTGTCGAGATTTTAAGGATTTTTACCCTGTCCTGCGGATGCAGTTCGAGTGTATCCCCGTTCAATGCCAGGAGAACTTCGTCGTTTTTCTGCAGAAGCATGGATTGAAATCGGGGAGAAGCGCTATAGTATCCCGGCCAGATCCACCAGGCAACCAGGAAGACTCCCAAAACGAGCAGCAGGACGACCCAATACGTTTTTCTCGTCTTCCGTCGGGGTTTTCTTCTGACCTTCCTCACAACCTATTCCTTCGCCTTGGACACCTTTTTCCCAGCCGTCCCTTTGGATGGCTCGGTTTCCCATAAAAGGAGGATTGGGCTGGCAACAAAGATGGAGGAGTAAGTTCCTGTAATGATGCCGACCAACAAAGCGAATACGAAATCACGGATCACCGGTCCGCCGAGGAAAATCATGATGATCAACACTATGAGCGTCGTTGTGCCGGTAAGAATGGTCCTGCTCAGAGTCTCGTTGATGCTGATGTTCATAATCTCGTGGAGTCTTCGTTTTCTGAGTTTTCCCAGATTCTCACGGATGCGGTCGAAGACGACGATGGTATCATTCAGGGAATACCCCACGATTGTCAGAAACGCCGCCACAATGGTGAGAGATATCTCCCGGTCGGTCAGGGCGAACGCCCCTATCACTATAATCACGTCGTGAATAATGGAGACAATGGCGCCCAGGGCATATCGCAGATTCATGAACCAGCAGAGGGCCATGGTTACGGCCAGGGCGATGACGATCAGCCATGTCACCCCGACCCCGATGATGGAGGCAAGTGAACTGGCTCCAATCAGGCAGGCCGCCATGATGATGCTCATCAGCCACTTGTGCTCGAATCGTCCTGAAATATACACTGCCATCATGAGAATAGCATAGAAGATGGCGTAGAGTGCCTTTGTCCTGAGATCCTCTCCCACCTGAGGTCCGACCATTTCCACCCGCCGCAGCTCGACACCCTCTCCTAATTGAGAGGAGAGGGTATTCCTGACCTTTGCCTCCAGCCCGATCAGTTTCACGTCGGGTTTCGATACTCTGATCAGATACTCGGAATGCTCCTTTTCTCCGAACTCCTGAATGATGCTGTCGCCGAGCTGGATCGGCTCAAGCGCCTGTCTGAGCTCGGACGGGGAGTGTCTTTTCTCAAGCTTCACCTGTATGACGATGCCGCCCGCAAAATCCACGCCGTAATTTGGCCCTCCCCTCCAGGCGAGGAGGAGAATGGTGATCAGGATCGCGGCTGCGGAAATACCGAGAGCAATGTATCTCTGGCCGACGAAATTAAGGTTTATACCGGGTTTAAAAATTTCCATATCGGCTCCGCTCAGATGCTGATGGTTTTCCAGCGTTTTTGTACATAAAGGTAGTCAAAAAGGATGCGAGTCGCGAACACGGCCGTGTAGATATTGGAGACAAGGCCGATCGTGAGGGTCACGGCAAATCCTTTCACAGGCCCTGTCCCGAATTGGAACAGCACCAGGGCCGCAATGAGGGTAGTGACGTTGGAGTCAAGAATAGTGACCATGGCACGAGCATAACCGGCCTCCATAGCCGCCCTCACCGGCTTTCCAAGTCTCAGCTCTTCCTTGATTCTTTCATATACGAGCACATTGGCATCTACGGCCATTCCTATGGTCAGGATAATGCCGGCGATCCCCGGAAGAGTCAGGGTGGCCCCAAAAGCAGCCAGTCCGGCCATGATGAAGGGCACATTCAGGATGAGGGCCAGAGCCGCGATCAATCCGGACAGCTTATAGTAAGAGGCCACAAGGATAAGAACGATAATGCCCCCGACCAGCATGGATCTGAATCCCTGATCGATGGAATCCCTTCCGAGAGATGGGCCGACCGTCCTTTCCTCCAGGATCTTCACCGGGGCGGGCAATGCCCCTGCTCTTAGCACAATGGCAAGATCCTTGGCCTCATCCATGGTGAAGCTGCCGGTGATCTGTGCCTTTCCCCCGCCGATCCTGTCCCGGATCACGGGAGCCGAATAGACATTTCCGTCCAGGACGATGGCCAATCTCTTGCCGACGTTCTCACCGGTGATCCTCTCAAAAAGCCTGGCGCCCCGGGAATCAAAGGAGAGCGAAACGTAGGGCTCGCTGTACTGGCTGTCAATCGCCACTCTTGCATCGGTAATGTATTCTCCTGTGATCAGTGTTCTTCTCTTCAGGAGAAAAGAGCCCTGTCTCTTTTGATCGCTCTTCCGATCCACCACGCTTTGATGCAGGATTTCGCTCCCGGGCGGGACATTGCCTCTCAAGGCATCTTCGAGACTGTTCTCTTCATCGACGAGCTTGAACTCGAGAAGCGCAGTCTTGCCGATCAGTTCCTTGGCCCTCTCCGGGTCCTTGACCCCCGGAAGCTGAATGAGAATTCTGTGATCCGCCTGAGGTCTGATGTCCGGTTCACTGACCCCGAACTGATCTACTCTGTTGCGAATGGTCTCCAGGGCCTGTTCAGAGGCGAGACGCATGATCTGGCTCTTTGCATTGGCGCTCATCGCCATGGTATAGACGATGCCTTTGTCGGACTTGACCGGCCTGTCAAAATTGAAATCCTGATAATTCGGAGCTACCTGCTCCTCGAATGTTTTTCCATCCTCTTCCCTGAGCAGGGCAAGCTGGATACCGGTAGTACCGGCCCTTTTCAAATCCGCGTACCGGATTTTGTTCTTGCGAAGATCCTGCTTCAGATCCTCCGCCACTCTTTCGATGTGACTCTCCACAGCCCTTGCAGCTTCTACCTCCAGGGTCAGGTGAACCCCGCCCTGCAGGTCCAGGCCGAGATTGATCCTCTCCTGCGGCAGAACACCGGACCACCAGGGAGGAAGCTCCGAACTGATGGAAGGGATCAGATAGATGAGGGAAGCCAATATCAGTACGGCAAGAATTGCAACGCGCAAGCCTATGCTCTTTGACACGTATTTCTCCTTCAACATGCTGCCCCGCGCAGGCGCGGGGCCCTGAACATCCGTTCAGCGGGGTGAGTGCTATTCGTTTTCTACTTTGGCCGGAGGACCGCTCATTACTCCGGCTATAGAGCCTCTGGATACCTTCACCCTCACCTTAGGGGCGATTTCCATAGTCACGATCTCGTCGGTGATGCCGGTCACCACTCCATGAAGGCCGCCTGAACTCACCACTCTGTCACCCTTCTTAATCGCAGAAAGCATAGCTTTATGCAGTTTCGCCTTCTTCTGCTGTGGTCTGATCAGCAGAAAATAGAAGATGGCGAACATCAAGATAAGCGGGATAAAGGCGCCCAAGCCTCCACCCTGTCCTCCCGTTCCACCGGATCCCATGGCGTACGCTAGATAATCCATTCCAGAACCTCCTCTTCTTTCCTCAGAATCCTATTTTCAGCCGGCGACTCTCCAACCAGGCTCGAATCCATACTGCACGAAAATTCGTTAGTGACTGATGATGTTCTTCGTGCTCCTCGTGTCCTTCATGATGAAACAAGAACTTCTCGAGAATCGGCTGTTTCATCAGGAAGAAGTTGATCAAACCGGCCTGTCGACCACTCCCTCCGTGAACGGTCCCCTCTGTGCTTGACGGTATTCCTCGCAAAAGCGTTCGTACCTGCTTTCACGGAGGGCTTTGCGGATCTCGGCCATCAGGCGGATATAATAGTAAACATTATGGATGCTGTTCAACCTATAAACGAGAAGCTCGTTGGACATAAAGAGATGCCTGAGATAAGCCCTCGAGAAGTGACTGCAGGTATAGCAATCGCAACCTTCTTCAACAGGCCTTTGATCTTCTGCATAGCAGGCATTCTTTATCACCAGTTTTCCCGTTCGGGTGAAGAGCGTTCCGTTCCTGGCATTGCGGGTAGGCAGAACGCAATCGAACATGTCCACGCCGTACCCGACCGCATTCAGAATATCCTCCGGTTTTCCCACTCCCATGAGGTAGGTCGGCTTCTCCTCCGGAAGAAACTGTATCGCGTCATGAATAACTCTGTTCCTTGTCTCCCTGTCTTCGCCGACGGAAAGTCCCCCCAGGGCATATCCGTCGAAGCCCATCGCCACCAGGTCTCTTGCGCTTCTTTCCCGCAGATCAGGATAGACACCGCCCTGTACGATTCCGAAAAGTGCCTGGCCCTGCGGTCTTGTTCTCATGCAGATCTCGGCCCAGCGTGAGGTAAGGCCGACCGAGTCGGCCACATAGCCGTACTCGGCAGGGTAGGGCGCGCACTCGTCAAAGCACATGATAATATCGGCGCCAAGGGCTTGCTGAACCGCCATGGCCTCTCTCGGGCCAAGGAAGCACTCTGCTCCGTCAATATGGGATCGAAAGGTAACCCCTTCCTCAGAAATGGATCTCAGGGCGGAAAGACTGTATACCTGAAATCCCCCGCTGTCCGTGAGAACGGGTCTATCCCAGCCCATGAAGGAATGAATGCCTCCAAGCTTTTCGATCAATCTCTGCCCAGGCCTCAAAAAAAGATGATAGGTATTGGCCAGGACAATTTCAACGCCGCTTTCCTTGAGGTCTTCGGGCGAAAGCGCCTTGACTGAAGCCCTCGTTCCTACGGGCATGAAAACAGGGGTTTCGATCTCACCGTGAGAAGTTCTGATCCTTCCCACCCTCGCTCGACTACCCGTGTCCTTGTGGAGAATTCTGAATTCCATAATCAGCGTTAAACAATCAGCATTGCGTCCCCATAACTGTAAAATCGGTACGACTTTTCAACGGCATGCCGATACGCCTCCTTGATCAAGTCCATGCCGGCAAGGGCTGAGACGAGAAAGAGGAGAGATGAACGGGGCAGATGAAAATTGGTCAAAAGGCCGTCGATCAGCCTGAACCGGAATCCGGGCGTGATGAGAAGATCCGTCTTCCCCCTGCAGGGACCGATGCTGTCCATGGTTGCGGCAGCTGTCTCGAGTGCCCTTACGACGGTTGTGCCGACAGCGATTACCCTTCTGCCATCCGATTTTGCCCTGTGGATTGCATCAGCAGCACTCGCCTCTATAAAAAACTCTTCCTCCCCCACCCGGTGTTTCCGGATGTCTTTGGTCCTGACGACCTTGAACGTTCCGTATCCCACGTGAAGCGTGATTTCTACGAGATCTATGCCCGATTGCGTCAATAGGGCATTCGTCTTCTTCGTAAAATGAAGTCCTGCTGTCGGCGCGGCGACCGCGCCTTTCATCCTTGCAAAAACGGTCTGATATCTTTCCCGATCCAACCGGCTCAGGCCGTTCCCCTCCTCTCTTCGTATGTATGGAGGAACCGGAACGGCGCCATGGTCTTCGAGATAGCGCTCCAGGGAAGAGACGCCCTGAAATCGGATTCTGAGCACTCCATCCGGTTTTACGGACTCGACCACACCGCTTAGATTGTTGTCAAAGAACAGCGAACTTCCTTCCCTGGGTCTCTTGGATGATTTCAGGAGACACAGCCGGGACTCTCTCCCGTCGGAGTCAGCGGGCGGATGATCCAGTATGAGGATCTCTACCCGTCCGCCACTTTCTTTCCGGCCGAAAAGCCTGGCCGGCACAACCTGGGTGTTGTTCACTACCAGCAAATCACCGGGTTTGAGCAGTCTGGGAAGATCATAGAAAAAATGATCGGAAAAGTCCCTCCGGCGGCGATCTACAACAAGAAGGTGCGAGTGGTCGCGCCTCTCTGCAGGGACCTGGGCGATCAGGTGCTCGGGCAGTTCATAATCGTAATGGTCGATGTCAAACATTGAGCTCCCTGCAGCGCCGCTAACGGGATTTTTCTTTCGCTACGCTCGAACACCCCGCCCTTCGGGCGGGTCCCCATGTTGTTCGTGCAGGCACGAACACCCCGCAAGCGGGACCCCATCTTCCGTTTCGCTACAACAAGCTGCAGGGAATCTTCCACCTCACGAGGACTTCCTGCCTGTTTTGGCCTCCCTCGCCGGCCCCGCAACAAGCTGCGGGGAAAAAGTGCACCGCCCCGAAGGGGTGGGACTCCAAGTGAAGCGCGGAGAATGCGCTCGCTGTTTCGGTTCGAGATTTCAACGAAAGTTTATAGGCTAGTGAAAAGGCGTAGTTCTGTCAAACCTTTTGTACAATTCCGGATTAGAAATTGCCGATGAGACAACGCGTTGAGCCCACATAGGGCTTGATATCTATGTGCAGAAGAGTTAGCTTGAAAAGCTATTTGGAAACCTGACATGATCGAATCCCCCAACAGAGTGAAGATCGATCTTTCCTCCCTCGTGAAGAATCTCGAGCTTGTGAAGGGCTTCCTTGGTCCGGAAACGAAGATCATGGGCATCGTCAAGTCCGATGCGTATGGGCATGGTCTCGTTCCGGTCGCGAAGGTGCTGGAGGCGAAAGGGATCTGCTCCCTTGGAGTAGCTCATCCGGAAGAGGGTGTTGCACTCCGCAAAAGCGGCATTCAGTGCCCGGTAGTTATTCTCTGCGGTATCCGAAGCAGAGAGGATGCGGCCGAAGTTCTCGCCCGAAGGCTGACTCCGGTGATTTTCGATATGGAGGCGGTGGAGCTGCTTTCTGCCGAGTGCCTGAAGAGAGGGAAAAAGATCGGTGTTCATCTCAAGGTGGATACGGGCATGAACCGGCTTGGAGTTCCTTCTGAGAGGATTGCGGGGTTTATGAGGAGGCTGACGGATTTCAATATGCTTGAGGTCAGGGGATTGACCTCCCATCTCTCCTCCGCAGATGAGCCGAACCCGGAGTTCACTGAGATGCAGATCGAGCGTTTCGAGAAGGCTGTAAACGAAGGGTTATCGATGGGATTCAGGCTAAACTTCAACAACCTGGCCAATAGCGCCGGTGTGATAAGGTACAAGAGGTCCCATTTCAACATGGTTCGACCCGGCATTATGCTCTATGGCGGTCTTCCCTCCCCCGACTTCCCTGACCCGCCTCCGCTCGCGCCGGCGATGTTTTTTTCTGGGAAAGTGCTGCAGGTCAGGGATTTGCCTTCCGATACGCCTGTGGGTTATGGAAGAACCTATTACACGCCCGGGGCGAGAAAGGTCGCAGTTCTTTCAGCCGGGTACGGGGATGGACTTCCCAGGAGCCTCTCAAACAAAGGGGCCGTGCTGATCCGATCCAGGCGATGCCAAATCTTGGGAACGGTTTGCATGAACATGGCCGTGTGCGATGTTACCGGGATGGAAGAGGTGGCGGTTGGGGACGAAGCCGTCTTTCTCGGCACAACAGGCGGAGAGGCGGTTACCGGGGATGATCTCGCCCGATGGGGGAATACCATATCCTATGAAGTCTTCTGCTCTATCGGCCAGAGGCATATCAGGGAATACTCATGAGAAAGAGACTGCAGGACATTCTGAATGCGGCCCTTGAAAAGTGTTTTCAAGCGGAGTCGTTGAAGAGGTGTCCTATACCCCACTACAGCGTCGAAGTCCCGAACCATGCAGGATTCGGACACTTCGCAACCAATCTGCCGATGCTGCTGGCTTCGAGTCAGGGAAAACCCCCAAGGGAAATCGCAGGAATCATTCTGACCAATACTCTCGATCAGGATGGGTTGATCGAAAAGGCCGATATAGCGGGCCCGGGTTTCATCAATTTTACGATTGCCGGGAATGAATGGTTAAATCTTCTTTCACGGATTGTCTCGGCAGGAGCAGAGTACGGGAGGAGCGATCTGGGAAGGGGAAAGAAGATAGTGGTGGAATTCGTGAGCGCCAACCCCACAGGCCCCCTTCATCTTGGACATGGTCGAGGCGCCGCTCTGGGGGACACTCTTTGCCGCATACTCCATTTCTGCGGGTTCGATGTCACACGTGAGTTCTACATTAATGATGCCGGTCAGCAGATCAGGCTTCTCGGAGAATCGGTGTTCAGCAGGTGGAAGCAGATTGTGGACTCCAGTCATCCCTTCCCTGAAAAAGGTTATCATGGAGAGTACATCCTCGACCTGGCCAGACAGATATCGAGGCAACAGGACTTGGGGAATATGGCGGAAGAGGATGCCATCGCCTTTTGCTCACGGCTCGGCAAAGAAAAAATGCTGGAAGAGATTCGCGCCGATCTGGAGGAGTTTCGGGTCCATTTCGACACCTGGTCCAGCGAAACCGATCTGCATGGTTCAGGGCTCATTGAACAATCGCTCCAGGCGCTTCGCCGGAGAGGAATGGTTTACGAAAGAGACGGGGCCCTGTGGATCAGGACCACTGATTATGGGGATGACAAGGATCGGGTCATTCGCAAGAAGGACGGCCAGTATACCTATTTTGCTTCGGACATTTCCTATCATATTCAGAAGTGGAGCAGAGGGTTTACCGGTGCTATCAATATCTGGGGAGCGGACCATCATGGCTACGTGCAAAGAGTGAAAGCGGCCTTGAACAGCAGTGGTGTCGAAGAAGGGTGGCTCTCGGTTCTGCTGATCCAGCTCGTGAAGCTCTGGAAAGGCGGCCAGGAAGTAAAGATGTCCAAGAGAGCCGGCCAATACGTCACACTGAGAGAACTTCTGGAAGAAGTAGGAGTGGATGCGGCAAGATTTGTTTTTCTTACCAAGAATCACGATTCGACGCTCGACTTCGATGTGGATCTCGTGAAGAAACAGGATAGCGATAACCCTGTTTATTATGTTCAGTATGCCCATGCAAGGATCTGCAGCATCTTCAGAAAGGCTGCGGAGGAGGGGCTTCCGGTACATTGGGACCCGCCGCCGGTTCTCGGCAAATTGACGGCAGAGGAGGAAATGGCGCTCATCAGGAACATGGCGGAATTCCCTACACTCCTGGAGGATGCTTGCGGAAAACTTGAGCCTCACCGTCTGACGTATTATCTGGCGGATCTGGCCGGGCTTTTCCACAAGTACTTCAATATGGGGACGAAGAATGCCGAGTATCGAGTCATCAATACCGATGATGTAGAACTGAGCCGAGCAAGGCTGTTTCTGGCCGGTGCATTGCGAATCGTCCTTGAAAACGGTCTGGGACTGCTCGGGATCACCGCACCTGAGAAGATGTAATAGGTTCACTGGAACATGGCCCGGAAGAGACCCTCCTCTAAGGGGAACAGCCGAAAATATCACCTGGAGATGAGCTCTCTCTCTCTATTTTTCTGGGGATTCTGTCTCTGTTTTCTTCTCGCGTGGGTTTTTGTGCTGGGTGTGCTGGTAGGGCGGGGATTCCTGCCGAGCGCAGTCAGCACCATTTCCGACCTGAAGTCGCAGATAAGCAGACTGCAAGATATTGTTCCACACGGCAAGACATCCCCTCCTGACCCCCAGAAGATCGAGAAGGATCCTAAGCTGGCCTTTTATGAAAAGCTCTCCAGCAAGAAGGAAGAGGTGAAGAAAAAGGGCACGAAAGAGGAAAAAGCCGCAAAGCCTGAGAATTCGGTGAAGGCAGTGACGGAACCGAAAGACAAAGCTGACCCGCCGACTGCCAAACCGGTTGAAAAGAGCTCAGAAGAAGCGGGAGGGATTCAATATACGGTCCAACTGGCATCACTCGAAGACAGGCGAAAGGCCGAAGGAATGGTCAATCGCTTGAAAACGGGCGGATTTGATGCTTACTTCTATGAGATAAAGATCAAAGGGAAGACCTTTTACCGCATCCGAAGCGGAAAATTCAAGTCCAAAGAGGAGGCCGGCATTCACGCCAGAAAAGTGGCTGAGAAGGCCGGGATCAATGGGATCGTTTCCAAATTCGACTGACGTCATGATCAGGAAGGCCATCATTGAAGATATCAGGCCTGTCCACAGACTGCTGAGCAGCTACGGGGAGAAAGGGCTTCTCCTTGCCAGGCCTTTGAGCGAGCTCTATGATCATTTGAGAGACTTTTCAGTACTCACCGTTCAGGGCGGTGCCGAGCCCATTATCGGCGTCTGCGCGCTTAACATCTGCTGGGAAGATCTTGCCGAAATTCGATCGCTCGCCGTCGCCGAAGGATACAAGAGGATGGGGTATGGTGCCCGCCTCGTTCAAGGCTGCCTCGAAGAGGCTGTCGGCCTTGGATTGAAAAAGGTCTTTGCACTTACGTACGTGGAGGGGTTTTTTGCAAGTCTGGGGTTCAGGAGAGTGGAGAAATCCGTTCTTCCTCACAAGGTGTGGGCGGACTGCCTGCGTTGCGCCAAATATCCGGACTGTGACGAAACCGCAATGGTAATCGATCTGGGCTCACTGGGCCGTTAAAGGAGCGATGTATGTTTGGAATAGGCTTTCCTGAACTGATTATCATCCTGGTTGTCGCCCTCATTGTATTCGGGCCCAAGAAGCTCCCGGAACTGGCCAAGGCCTTGGGCAAGGGGATGGCGGAATTCAAGAAGGCTACCCACGAGATCAAGGAGAGCCTGGAGTTGAACGAGGATCTGCAGTCGGTCCGGAAGGACCTGGCAGATTCCGTGACGGGTCTCGACCAACCCGAAACTCCGGCGGAGGCCGAAAAACCTGAGGAGGAAACCGCGAAGTTCGAGGGATATGATCAGGTAATCGAGTCATACGAAAAGCTGAAGGCGGAAGAAGACCAGAACCCCAACGACAGGAAGAAGGATCCTGCGTTGGAAGAGAAAGACGATCATGCCGGCTAATGGGCAGCCCCTCATGGCCCATCTGGGCGAATTCAGAAAGAGACTGGTTGCCAGCGCGATTGCAGTCGGCATAGGCTTTGCGATCTGCTATGCCTTCTCTGAAGAACTCTTTGAAATACTCGCCCAGCCCCTGAAGAGCAACCTTGCCGAAGGGGAAAGGCTTGTCTTCACGAACCTTCCGGATATGTTTTTCGTTTATCTGAAAACCGCGTTTGTGGCGGGCCTTCTCCTTTCGTCTCCGTTCATTTTCTATCAGATCTGGATGTTTATCGCTCCGGGATTGTACAGGAGAGAGAAGACGCTCGTCCTCCCATTCATCTTTTTTTCAACACTCCTTTTTGTGGGAGGGGGGCTTTTCGGTTATTTCATCGTATTCCCCTTTGGATTCAAATTCTTTCTGAGTTTTGAAAACGAGTTCCTGCAGGCCCTCCCCTCCGTCAAACAGTATTTTTCCTTTTCCATAAAGCTTCTCCTGGCCTTCGGACTGGTTTTCGAACTGCCGGTGGTTCTCTTTTTTCTTGCACGAATAGGCGCGGTAACCCCCGCCTCTCTCCGTAAAAAGAGAAAATATGCCATTCTTATGTGCTTCATCGTTAGCGCGGTTATCACCCCCCCGGACGTGATTACTCAGTTCATGATGGCCGTGCCCCTGATCGTTCTGTATGAAGTGGGCATCATCGCAGCAATGGTCGCAGGAAAGCGAAAGCAGGTAGCAGCAGAATCTCAGCCGGAGGAATGACCTCCGAAAAGAGTTCAGTTTTCAGCGTTCTGAGTCCAGGATGAAGAAAATAAAAGCCGCCCTCGCAAATACAAAGGCGGCTTTTATTTTGCTTTGTCACAATTAACTATTAACTCTTCACCATTAACTATTTTTTTACCTCTTCGAAATCGGCGTCCACAACGTCCTCGTCTTTGGACCCTCCGGGGGCGGATTCAGGCCCCGGGCCTCCCGCCTGCTGAGCTCCGCCTGTCGCCTTTGTATAAAGGGCTTCGGCAATCTTGTGGGAGCTTTGGACCAGTTCGTCGGTCAGCCGCTTGATCTCCTGGGTGTTCTCAGTATCCATAGCGCCCTTCAGGTTCTCAATGGCTTTTGTGATGTCGCCCTTGGTGGACTCGTCAATTTTGTCCCCTGCCTCTTTCATCGACTTCTCGACATTGTAGATCAGCGAGTCTGCTGCGTTTCGTGCATCGATAAGCTCTCTCTTTCTCTTGTCTTCTTCGGAATGGATCTCGGCGTCCTTTACGAGTCTCTGGATCTCTTCTTCGCTCAAACCGCTCGATGCGGTGATCTTGATGGATTGCTCTTTTCCCGTTCCCATGTCCTTTGCGGAGACATTTACGATTCCGTTTGCATCAATATCAAAGGTGACTTCAATCTGGGGAACGCCTCTGGGCGCGGGCGGAATGCCCACCAGCTGAAAACGTCCAAGGGTTTTGTTGTATGCGGCCATTTCCCGTTCGCCCTGAAGCACGTGGATCTCCACCGCAGGTTGGTTGTCCGCGGCTGTTGAGAAAATCTGGCTTTTCCTGGTAGGGATTGTGGTGTTCTTTTCAATCAACTTCGTCGCAACACCGCCAAGGGTCTCGATCCCGAGAGAAAGCGGGGTCACGTCCAGAAGAAGGACATCCTTCACTTCTCCCTTTAACACACCCGCCTGAATTGCAGCGCCAATCGCCACCACTTCGTCAGGGTTTACGCCTTTGTTCGGCTCGCGGCCGAAGATTTCCTTCACCTTCTGCTGAACCTTCGGCATGCGGGTCATACCGCCGACCAGAATGGCTTCATTAATGTCCTGGATCTTCAGCCCGGAATCCCTGATCGCAGTTCGACAGGGCTCCACTACCTTCTCTATAAGGTCGTCAACCAGTGATTCCAGCTTCGCTCTGGTCAGCTTGATGTTGAGATGCTTTGGTCCGCTGGCATCGGCCGTTATGAAAGGGAGATTGATATCGGTTTCCATGGAGCTCGAAAGCTCCATCTTCGCTTTCTCGGATGCCTCCTTTAGCCTTTGAAGAGCCATTTTGTCATTTCGCAGATCGATGCCCTGGTCCTTCTTGAACTCACTGGCCAGATAATCGACCACCCTGAGATCGAAATCCTCGCCGCCAAGATGGGTATCGCCATTCGTCGCCTTGACCTCGAAAACGCCCTCGCCGATTTCCAGGATGGAGATGTCAAACGTCCCGCCCCCAAGGTCGAACACCGCGATCTTTTTGTCGCCTTTCTTGTCGAGTCCATATGCGAGAGAAGCTGCAGTGGGCTCGTTGATGATCCTTAGCACGTTGAGGCCTGCAATCCGCCCCGCATCTTTTGTGGCCTGTCTTTGGCTGTCATTGAAATAGGCCGGAACTGTGATCACGGCCTCACTCACCTTTTCTCCCAGGTAGTCCTCCGCCGTCTGCTTCATCTTCACCAGGATCATTGAAGAAATCTCGGCAGGGCTGTAATCCTTCCCTCTCACATGCACGTGTGCATCTGCGTTTGATGCTTTACTGATTTTGTACGGCAGGATCTTGATATCTTTTTGCACTTCAGGGGAATCATATTTTCTGCCGATCAGTCTCTTCACGGCAAAAACCGTGTTGTCCGGATTTGTGACAGACTGTCTCTTGGCAATCTGTCCAACCAGCCTTTCTCCTTTTTCAGTGAATGCAACAATGGAGGGAGTCGTCCTGCTTCCCTCGGCATTGGCAATGACCACCGGATCTCCCCCTTCCATGATTGCCACACACGAGTTGGTCGTACCAAGATCAATTCCTATTACTTTAGCCATTTCTTCCTCCGTATCTAATAGCGGTTATCGAAACTGCCTTATTGGGGGATCTCCTCCCTCTTTTCTGCTTCCTTTGACCGGCCTTTACTCACAACGACCATGGCCGGGCGTATGAGACGACCATTCAAGGTGTACCCCTTCTGCAGTTCCTGGATGACCGTTCCGACAGGTGCTTGATCATCCTCTTTTTCATAAACAGCCTCGTGATAACGCGGGTCAAAGGGAGCGCCCGAGGTATGTACTTCCTGAACCCCTGACTTTCCGAGGCTGTCCTTCAATCCCTTCAGCGTCAGCTCCACGCCCTCTCTGAGCGCATCCAGCGACTTCCCATCGCGGGCGTGGGCTAAAGCTTTGTCGAGATTATCCATGAACGGCAAAATGGATTTCACCAGATTCTCGTTCGCGTACTTTATCCACTCCTCTTTGTCCTTGGCTGCTCTTTTCTTGATGTTCTCGACTTCTGCCATGGAACGAAGATAGAGGTCATGGTCGCGGTCCGCTTTCTCCTTCAAGTCGCGAAACGCTTCCACTATTTCTTCTTTTGTCATTTTTTCCAGCGATGCTTCAATGGACCGGTTTTCCTCGGGGTTCTCCTGATCTGACTCTGCGATGACTTTGCTTTTTTCTTCCTCCATGTCTCCGTCTGCATCCTTCTTTTCCATTTGCCCTTCTTTGTGGAAAAAGGCTTTAAAATCAGGCAAATATGAAAGGTCAAATTTATTGTCAAACGTTAAGCATCTCCCTGAGGTTTGTCAACTAGGCAAAAAGTGAACAAAAAATACCTTATGCTCGGCAAACCTGCAGGGTTTGTCCTGAGTCATTAATTCGGTTACAAACGGTGAGTGGAGCAGGGCACAGGGTCTTTGGAGAAAGTTCACGTCCCTGCCGTGGGAAATTCCGGAAAGCCGATATGCGGGTATCCGGCGGGTGCTTTGAGGGTACAAAAAGGCCGCGTTCTTGTTCGCGGCCTTTTTATAGAAGACTCGCCACCTTCCCACCCCTTGCACCCGGGGGGAGTATTTCCCGGGGCAGGGGAGGGACATCGCCGAGATATGATATTAGGGGCATGAAACCGCGCTTTCAGGATAGCCCTTGTCCGGTAAGCCTTGAGAGCGCCTCCAGGTACTTTTCCCGTGTTTTCCGGATCACTTCTTCCGGGAGTTTCGGAGGAGGAGGTGTTTTCGGCCAATCAATGCTGTTGAGGTAATCCCTGAGATATTGCTTATCAAAGCTGCTCTGGGGTCCACCAGGAGAGTAGGAATCCATTGGCCAGAACCTGGAGGAGTCCGGAGTCAGGATTTCATCGATCAGAATAATCTTTCCTTCATTCATGCCGAATTCGAACTTGGTATCAGCAATGATGATTCCCTTCTTTGCAGCAAGGTCACGTCCGAATCTGTATAGCGCTATGCTGAGGGAGCGAATCTCCCGGGCAACTCGCTCGCCCAGGATTTCAGATGCTTTCTCAAAAGAGATATTCTGGTCATGGAGTCCCTGTTCCTCTTTTGTGGACGGAGTAAAAATGGGCTCATCCAGCTTTTCCGACTCACTGAGCCCTGAAGGAAGGGGGATCCCGCATACACTCTGCATGGCAAGATATTCTGTCCACCCGGACCCGGAGAGATAACCCCTTACGATACACTCCACGGGAATAGGATCGGCCTTTTTAACAAGCATGCTGCGGCCCTGGAGTTCCTTCCCGTACTTGCGGCACGCTTCAGGGTATGAAGAAACATCTGCACTGAGGAGGTGATTGTCTACAATGCGCTTTGACTGCTCGAACCAGAAGAGGGAGATGCCGGTCAGGATTCTTCCCTTGTCCGGAATGGGATCCTCCATTACCACATCAAAAGCTGAAATTCGATCGCTGGCGACAATGAGCAATTTATCCTCGAGTTCATATACATCTCTCACTTTGCCCCTTTTCAGGAGCTTCAACTCTTCCAAATGGGAATGCACCATAGGGCTGTTTGACATCATGTCCTCCTGCTCAATTAAGAATTGAAACGTTCTTGAAAATCAAATAAATTCAAGGGGCGAAGAGTTACACGGAAATTTCGAATCATAAACAGAGGATTACAAATGCTTCTTTCAAAGGAAGACCTGGCCAGGAAGAATGCCATTCACGATTTTGACAGAAAAATAGAGGAAATGCATCTGCAGATCCAGCGATATAGTCAGGGCGTCGAAAATCGACTGCCGGAGTGGGAGAGGCTGGAAATGGACCTTCTCCATTTTTCAAGAAAAAAAATCAATGACCTCGAGCTCGCCAAGAATCTTGAAAGAGTGCAGTACAAGTTTCAGAATCGAAAAAAAATATGGCTCCGGTGGATCGAAGAGGCGCATCATTCGGCAGGGGTAGAGAAGGAAAGTACCTGAGATTATTCATCCCCCTCACTGGATCCTGTTTTCGACCCTTTTGAGATACTCTCTATAATAGTCAGACACTTTGTTTCTGAAGAGGACGGTCTCTGCAAAAGGCGGGATTCCCTTGTATTCCTTTACCCTGTGGGAACCCGCATTGTAAGCGGCAAGCGCCAGGCTGAGATCTCCCTCCTGTTCCTGAAGAAGGCGTGAGAAGTACCGCAGGCCATGTTCGATCGCCAGCTCCGGTTTGAAGCGGTCATCTTGCCGCTTGCGAAGCAGATCGTTCTTGTACCTCGTCAGGAACTTTTCCTTTTCCTGAGCCATGGCAATCGACTCCTGCATCAGTTCCCTTGCATGGATGGCGATCTGAAGCCCGTCTTCCGGAGTGATCCTGGCCATGGCGCTCATCGCCTCGCTCCTTTTCTTCCGCTCCTGCTCCTGGATCTGGAAAGCCTTTTCAAAGTAACCCGGCTTGAATATGTTCTTCATTCCAAGATCCAGCGCCGTCTGGGGCATTATCTGGGTTAGACCCGCGGCTCCGACACGTGAAACGGCAAATGGGTCAAAACCCGATTCCCTCTTCATGAGCGCGAGAAAGAGAAGAGGGTCGACGGACGGGGGTTTGGGGAGCATGCGGTCCAAGGCTGAACAAACCGTGTCCAGGTATGTCAGGTCACTCCTGTCCAGAGCCTGCTTCCAGATCTCTCGATTCTTCCTTTTCTCCCCCCCGGGCTCCCTATCGAGATTAAAAAAAGCCAAGGTCTCCTTAGGTGCTCTGAACTGAAACTGCCTGAAGACTTCGTTTACGAAAACGACGTTTTCCGAATTCAACGGGTAATCGCTCGCGTCAATCCCGTGGCTCTCGTTATAAAAATGGGCAAGAGCGTCCCGGAGCCTGTGCCCGTGCTTTTTCAGCGATTCGGCGATCAGCCTTTCAATAAGCTGTGATGCAATCGAATCGTTCAATCTTTCGTCCACCTGGGGATTGAGCTTCGACCTGTATACCATCATCTTGTGGCGTCCCAGCTGAAGAGATTTCTTATAGGAGATAAAGGAATCGGCGATCTGCTGGGCATGCTCATGAAGCGTTTTATCGCGGCGCTGCGAAACCAGGGCCGCTTTTGCTTTTTCAAGAAATTTTTCCGCCTGTAGAAGGAGTTCCTTGGCCTCAAGATACTCGCGATCCAGCAGGACATTGAGCCCCAGGGACTTTGCCTTTTCAGGGCCTACCTTCAAAAGCCCTTCTTCTCCCCTGTAAGACCCGTTCTGAAGACTCTCTCCATAAACCCTCTGATTGTATGCAATGATGATCTCCTTGAGCAATGGGTCCACCGAGCCGCAGCAAAGAGAAGGGTAGAGCAGCGAAATGCCCGGGACGAGACAGAAAAGAAAAACCCAGGAGGCGATTTTCAAACCACCATGTGTTCGATTCAAATTGTCACCGTTTCTTTCAGGTCTTGTGCTGATGACACGGTCGGAAAATCTCCATGCAAGAATGATCATGAGACAAACGCGAACCTCAGCACCTTGCGAGTAAATGAGAGGAGGCAGCAGCTCCGGCTGGAAAACACAGCGCAAGAATAAAGGAAAGGGGACAAAAAATCAATCTCCTTCATTGGCCCTCCGGGTTTTGGGGGAAGGTGCATGATGCCTGATAAGGTGCTCACCGAGGAGGGTCATCCGATGACATTGACAGGGAAACATATGAACTTAATTTGTTCGAGGCTTGTGCATTGCGCTTAAGTAGAAAAGATTTTTTTTCAATATGGAGGAGGAGCCGCGTATGCGTTTCGATAAGTTTACACTCAAATCCCAGGAAGTCATCCAGGGTGCCCAGCAGCTTGCGGACAGAATTGGCCATCAGCAGGTTGAACCCGAGCACATTCTAAGGGTGATTCTCTCTCAGAAAGAAGGTGTCATACCGCCTCTCCTGGGTAAACTAGGGGTCAATCAGGGACAACTCGTGCAGGAAGTGGAGGAACTCCTTCAAAGAGTGCCCAAGGTATCCGGGGCGGGGGCCGGGCAGGTGTATATCTCACCAAGGACAAAGGGGGTCCTTGATCGAGCATTTGAAGAAGCGGAACAGATGAAGGATGAGTACGTCAGTCTGGAACATATTCTTCTGGCCGTACTCGAGGAGAAGGGGAACGAACTGAACCGGATCCTCTCGCGGGCGGGAATCAGCCGGGACGGCGTATTGAAGGCATTGGTCGATATCCGCGGAGGGCAGAGGATCACCGACCAGAATCCGGAAGACAAATATCAGGCTTTGGAGAAATTTGGAAGGGATCTCACCGCCACTGCCGCAAAAGGGAGTCTCGATCCGGTGATCGGGAGGGATGAGGAGATTCGAAGAATAATCCAGGTCCTTTCGCGACGCACCAAGAACAACCCGGTGCTCATCGGGGAGCCGGGGGTCGGCAAGACGGCTATTGTCGAGGGGCTGGCGCAGCGGATCGTGCAGGGGGACGTGCCGGAGACCTTGAAAGAGAAGAGAGTCGTTGCCCTTGACATCGGGGCTCTCATTGCAGGCGCCAAGTACCGGGGGGAGTTCGAGGACAGGCTCAAGGCAGTGCTCAAGGAGGTCATAGATGCGCAGGGCAGCATCATCCTCTTCATCGACGAGATGCACACCCTGGTGGGTGCAGGCGCCGCAGAGGGGGCGGTAGATGCCTCCAACATGCTCAAGCCGGCTCTCGCGAGGGGTGAGCTGCGGTGCGTCGGTGCCACGACCATCAAGGAGTACCGAAAACACATCGAGAAAGATGCTGCGCTGGAGAGGCGATTTCAACCGGTAATGGTAGAGGAGCCGAGCGTCGAGGACACCATCTCCATTCTTCGGGGTTTGAAGGAAAAGTATGAAGTCCATCACGGCGTAAGGATCAAGGATTCCGCTCTGGTGGCCGCGGCGACCCTTTCACACCGATACATCACAGACAGGTTTCTTCCTGACAAGGCGATCGATCTGATCGATGAGGCCACCTCGAGGCTCAGGATCGAGATCGACAGCATGCCTTCGGAGATCGATGATATCCAGCGAAAGATCACCCAGCTTGAAATCGAGAAGGAGGCTCTGAAAAAGGAGAAGGACCGCGCCTCCAGGGAGAGGCTGGAGAAGATCGAGTCGGAGATCGGCCAACTCAGATCACACTCTGAGGAGATGGTCGCTCACTGGAAAAGGGAAAAAGAGGGGATTGCGAGGATACGCGAAATCAAGGAGAAGCTGGAGGCGACGAGAAACGAAGCGCAGATTGCCGAGAGGCAGGGAGACTTGTCTCGCGCGGCAGAACTCAAGTACGGCACGCTCATTGAATTGGAGAAGAATCTGGATGCGGAGAACCGAGCGCTCGAAGAGCTTCAGCAGGGAAAAAAGATGCTGAAGGAGGAAGTGGACAGCGAAGACATCGCCGAAGTGGTCGCAAAGTGGACCGGCATACCGGTATCCCGCCTGCTTGAAGGGGAAAGAGAAAAGCTGCTCAAAATGGAGGAGAGACTCGAACGGAGAGTGGTGGGTCAGAATCAGGCGATCACGGCCGTCTCGAGTGCTGTGCGGCGCGCCCGCTCCGGGCTCCAGGATCCAAACCGCCCCATCGGGTCCTTCATCTTCATGGGGCCCACCGGCGTCGGCAAGACCGAGCTCGCAAGGGCCCTGGCGGAATTCCTCTTTGACGACGAGCAATACATGATTCGGGTCGACATGTCGGAGTACATGGAGAAGCATTCCGTTGCCAGGTTGATCGGCGCTCCTCCGGGATATGTGGGATACGAAGAAGGGGGATATCTCACCGAGGCGGTCCGAAGACATCCCTATTCCGTAGTCCTTTTCGATGAAATCGAGAAGGCGCACCCGGACGTGTTCAACGCTTTGCTTCAGATCCTGGACGACGGTCGATTAACCGATGGAAAAGGACGAACTGTGGATTTCAAGAACACCGTCCTCATCATGACCTCCAATGTTGGAAGTCAGTGGATTCAGGAATGGAAAGGTCGAGACGAAAAGGAAATGGAAAAGAGGGTAATGGAGACGTTGAGATCCACCTTCAGGCCCGAATTTCTAAACAGGATTGATGAGATCACGATTTTCAATTCTCTCGGTCATGAGGAGATCAAGAAGATCGTGGATATTCAGATTCGGCTTCTAAGCCGCCGACTGGAGAGCGCGAAGATCAGACTGGAGCTCACTGAAAACGCAAAGGAGTCTCTCGTGAACGCCGGCTTCGATCCGGTCTACGGCGCAAGGCCGCTCAAGAGAACCATCCAGCGCTTCATACAGGATCCACTTGCGGTGAAAATTCTGGCCGGGGAAGTAAAGGAGGGGGATGTGGTGAGAGCGGACGTCGAGAACGGAAAGGTTGTTTTCAGGTAATTCGAATCGGTTGCGGCCGATAAATAACGGGGACCCGCCTTGAGGCGTGGTCCCCGTTATTAGAACTGGAGGACCAAGTCCTTTGGGCCCGTTCAGAGACAAAGGACTCTGCCGGCACTCAATCCATCACACTACCCTGCGGCTTCGCGCCCGTCGTCCTCTTCCATCACTTTCATGTTCCGCGAGGCATGGAAGGTGACCACCCTTCTCGATTCCAGTACAATGTTCTCGCCGGTCCTGGGATTTCGCCCTTTTCGCGCCCACTTGAATTTCACCTGGAACTTGCCGAAACCGGAAATCATGACGAAATCGCCTCTTTCGAGCGCCTTCTTCATGATCTCGAACATGGTATCCACAATGCCGGCTGCCTGCTTCTTTGTCAGACGCTGGTGGTTCATTTCCGGAAATAGAAACTGCTGGCGCTCTCGCTTCTTTTTTCGAAGGCGGATCTTTTCCGCAACCCCTCTCGCGATCTGCTCCTTCGTCATGGTCATGACCGTGGCCTCCGGAAAAAGCCTTTGATCCCCATCGGTTATTCGGACCATCTCACATGCAACGGAGTTTGTCAATGAGGGGCTGATGAGGGGCTGATGAGAGCAGAGAGGACGGTTTTTCCCATGTGAGCAAGAAAAAAGGATTCGGGCGCGCAATTCATGTTATCGTACAGAAGCGTGCCACGCGAATCCCCGTCGTAGAACACTTTTGCCCCGGGGCCAAACCATGTGCTATTTTCAAAGAGCCAGAGTGTTGCCTCTGCAGACCATTTAGATCTCAGTGGGAGCCGAGTTCTTTATGAACCGTTCCTTCCAGGCCAGACTGATCAATGATCCGTTTTCTGATCCGGGACTGTTCGTCACGTTTTCATTTCAAAGAAGAGCGTTTCTCTTTGATCTTGGCGACCTTCAGAACCTCTCCGCACGGGATCTCCTCAAAGTCAGCCATGTGTTCGTCACTCATGCGCATGTGGATCATTTCATTGGTTTCGATCACCTCCTGAGGATCATTCTCGGCAGAAACAAGGAGACTCATTTTTTCGGGCCTCCCGGTTTTTTCGGACACGTGGAGGGAAAGCTGGCGGGATATATCTGGAACCTGGTGGGCGAGTATCCCCATGACTCGATTCTGAGGGTTACTGAAGTTCATCCCGCTGCGATCAAAACGAAGGTATATGTGTGCAGAGATCGGTTCAAGCCTCGCGGTCCGGCTGAGGAGCGACCCTTTTCGGGCATCCTGTGGGAGGAACCCTCATTGCGGGTAAACGGCGCTTTCCTGGATCACCGAATTCCCTGCCTCGCGTTTAGCCTCGTTGAGGATTTTCACATAAAGATCCTGAAGGAGAGGCTGAAAGAACTCGCTCTTCCGGTGGGCCCATGGCTGACACGTTTCAAGAAGGCCTTGTATGAAGACCAGGATCTGGCCGGGCAGTTTCAAGTCACCTGGGAAGATCGCGGGGATGCAGGAAGGGAGAAGGGATTCACCCTTGGAGAACTGGCGGAGAAGATCGCCATGATCGCGCCGGGTCAGAAAATCGCCTATGTAACAGACTTGATCGGAAGCCCCGAGAATCTGAGGACTGCTGCGCTCCTTGCTGAAGGGGCGGATCATCTTTTTGTTGAGGGGGGGTTCCTCGATCGCGACCGGGACAAGGCTCGGGAAAAGTATCATCTTACGGCGAGAGAAGCCGGTGAACTGGCCAAAATGGCACGAGCAAGGGAGTTCACTCTGTTTCACCATTCGCCGCGCTACGTCGACCACGGGGAGGAACTTCGAGCAGAGGCCATGGAGGCCTTTAATAAGGGAAAAGCTGAGAAGGGGAGAAGTTTAGAAGATTAGAGGGAGTCCTGATCGCGCAAGGCGGCCAGCATGGGCTCGTGAATCAGGGAATTGGATGCGACAAGGGTCTCATGACGGGGGGCGAAAGGTTTGCCATCATACGTGGTCAGCTTCCCTCCTGCTTCCTTCAGGATAATCGCACCGGCAGCGGTGTCCCAGGGCTTCAGCCCTTCCTCCCAGAAGCCGTCAAAGACCCCTGCAGCCACCAGGCAAAGATCCAGGGAGGCGGCGCCAGGTCGTCGAATTCCTTGAGCCCGGATGATCATGCTCCTGAAGTTTCGGAGCACCTTGTCAGAATTTTCATGAATGGTGTACGGAAAACCGGTCGCCAGGAGCGAGTCCTGAAGCGTCGTTACGGTGGAGACGGTAATGCGCTTGCCGTTCAAATATGCGCCTTTGCCTCTGACTGCCTCGTAGCATTCTCTGAGAACGGGATTGAAAACCACGCCCAGCACAATTTCCCCCTCTACTTCAAGGCCGATCGAAACGGCAAAAAAAGGAAAGGAGTGGGCAAAATTGGTGGTTCCGTCCAGCGGGTCGACGATCCACACTCTCTCGGCACGATTGCGGGACTCCCCGGACTCTTCAGCCAGGATGCCGTCTCGGGGGAATCGGTGACGGATGGTATTGACGATAGTTTCCTCGGATCGGACGTCCGCATCAGTGACGAGATCGATCTCCCCCTTTTTTCTGGTTGCGGGATTCTTCCCGAACAGGTCCAGGAGGATTTCGCCGGCTTTCCGGGCGGCTTCTCCGGCGGTTTCAGCTTCCTTGTTCCACATGGTCAGTCCCATCGACTAGATGTATCATACTTTGGAGGCCGATCATACCTTGCTTTGAAATCCTTGACAAGATTGAATTCCAATGATAATTTTACGTGTTTTAAACAACTCCTTGCTCTGATCCGGCCAGAAACATGCGGCCAGGGAGGGGAGCCAAAATCTCCCGAATGGGAGAAATGTCCGGAAGGAGAAATGGAATGAGGTACTACGAAACCATTTTTATTGTGCATCCGAATCTCAACGATGAGGAATGCAAGGATGTCGTAAGCAAGTTCGGCGGCCTCCTGGAAAGGTACAAGGGCGTTCTCGTAAAAGTTGAGGAATGGGGCAACCAAAGGCTCGCGTATCAGGTGAAGAAGTCCGACCGTGGCTATTTCGTCCTTATGGGATATTGCGCCGAGCCGGGCCTGGTGCCTGAGCTTGAAAGGGATCTCAAACTGGATGACCGGGTTCTGAAATTTCAGACTGTGAAGGTCTCCGATCATGCCGATCCCAATGAGTTGATCCAAAAACAGAACGAAGGAAAGAAGCAGGAAGTTTCCGAAGCGCCCGCGCCTGTGCCGAGTCAGGTCCCGGCAGAGGAACCCGCAGAGGAGGTGAAGGCCGATGGTTTATGACAGGAGCAGGAAAAGGACTTCATATCACCGCCGAAAAGTTTGCAGGTTCTGCGCCGACAGCAATCTTGCAATCGATTATAAGGATTTTAAGACCCTCAGAATGTTCACCACGGAGCGGGGCAAGATCATCCCCAGGAGAATATCGGGAAATTGCGCCAAGCATCAGAGAATGGTTTCGTCTGCAATCAAAAGGTCGCGAAACATCGCCCTTTTGCCGTTCACGACATCAACGCTGAGATAACCCGGAGCGGAGCTCTTTCGCCGTGGCCGGGGAGCGCCGGCGGACTGGTCGAACGTCCATGAAGGTCGCAGACGCTGCAGGGTGTTTTGGCGCTTCGAGTGTCTTCCTCTTTGGATCGGCACTTGTGCCGTTCCTTGGGCCGGCTCTCGGCATCCTGACGCCTTTGCCTTTTCTCTTTTACGGGAGCAAGCTGGGCATCCAGGAGGGGCTGAAGGTCTCTGCCGTCACCATCGGTCTGCTGGCATTCATTTCGTATCTTACGGGCAGTCTTCAGCTGATCTTTCTGGCAGTGGAGTTCTGCTGCCTCGGTCTGATCATTTCCCTCCTGTATACGAAGGGCTTCACCATCGGGCACACGATTTCCTGGTCCACCGTGCTGGTCCTTCTCCTGGGATTGACGGCGCTGACGTTCATCGGATTGTCCAGGGGCGTGAGCCCTTTCGAATTGATTCAGATGCACATCCGGGAGAGTCTCAACGAGGCCGCTCTCCTGTATGAGCAATGGGGCGTAGAGGGGTCACAGGGTTTAGAGATCCAGGGACATCTTCAGGCAGTCACGAATGCCGTTCTCAAGGTGTACCTGAGCCTTTTGGTCATCGGCACCGGATTCGTTGTATGGTGCAATGTGCTTGTCAGCAAGCCCCTGTTCCGTCTTGCCGGAGTGAATTACCCGGACTTTGGACCGCTTGATCGCTGGCACTCGCCCGAGCGTCTTGTCTGGGGTCTGATCGGTTCGGGTTTCGCTTTATTTTTGCCCGTGGGTTTTATACAATTGCTTGCCATCAACGTTCTCATCGTTCTGATGGCCGTATATCTCTTTCACGGCCTTTCTATCCTGGTTTTTTTTCTGAATAAACTTCAGATTCCGGTCTGGGTCAGGGCCGGGATCTATTTTCTGATCATCTTTCAGCAGGTTCTTCTGATTGTCCTGGCGCTGGCAGGTCTCTTCGATCAATGGATCGACTTCAGGAGAATCCACACAAAGAAAGGTGAGCCGAATCACTGAGGGAGGATCGATCGATGAAGATCATCTTGAAACAGGACGTGGATTCTTTGGGCATGGTAGGCCAGACCTTTGAAGTGAAGGAGGGTTATGCCCGGAACTACCTCATACCCAAAGGGATAGCCCTTGAGGCAACGAAGCAGAACATCCGCCTTATGGAGAGTCAGAAGAAGAGCATCGAAGAGAAGAGGCTGAAGGCCAAAGATGAGGCGGAAAAAGCCAAACAGAGTCTGTCCGAACTCGTTCTGACTATAGCGCAGAAGGTGGGAGAAGAGGATAAGCTCTATGGGTCTGTGACCAGCATGGATATTGCCGATCACCTGGAGAAGAAAGGGGTCGCGCTTGACCGCAAGAGGATCAAGCTGGATCGTCCCATCAAGACGCTGGGGGAATTCATGGTCCCGGTAAAACTTCATCCGGAAGTGACCGCCACGATCAAGGTGGTCGTTGTTCCCCTGGAAACCGCCTGATCCCGGTTCCGAATCCAATTTCCACTGAACAGGAAGTGCGTTGAACAGGGGCAAAACCGGAGTCAGCCATGCCTTCGCATCCTCAAAGAGTCGACATCGCGCAGAACCCTTCTATGAAGGTGCCGCCGCAGGATACCGAGGCCGAGCAGGCAGTGCTTGCCGGAATCCTGATCAACAACGAGGCCATGAATCAGGTCCTCGAGATTATCTCCCAGGACGACTTTTACCGGGAGGCCCACGCTCATATTTTCAACGCCATGATGGATCTCTACAACAACAATGAACCCATCGATATCATCACCCTTTCCCATTGCCTGAAGCAAAAGGGCCGGCTCGAGAGCATAGGCGGGACCGGATACCTGGCGTCCCTCATGGATGCGGTCTCCACCTCGGCCGGAATCCTTTACCACTCCGACATCATCCGTGACGCGTCCGTAAGGAGGCGGCTCATCCTGCAGTGCTCCACCATATCTGAAAGCTGTTTTCAAAATTGGAGAGAGACCGATGAGATCCTCGACCTGGCCGAGCAATCCATCTTTGAAATCGCCGAGGCCAAGGTCAAGGAGGAGTTCGTCGAACTGGAGAGCATCGTCAAGGACACGTTCAAGAAACTCGAGAGCATGTCGGAGCAGGAGGGCTTTATCACGGGCGTGCCTACGGGGTTCAAGGACTTCGATCGTTATACTGCCGGGCTTCAGCCCTCTGACCTGATCATCATTGCCGGCCGGCCGAGCACCGGCAAAACGGCCTTTGCCCTGAATATCGCTTACAATGCAGCGACTGAAAGCAAGACGCATGTGGCGGTCTTCTCATTGGAAATGTCGAAAATGCAGCTTGGAATGAGGTTGCTCGGCTTTGCTTCGAATGTCGATATCAAGAAGGTCAGGACAGGATCTTTTATCGACGGCCATGAATGGGACAGGATCACGAACGCCGCCAGCCAGCTTTCCGAATTGCCGATTTACGTGGAGGACTCCTCGGCTTTGACAGTTCTGGAGATGAAAGCCAAATGCCGCCGTCTGATGAAGAAATCGGGTTTGGGCATGATCATTGTCGATTACCTTCAACTGGTCCAGGGAAGAAAATCGTCGGAATCCCGCCAGATGGAAATCTCTGAAATTTCAAGATCGCTCAAGGGGCTCGCCAAGGATCTCAATGTCCCCATCATCGCCCTGTCGCAGTTGAATCGAAAGGTGGAAGACAGAACCATAAAAAAACCCCAATTGGCCGACCTGCGCGAAAGCGGCGCCATTGAGCAGGATGCCGACGTCATCGTCTTTCTTTACAGGGACGAGTCGCATCCTGCCACCAGTCCCAATGTGGATATCTTGAATATGGACATTGCCAAACAGCGAAACGGTCCCATTGGCAGCGTGAAGCTCACGTTCCTCAGAAATGTCACACGCTTCAGGGACTATACGGAAGAGGATCAACCATCCTAGCAATGACGAGGCCTGAGCCATAGAAAGAATTTACGGCAAGACAGGGGGCCTCAAGGCCAGCCACCTCAAATCCCTCCAGAATCTCTACCGCCGAAGAGTAGCCAGCAACCAGGTGATCTCCCATGAGTTGAGTCGTCAGCTCTCCGCCGTGTCATCGGAAATGGAAAGACAGGTCGCTCTGCTGATCAGCCGAAAAGGCGAGGTCAGCTTTGTGGTGGTGGGTGACGACAGGCGTATCGAAATCCCTGACCTCGGCAGGTTCAGGAGCGGGACCGGGCGTCTCAGGGGATTGCGATGCATCCATACCCACCTGAAGGGTGAGGGCCTTTCCAGAGAAGATTTGACCGACCTTGTCCTCCTGGGTCTGGATTTGATGGTCTCAGTGGAGGTGAACGAGGGTGGGATACCGGGGACGATCAGCTATGCCCACATTCTTCCGGAGAAACAGGGAACCGAAGGCTGGTCCGTCAGCCGGGTCCCTGACATCGGGCAGCTCGATGTGGATTTCCATGAGCTCATCCAGTCTCTTGAAAATGAACTTGCCAGGACGAGCGGAACTACAAGGCTGGAGAGGAAGGAGATGGCCATCCTGGTGGGTGTCACCGAAGGCCAGACCTGGAAGGCAAAGGAGTCCCTGGAGGAACTTCGCGATCTGGCCGTGTCCAATAACCTGGAAGTCATCGATGTGGTGATCCAGCGCGTTTCCAAGGCTAACCCCCGTTTCCTGATCGGGAAGGGGAAGCTGAGCGAACTGGTGCTGAGATGCCTTCAGACAGGGAGCAATCTCCTGATCTTCGATCACGAGCTCACCCCTGCCCAGGTCAGGAGCCTCACCGATGCAACAGAGATGAGAATCATCGACCGGAGCCAGCTCATTCTCGATATCTTTGCGAGGAGGGCGGTTACGAGGGAGGGCAAGATCCAGGTGGAACTGGCCCAGCTGAAATACCTCCTCCCGAGGCTGGCCACCAAGAATACGGCCATGTCCAGGTTGACCGGAGGAATAGGGGGTAGAGGGCCGGGGGAGACGAAGCTCGAGATCAACCGGAGAAGGGCCAGGGAGCGAATAGCAAGACTCAACAGGGAATGGGAGGCAATTCGCGTTCAGAGGGAAGACAGACGCAAACTCCGAAACAGCAGAAAGACCCCGGTTGTGTCTATCGTGGGCTACACCAATGCCGGCAAATCGACCCTTCTGAACCATCTCACCCACAGCAAAGTGACCGTGGAAGACCGGCTGTTTGCGACCCTTGATCCGAGCAGCCGGAGATTGAGATTTCCGCGGGAGAGGGAGATCATCATCACGGACACCGTCGGGTTCATACGGGATCTTCCTGCGGATTTGATGAAGGCCTTTGCTGCTACCCTGGAGGAACTCAATGACGCTGATCTCCTTCTCCATGTGGTGGACGCGAGCAGCCCTCGAATGGAGGAGCAAATCAAGACCGTAGAAGGAATCCTCGAAAAGCTGGAGCTTCGAATGATTCCGACGCTGCTCGTGTTGAACAAGATCGATCGGGTGCAACCCGGAGAGGTCCAAGCCCTTGCCCGGGGCTACAAGGGCATCCCCATTTCAGCCATTGATCCCAAGACCTTCAAGCCCCTCCTGGAGCGCATGGAAAAGCTCCTTTGGCCCGGTCATGCCATTTTGCCGCAGGATAAGAATGTGGAGGACGAATCCCGGGAGGAGCCGGATGCCGGAACCATCGTATAAAAACTTACTTAAGATGAACATCGAACATCCAGCTTAGATGGTCTCGTAAAAAGTCTTGCGAAGTGAATTTGTCATTTCGACTGCAGGGAGAAATTTTTTCTTTCCAGCGCGTTACAAATGCAAGATTTCTCGCTTCGCTCGAAATGACATGAAATAGGGACTTTTTACGAGACCATCAACTTAGAATGAACACGAAAAACCCAAAGGGGAGTAAGTTTCCAGGATGATCAGGAATGAAGCGGAAAACGAGGTTAAACTGAGAGGGCGGATTGTGAGCGGCGCCCGCAGGGCCGCGCAGTTCACGCAACTCGATTGGGTGGAGGCGCAGTGCAGTGAAAAACTGGGGTTCAGGCCCTACCCGGGAACCCTGAACATAGAACTTCTGCCGGAGAGCCTGCACACCTTTCTGATGATCCAAGCCAATTCTGGAATGGAACTGACGCCGCCAGGCTCTTCCTTTTGCACCGCGTCTATTATCCCTGTGTCCCTGGTCCATGTTTCGGGCGCCCTGGTGATTCCGGCCGAGGAGGCAAGAATTCACGGCCGGAACATCGTGGAGGTGATTGCCCCTGTTTGTGTCAGGGAAGTCTTGGGCCTGAAGGATGGCGACGAAATCACGCTGGCCGTACATGCCCGAGCCGCAGCAGGGCGCCATTTTTTCCCCTTCATCAGAGCAGTCATCTTCGATCTGGACGGGACACTGATCGATACGAAGGAGATCTTCTTCCTGGTCATCGAGACGGCCTTCGAGAGGCTTCGTCTCCCGGCCGTCTCCCGGCCGACCCTGGTGGAAGCGGCGGCAGAGGGGGGATTTGACTGGGACAGGATACTGCCGGAGGCTTTCGCGGGGAGGAGAGAGGATGTTGTGCATCGTATACAGGCTGCTATTGAGGAGATTTCGCCACCCCTTTTTCTGGAGAGGAACTGTCTGATCGAGGGAGCGGAGGAACTCCTGCGGACCTTGTCCGCTGCGAACCTGGCACTCGGCGTAGTCACTTCCACCAAGGCGCGACATATGAGCCTGAAGTTGGGCCCCATAAAGAAAGCGGGTGTTGAAAAGCTCTTCCAGGCGGTTGTCACGGCAGACGACGCCGAGCGACAAAAACCGGCACCGGACCCGCTCCTCGAATGCGCCCGAAGACTGGGGACCGCGCCGGGCCAGTGCCTCTACGTGGGCGATATGCGCATGGACATCAGGGCAGGGAAGTCTGCAGGGATGAGGACGATCGGCGTGCTCACGGGTTTCGACACGCGTGCCACCCTGGAGGCCGAGGAACCCGACATGATTCTGGAGTCCGTAGCGGGACTGAAGGAGATGCCCGGACTGATAGATTAGGCGTGCGCATCCGATGCCGGTAGCGTTATCTTCGAGAAAAAAAAGAGCGGGAATCTTCCCGCTCTTTTTTCGAAAAGGGTTCGTGGGTCAGGCGGCGGCGCTCTTCCAGTTGTGTGATTTGAGAATTCTGCCGCTCCTGTCTATCACAAGACTATGGCAGTCAGGGAGGGAATTGATGAATCGGGTTCCGGGTTCCGGATCCATGACAAAGACGCTGGTCGAGAGCGCATCTGCGTCCATGGTGTTCTTTGCAATGACAGAGACGCTGGTGCTGAGCGCGGGTGATAGACCCGTTCTTGGATTCACTATGTGGTGGAACATTTTTTCTCTGTCATAGAAGACTTCATAGTTCCCGGATGTGGCGATGGCGCCGTCGCGGATATGAATGATGTCAGGGTATTCGTTCTTCTTTCTCGGATCCTGCACGGCGACGGTCCAGGGTTTCTCCTCTGAGGCGCTGCCCGCGGTCCTGATATCGCCGCCGGCATTGATCAGGTGGTTGGAGATCTTGCGCCCGGAAAGGAGTTCCGATGCCCTGTCCACGATATACCCCTTAGCGATTCCGTCGAGCGTAATCCCCATGCCGGTTCTCTTGAACGACACCGAACGGCCGCTGACTTCCACGTTTGCACCGTTCACGAGTTCGATCAACCCCTTCAGCTCCGATTCTTTGGGTTCGATCACTCTGCCCTTCTCGTACTTCGCCTGTAAGAGGTCCACGAGAGGCTTGACCGTGATGTCGAATGCCCCTCCGGTGATCTTGTGAAAATAGAGGGATCTCTCCAGAACACGCTGCATTTCAGACGGTGCATCAGCCAATCTGCCGTCCTTATTGAGAACAGATATGGCGGTTGAGCCGGCAAAGCGGTTCATCATCGCAGTCAGTCTCTCGATCTCTTCGAAGGCAAGTCCCATGGCCTCTTCCGCCTGACCCTTGCTGGGATGGACCAGTGTCATGGAGACAATCGTGCCCATGGCAAGCCTGGTCTCCGACACCTTGTAATTCTTCTGATCCAGTTTCAGAGCTTCTGCCGCCTTGGGCAGCAGGAGGCCCGATGCCGCACCGAGCCCGAGCAATCCGGACAGCTTCAGGAAAGCTCTTCGCCCGACCAGCCGGTCTTCCCGGGAAAACCGATCCAATGATTTCATGTTCATCTCCCTTTAAGACTGTGGTTACCACCTTCCCTGGAAGTGGCAATCCCTGGGTGTTCTTTCAAGAAAAATCATTTTTACAGCATTCCCGCACAGGATGCAAGATGCAAGATACAGGATTCGCACACTGAAGCTCGTTGACTTGCCTAAGTAAAGTTTTTATACTCCGTTTTCTGTAAAGGGAGGTTTTCCGTTCCTTCATGGAAGATCCAGGCACCAGAATAGACATCCGGCTTCTCGATGAACTCCGCCAGTACGGGGAGTTCAATGTCATCAACTGTTTCTCGTGCGGGCATTGCACGGCAGTCTGTAATCTGGTGAAGTCCGGGGAAGCTTTTCCACGCCGGGTGATCCGGTATGCTGTGCTGGGTCTCCGCGACCGGCTTGCCGCAGAAAAGGCTGTGTGGTCCTGCTACTACTGCGGCGAGTGCACTGCTGCGTGCCCCCGGCAGGCCACCCCCGGCCAGTTCATGGACGCGGCACGCCGGTATTTCATTGTTAACTGGGACGTCACTACTCTGAGCAGGCGCTTCTACACCTCTCCCAGATTCACCTGGATCTCCATGACCGTTCTTGCCGTGGTCCTGGCTGTGCTTTTTCTCGCAACCGGCGGCAGAATGGTCTCCGAGAGGCCCGCGTTTTTCGAATTCATGAATTATGCGTTTCTCCATTACCTGGGGTACGCCGTGATGGCCCTGGTAGGCCTTGTGTTCGCCGCCAACTTTGCGAACATGGCCCGACAGATCATGAAAACGTTTCCAAAGACGGTGGGTCATGGCCCGGGCTCCTGGATCAAAGATGGTGTGCGGGCTGTCATGGACGTGGTGCAGGAGCTCGCTCTCCAGAAGGAATTCGACGAGTGCAAAGTCAAAGAATCGGAGAATCGTGAGCCCTGGTACCTGAGCCGTCGGGTCATGCACCTGGCCATCATGTGGGGGTTCCTGGGCTTGCTCGGGGCAACGACCTTCGATTTCCTCTTCAAGGAGCCGGGCTCGCACGTGCCGCTCTATTATCCGGCAAGGCTCCTGGGGACGCTGGCCGGGCTGCTCCTCCTCTACGGGACGAGCCTTGCATTGTGGCTGCGAAGGGAAAAGAAGGGGGGATTGTCTTTTGAGAAATCCTACCTGTCGGATTGGCTCCTTCTCTGGCTATTGTGGGCCATCACGTTGAGCGGATATCTCACCGAGATCGCAGTTTACCTGCCCAAAGGGTTCTTTTTGGGATATCTGATTCTTCTCGTACATACGATCCTGGCTCTCGAGCTGATGCTCCTGGTGCCGTTCACGAAATTCAGCCACGTGATCTACCGTCCGGTCGCGCTCTATCTGCACGCTCTGTTGCTTCGAAGACGCGCCCGGTCTTTGCCGTTGAATTGGGATGGTTCCCGGTATCGGCCGAGAGAGACCGTACCCTCCACTTCCGGTCCTGTGTAAGACGGTTGAAGCACGAATCGGCGTCCTTTGGACGTGCAGGGATACCTTTTGGGCTTTTCAATTTCAGTGCACTCGCACGTGACCAAGTAGTCGCTGGTCGCAGGTTGCTCAAAAAGGTTCAGATACAAGGCGACCGATGCGCCGGCGAGTGAGACGCACTTGGAAGTGCGCCGCAACGAAGCGGGGCAAGGTCAACGCAGTAGATGGACGTTTTTCAGCAACCTGACAGAGTGTAGAGGGAAGATGGAAAATAGGATAGGCGTTTACGTCTGCCATTGCGGCACGAACATCGCGGGGAAGGTAGCGGTCGAAAAGGTCGCCGAGTATGCAAAGGGCTTGCCCGGGGTAGTGGTTGCAAGAGAGTACCGCTTCATGTGCTCGGACCCGGGGCAGGAGCTGATTCGAAAAGACATCGCGGAACAGCGGCTGAACCGGGTAATCGTGGCTGCGTGCTCCCCGAGAATGCACGAGGGGACCTTTCGCAAGGCCGTCGAGAAGGCGGGAATCAACCGCTATTTTCTGCAGATCGCAAATATCCGGGAGCATGTCTCCTGGCCCACGGAGGACCCTGAGGCCGCAACGGAGAAGGCCAAGGATATGGTCAGGGCGGCGGTAGCCAGGGTCCCGCTCCATGCCCCTCTTCGCACCCAGGAAGTGGCTGTGAACAAGGATGTCATGGTGGTGGGCGCAGGCATCGGAGGGATTCAGGCGGCCCTGGACATTGCCGATGGCGGGTACAAGGTCCATCTGGTGGAGCGTTTGCCCTCAGTGGGTGGCCACATGGCCCAGTACGACAAGGTCTTCCCTACCCTGGACTGCGCTGCATGCATCGGCACCCCGAAAATGGTCGCCGTAGGCATGCACGAGCGGATCCAGTTGCACACGTACAGCGAGGTGGAAGAGGTTTCGGGGTTTGTCGGCCAGTTCAAGGTCAAGGTTCGCCACAAGGCGGCCTACGTAAACCACGATGTGTGCACGGGTTGCGGAATGTGCCAGGAGAAGTGCCCCAAGAAAGTCCCCTCCGAATTCCACATGAAACTGGGGGACCGGAAGGCCATCTACACGCTCTTTGCCCAGGCGGTTCCCAACAAGCCGGTCATCGACCGCGACAACTGCATCTATTTCCAGAAGGGGAAGTGCAGGGCCTGCGAGAAGTTGTGCGAGATGAAAGCGATCGATTTCGAGCAGCAGGACCGGGTGGAGGAGATCGAGGTGGGATCCATCGTGGTGGCGACCGGTTTTGAGATCATGGACCCGAGCATCATCGAGTCCTATGGCTACGGCCGCTACCAGAACGTGTTCACCGGCCTCGAATTCGAGCGCATGGTCCAGGGTTCAGGCCCTACCATGGGGAAAATACAGGGCAGGGACGGGACCATCCCCAAGGATGTGGCCATCCTTCATTGCGTGGGCAGCCGGGATTTGCGCTACCATGAATACTGCTCGCGTGTCTGCTGCATGTACGGCCTGAAACACGCCCATCAGATCCGGGAAAAGATCGGGGCCAACGTGTACATGTTCTACATCGACATGCGCTGCTTCGGAAAAGGGTACGAAGAGTTTTACAATCGCGTGCAGAGCGAGGGGGTGGTCATGATCCGGGGCAAGGCGTCCAATGTGAGCGACCAGCCGATTCTCCCCGAAGACAAGGGTCGGTTGATCGTCACTGCCGAGGATACCGCCTCGGGCGAGAAGGTCTACGTGCCCGTGGACATGGTCCTCCTCTCCTCGGCCATGGAACCCCGCCCGGACGCACAGAAAACCGCGCGCGTCTTCAACATCAGCAGGAGCAAGGACGGATTCTTCCTGGAGCAGCACCCCAAGCTCGGCCCCGTGAACACGGCGGTTTCGGGGATCTTCCTGGCAGGGACCTGCCAGGGGCCCAAGGACGTGGTCGACACGGTGGGCCATGCTGCGGCCGCCGCATCCAAGGCCCTTTCCCTGGCGAGCAAGGGTGTGGTCGAGATGGAGTCCGTGGTTTCATCGATCGATCCGGAGGTCTGCGTGGGCTGCCAGTCCTGCATCTCCGTGTGCCCCGCGAACGCCATCAACTACAACGAACGGCGTGGAATCTCCGTGATCAATGAGGCCGTCTGCCTCGGCTGCGGCTCTTGTGCGGCCACCTGTCCGAGCGGTGCGGCCGGCCTCAAGCATTTCACACCCGATCAGGTCCTGACCGAAATCGAAGCCTTGATGGGAGCGTAATACGTGAACCGAAATAGTGAGCGCATTGGGGAAAAGCGAGCGAGTCAAAGCAGACATAATCCTCGTGAGGTCGAAGATTCCCTGCAAGCCTGTCGTAGCAAGGCGGAGATCCCGCTCTGCGGGGCTGCAGGGGTCTTCAACACCGAAGAGCAGACCCAAGAACAACAAGAGAAATCGAAACTGGATTCCGATGTCCTCGTGATCGGCGCCGGCCTGTCCGGTTTGACCGCCGCATTCGATCTGGTTGAAAACGGGCGCACCGTGCTCCTTGTGGAGAGTTCAGCGGCTCATGGGGGGTTCCTCACGCTGCTGGACCGGCAGTTCAGCACGGACAGCTGCGGTTTCTGCCAGATCCTTCCGCGAAGCCCGGACGGTGCGGAATTCTGTCTGAAATCGACGATTCATCATCCGATGATCGATTTCCGTCCTTCTACTGCGGTTGAAGGCGTGGAGGGCGGCCCAGGGGATTTTACGGTCGTCCTCAATCGCCGCGCAACGGGTGTTGATCCGGACCGCTGCACCCATTGCGGCCGCTGCGTCGGGGCGTGTCCTGTTTCCTACCCCGATCCCATCCAGTCCGGAGTAGTCGTTCGGAAGGCAATCGGGGGCCGGGCGCCGGTATGCACCCCCTCGGATTTGGAAATCGACTGGAATCATTGCACCCGCTGCAAAGCATGTGTGGATGCCTGCCCGGAGGGGGCCATCAATCTGGAGCCCGTGGACGTGAAGGAAGAACGTCGGGTCAAGGCGGTTGTGTTGGCCACCGGCTTTCGTTTTTACGACCCGTCTCCCCACCGCGAATACGGATACGGCCGCTACAAGAATGTGGTCACCACGCTGGAGCTCGAGCGTCTCATCGGGAAGAGCCTTCTGGAAGGGCATGAAGCGGTACGAAGGCCCTCGGACGGCCGGGTCCCTTCCCGCATCGCCTGGATACAGTGCGTGGGCTCCAGGGAGGAGAAACGGAACTACTGCTCCTCTGTCTGCTGCATGATCTCCCTCAAAGAGGCCAGGAGATGCCGGCAGCTGCTGCCCGATGCGCACCTGGAGATCTTCTACATGGATCTGCGCACCTGCGGCAAAGGGTACGAGTCCTATCTTAATGAGGCCAGGGAAAGGGGAATCCTTTTTACCCGCGGGAGACCGGGAGAGATCCTCGAGAAAGACGGAGAGCTGCGGCTCTATGTAGAGGACGCAAACGGGGGCTGGCGCGAAGATCCCTTTGACCTGGTCGTGCTCTCGGCCGGGTTCGAAGCCCACCCGGAGACCAAAAGGCTCGCTCAGATCCTCGGGATTTCCCTGGATGCTGACGGTTTTCTCCCGCAGCAACCCGGTTCCCTAAGCCGAACGGAGAAGGAGGGCGTCTATGTAGCAGGGGCAGCCTCCGAGCCGCGGGATATCCCCGAGTCGGTGATGCAGGCGCATGAGGCCGCGGCTTTGGCTGCTGCCATCGCCGCTCCTTCTCAAGTTTCGGGCTTGACCGGTTCCACCACAACGGATCTCCTGGACGAAGACCTGAGGACCATGGTCGTCCTGTGCGATTGTTCCGGGACCCTGTCCGAAGGAATCGACCGGGAAGCTATTGGTGAACGAATAAAGGCGGAGCCCGGTGTAGCAGGGGTGAAGTTCTATTCCAGGCTGTGTCACAAGGAGGATCTTGAGAGCCTGGCCCGGGACATCCAGGAGTCAAGTGCCAACAGTCTGGTGGTAGGCGGTTGCACGCCACGGTGGTTGAATCAGCGTCTGAGGAGGATCTTCACGGATGGTTCTTTGGATCCCAATCTCGTTCAAGTCGTAAACCTCAGAGAGCAGGTTGCCTGGGCCCTGGACAAGCCGAACACCACCGCGCAGGCGGAGGCTCAACTCCATGCCGCCCTTGCCAGGTGCAGGGAATACAGGCTTTTGCCCAAACCGGCCGCGATCCCTGACCTCCAGTCAGAAGTGCTGATCGTGGGGGGAGGGCCGGCCGGGCTCTCCGCAGCTCTTTCCCTTTCAGCAATGGGACACCCCGTAACGCTCGTGGAGAAAGAGAATCAGCTGGGCGGCAATCTCCGGTCTCTTCATTACGGTCTGGATCCCCTCTTTCAACCTGAGAAAATCCTGGAAGACCTTATAAAACGGATTCAGGAATCCAAGGGCGTGAAGGTGCAGACCGGGACGGTGGTGGGAGGAGTGCGAGGTCGGCCGGGATCATATACTGCCACCCTCAAGGGTGGCGAAGGAAAAGAGGAAGAGAAAAGTTTCGGATCAGTCATTGTAGCTACCGGCGCGCGGCCCAACCAGCCTGAGGTGTTTCACTATGGAAAGGATCCCCGTGTCCTCACCCAAAAGGATTTGGAATCGGCCCTCTTTGACAAATCCCTGGACCCGAAATCCTTGCGCGCACTGGTCATGATCCAATGTGCGGGCTCCAGAAACGAGGAGCACCCGTATTGCAGCCGCATCTGCTGCGGCTCGGCCCTGAAGAATGCGCTGCGTCTCCTGGACGGCAACCCGGATTTGCGCATCATCGTATTCTACAGGGACCTCCGGGCCTTCGGGCTCATGGAGCGGCAGTACCGTGAGGCCCGCGAAAAGGGAGCGCTCTTCGTGCCCTTCGAGCCTGACCGGCCGCCCGTGGTGGAAATCGCCGAAAACGTTCTCACCGTGACCGGACACGATCCCATTGCAGGGGTGACCATTCGCTTCCAGCCCGATCGGGTCGTTCTGAGCACAGGCGTCGTCCCTGATGTTCCATTGCCGTTGCTCCACGGGCTGGGTGTGACTGCGGACCGCGAAGGGTTTCTGAAAGAGGCAAACCCCAAGTTTCGTCCTCTGGACCTGGTCGACGGGGCATACGGTTGCGGTATGGCACTGGGGCCATCGTTTGTCGGCGAGGCCATGGCGCAGGGCTGCGGGGCCGCTATCCGGGCATCCTCGTTCCTGCGACGGATCAAAAGACCCGCCGCGCTTCAGACGGCGACCGTGCAAAAATCCCGCTGTTCTGCATGCGGGCTCTGCGTGGCCGCCTGTCCTTTCCAGGCAAGGGAGATCGACGAGGAAGCCGGCCACGCGGTGGTTCATGCCGAGCTGTGCCAGGGCTGCGGCAGCTGCGCCGCCGTGTGCCCGAACGACGCTGCCCAGATGATGGGCGGATCCGACAGGCAGATCCTGTCGGTCATCGATGCGTTGCTTGAGGCGTGAGAGGATAAGTTGATAAACAGATTGAAACGCCAAGGCGCAAAGAACGCAAAGAAGGAAAAATGCAGGTATTTGTTTTTTCACCTGCCGGAGCGGCTTCCGGCAGGTGAAAAAACAAATGTTTTCTTGGCGCACTTTGCGTCTTAGCGGTTCAGAATTCTGATTTCGAGGATCATGCTTCCTGAGGAGGAAATATCGATGCAGAACCCCGAAGGCCCCAAAATCATCGCCTTTCTCTGCAACTGGTGCACTTACGCGGCCGCGGATCTGGCCGGCACGGCCCGGTTGACCTATCCGCCGAACGTCCGGACGGTGCGGATCATGTGCACAGGCTCTCTTGATCCCATGTACGTGCTCAAGGCTTTCCTGGAAGGGGCCGATGGAGTGCTGGTCGGAGGGTGTGCCCTGGGGGATTGTCACTACACGAGCGGGAATTACAAAGCGCGTCGCAAGGTGGCCATCCTGCACGAGGTCCTGGATGCGGTGGGCATTGAGAAAAGTCGATTGTGGCTGCGCTGGATCAGCGCCAGTGAAAGCGGCCTGTATGCAGAGACCATCCGTGAAATGACCAAGGCCATCAGCGCCATGGGACCGAGCCAGGTGCAGGCCCGGATGATCCTGTAGTGTGGGGACACCTTGAAGGAACGTGCAAGATCCCTTTTTCGGGAATTGCGAGATGACACAGCATGCTGAAAGGATGAGTTCGTGCAGGTTGCTCAAAAATGCCTAGATGCAAGGCTTCCCGACATCCTGAGGAGTGAGACGTACAGACTAGTACGTCGCAACGACGAGGGACGAGGGCAACGACGCAGATAGGCGTTTTTCAGCAACCTGCTGAGAAGGAGAGGTCCATGTCAAAATACTTCGCCCTAGATGATGACGGCAAGAATGATCTCACAGGTTCGCTGAGCGGATTCTGCCGGAGGTTGCTCGAGCAGGGAATACTGGATGCATTGCTGGTGGCCCAGCATCTTCCCGACAGTCCCATGGTCCAGCACACGCTGGTTCGATCGCCGGACAGGCTGGCCGGTGTGGATCCCACGGCGCCGGTGCTCCCGGTGAACGGGGGAGTGCTTGCAGCCCGTCTGACCCGCCAGGACCCGGGAGGAAAGGTGGGGGCCGTGCTGAGGCCTTGCGAGATCCGGGCCTTTTTGGAACTCGTCAAACTCCATCAAGGGGACCGCGAGCGGATCTTCCTGATCGGAATGGATTGCATGGGAACCTTTGAACCCCCGCAGTACCGGACATGGGCCAAGGACAACCCCGGTTCGAGCGGCAAATTTCTGGAGTCCATGCTCGGCTCGGGCACACCCCCGCAAGGGGCTCCCAGCCTGCGGAGGGCTTGTCAGGCCTGTGAGTTTCCGACCGGGGAGGGCGCAGATGTTCAGCTGCATTTCGTGGGAACGGACCGGGGGCCGTGTCTCTTTGCAGGGACGGAGGCCGGGGAGACCGCGCTGAAGGGTTTGAGCCTGAAGACGATGGAGGAGCAGGCCAAGAGGCCGAAAGCGGTCGAATCCTGGATCAAGGGCCGTATCGCATCCCGTGATCAACTCTTCAAGGAGGTGGAGTCGGAGCTCCTTCCCATGGATCGGCTCCTCGGGGAGCTCTCCTCCTGCATCCGTTGTTACAACTGCCGGGAAGTCTGCCCTGTCTGTTACTGCAAGAGCTGCGTTTTCGAGAGCAATACCTTCGAACACGCTTCCTCTCAGTATCTGAAGATGGCCAAGAAAAGAGGCGTCATCAGGATGCCTACGGACAGCCTGTTTTTTCATCTGACCCGCATGGTTCACATGAGCACGTCCTGCGTGGGCTGCGGACAATGCTCCAGTGCCTGTCCAATGGGAATCCGCGTGGCGGACATTTTTCGGACCGTGGGCCGAAGAACGCAGTCGGTTTTTGAATACGTTCCCGGGCGGTCCCTGGAAGAGCCCCTGCCGATAACCACCTTCAGGGAAGACGAGCTGACCGACAAGGAATAGGGGTGGAGATGGGAATAACAGGATGAACGATATGGATCCAAAAGAAGAAACAACTGCCCAAGGGCAAATCGTGGAGGAGGGGGCGCTTGACGCCGGCTTTGCGACGGAAGTGGCCGCGGAGCCCGGGGGAGAGGGAATCCGCAAGTGCTACGCATGCGGGACCTGCACCGCAGGCTGCCCGGTTCGCCGGTTCCACCCTGTCTTCAACCCGAGGAGGATCATACGCATGGTGCTCCTCGGCATGAGGGATCAGGTGCTCAAGGAACCCTTTGTCTGGGTCTGCGCCACCTGTTACACGTGCCAGGAAAGATGCCCGCAGGGCGTGCGGATCGCTTCCATCATGACGGCGCTGAGAAACATCGCGGTCCGTGTCGGCAACATGCCCGAGATCGTCCCCATGCAGATGAAGCTGCTCACGGAAAAGGGGACCCTCTATCCTCTGGACGAGTTCGACAACAAAAAACGGGGCAAGGCCGGTCTTCCGGCGTTGCTTTTGGCGCATGAGGATGTAGGGCCACTCCTCCAGGAGTCGGGGAAACCGGGAGAGGGAGCGAAAAGTTGATGCGCCGGCAGGCAGCTATACTCGAACTGGCTTTTCGTGGACGGCGCCTTAAATCCGAAATCCGAAGCACGAAATCCGAAACCCTATCCACTGCTCTGAATTCAAATGACCAAAACCGTGGAGTCACCAGGTCTCTTTATTGAACATTGGACCATTTGTGCTTTGAATTTGTTTCGAATTTCGGATTTCGAGATTCGAATTTGGCTGAGTCTAAAGGCCTGGCATTTAGAAAGGACGCTGTGAAGAGCGAGGGAATAGAATGACAGAGTACGCACTTTTCTTGGGTTGCACCATCCCGGCGAGGGTCCGAAGCTACGAACAGTCGGCCCGGGCCATTGCCGAGCGGTTTGGGATCAAGCTGGTGGATCTGGAGGGCTTTGCCTGCTGCGGGTTTCCTATCGCGGCCGCAGACCGTGTTGGCGCGCAGTCCCTGGCCGCCCGCAACTTGAGCTTGGCCGAGGAGGCCGGTCTTCCCATATGCACCCTTTGCAGTTCCTGCACGTCCGCCCTCACCGAGACCTCACGCCACCTGGCCGAGCATCCATCCGAGCGGGAGGAGGTCAACAAGCGGCTTTCCCTGGTCAACAGGAAGTACCAGGGGCCGGTAAAGGTCAGGCACTTCGCAAGGATCTTGTGGGAGGAAGTGGGGCTTGAAAAAATTCGCGAGGCATGCACCAGATCCCTTAAAGGGCTCCGTCTAGCGGCACACTACGGGTGCCACTATCTGAAACCTTCCGAGGCGTACGAGGGTTTCGAGATTGTGGAGGATCCGGGGACATTGGACGGATTGATCAGAGCCACAGGAGCCGATGCGGTAGACTACATGCGCAAGAAGCAGTGCTGCGGGGGATCGGTGCTTGGTGCCGACCAGAACACGGCACTTGCGATCGCCCGGGATAAGCTGACCGAGCTCCACGACATGCAGGTGGACGCGCTTGTGGTGGTGTGCCCGTTTTGCGGCGTGATGTTCGATGCCAACCAGAAGGTGATCGAGAAGATGTTCGAGCAGGCTTTCGGGCTGCCGGTCCTCTATCTTACCCAGGTGCTGGGGATGGCCATGGGCATGGACGAAAAGACCTTGGGCCTGAAGTCTCACGTGGTCAAGACGACGCACCTTGACAGTGTGCTGCAGGAGAGGCAGAAAGCTGCCTCCTCGCCTCCTGCACATCCAGAGCAATCTGGTCCGTCAGCTCCTTGACCCCGCTGAAGGTCTTTTCATCTCTCAGCCGGTCCAGAAATTTGATCTTGATCATCTTCCCCACGATGTCTTCCGAGAAGTCCAGGATGTAGGTTTCAATCGAGAGGCTGTTCTCTCCGAAAGTGGGATTGAAGCCGACGTTGGTGACCCCCCCGTACATCCTTCCGTCGACCTCGACGGTAACCACGTACACTCCACGCTTGGGGACCAGTTCATCGGCGGGCCGGATATTCGCGGTTGGAAAGCCCAGAAGTTTGCCCCCTCTGTTCGCCCCTTTTACGACAGTGCCCCAGATCTGGTAGTCCCTCCCGAGGAGCATCTTTGCCTCGGCGAGATCTCCTCGGCCGACCAGTTTCCGGATGGACGTGCTCGAGACAACCCTATGGTCGATGTGAACCGGGCCGACCAGGTGGACCTGGAATCCGAGCTCTTTCCCCATCTTCTGAAGAAGGTCGACATTGCCTACGCGTCCGCGGCCGAAGGTGTAGTCGTAGCCCACCACCACTTCCTTGATGCCGATCCTCTTCAAGAGAATGTCCTGAACAAAATCCTCTGCGGAGATCGAGGCAAAGTGATCGGTGAACGGGATGCACAGGATGACATCTATCCCGGCCTTGGAAATCAAAGAGAGCTTATGCTCTGTTTGCGTTATGAGGGCGGGTCCCTTGCCCTTGATGATTTTCACCGGATGGGGGTCGAAGGTCATGACCACCGACTGACCGCCGATGTCCTTGGCCCTTTTCTTCACGAGATCGAACAAGGCCAGGTGCCCTTTGTGCACTCCGTCGAAATTCCCGATGGTGAGGACCGGGCTGTGCAATGGTCGTTTCAGAGAATCGAGGTCATAGATCACGTTCATCGAATCCTTACCTGTTTCCATATGGAATGGCCTGCCGGCCGAAATTTCTGTCTTGATCTGCTGAAATCTCAGCGATTAACCAGTTGACAGGGAACAGTGAATAATATAAGAACAATTCATAAAGATCAACCATCCAATCGTGCCGAAGTGGTGGAACTGGTAGACACGCTAGGTTCAGGGTCTAGTGGGGGGTCCCCCGTGCAGGTTCAAGTCCTGTCTTCGGCACCAGATTTTTTCTGAAAGGCTTTTGACGGTTTAGGCTGTTGAAAGCCTTTTCTGTTTTAAATCTTCCGTTCTCATGTACCGACCACGGACATTCTAGCCTTGTAGAAAGGTCTCTCGGCAAGTATTTACGTCTCTGCCTTGCCTCCTCCTCCAAGTGTTGGACGAAGCGGGGAGTCCGGCTGCACCGGAACTTCCGGGCCGGAAGAAAGGAGGGGAGGTTTTGTTTAGGAAATTGAAGATGCAGGAGATAGGGGAGACGCACATGGTCCCTCCCGAAAAGGAAGATTCCGAAAACGATGCAGAAAAGAGCATGAATCCGAGGCAAGTCGAAAAAAAGCCTCGGGAATCGGATGTGCAGTCTGAAGTAGTCCAGGTGCAGGGGAAGGATTCGTAGTTCAAACAGAATAAGGGGAGAAAATTCAAGTTCGAGGGTCGTCTTGCGGGGCCGTATAATTTCTCAGAAAGGAGACCAGCAGGTCCATCTGATCCTCTGTCAGGGAGCCGAACTGAACACTGCATCGATTCAGAGGATACCGCTGGAGAACCGGGTTGCTCATCTTGAGATCTGAAACCACCTTGAAGGGCACCCTTTCAATATGCAAAGACGTGTCACAGGTCAGGATGTCCAATTCGGACAGCGCTTTTGGTTCGTCCGCGCCTCCGATATACCTGAAAGCAAGCCCTTCCTCACTGATATCAAGGATCTGCCACGGCTTTATCGGGTCATTTCCCAGTGTCACGAGACAGCCGTCTCTTGCCGGAAATCTCTTCTTCCTCCTGCGCTCCAATGTCCGATCGCCCACAATTTTCACCCCGGTCACAGCCAAACTGAGTAGGAGAGGTTCGGTACGAAAAAATGGAACAACAACACATCGGCTTCTCTATGGACATTTCTAACAGTACTGCCTCTCATTCAGCTTTGACCCAGTGAAATTCGGTCTGGATCAGCGGAACTCTCTGAGAATATTGGCTCTCTGACACCGGAGAAAGGGTTCCTTCCTCCAGTATGCTTTCTATTCGTCGTTTCAGATTTGAAAGGTTAAACCCCTTTAATGCAAACCCTTCAATGCCCGTCCCTCTCTGAAATGAAAACGGTCGGTTTCCCCTCCACAGGATGATGAACGGCGTTTGGCTCAGACAACTGCTGATGTTTCTGTGAAGAATGGCTCGTTGACTCCCTCCGAATTCTTCATCCATTAAAATGAGATGAGGCCTTGCCCTCCGTATATCTCGAATGAGTGAAATCGCATCCGAGCATAATATGACCTCATAAGCCTCTTCCATAAGTTCTTCGGAGAGGAAAACGGCCATTGCCTCGTCCTGGATGGCTATGAGGATTCTCTTCATCAGTCTCTTTGTCCTTACCAGCGGAAAGTACCTGTTGAGCCACTTGTAGAAAGGTCACAGAGAACGTATTTTGAGTAAATAAGGTGCAGCATGTATTTTCTAAGTAGGGGGAGGGGTGCAATTCGGTTGACAACAAGATCGAATTGCTTCTATATGGCATAATATCACTGTTTTAACAAGGAGTGGAGCAATGAATTCCGAAAAGCCGAAGAATGCGCAGGCATCCTCCGGCAAGACCAGCTATCGTTATATACTTGTCGTGGCAGTGGCGGTTCTTGTCGCCTTCTTCATCGTAGTGATGTTCATTAATTCAGGGAAGCCTTCTTATCTGACTTTGGAGAATGTCGACAGCAAGGAGAAAGGAACCCATTTCATCCGGACGAATCAGGCTCTGCTCAAGCAAATGCGGGAAAACTGGCTGCCGAATGACTACTTCTGGCCCACGGCCCTGCTGGATAATGCGCCGAGTTTTCAAATCGGCGTGCTGGAAGTCGTAAGATACAATCTGCGTGTCCTCAGGGACAATCTGAGCAGGACGCGCACAACGGACAGATTGGATCCCAATGCCGAGGCGGCATTCACCGCTCTCTCGAACGATCCATACAAGTGGTGGTTCCCTTCCGCTGAGAGCAAATGGAAAAAGGGCTCTCAGAGCCTCGATGCCTTCTACCTGAATCTCGTCGCAGGGAAGGTCAGATTTTTTCCCAGGGCGGACAATCTGGTGGAACTGCTCAGCCAGTATGTTTCTCTGATGGGGGGAGTCAATACCCGCCTCATCAATGCGCCACGGGACATAGGGGAGGCCATTTCTCTCGAGGGAGACAAAATGGGAGAATCAGGACCCGGAACTGTGGCTGTGGAAATCCCCTGGATCCGAATCGACGACAACTTCTATTATGCCCAGGGGGTGGCTTATGCTCTGTATGAATCGTTCAGGGCGATTGAATCGGACTTTGACCAGGTGCTCCGAGACAAGAACTCCGTTCCTCTGGTTAGAAAGATTATGGAACTCCTGAAACGTTGCCAGTTTGAACCGCTTCTCATCTTCAACGGCGACCCTGACAGCATCTTTGCCAATCACTCCCTTAATTTGTCGGGTGTGTTCAACGATGCCAGACAAAAGATGAATTCTCTCATCATCGCGCTGATGCAAGGTTGACCTGACAAAACCCATGCACGAAATGTCGATTGCCCAGAGCCTTGTCGACATCATCAGGGAAGAGATGGTTCGACACAATGCACGCATTTTGAGGGTCGTGCGTCTCCATGTAGGGGAGATGTCGGCGATCGTTCCGGACTCACTCTCGTTCTGTTTCGAGGTAATCACGGCTGGAACCGAAATGGAGGGCGCCACACTCCATATCGAGGTCATCCCCGTGGAGGGGATATGCCGGGCGTGCGGGGAAAGATTCAAGATTGAGAACTATATGTTTCTCTGTCCTGCATGCGGAGGTGCGAGCGTGGAAACGGTAAGCGGCCAGGAACTGTCTATCGTTGAGATCGAAGTGGATGAGTGAGTGAGCAGGAAGCTCCTGCTCCCCCAGTGTCATGTAACAGAAATAGGTAGACGAAACTGTCATTTCGAACGGAGTGAGAAATCTTATATTTTTATGTAGTTAAAAGATCTCTCCCTTCGGTCGAGATGACAAACTTTCTTGAGTTACACGACACTAGATCCCATACATCATCACTTAAGAGGTTATCTATGAAGATCACCGTCGTTAGAGCCATCCTGGAAGCAAATGAACGAATCGCCGACCTGAACCGGCAATTGTTCGATCAGAGCAAACTCTATGTCATCAACCTCATGAGCTCTCCTGGAGCGGGAAAAACCACCCTTCTTGAGAAAACCATCGATGGTGTGAAAAATGATCTGCGAGTGGGGGTGATTGAAGGCGACATTCAGTCTTCCCAGGATGCGGAGAGGATCGCGAGAAAGGGAGTGCCGGTTGTGCAGATCAACACGGGAGGGGCGTGCCATCTGGACGGGAATATGATCCGAGAGACGTTCCACGAGTTCAACTTTAATGAACTGGACCTCCTCGTGGTGGAAAATGTGGGGAATCTCGTCTGCCCGGCTGAATTCAGGGTGGGAGAAGACATGAAGGTGATGATCCTGAGCGTTGCGGAGGGGGATGACAAACCGCAAAAGTATCCCCTCATGTTCAGGGAATCGAAGGCGCTCCTGATCAACAAGATAGACCTCCTTCCTTACGTGGATTGCAGCCTTGAAAAGATCAGAGAGGATTCCCTCCGGATCAACCCTGACTTGAGGATTTTCGAAGTTTCCTGCAAGACCGGAGAAGGTCTGGAAGAATGGTTCGGGTGGTTGAAGGAACGTGTGAAAGAGGGCAGGCTGGGGTGAACGGCCGTGTTCGAACGCTTGAAACTTTCCGATTTCCCGGCCCGGTCCGGGGAGGTGCTCAGGCGGGCAACTTCGACCAGGCCCGTGATCTGGACTCTTGAAGAGGACGGGGTTGAGGCGGTCGTCAAAGATTTCAGCAGGAATGGAACCCTTTTCCGCCACACTATAGGCCGTTTCCTGGTGTGGAGGGAAGAAAAAGCCTACAGGAGGCTCAGAGGGGTGAAAGGGATTCCGGCCCTGTATCGCGTTCTCGACGGGATGGCTTTGGTCATGGAAAGGGTCCCCGGCGAGAGCCTGGAAGATCTCGAGAAGAAAAGAAAACTCCCGAAGTCCTTCTTCGATGCCCTGGAGGCAATCGTTGCCGATGCCCATGCCAGGGGAGTGGCCCATTGCGATCTGAAGAGGGCTCCCAATCTTCTTCTTGGCCGCGACGGGGAACCGTATATAGTCGACTGGTCTGCAGCGGTCTGCCGAACCGAACTATCCCTGTTCCCTTTCAATCTCATCTACCGCAGGCTCCTTCTGGATGACCTTCATGCAATCACGAAGATGCAGCTCAGGCACTGCCCGGAAGAAGTCAGCAGAGAGCGGCTGGAGGGGTACCGCCGCAGAAGTGCGGCGGAAAGGCTCGTTCGTCGAGTTCGGGACAGGATGCGGGAGATTCTCAAGAGAGTGGCGATTCTTTAGTGTGACATGGAAACCCTGGCCATCAGGACCAGGTCAGAGACGATGGGCTCAGCCGGGAAAACATGTTCCAATATTCCGGTTTGTCCGCGTCATAAACTTCACCCCTTTCAAAGCACCATCGCAACAGGAGCCATGCTATGGAACCGTATCGAACTGCTTTCAGGATGATGTTGCTGATCGGCCTGGTTTTGCTTCTCCTCTTATCCCCAAAGCCCGCCCTCTCGACCTCCGGTTCTGAGGGTCTGGTCCCCGAGTCCTTCGTCGGTCTTGCAAAGAAGGCCAGCCCTTCCGTGGTGAATATCAGCACGGTCAAGATCGTCAAGGGCAGGGGTCAGATACCAATGCCCTTTGGCCCTAATGACCCTTTCAGGGATTTCTTCGATCGTTTTTTCAAGAACCAGATGCCCAGGGATTTCAAACAGCAGAGCCTTGGGAGCGGCTTTGTCATTGACAAGGAAGGATTTATCCTGACGAACAACCATGTGGTGGAAAAGTCCGATGAGATCAGGGTCAGGCTTTCAGACGAAAGGGAGTTCGCAGCAAAAATCATCGGCCGCGATCCCAAGACAGATCTGGCCCTCATCAAAATCGAAACGGATCAGTCTCTGGTCCCGCTGCCGTTGGGGAATTCGGATGCTCTTGAAGTGGGAGAGTGGGTGGTTGCAATTGGAAATCCTTTCGGCTTGGGCAATACGGTCACGGCGGGTATTGTCAGTGCCAAATACCGCCAGATCGGTGCGGGCGCCTATGACAACTTCATTCAAACCGATGCCTCCATCAATCCAGGCAACAGCGGAGGGCCTCTGCTGAACAGGGCCGGAGAGGTGATCGGAATCAACTCGGCAATCTACTCCCAAAGCGGCGGCAGCATAGGAATCGGATTCGCGATTCCCGTGAATATGGCCAGGGATCTGCTTCCACAACTCAAGAAAGGCAGGGTGACCAGGGGTTGGCTCGGAGTAGTCGTTCAGAAGATCACCCCTGAGCTGAGGGAGAAACTCAGACTCAAAGAGGAAAGAGGGGCTCTTGTTGCCGACGTGACAGCGTCCGGTCCTGCGGAGAAGGGGGGAATCAAGCGCGGCGATGTTATCGTTTCCTTTGATGGAAAGGAGATCAAGGATACGGGAGACCTTCCCTATGCCGTTGCCTCGACCCCGGTAGGAAAAACGGTGAATGTAGAGGTCATACGCAAAGGACAGAAAAAATCCGTTCAGGTCGAAATTGGTGAGCTTGAAGAGCAGCAGGAAGAGCAGGCACATGCTCAGGTGAGGCCCAGCCTGGGTATGACCGTGGAGGAGATTACCCCTGATGCGGCCAAGGTTTTCGGGCTCTCCGAGTCCTCCGGTCTGGTAGTCGTTGAGGTCGAGGAGGGATCCCCTGCTTCGGCTGCGGGCATCAACGCGGGCGACATCATTCTGGAAATGGATCAGGAGCCGGTGAAGGACATCGACTCTTTCGAGAAGAAGATTGCGGGGTACAAGAAGGGAGATACCGTGCTCCTGCTGATAAAGAGGCGAGCCGCCACTCTCTATGCGACTTTGAGGGTGTCGGAATAGACAGGCGGTGGCATGAGCAACTGACTTTATTCGGTTAGTGCAACGGAGGGCAAATGCATGGTGAAGTCTCTGGAAGGGTTTACACCGTACGCAAAAGACGATGCGGAGAAGTACAACGCTTTACGGTGGTGGCCGGGGCTCACATTTGGGGATATCCTCGACAGGGCCGCCGACATTCAGCCCGATAAGGAGGCCTTCATAGATCGGAACACGCGGCTCACCTATGCAGAGGCCCGGGAAAAGACGAACAGGCTGGCCATAGGGTTGATGGATTTGGGCATCCAGCCGCTGGAGCGCGTTCTGATTCAGATTCCAAATTGGAACGAGTTCGTTTTCGGGTATTTTGCCCTTCAAAAGGTCGGCGCCATACCCGTGCTGTTGATCGACCGGTACCGGCAGTTCGAGATTGACCGCCTGATCACCCTTTCAGGCGCCACTTCCTGGATTGTCGCAGCGAAATACGGCAAGACGGATTACTTCCCCATCATTCGCGACGTCCTGAATGACCACCCTGAGATCAAACGCGTCATCACCGTAAGAGGAGAGGGAGATCAGCGGCCCTTTGAAAGCCTCGAAGACCTGATCGCGAGATCCGAGCCTACCCGGGAGAATCTTGCCCGGCTGGCAGCAAGACGACCCGATCCCCACCAGGTGGCCCATATGGGACCGACGGGGGGGACAACCGGGGAGCCGAAGATCGTCCCCCGTACCCATAACAGCCTCATCACCGGCATCGATTACTGTTCCAAGTCCTGGGAACAAAACAACCAGGACATCAATCTGCTCGCAGGACCGGTAGGCCATGACTTGACCTTCAGCAAGGGTCTCATGGGAAGCATCCTCACACTGGGAACTGTCGTATTTCTGGATTCGACCAACGATAAGGACATCTGCGACACGATTGAAAGGGAGAAGGTGACATCCATAATATGGGTCCCCACTCTGGCGCAGAAGATGCTCCAGTACAGCGATCTTCACAAGCATGATTTGAGTTCTCTCAGGAAGATGCACAGCGCGGGGGGTGCAAGCCACCCCGGACTCGTCAATGATGTCACGGAAAAACTGAAGATGAAATTCTACAACGGCTATGGAGCTACTGAAGGAATGACGACCATCACACGAACCACGGACGATCTGGAAACTATCTGTTCAACCGTGGGAAGGCCCACGTGCCCTTTTGACACCTACAAGGTCGTGGACGTCAATGGGAACGAACTTCCTCCCGGCAAGCCCGGGGAACTGGTCCTCAAAGGCCCCGGGGTTTTTACAGGCTACTACAACAACCCGGAGGAGAACAAAGGGGCATTTACCGATGACGGGTTTTTCAGAACAGGCGACGTGGCGAAGATCAGTGAAAAGGGCTACATCACTCTCACCGGCCGCATCAAGGAAATGATCAACCGGGGTGGCGAGAGCATCAGTTCCACCGCAATTGAGGGGCTTATCAGCCGCCATCCGGATGTCGCGGCAGTGGCGGTGATTCCGATGCCCGATCCCTTCATGGGCGAGCGCGTTTGCGCCTATATTCAGCCAAAGGCGGGAGTTCGGATGACCTTTGATGGCGTGATCGGCTTCCTGAAAGAGCAAAAGGCCTCAGTACTCCAACTCCCGGAGCGGATAGAATTTATCGATGCCATGCCCTATACCGGCACTCAGAAACTGGACAAGAGGGCGCTGCGAAAAGACATCGAGGAGAAGCTGCGGGCCGCGGGAAAGATTTAGGAAACAACCGGAGTAATGGAGTATTGGCGTATTGGAGTGATGGTTCCAAGCCTGAACTTCCCCGGACAAGTAAACCCTCCACCTCTTATGGCGTTGAACCCCCTTCGAGGGGGTCACCTGAGGCCGCGCGCCTGTCCCGCAGAGCGGGGCTCTACGGGTGGAGACTCACTGGGATCACGTCTTCAGGACCTCCTCTTCTTCAAAACGGCGCAGACTCTTTCCTGCCGACTGTTCGAGTGCCTGGATCCATTGGCCGACCCTTTCCTTCCCATAGGCTTTCTCCCAGCCCTTCAGAATAGCAGCCACCGGGACGTCTGCATAGGTCCCCAGGTATTCCACGTATTCCATGAACTTCCTGTTCTCCAGGTTATAGGGTTGAAACATGGAGTTCTCGCGGCCGTTGAACTCAAGGGGGATAACCTTATGCATGAGGCAGAGTTCTTTGTTGAAGGCCGGTGTAGCCATCACCCATTTCCCCTCCAGGAGGAACTCCGTGTAGCCGTGGTACACAAACAGATCGGAGCCCATCATCTCCAGAAGCTGCCTGGTCACAAGATGGTTGCGGACAGTGGCAAATCCGATACGCGTTGGAATTCCGCACGCGCGTCCCAGGGCGCAAAGGAGCGAGGCCTTGCACACGCAGTATCCCCTTTTATTGCGGAGCACGTTGCTGGCCCGGTAATGTTCCGGCAGATAAAAAGGACAGTAAGGATCGTACCAGATCCCGTCTCGGACGGCATAATAGAGCTTTACCGCCTTCTCAACCGGGTCTTCCGCCCCCTGAACGCTCTTTTCGGCAAAACGGACGATCTCTTCATGATCGCTGTCGATGATGGATGTGGGAAGGCGGTATTCTTTGTCTCGTTCAGGCATTTTGGTGAGCATGTTCATAACCCCCGCAAACTCTATAACAAAAGAGCGCGGGCCGCGTCAAACATGCGCTTCCCGCATCCCCCGGGCAGATCCGCTTTTTTTCACTTGACAACCAATTCCCACGGAGTAGAGTCATATTGTAGCTATAGCTAAAATGTAATCACAACACAGGGCAGCCGAACCAGTCAGTATCACAAATCCGAAAGCCGAGACTTACTTTGAACCGTTTTCCTTTATCCTGTTTCTCCGCCCGGGAGGCTGACGACGAGACTTCGTCACTTCCGAATACAGGATGCAAAGGTATCGGTGCCGGGAAAGGAAGCTTCAGTGGCCGAGCAAAAAAAGATAAAAAAGAGTGTCTATCCTGCCCCTGCGATGCCCCATGAAGGCAAGGTGAAGTTCGAGGTTTTCGGGGAAGAGATGATCGAGAAGAAGGTGAAGTTGAGCGGCAACAGTGGAAGGGTCTATCTCCCTCCGGACTGGGTCAACCATCATGTGAAGATCATCAGGGTTGACTGATTTTGCCGAAAGCCGACAAGCGTCGGCCGGATGTTGTACTTGACGCGTAGTTATTTTGAAGAAGAGATTGCTGGCCGGATGTTGTCCAACCGGTGCGGAAACGCGCCAGGCAAAATGAGTGGAGTGCCGCGTTTTTTCGGATTAGGAACCAGCGCGGACGGCTATATCGCAAGTCGAGTGTAAGGGGTAAATACGATGAGGTACGCAGAGACAGGATTCAATCTGGAAATCGATCTAACCCGGGGAAGCGTGGAGAGGGTGGCAACCGACCCAAGATTGACCGAGCTTCATCTCGGGGGGCTGGGCACGAATGCCAAATTGTTGTGGGACAGGGTTCCCGCTGACGTTGAACCCTTCTCCCCTGACAATCTGCTGATCTTTTCCACCGGTCTTTTTTGCGGCACACCGGCTCCCGGTGCGAACCGGACCATCATTTCCACCTATTCTCCTCAAACCCTGTACATGGGCTATTCCATGATGGGCGGTTTCTTGGCGCCGGAACTGAAGTATGCCGGTTATGACAAAGTGATCTTTCGCGGCAAGTCCCCCAATCTGGTTTATCTGTGGATCAACAATGACAAAGTGGAAATACGTGATGCCTCTCATCTCCGGGGTAAAGGCGCTGTTGAAACTGCAGCAATGATCAAACAGGAGTTGAAGGATCCGAAAGTACAGGTAGCGGCTATCGGGTTGGCCGGTGAAAACCGGGTTTACATGGCTTCCATCGAGCAGGGTCGGTCCAGCGCCAGCCGACTTGGACTGGGCGCCGTCATGGGAGACAAAGGGTTAAAGGCCATAGCCGTTCGCGGAACAAAGGACATCAACGTTGCTCGACCCGACGAATTCATGAATCTCTGCAACGACGTGCTGCAGTATATAAAAGTCCGAGCAGCTAAACCGATTCCCGAGGTCATGCCCATTCTGGCCGTGCTTGGGTCACCGCAGGAAATGGCCGTCCATGATGAGAAGTGGCACACCGAGAATTTCATGTGGGGAAATGCCCGCACCAGGAGAAGAGATTTCTGGAACGAGGAAATCGCAGAGAAGTGGAAGAACAGTCTGGAGACAGTGCGGACGCGGCTCATCAGCTGCTACAACTGTCCCATGAAGTGCGGAGCCATTATTTCCGCCCCGGGAGTTTCCACCTACATGATGAAATGTTTCACGAAACTGACTTACACCATGGCCGCCTTTGTGGAGGACCTGGATTTTGGTTTCAAAATCGCTCAGCGGGCTACGGAGTATGGGGTGGACGGATTCTCGATGCCGCAAACCATGGCTTTCGGCTTTGAGCTTAAAGAAGCGGGTATTTTGACGGATGCGGACTTTGCAGGGTGCCCGTCCGACAACGAGGGGAAATTTTACTGGTTGCTTGACCGGATTGTTCGACGAGAAGGGATAGGGGATGTGCTGGCCAACGGCACCTATTGGGCGGCCAAGCAGATCGGCAAGGGCGCAGAAGCCTATGCTCACAATACCATCAAGAAACATGAGCAGCTCCCTCTCAAGCTGGGAATGCTGAACCCCATTTATTTCCTGATGTATTCTACCGGCGAAAAGGTGAACATCACTCAAATCGAAGGGAATTTCCCCCAGGCGCCCTTTTCCACAATGGAGTTGAAACAAGAGTTTGTCAAGGACTGGGTCCAAGCCCCTGATGACAGGTTTAAGCAATACGTTCTGGACTGGGAATTCCGAGGGGAACGCTCAATGCCCTTCTACCCCCCGGTCGAAGCCTGTTGTGAAATTGTGGACTGGCAGGAGAAGATGCACCACATTGATGACGCCCTCGGCATATGCGCCGGGTTGTCGTCGTTTCCCCTCAAGCCTCCCTACCACATACACAATTTGCCGCTGTTCATCTCAGCAGCGACCGGGATGGATATGGATGAAGCCGGACTGACGGAGATATTCAACAGAAATCGGAATCTGGTCAGGGCCGTCAATGTAAGGAGAGGATTGAGGAGGGCCGATGAGAAGCCGCCGGAAGACCATTGGAAGAAAAGATTTCCCGAGCTCGAGACAAAGCTCCTGGATGCCTATTACGAATTCAAAGGGTGGAACCAGGACGGCATTCCTACGAAGGAGTCTCTGCATGCACTCGGCTTGGATTACATTGCCGAAGACTTCCTGAAGAGGGGCATATTGACGGACAATGGATCGACTCCCTCCAAAGAAGATTCGCCGGGAAAAGAGAAGAAATAATGTGAAGAGGTGGTGATGGTCATGGGCGAGAAAAAGAAGAAAATCATCAAATCCATAAAAATCGATCTCGACAAATGCAACGGTTGCAGGGCATGTGAGGTTGCCTGCTCCGCTTTCCACGCTGCCCCGAAATACAGCAGCAACAATCCGGCGAGGTCTCGCATTCGGGTAATTCACGAACCGCTCAGAGACGTCTATGTTCCTGTGTACGCGGGTGAGTATGCTAAGGCCGAATGCCTGGGCAGGGACAAGTATGTAATTGACGGAAAGGAATACGACGAGTGCGGCTTCTGCAGAGCCTCCTGCCCGTCCAGGGATATATTCAAAGAGCCCGATTCCGCACTCCCGCTCAAATGCGACATGTGTGAAGACGATCCGCCGCAGGAGAAGCCCCTGTGCGTTCAATGGTGCTTGAATGACGCCCTGATTTACGAAGAGAGGGAAGAGGAAGTTGAAGAAGAAGTGAAGCTGGAGGACGTGGAGGTGGGGATGGAATCCATGATTGACAAATATGGGTTGGAGACGGTCATGGACACCCTTGCCAGGATCTCGGCCTCAAAGAAGGATGAAGCGTGAGCCTGGAAGAATGGAATATTGGGTCGGTGGAATTCTGACTTTCTTGATCTCATTTACATCATTCCATCGTTCCACCATTCCATCATTCCAGTATAGCTCCGGAAGGTTTAAGAGTTGACGAGACGCTAATTCAGCAAAGAAAAGGATCGCCAAGTGGAGACAGTCACCCCCTACAAAGAGATCATCGAGGTCATCAAGGCGAGCGGTGGAGATGCTTTCAAGAGATGCTTCCAGTGCGGGCTGTGCGACACGGTCTGCCCGTGGAACAGGGTCAGATCTTTCAGCATGCGAAAGCTCGTGCGCGAGGCCACGTTCGGTTTGACCGAGATCGAGAGTGAAGATATCTGGCGCTGCACGACCTGCGGGCGATGCCCCCAGCAGTGCCCCAGGGACGTACAACAGATCGAATCCGGGGTGGCGCTGCGCAAGGTTGCCACGGAATACGGGGTCTTTCCCAAAGGCGTCAAGGCCATCCGCACCATCAACGCCAATCTTGTTGCCCAGGGCAACCCCTTTGGTGAGGACCGGGAAAAGAGGGGTGCCTGGGCGGAAGGTCTTGATGTAAAGCCCTTCACCGAGGGGATGGAGATTCTCTATTTTCCCGGCTGCTACCCAAGTTATGACCCGAGATTGAAAAAGGTGGCGAGGGCCACGGCAGAGATCCTCAACAAGGCGGGGGTGGATTTCGGGATCCTGGGCGCCAAGGAGAATTGCTGCGGGGAGTCCATCCGCAAGGCGGGCGATGAGGCGTTGTTCAAGCAGTTGGCCAAGGAAAACATCAAGACCTTTATAGATAACGGGGTGCACAAGATCCTCGTCTCCTCCCCGCACTGCTACCATACCTTCAAGAACGAGTACTCCCAGTTCAGGGTGAACTTCGAGGTGGTGCATATCTCGCAGTACCTGTTCGAGTTGGTCAATGAGGGAAGGCTCGAGCTGAAGAAGGAATATGGGAAAAAGGTGACCTACCATGATCCATGCTACCTTGGCCGGCATAACGGCATTTATGACGAGCCGCGAGGGGTCCTGAAGAAGATAGCGGGTCTGGAGCTCAGTGAGATGGAGGAGTCCCGCTCAGACAGTCTCTGCTGCGGAGGCGGAGGCGGCAGGGTCTGGATGGAGACCCAGAAGGGCGAGAGATTCTGCGACATCAGGATAGAACAGGCTCTTGGTGTTGGGGCCGAAGTGCTGGTCACATCCTGCCCATACTGCATCACCATGCTGGAAGACAGCAGGCTGACCATGGATGTGGCCGAAAAGATCGAGGTCAAGGACCTCACGGAAGTCGTCAGTGAAGTGATTTAGCAGGTGCTTTGCGGCTTGGCGAAGAAGATTTGCCACAAAGACACTAAGTCACAAAGAAACACAATATTTTTCTTGGTGTCTTTGTGTCTTCGTGGCGAGATTGGGTTACGGCCGTAGGCCTGCATTGGGAGAGACAACGTGGAAAAAGAACAAGTACAGCAGATGTGCAAGAGTTTCCAGGACAGGAATATTGGAGACGTCATGGTTGTTGGCGGAGGAATCAGCGGTATTCAAGCCTCTCTCGATCTTGCTACCGCCGGTTTCAAGGTCTATCTGGTTGAGCAGTCGCCGAGCATCGGCGGCCATATGGCGCAGCTGGACAAGACCTTTCCCACAAACGACTGCTCCATGTGAATTCTCGCACCCAAACTGGTCGAGGTCGGCCGGCATCCGAACATTGAGGTCCTCACCTACACGGAAGTTGATCGTGTGGATGGGGAGGTAGGGAACTTCAAGGTAACTCTGAACAGAAAGCCCAGGTATATTCTTGAGAATAAGTGCACGGGGTGCACTACCTGTATGGAGTATTGTCCCGCCAAATATCCTGATCGATACAATCAGGAAATATCCAAGAACAAAGCCGTCCACATCTACTTCGCTCAGGCAATCCCCCTGATCGCGTATATCGATGAAAGCTGCCTTTATCTCAAGGAGGGGAAATGTCGTATCTGCGAAGCGGTGTGCAAGAACAACGCCATTGATTTGAAACAGGCGGCAGAGAAAAAGGAAATACAGGTAGGGGCCATCATCCTGTCTCCCGGCCTTGAGCCCTTCGATCCAAAGGTGAAGAAGGAGTATCACTACGGGGAGTTTGCCAATGTCGTAACCAGCATGGACTATGAGCGGCTCCTGTGCTCCACGGGGCCGTATGCAGGCGAGATACTGCGAGGCTCCGATAGGAAGCATCCCCATAAGATAGCCTGGATCCAATGCGTCGGTTCGAGGCGTGTTACTCCGGGGGAAAACAGCTATTGTTCAGCCGTGTGCTGCACCTATACCCAGAAACAGGCGATCCTGACAAAGGATCACGACACGGAAGCACAGTGCACCATATTCCACAACGACATTCGGTCCTATGGGAAGGATTTTGAGCGATTCTATGAAAGGACTGAAAAGCTTCCCGGGGTTCGATTCATCAGAAGCTACGCATCGATAGTTCGGGAGGATCCGAAAACCAGGAATGTCACTGTGCGATATTCCACCAATGATGACGGGGTAAAGGAAGAAGAGTTCGACATGGTGGTATTGTCCGTCGGATTGAATCCTCCTGCCGACGTGAAATCCATTGCGGGCAAATTCGGCATAGAGCTCAATCCTCATGATTTTTGCAGGATCACTCCTGTCAATCCTGTGTCCACCAACAGACCAGGGATCTTTGTAAGCGGCGGGTTCCAGGGTCCCATAGATATTCCCGAGTCGGTCTTCAGCGCCAGCGGGGCCGGCTCCAAAATCGGTGAGCTCCTTGACCACAGGCGGGGAAAACTCTCCAGAGAGAGGATATACCCGGCTGAAAGGGATGTCTCGAACGAGGAGCCGAGGATAGGGGTTTTTGTATGTCATTGCGGCGCCAACATCGGAAGGATAGTCAATGTCCCTGAAACGGTCGAGTACTGCAAGACGCTCCCCAATGTGGTCCATGCGCAGGAACAGCTCTTTTCCTGTGCCACGAACTCGGCCAGAGAAATAACGGACATGACGAAGGAATTGGGGCTCAATCGGGTGATTGTCGCTGCCTGCAGCCCGCGGACCCTTGAACCGCTGTTCCGGGACACCGTCCGGGAGGCGGGAATCAATCAGTACTACTTCGAAATGGCCAACATCAGGGAGCACAACTCCTGGGTTCACTCGAAGGAAAAGGAAGAGGCCACACAGAAGGCAAAGGATATCATCCGCATGTCCGTGGCACGGGCCTGCCGGTTGGAGCCGTTGCAGGAATTTGACCTGCCGGTCGACAAGGCCGCGCTGGTGGTAGGCGGCGGTATCGCCGGCATGAACTGCGCTCTTTCCATTGCCAACCAGGGGCACGAGGTGCACCTGGTTGAAAAGGAAAAGGAGCTGGGGGGAATAGCGCGAAAGATTCATTCCACGCTGGATGGTCTGGATGTTCAGGAGTACCTGCGTGATCTCACCCAAAAAGTGTATCAAAATCAATTGATACATGTTTATCACGACGCGACAATCACGGATGCCACAGGTTATGTAGGGAATTTCGTGACCGCGGTGAAATCTGAAAAAGGGCTCACACAGATAAAGCACGGTGCAGCGGTTCTTGCCATAGGTGCCGATCTCTACACACCTGCCGAGTACCTTTACGGAGAAGATGAAAGGGTAATGACCCACCTCGAGCTGGAGGAGCGGATTGCGAAAGGGGACGAAAAGATTACCGGCGCGAAAAGTCTCGTGATGATCCAATGCGTGGGCTGCAGAAATGAAGACAGGAACTATTGCAGCCGTCTCTGCTGCAGCGAGTCTGTAAAGAACGCGTTGAGACTCAAAGAGATCAATCCGGAGATGGACATCACCATCCTCTTCAGGGATATGAGAACCTATGGGTTCAACGAGGATTATTACCGGGAGGCTTCCAACAAGGACATTAAGTTCATCCGCTATGAGCCGGAGGATAAGCCCCAGGTGGAACCCGGTGAGTCGGATGAGGGTCGGCCCGTTTTAAAGGTGACCACGACCGATTTCGTGCTGGGGAAGAAGCTGGTGTTGGATGCCGATGTCGTTGCTTTGGCTGCCGCAATCATTCCCTCGGCGTCCACCAAGGAAGTTGCCGGGCAATTCAAGGTGACTTTGAGCCCGGACGGCTTCTTCAAAGAAGCCCATGTCAAATTGAGACCTGTCGAGTTCGGTACGGACGGCGTTTATCTCTGCGGCCTGGCTCATTACCCCAAGTTCATACAGGAAACCGTCAACCAGGCCTATGGCGCCGCAGGACGAGCGTTGACGCTTCTCTCGCATGATATTGTAGTCGCCTCAGGCTCCGTGGTCCGGGTGGATGAAGGCAGGTGTATGGGGTGTGGGGCATGTGTCTCCGCCTGTGCATATGGGGCACTGGAGCTTCGCGAGACAAAAAAGGGAATGAAGGCAACGGTCAACCCTGTACTTTGCAAAGGAGACGGCCTTTGCAACACGAAGTGTCCGACAGGGGCTATCCAACTGAAGCACTTCACCGACGAAGAGCTCTTGTGCGAGATCGATACGGCGTTTCCGGAGGAAGAGGTCTGTGAACCGATGGATGCCGCGGTTGGAGATGCGTAGCGAATGTCCAATGTAGAATGTAGAATGTCCAATGAAGAAGTAGCTGCTTTCCACTTAGAAATTGGATATTGGACACAGGAGATTAGAAATTCATGGGAATGTCCGATGTAGAGTGTAAAACGTCCAATAATGGTGAAGCTGTTTCCTTTCACTTGGAAATTGGAAATTGGAAATTGGAAATTGGACATTGGAAAGGTGAGAAAGAATGAGTGCAGGACTCAAATTCAAGCCGAAAGTCTTGGGCTTTGTATGCCACTGGTGAGCGTACGGCGCCGCTGACCTAGCTGGAGTTTCCAGACTACAATATACCACTGAGATGAGGCTTATTCGCGTCATGTGTTCCGGTCGGGTCGACCTGGGGTTTATCCTCAGGGCGTTCTCCAATGGAATGGATGGGGTGTTTATCGGCGGGTGCCGTTTGAACGAATGTAATTATGTCACTCACGGCAACTACCATACACTGAACACGGTGCTTCTGGTAAAAAGACTGATGGAGCACATGGGGCTGAGCCCGGAGAGATTGAAGATCGAATTCATGTCCGGCGCTGAAGCCAACCTCTTTGTCGAAACCGTCAACGGCTTTGTCAAGCAGGTGAAAAAGCTGGGGCCGCTGGGTGAAAGCGAAGGGATTGACCGGGCAGAGTTGAAGTCCAGAATCGCAGAAGTCACAAAGCTGGTCCCGTACATCAAGGTGGTGAACCAGGACAAGCTGGCAACACGTCTCAAGAGCCCTGAAGAGTACAACGACCTTTTCACGAAGGATGAGATAGAAAAGCTGTTTCGCGAAGTGGTCTCCTACTATATCGATCCGGCAAAATGCCAGGCCTGTTCGATCTGCCTCAAGAAATGCCCTGCAGAGGCGATCGTGGGCGGCAAGAACCAGATCCATGTCATTGACCAGGAGAAATGCATCAAGTGCGGGACCTGTTTTGAAGCTTGCCCCACTCGCTTCGGCTCGGTGAGAAAGATCTCAGGAGAGCCCGTTCCACCGCCTCTTCCTGTAGAGGCGCGAACCATAGTGAGAAAAGCGAAAGCCTGACGCGACACGATTCAGATTCTCCAGCACACCCTGGAAGCCGGGCGGTTAACACGGCATTCTTCCCTTCATTTTCCATCCAACAGCAATGGTACTCTTGGCTGTCCAGTGAACATTCGCCGGATGCTTCCACCGCAAAAGAATTCCAATATTTCCTTGACAAAGGGGAAAGCGTCGGTTTATATAGAGACCATTGGGTCTCTGTGGAGATCCGGCGGACTTCCAAGAACAACTCAAAGGCTGACATCTCAATGAACTACAAAAGGGTTCCGGCTATTGATAAATGTTTTACGATTCTGGCCCTGATGGCGGAAGCGAAACACCCTTTTGGGTTCAATGAAATCGTCAAGCATCTGGGCCTGAACAAAAGTACGGTATTCAACATCCTGCATACCCTGAAAGATCTCGATGTTTTGGAGAAAGGACCGGACGGGCTTTTTCGATTGGGAACAAGGTTGTTCGTCCTGGGCAGTGCCGCTGCCGGGGGATCTGACCTGATCCAGACGGTGCATCCCTATCTCGAAACCATAAACCAGGAAGTGAAACTCTCCACGTTTTTCGGGATTCTTTCCGGCCAGGAGGTCATCATCGTTGACAAGGCCGACAGGGCTCACAGGATGAAGATATCCTCTGAAGTCGGAATGAGGATGCCCGTCTCCGCAGGAGTTGCCGGAAAAGCCCTCCTTTCCCAGCTTCCGGAAACAGAAATCGATGAAATCCTGTCTCAAATTACGCCCAAACGATACACGGCCAAAACCATCACCGACAAGGCTCTGTACAAAGAGGCGATTCTGAAAGTGAAGAAGACCGGCATTGCCTATGACAAGGAAGAATACATCGAGGGGCTTATGGCCGTAGCCGTTCCGCTCCAGACCTGCAGGGGGGGGTTGTGTGCGGCCATATGGGCTGTGGGGCTCAAGCAGGAATTCAGGGAAGGCGGCATGTCGCGAATCGTCAAATTCCTTTTAAATGTTGGAGGGGAGATCAATAGCCGCTTTTCGGTCTCTGCAGGAGTTTTCGGTCCAAAGGATGCAACGCTGAATGCTTATACCGGCAAGTCACTATCTTAATTCATTGCCGTAGGTTAACAAGGTCAGGAAGTGATCAGAGGAGGTCAAGACATGTATTTCAGGGTTTACTGCAGCGTAAAAGAAATCGAAGCCCCCACTATAGAAGCTGCCGAGCAAATTCTTAAGGATTCGCTGAAAGAGTTTATCTGGCTGCTTCCAGTCACAGAGACTCCTGTGGCGCCTCCAGCGAGAGAGCCTAAGAAAATTGAAGTCAAGGAAAAGAAAGGCGGCCATGGTTCAATGACCGCGCGCCATTAGAATGCGCCTTGAAACACGTGAGTGTGAACAACCTGCGCAGCCAGACATCAGGCTAGCGAAGAGACCTTAGAGGGGCAAAAAATGAGGTACGGTGAAACAGGATTCCAATTAGAAGTTGATTTGACCAAGGGAAGCATTGAGAAGGTAGAGACCGATCCGAGAGATACTGCATTGTATCTCGGGGGAATCGGCATGAACGCGAAGCTGCTCTATGACCGGGTTCCCCCGGGAACCGATCCATGGTCTCCCGACAACCTGCTCATATTCGGCAACGGTCTTCTGAACGGCACATGCGTTCCCGGCGCAAACCGCGTGTCGGTCGATACGATTGCCCCCCTGAACGGTCTCATGGGGCATTCCCTGATGGGTGGGTTTTTCGGGGCGGAAATGAAAATGGCCGGTTATGACAGAATAGTCATCAGCGGCGAGGCGCCCGACCTGGTCTACCTGGCGATACACAACGACAAAGTCGAGATCCGCGATGCCAGGCATCTCCGCGGAAAAGGCATGGTTGACACTCAGCGGTTGATCCAGGAGGAGTTGAACGACAGAAGGGCCTGGGTGGCTGCCATTGGTCCGGCCGGGGAAAACAGGGTCATTATGGCTTCGATCGATTGCGGCAACTCGAGCGCCGCACGAACGGTCGGCCCGGTCATGGGGGCAAAAAAGCTGAAGGCGATTGCCGTCCGGGGAACAAAAGACGTCAATTTCGCCCACCCCGCTGAGCTCTGGGAGATGTGCTCGCAGTTGAGGAAGGAGTTTGCCGCCAACCCGAATATCGGGGACTGGATGGCAGTCGACGAGGATGACAGCTTCCATCACAACAATTTCTCCTGGGGCAATGCCCGTACGCGCCGAAAGACCTTCTGGAGCCCCGAGCTCGAAGAGAGATGGCGGAACCTGAAGTATGATCACATGGACCGATGGACAGGCTGCTGGAATTGCCCGAAGGCATGCCATAATCTCATTCGGTGGCCCAACCGGCGAAGATTTTCGTACAAGTGCTATGGAAAAGATACCTATCACATGGCCGCCTTCCAGGAACTGGACTTCACCTTCGAGATCCTCCCCATTGCTATGGACTTGGGGTTTGACTCTTACTCAACGCCGCAGGTTATTGCCTTTGCCCTTGAGCTGCTGGATGCCGGGATTCTGACGGAAAAAGACTTTCCCGGGATGCCCTCCGACGCGAGGCAAAGATTCTATTACATCCTTCAGAAAATAGCATTCAGAGAGGGCATAGGAGATGTTCTCGCCCATGGCGTATCCGGTGCGGCTGCCATAATCGGTAACGGCGCTGAGCAATTCGATCACAACACCGTCAAGAAATTCGAACAGCTGCCAATAAAGCTGGGCAAACTCAATCCGGCCTACTACCTTATGATAGCCACGGGTGAGGACATGGCTATCACCCAGATCGAAGGCTCCTTCCCGCAAGACCCGATCCCCGATCCTGAGCTGAGGGAAGAGTTCATCAGGAACTGGAAGGCTGTCCCTGATAAAAAGTTCCATGACTGGTTCCGGCAGTGGGTAAAACGTGACCAGTTGCCCGACGACGCCATGTGCGCTATCACCGATTGGAATGAGTGCATGCACTACCTGGATGATTCCCTGGGGTTTTGCGGATTCGTGTCCTCATTCAGAGGCCAGTTCGGCGGCACCACAGGATACAGCATATGGAATATGCCGCCGCTGATCACCCACGCGACGGGGATGGAGTTTGACAAAGACAGGCTGTGGGAATGCTTCATAAGGAACCGGACTCTGGTCAGAGCGCTCAATAACAGATTGGGCCTGAGAAGACACATGGAGAGGCCGCCGGAGGATCACTGGGCGGTAAGGAACGAGGAATATGAGCAGCAGCTGCTGACCAAATATTATGACTTCAAAGGTTGGACCTTTGATGGCATTCCCACCAAAGCGACCCTGGAGAAATTGGGCTTGGGCTACGTGGCGGAAGACCTCATCGAGAATGGCGTTCTGACCGGGAATGAAGTCACTGCCCTCAAGGATCCCAGGGCCAAGAAAGAGAAGGAATAGAGAAGGGGGCGTCACCGTGGACAAAAAGCAGAAAAAGAAAAAAACAGTCAAAGAAATAAAGGTGGACACCAAAAAGTGCGTGGGCTGCCGGGCGTGTGAGATAGCGTGCTCCGGCTTTCACGCAGTACCGAAGTACAGCTCGGTGAATACCGCACGTTCCCGGATCATGGTCGTCATGGATGAAGCGCGAGATATATTTGTGCCGATACGGGCCGGTGAGTATACGGAAGCCGAATGTAACGGGAGGAACCGTTACGTGATCGACGGCAAGGAGTACGACGAGTGCACCTTCTGCCCGGCCTCCTGCCCGTCAAGGGGTGCTTTCAGAGAGCCGGACTCCGGTCTCCCGCTCAAGTGCGACATGTGTGAAAATGTCCCGCCCCTTGAACAGCCCATGTGCGTAGAGGCATGCACGTTTGGCGCCTTGACGTACGAAGAAAGGGAAGTGGCAGTAGAAGCGGAACCGCAGAAGCGGGGAGAGATGGAGATCGGACTGGAGCAGCTGATAAAGAAATATGGATCCAAGAAGGTCATGGATACGGTTGCCCGGTTGTCAAAAGGGTAGTGGCAAGGGAATGATGGAATAATGGAATATTGGAATATTGGGGTCGGCTTGTAGGATGGGTTTCGCTACGCTCCACCCATCCTACAGAACGTCAAACGAAGAAGGAAGGAAAGTGGAAACAGTAGCCCCCTACAAAGAGATCATCGAGGTCATCAAGGCGAGCGGTGGAGATGCTTTCAAGAGATGCTTCCAGTGCGGGCTGTGCGATACGGTCTGCCCGTGGAACAGGGTCAGATCTTTCAGCATGCGAAAGCTCGTGCGCGAGGCCACGTTCGGTCTGACCGAGATCGAGAGTGAAGATATCTGGCGCTGCACGACCTGCGGGCGATGCCCCCAGCAGTGCCCCAGGGACGTACAACAGATCGAATCCGGAGTGGCGCTGAGAAGGGTTGCCACGGAATACGGGGTCTTCCCCAAAGGGGTCAAGGCGATCCGCACCATCAACGCCAATCTCGTTGGCCAGGGCAACCCCTTTGGAGAGGATCGGGAAAAGAGGGGTGCCTGGGCGGAAGGTCTTGATGTAAAGCCCTTCGCCGATGGGATGGAGATTCTCTATTTCCCCGGCTGCTATCCCAGCTATGACCCGAGATTGAAGAAGGTGGCGAGGGCCACGGCAGAGATCCTCAACAAGGCTGGAGTGGATTTCGGCATCCTCGGCGCCAAGGAGAATTGCTGTGGAGAGTCCATCCGCAAGGCGGGCGATGAGGAGCTGTTCAAGAAGCTCGCCAGGGAAAACATCAAGACCTTTATCGAAAATGGGGTGAAGAAGATCCTCGTCTCTTCCCCGCACTGCTATCATACCTTCAAGAACGAGTACTCGCAGTTCAGGGTGAACTTCGAGGTGGTCCATATCTCCCAGTACCTGTTCGAGCTGGTCAATGAGGGAAGACTCGAGCTGAAGAAGGAATATGGGAAAAAGGTGACCTACCACGATCCATGCTACCTGGGCCGGCATAACTCCATCTATGACGAGCCGCGAGGGGTCCTGAACAAGATACCGGGCCTGGAGCTGAATGAGCTGCCCGAGTCGCGTGAGGATAGTCTCTGCTGCGGAGGCGGAGGCGGCAGGGTCTGGATGGAGACCCAGAAGGGCGAGAGGTTCTGCGACATCAGGATAGAACAGGCTCTTGGGGTTGGGGCCGAAGTGCTGGTCACATCCTGCCCATACTGCATCACCATGCTGGAGGACAGCAGGCTGACCATGGATGTTGCCGAGAAGATCGAGGTGAAGGATCTCACGGAAGTCGTCAGTGAAGTGATTTAGCAGGTGCTTTGCGGCTTTGCGAAGAAGATTTGCCACAAAGACACTAAGTCACAAAGAAACACGATGTTTTTCTTGGTGTCTTTGTGCCTTCGTGGCGAGATTGGGTTGCGGCCGTAGGCCTGCATTGGGAGAGAGAAAGTGGGAAAAGAACAGGTTCAAGAGCAGTGTGTCGATAGTCCCGCAGACAGCAACGTCGGAGACGTGATGGTTGTCGGTGGGGGGATCAGCGGCATTCAGGCCGCCCTCGATCTCGCCTACATGGGTTTCAAGGTTTACCTGGTCGACAAGTCTCCGGCCATCGGCGGCAAGATGGCCCAGCTCGATAAGACCTTCCCGACCAACGACTGCTCCATGTGCATCGAGTCTCCCAAGTTCATCGAATGCAACAGGCATCCCAATATAGAGATCCTGACCTATACTGAAGTCGACAGGGTGGAAGGAGAACCTGGAGAGTTCAAGGTATCCCTGATCAAAAAGCCCAGGTACATCAGAGGAGAGGAGTGCAGGGGTTGTACGACCTGTACCGAGTACTGCCCGGTCATGGTCCCCGACAGGTATAATCAGAATCTGTCGCTGAACAAGGCGAGCCATATCCACTTTTCCCAGGCGGTTCCGCTTATCCCCTACATCGATCCCGAGCAATGCCTTTTTCTCCAGGGCGAGAAATGCACCATCTGCGTGGGAGCCTGCAAAAATAAGGCTATAGACCTTCATCAAAAACCGGAGAGGATGGAGGTGGAGGTCGGCGCTATCGTTCTGGCCCCTGGCTACGAACCGTTCGATCCCGGAGTGAGAGGCGATTATGGCTACGGAAAGATGGAGAACGTCGTCACCAGCCTCGACTTTGAAAGGATATTGTGCGCCACCGGTCCTTATGAAGGCGAGATACGGCGGCCTTCCGACAAGAAACACCCCCACAAGATAGCGTGGATTCAGTGCGTCGGTTCCAGACGGGTGACGCCTGGGGACAACAGCTATTGTTCGGCCGTATGCTGCGCGTACACGCAGAAACAGGTCATTCTGACAAAGGACCATGATGCCGAGGCGGAGTGTACTGTATTCCACAACGACATCCGCTCATTCGGCAAGGACTTCGAACGCTTCTATCAAAGGGCCGAAAACCTTCCCGGGGTTCGCTTCATCAGAAGCTATGTCTCTCTTGGAAAAGAAATCCCCGAAACCAGGAACGTGACTCTGAAATACGCCTTCGCCGATGGAGTGAAGGAAGAGGAATTCGACATGGTGGTGTTGTCGGTCGGCTTGAATCCTCCGGCCGATGTCAGGCAATTGGCCGATAAGTTCGGAATTGAGCTCGATTCTCACGGATTCTGCAAGACCAATCCCGTGAATCCTATCGAAACCTCCCGCCCGGGCGTCTTCGTGAGCGGCGCCTTTCAGGGGCCCCTGGATATCCCCGAATCGGTAGTGACGGCCAGCGGGGCTGATTCCCTTTGCAGCCAACTCCTTTATTATCAGAGGGGAAACCTGGCCAGAGAAAGGCAGTATCCAGCCGAAAGGGACGCATCCAAAGAGAAACCCAGGGTTGGGGTCTTTGTGTGTCATTGCGGGGCCAATATCGGAAGGGTCGTGAATGTTCCCTCGGTAGCCGAATATGCCTTGACCTTGCCGAATGTTGTTCACGCTGAAGAAGCCCTCTTCGCGTGCTCGACGGATACTGCCCGCAAGATATCGGAGACAATCAAGGAGAAAGGCCTCAATCGCGTGGTTGTTGCTGCCTGTACCCCCAGGACACATGAGCCGCTGTTCCGGGACACGGTTCGTGAAGGCGGGATCAATCCATACTACTTTGAATTCGCGAATATCAGGGAACATTGCTCCTGGGTCCACTCCAAGGAAAAGGAAGTTGCCACCCAGAAGGCCAAGGATATCGTCCGAATGTCCGTGGCGAGAACCGGACTCCTGGAGCCTTTGAAGGAATTCGAGCTGCCGGTCGACAAGAGGGCGTTGGTGGTCGGCGGAGGGGTGGCCGGCTTGACCAGTGGACTCAGCCTGGCTGAGCAAGGGTTTGAAGTCTATCTGGTGGAGAAGGACAAGGCCCTGGGCGGAATGGCCCGGAGAATTCACCGCACCCTGGAAGGGGTGGATGTACAGGAGTATTTGAGCGACCTTATACGCAAGGTTTACCGGCATCCCGCCATTCATGTAACCACCGATGCCAACATCACAGATGCTACGGGTTACGTGGGGAATTTCATCACCAGGGTGAGCTCCAAGAGAATGGTCAAGGAGATCCACCATGGAGTTGCCATCATTGCCACCGGTGCTGAAGAGTACAAACCCACCGAGTACCTTTATCGAAAAGACGACAGGGTAAGCACCCAGGTGGAGTTGGGCGAGAAGATAGCCAACAAAGATGAAAAGGTGATCAACGCCCAAAGCACGGTGATGATCCAGTGTGTCGGCTGCAGAAATGAAGAAAGAAACTACTGCAGCCGTGTATGTTGCAGCCATTCCATCAAGAACGCGCTGAAGCTGAAAGAGCTGAACCCCGAGATGGACATCTACGTGCTCTATCGGGATATGAGAACCTATGGGTATAAAGAAGATTATTACCGGGCAGCGTCGGAAAAGGATGTAAAGTTCATCCGCTATGAGCCGGAGGACAAGCCCCAGGTGGAAGCCGGTGAGTCGGATGATGGTCGGCCCGTTCTCAAGGTTACCGTGACAGACCCTGTCCTGGGCAAGAAGCTTGTTCTGGACGCCGATTCGCTTGCTCTGGCTGCCGCCGTTGTTCCTGCGTCGACAAACAGTGAGATCGCCAAGTTTTTCAAGGTATCTTTGAATCCGGACGGCTTCTTCCAGGAAGCCCATGTCAAGTTGAGACCGGTCGACTTTGCAGCAGACGGAATTTTCCTGTGCGGGACGGCGCATTATCCCAAACATCTATCGGAAACGATCAGCCAGGCTTATGGAGCTGCAGGCAGGGCTGTAACGGTTCTCTCAAGGGATACGGTCACAGCCTCCGGCGCTGTTTGCGAGGTGAATGAAAACGATTGCGTATCGTGCGGGGCATGTATTTCCGTGTGTAAATATGGAGCCATTGAATTCGTCGATACCCCTCAAGGCAAAAAGGCCAGGATCAATCCGGTCCTCTGCAAGGGCGACGGACTATGCAACGCAGTGTGCCCGACCGGCGCAGCTTCCCTGAAGCACTTTACGGATCAGGAGATCGGCCGCCAGATTGAAGCTTTGTTTCAGAAGACCAGCCACGAAGACCCGGAGAATGTCCAATGTAAAATGTAAAATCTCCAATGTAAAAGGGACTGCCTTTCACTTGGATATTGGACATTGGAAATTGGACGTTGGAAATTCAGATGCGTGTCTTAGCGCCTTAGTGGCAAAAATCGGGAGATAAGAATGGATAAGGGATTTACGTTTAAGCCAAAGATTTTGGGGTTCCTCTGCTTCTGGTGAGGATACGGGGCCGCCGACCTAGCTGGAGTTTCCAGACTACAATATGCAACAGACATCAGGCTTGTCCGTGTCATGTGTACCGGAAGGGTCGAGCCATCCTTCATACTCCGCGCTTTCTCGAATGGAGCGGACGGAGTGTATATAGGAGGATGCTGGCCCGGCGAATGTCATTACTCGACTGAAGGCAATTACCATGCTTTAAGCATCGTTCTCCTCATGAAGAAAGTGTTGGCCCACATAGGGATAAATCCTGAAAGGTTAAGAATTGAATGGGTGGGTGCATCGGAAGGTGTTCGCTTTGCCGAAGTCATGAATGACGTCTCCAAGAGAATGAGAGAACTGGGGCCGCTCGGCACGGCCGAAGGGCTGGACCCGGAGAGGCTGGCATTCAAACTCGATGCAGTGAAGAGCATCATCCCTTACATAAGGCTCGTAGAAAGGGAGAGACTGAGGATGCATTCCCATAAAGAGGAAGAATACAGAGAATACTATGCCAGCGATGAGTTCAACCGGCTGTTCGAGGAACTGGTCGCAGATAAACTTGCAGTGAGCGAAATCATGCTGCTTCTGCGCAAAGGACCGCGGGCAGGCGGAGAAATCTCCGAGATTCTTGGCTTGAAGCCTTCTGAAGTCTCAAAGCACGTGAATAACTCGGCAAGACAAGGATTGGTGAGATTCGATGAAAGCAGGAGAGTAATGCTCGCACTTGCGGGAACCGAAACAGCGAGCGCATTCCCCGCAGCTTACTGCGGGGGTGGCGAGCAAGTCAAGACAGGCGGAAAGTCCTCGTGAGGTGGAAGATTCCTGCAGCATGCTGCAGAGAATCTTCAACGGAGCGGGCCCGGGCGTAGCGGAAAGATGGAGGGTTGCAGGATACATGGATGATCATAGAATCGACGAGATTGTCAATAAATATGAGGGCAAACCCAATTCGGTCATTATGGTGCTGATGGACATTCAGCATGAAAACCGCTGGCTTCCGCGCGAGGTCTTGGAGAAAGTCAGCAACAAGCTGGGCGTGCCCTTAAGTGATATATTGCACATTGCCACCTTCTACAAAACCTTCAGTCTGAAGCCTCAGGGGCGCCATGAAGTTCATGTGTGTGCAGGCACCTCCTGTCATCAACGCGGTTCGGCAAAAATCCTTGAAAAGGTCCGGGACCTGATCGGCATCGACCCCGGGGAAACCACTTCGGATCTGAGGTTTAGCCTCGAGAACGGAAGCTGTCTCGGATGCTGTACGTTGGGCCCTGAAATAGTAGTCGACGGAGTGCATCACAACAATATCACGCCGGACGATGTGGAAGATATCCTGAAGAATTACAAGTAAGGGAAAATCATGGCAAGGATAAACTCAGCTGCTGAATTGGAAGAAGTGAGAAAGTCCATCGCGACCAAAAAAGATCCGAATAAGCCCTGTGTAGCGATATGCGGCGGGATAGGCTGTCTCGGCGGTCGGGAGAATCTTATTCATGCCTTTGAGGAAGAAGTCAAGAAGCAGAAGTTGGAGGGCAAAGCCGATGTGAGAGTGACAGGCTGCCACGGCTTCTGCGCACAGGGGCCGAACATCATTATCTATCCTGAAGAGATCTGCTATGTGAAGGTGCAGCCGGAAGACGCTTCGGAAATCGTTTCTCAGACCTTGATCGGGAAGAAGGTCGTCGATCGGTTGGTTTATACCGATCCGAACACCGGAAAAAAGGCTGTTCATCAGTCTGAAATACCTTACTACAAGAAGCAGACGCGAAATCTTCTTGGAACGAACCCCAAGATCGATCCCAGGTCCATTGACGACTATCTGGCGATAGGTGGCTATTCCGCCCTCGCGAAGGGTCTTCTTCAGATGGGTCCCGAGCAGGTCCTGGAAGAAGTAAAGAAAGCGAACCTGCGCGGAAGGGGCGGCGGTGGATTCCCTGCGGGTTTGAAATGGGAAACGGCTCGCAATGCGAAGGCTGAAATAAAGTATGTCATCTGCAACGGCCACGAAGGCGAGCCGGGCGCGTACATGGACAGGGCTATTTTTCAAGGAAACCCGCACTTGATCATTGAAGGTTTGATCATCGGTGGTTATGCAGTCGGGGCCCGGCAAGGATTTATCTATACCCGCCATGATATGCCGAGATTGAGAGAGAATATCGATCTTGCACTGAAGAAGGCTGAAGAGTATGGCTTCCTGGGCAGGAACATCCTGGGGTCCGGTTTCGACTTCCAGATCGAAGTGCACCTCGACGTCGGAATCTTCGTATCCGGTGAAGCGAGCGCATTGATGAGGTCAATAGAAGGGAAGGCGCCGGAACCAAGACCGAAATATACACGAACCGCGGTGAAGGGCATCTGGGAGCGGCCGAGTAATCTGAACAATGTCGAGACATGGGCAAACGTGCCGCAGATCATCAGCAAGGGCTCAGAATGGTACGCCGGTATAGGAACGGAGCGGAGCAAGGGTACCAAGATGGTCTCCTTGTCGGGCAATATCGTGAATACCGGCGTCGTTGAAGTCCCCTTCGGCACTTCCCTGAAAGAGATTGTGTATGACATCGGCGGCGGAATTCCGAACGGGAAGAAACTAAAGGGTGTCCATTTTGGAGCGGCAATGGGCGGAACACTTCCTGCTGAGCTTATCGATACACCATTGGATTTCGATGTGCTTTCCAAGCTGGGCGCAGCGATTGGAGCCGGCGGGCTGTTTGTCATGGATGAAGATACCAGCATGGTCAGCATGAGCAGATTTTTCCTGGACTTCCTTGCCAACGAGTCGTGTGGAAAATGTGTTCCATGCCGGGAAGGGATCAGACAGATGCTGCGGATTTTCACCCGAATGAGCGAGGGAAAAGGAAAAGAGGGCGACATCGAGACGCTGGAAGAGTTGTGCGAAGTGGGCTCGCTCGCTTCACTGTGCGCATTGGGAAAGACGACTTCCAGCCCAATCAGGAGCGGTCTGCGCTTTTTCAGGAGAGAGTATGAGGCAAGCATCAAGCCCACGAAACGCACGGCCTAGAATGATACCCAAAGAGAGTAAAAAAAGATGAGCGATATCCTTTTGACGATTGATGGAAAAGAAGTGCATGCCAAACCGGAGACGACCGTTTTGGACGCTGCGCGAAGCGCGGGCATATTTATCCCTACGCTATGTCATCACGAGAAACTCGAGCCTTATGGGGGCTGCCGACTTTGTACAGTTGAAGTGGAATCCCGCGGCAGGATAAACTATTTCGCTTCCTGCCTTTTCCCTGTGGAAAGAAATCTGGTGGTGAGAACCAGGACAGAGAAGGTAGATAAAATTCGAAAAGTGATCCTGGAACTGCTGTTGGCGCATGCTCCAGATTCCCCACAATTGGTGGCGCTGGCCGAAGAATATGGAGCAAAAGCCGACCGTTTCGACAAGGAGTCGTCCTTTTGCGTTCTTTGCGGGCTATGTGTGCGATACTGCGCCGAGGTCAAGAAGAAGAATGCCATTGCCTTCGTTGATCAGGGTCCAAGACGGGAGATCAATTTTATTCCAGAGATCGCTTCAAAGGAATGCTGGAACTGCAAAGAGTGTTTTCCGCTCTGCCCTACATCATACCTGCAGGCCGCTTATCTCTTGACCGAAGCGCTGGCATTTCCCTCCTCTTTGAAGAGCGAGTCGGGGTCCAGGTAAGCTTTCTTCCGGTACGGAGTCAATGCTACTCAGTCATCCGTCGCTTCATCTCGGAAAGCTTTCGAATATGACCTTTCTCCTCTTCAATCAAAGCCGCAACAGCCTTCCGGTCGAATTCTGCCAAATAGGGCAGGAATTCTGTGAAGTACAGAATCGCATCCTTCTCAAAACCGATTGCCAATCGGAAAACATCCTTGGCATTGATGGCTTTTTCTACAAACTCCTTTGAGTCCATATCGGAATAGAGGCGATCGTCGACGATGGAGTCCATATAGGCCTGCATGTCCGCACCGTATTCCTCGGAATGGGTTTCCTCGGTCGGTAGATTATCCCGGATGCGTGTAAACGCTGCGACATGCTTCTCTTCCTCTTTCGTCAGGAATTGGAAAAGGTCTTTCATGTCGGGATTCGTGCTTAACTCGGATACCTGCGTATAGAATTCTCTTCGTTTTCTTTCCTTTTCAACAGCTGCTTCGGCAATTTCACGCGCAGAAAACAGAACAGTCATCACATATCCTCCTTGTTACAAATTCTTTAGCCGATGGGTACCGCAGTACACGTGAATCCCCGATTCTTTGGACGGGGAGGCCAGCGTCATGTTCAGGGAACTGGCTAGTTGAACTGCCAGTGCAGTTGGGCGGGAGGCGGCGATAATGAAGGGAATTTTGGCGCGGGCGGCCTTTTGAACCAGTTCATAGCTGATCCGGGAAGACAGGATCAAGATCCCCGCGCGATCCAGCGTCTTTTTCAGGAGAAGCTTCCCGATGGCCTTGTCCAGCGCATTGTGTCGCCCTACATCTTCGGCCAGTGACAGAAGTTCAAAGGCAGGGGTATAAATAGCCGCAGCGTGGGAGGCCAGGGTCCTCCGGTAAAGTGCCTGGGACGCTTCCAGGCTCTCCAGGCAGTGATAGGCCTTTTCGAGGTGAATAGGCGGACCGTCGGGCAGAACCCGAAGTATCTGCGAAAGGTCTTCAATCAGTTCTTTGCCGCAGATGCCGCAGCTGGTCTGGCTGACAAAGCCCCTCCGTTCCAGCACGGCTGTTATTATGGACAACCTGGCCGGTGTAACTGTGAGGGTCACCACGTTCGTGACCTCTCCCTCACATGAACCGATCGTTTCAATATCGTCGGCGCTGTCGAGGATTCCCTCTGCCAGGGCAAACCCGGCTGCATGGGCCGGTTCGTCTCCAGGAGTGCGCATAACCACAGCATAGGGCTTGCCCTGAACCCGGATGGACAGGGGCTCCTCCTCGATCAGATCCAGCCGGGTGGAAGTTTTTGCCTTTCCATCCTGGAAAAGAACGGTTAAAGGGGAAATGTTATCGCTCAAGAATCCTCCCTGGGACTGATGAGGCTAAAGGAACAACTCGCGCCCGTCCGTTTCAAGCCTTTGGTCAGTGCTGAAATTTTGCGCTTTCAATATAGGAGTCTTGTAGCTAAATTGTACTCCAAAAGAAATAGGAATCAACATCAGAACAGAACGAAGCACAATGGGGGTTGAAATGTCAGGGGGAAAGGGAACAGAGGATTGATTTGGTGACCTTAAAATCCTGGCCCTCAGGACAGGTCAGAGAGGATGGGCTCAGCCGGGAGAACACGTTCCAATATTCCGGTTTGTCCGCGCCATAAACATCGACAAAGAGGTGAGGCGGAGTGGCGGGAGCGGAAGGATCTCCCTTCCACCCGATTGGGTGGACCGCCACGTGAAAATCATCAGGAGTGATTGAAAGCGGAGGGGAAAATGAGCCAGGTGAAGGTAAGAAGGATCAGGAAGGAAGATGCTCCTCAGGTTTCTCGGATAGCCCGGGCAATAGACAAGACGGCGCCGGCCATTGACTTCAGGCGGATTCTGGACCCTGGGTTCCGGACCTCTTCTGAGGCAGGGTTCGTGGCCGAGGTGGAGGGAAGGGTGGTTGGGTATATGATCGGGACCGTTTCGTCCGGGAGCTTCGGCCTGGACAAATGCGCCTGGATCGTGCTCTTCGGCGTGGATCCCAAGCTCATGGGGCAGGGCATCGGGAAGAAACTCGCCGACAAAGTCTTTGATTACTACAAAAAGAGGAAGATCAGGAACGTCCTGACAACGGTGAAATGGGACTCTACGGACATCCTCTCCTTTTTCAAAACCCTCGGCTTCGACAGGAGCGAGTTCATCAATCTTCATAAGGTCCTTAAGTAGGGAGAGGCCTTGCCAGGGATGATTACTGCAGGCATCGATTGCGGTGCAAAAAACACCAAGACCGTATTGGTGTGCGACGGAAAGGTCATCGGAAGGGGAGTGGTCCTTACCGGCATCGATCAGGAGAACTCCATTCAAGCGTCTCTGATCTCGGCATGCGGTAACGCCGCTATTTCAGAGAAGGACGTGAAAAGGTTCGGCGCAACCGGGTCAGGGAAGAACACCGTCACAAACAGTCTGGTGGTAAATGACATCGAGGCGATCGGGCGATGCGCCGTTTTCTTCTTTCCCGATGCGAGGACTGTCCTGGATGTTGGCGCGGAGGAAGGACGGGCCGCCAAGCTGGATGAGAGGGGCAGTGGAGTGGACTTCGTGCTCAACGAGAAGTGCGCGGCCGGCGCCGGCGCCTTTATCGAGGCGATGAGCCGAGCACTGGAGATACCTTTGACGGAAATGGGCCCCCTCGCCCTCAAATCCGAAAAGGGGATTCCCATGAATGCACAGTGTGCCGTGTTTGCAGAGTGCGAAGCGGTGGGGCTCATCCACGCAGGAGCGGAGAAGCGGGATATCTGCAAGGCCGTTCACGATGCCATGGCGAGCAGGATCGTCTCCATGATAAGGCGGATCGGGGTGAACCCTGAGGTGGTCATGCTGGGGGGGGTGGCTCACAATGCGGCTCTGGTGGAGGCCGTGAGGCGGCAGCTCGCAATCCGGAAGCTCCTCATCCCCGAAAACCCCGAGTTCGGCGCAGCGGTTGGAGCGGCGCTGATAGCCGCGGAAGCTTGAAGAATTTTTGACAGGATAACAGGATGAACGGGATATTGTTTTGTGTTTTAACAATCCCGTAGATCCTGTTAATCCTGTCTGGAAATTTTTTGATTTGTTTTGGAACTATGGCAGATGGCTGAACAGAAAGAATTCTGGAGATGGCCCGAGTCCAACTGGAAGGATCCTCATGCCGACTGGAAGAGCGCAAAATACATCACGGTCGGCATCGATGTGGGTTCGGTCAGTGCACAGGCCGTGATCATGGCGGACGGGGAAATCTTCGCCTATGGGAATATGCGCACCGGTTCGGACAGCTCTGACAGCGCAGTAAACGTCCTTGCCTTCGCACTCGATAGTACGGACATGCCCGGGGAGAGGGTGGATTATGCCGTCGGCACCGGATATGGCCGGGTCAATGTCCCCTTTGCGGATCGCACCGTCACAGAGATCTCCTGCCACGCAAGGGGAGCCGGCTTCATCTATGGCTCGGGAGTAAGAACCGTGCTGGATGTGGGGGGGCAGGATATCAAGGCCATTCAGTGCGATGAAAAGGGCAAGGTGACAAACTTCCTCATGAACGACAAGTGCGCCGCAGGGACCGGCCGCGGCATGGAGGTGTTCTCAGATCTCCTCGGCGTGCCGATAACCGAGGTGGGCGAGCGGTCGTTCAATGTGAAGGAGGAGCCTGCAGCCGTATCCAATACATGCGTGGTATATGCCAAGACAGAGGCAACAGCTCTTCTGAGGAATGGCTCGACCACTGAAGAGGTGCTTGCCGCATACTGCAGGGCCATGGCGGAAAGGATCTATTCCATTGTGGGGAAGCTCGGCATTGTGCCCGAATTCGCCGTTACGGGCGGCATGGCCAAGAACAGGGGTGTCATAGACAGGCTCATGCCCATGATCGGTGTCAAGGCCGCGACCACAAAGTGGGACCCCCAGCTCGCCGGAGCCATAGGCGCCGCCCTGTTCGGGTATGCCCTTTGCCGGCGTGGGAAAGGGAGGAAAAGGGCGCGTGCGCAGAATCAAACGGATTGAACCGCGAAGACGCGAAGGACGCAACCAATAGGTTCCTTGGCGCATTTAGCGTCTTGGCGGTTTAAAATAAGCTAATGACCATGGTGAAATTGACCATCAACGGCCGTGAGGTCGAAGCTCCTGCCGGGACCACCATCCTCGAGGCCGCACGAAAGATGGGGATCTATATCCCGGTCCTCTGCCATCATCCGGACCTGGTTCCTGCAAAGGGAAGCAGAGGGGCCGCGGCGATTTACCAGGGAGAAACCAGGATCGAAAATTCCAGGCCGGGCGAAGGGGCGGAAGGATGTGGAATGTGTCTGGTCGAAATCCTGGGGCAGTCGGACTTTGCAGCCGCATGTTCCACAGAGGTTCGCCCGGGCCTTGTGGTGGTGACCGATAATCCCCGGATAAAGGCTGAGAGGCAGGAGAACCTCGTTCCCATTCTCGCTCGCCATCCCCATGCCTGTTTGACATGTGCAGTGCAGGAGGGATGCAGCCGCACCCAGTGTTCGTCCAATGTGGCGCTAAACGAGAGGTGCTGCACATTGTTCGGTCGCTGCGAGCTTCAGGCGGTTTCGAAATATGTGGGAATCCCGCCTCAGACACCCAGGTGGGTCTCGACCGGTCTCCCTGTCCTGGACAAGGATCCTCTCTTCACAAGGGACTATAATCTTTGCATCGGGTGCACCCGTTGCGTGAGGGCCTGCCGCGAGCTCCGTGGTGTTGAGGCGATCGGTTTCGTGTACGATGACGAGGGCCGGATCCAGGTTGGGTCACTCGCTCCCGTTCTGGGGGAATCGGGTTGCAGGTTCTGCACTGCATGCGTCGAGGTCTGCCCGACAGGGGCATTGATGGACAAGTCTCTTCGCTCAGGCAAGAAGGTGGAAGATCTCGTGCCCTGTAAAGAGGATTGCCCGGCCCACATCGATATCCCCGCCTATTTACGTCTGATCGCCGAAGGGCGAAACGATGAGGCCAATGCGGTTATCCGGGAAAAAGTCGCTTTCCCCGGTGTACTGGGTAGGGTCTGCACCCATCCCTGTGAGCAGGTCTGCCGCAGGGGCGAGGTGAACCAACCCATTTCCATCTGTAGCCTGAAACGTTACGCCGCAGACGGGGATCAGGGGCTGTGGAAGAAAAGAGGAAAGTGCGTTTCGCCCTCCACGGGGCAAAAAGTGGCGGTGATCGGGGCAGGTCCCGCCGGGCTCACGGCAGCCTTCCATCTTCGAAAGGCAGGCCACGCGGTGACGCTCTTCGAATCCGGGGCAAAGGCCGGGGGCATGTTGCGATACGCTGTCCCAAGGTATCGCCTTCCCGAGGAGGTGCTCGACAAGGAAATCCGGGATATCCTCGACACTGGAATCGATTTCAAACCCTTTCATACCCTTGGAAAAGAATTCACGCTGGAGCAGCTCAGGGAAGAGGGCTTTGAGGCGGTGTTCCTTGCAGTAGGGGCGCAGTTGAGCCGGCGGATATCTTTGAAAGGATCGGATCTGCCTGATGTCCTGTGGGGTCTCTGTTTTCTCAGACAGGTCGCCGAGGGCAACCCTGTGAAGCTCAAAAACCGGGTCATCGTTGTGGGGGGAGGAAGTGTGGCCGTGGACGTTGCGCTGACGGCCATGAGGTGCGGGGCAAAAGAGGTTGAAATGGTTTGCCTCGAGAAAAGGGAGGAGATGGTCGCCCATACCCGTGAGGTGGAAACCGCCCTGGCAGAAGGGGTCAGGCTCATGACCTCCTGGGGGCCTCAGCGCATTCTTAGCCGTGACGGCAGGGTCGCGGGAATGGAACTGGCGCACTGTGAATCCGTATTCGACGATCAGGGTGTATTCAATCCCCGGTTCGACAATACGAGGAAGACGATCGGATGTGACCAGGTGATCCTGTCCATTGGTCAGACGACCGACCTGTCGTTCTTGCACCAGCATGGCGATATCCTCACAGACAAGGGTTTCATTGTGGTGGATCAGAAAACCATGGAGACCGGTAAAAAGGGCGTCTACGCAGGGGGCGACGCCGCAATGCCGGGTTCCATCATCCATGCCGTTGGAGCAGGGCGGAGGGGTGCATCCTTCATAGACAAGTCCCTCGGGGGTAGCGGCGATGTGGAGGAGACACTCTTTGAAAGGGGTGCTCCCGATCCACTGCTTGGGCGGCGGGAGGGTTTTTCTTCCCTGCAAAGGGAAAAGGTCCCGGAGCTTGACCTGCAGCTCAGGCATACCGGTTTTAGGGAGGTGGCCCTGGGTTATTCAAAGGAGCAAGCGGAAAGGGAGGCAGGCCGCTGCCTGCAATGCGACCTGCGTCTCTTCATGGGCCGCAACCCCTTCCCTCCCGAGGAGCGGATACCCTTCAGTGAAAAAACCGTGGAGCAGGTCCCTGAGACAGAGGGTGTGTTCCGGCTGTATGATGAGGATCAGAACCTCATCTCTATAAAGGGTACGGCCGATATGCGACGAGATCTGCTGCAGATTCTTGAGCATAACGAAAAGGCAAAATGGTTCGATTTCGAGGAAGACAAAATGTACTCCAGGAAGGAGAGCGAACTGCTCCGGAACTATATTCAAAGTCATGGCCGGATGCCTGGAGCCGGTGATGATGACGATCTCTTCTAAGGGTGCTGAAAAATGGCCATCTCCCCGAAAGGGGCGCGGGATCTGCGACGTCATCCCGGCGCAGACCGAGATCCAGTATTTCGAGCCTTTGCAGAATATCCGGATTCAAGCCTTCGCCGGAATGACGACTTTATACGAGAGCGCCAATGTTCGACGTTGGATGTTCGAAGCGTGGGTGCAGTTGTTGAGCATCTGTGCAATATGAGGAATCTGTGGATTCATTCGGCTTTGAACGTTCGATGTTCGATGTTGAACGTTCGTCCTTTCTTCGACGTTCGCCCTATCTTCCCTCTCATGCCCTTTACAACCACGCCTCTGCTCGATCTCTTCTTCAGAGTGATCTCTTCCACCTGTCCGTCGGCCCGCACGGTGTAGAATCGGTGAGTCTCCTTCAGCAGGGGAAAATATTCGCCCCCAATGTCCTCGAACAGATCCACTCTCATCAGCCCCTGTTCCTCGCACTCTGCCTCAACAATGCCGAGAATGCCGTCCCGCTCAATCACCTTGTAAGCGCCCTCCGGCGCACGGTATCCCACCATGTTGCCTGAAAAGTGGTGCACATACACATCCGCATCCAGCTCGTGCAGGACGCCTTTCACGGATTCGTAGGGTTTCCCCCCCTGAACAACGATCTTCTTTCCGGAAGTGAGAATGGGCCGCAGGGCGGTCAGGTTGTCAGGGTTGTGTGTAAAGAGGAGGTCTTTAATGGGATGATTTGCGATGTCGACATAATCGGTGTGGACAATGCTTTTCTTCCTCGCCACATCATGAATCAACACCGAGCCGTTGTAAGCGGACATGGCGTTCTCATACCGCTCACGGCTCCAGGTCCTCTCGATGAAATCGTTGATGTCGCCGTAGAGGATGGAGCTTTTTTCGAAAGCCTCGGGGCTTATGTTTTGAAATCGCTGCGGCCGGTATTCCTCGCACAATTCCTTCCATAAGGGCGGTTTGTACACCGTGTCCGCACTGAAGAGAAGGCTGTTCTTCGCGGTTCTGAACCTGAATGCCACAGTCGGGACCCCGTGCCACGCCGAAGACTTGAGGGGCTCGACGGTCAGTCCCGCCTCTTCATCGTGAAACAGATTTCGGTTCTCTTCATAGAAAACCCTGGAAGAGAAGGGATAATAACTCTCGGGCTCGACCCATTCGCGGGTCTCGGGATCCCTGAACAGGAGCCGGGGCCTGTTGGCCTCGGGGTTGATGACGATCTTGGCCATTTCAGGACCGATCCGGTTGCCGGCCCTGTCCTCCACCTCATAATGGAAGAAGCCGTTTTCCGCAGCCTTGAGGACAATCCGGTATCTGCTCCTGGGACCTACGATGACGTTCTGCACCATTTGATCATAGGGAATGTCCACAACTCGCTTGGAGTCTGCTGAAAGAGACCTCTCCAGCGCGCCCTTGGAGTTCTTTGTATACTCCTGCAGGACCACCTCCGAGGAGATGAGCTTGACCTTGTGCTTGAACAGAGGGTTGTAAAATGTGAAGAGGACGATGTCCGTGAACCACCGTTTATGGTCTTCGTGAGAGTGAGTGGCGAAGATGCCCTTGACCCGGGAGATGCCGTCGTACCCGAGGGTGGGGAACACCGGCGAGCCGCACTCCAGGAGATAGGATTGGCCGTTCACGGTAATCGTGTACCCGCTGCTCTCTCCCATCATGGAGAAAGGGCTCGTGCTTCCCATCACATCGAGGATTATGTCTTGCTTCATCCCGGCGCGCAATGATCCCTTTCATAAAGGAAATCGATGGACCTTGATAAACGATGTTATGCCAAATTAATCGAAATGCCACTTAAATGTCAAACAGGCTTCAAGGCTCAACTTACTTATCTGACCGGGACAGGTGAGAGCTAAAGGGGTACCTTGACGTTGTAGGTGATGATAGGATAATAGATGCCCTTCACGCGGATCTCGCCGACCTTTTCCGCTTCCACGAAATTGCTGACCCTGCTGAATGTTCGCTCGCTCACGAGGATCTGCCCGGGTTTGGCAAGAGATTCCAGCCGGGAGGCCACATTGACCTGATTGCCGATCACGGTGTAGTCTTTATGGAGATCCGATCCGATATTGCCGACCGTCATGTACCCGGTGTTTATTCCGATTCCGATTCCCAGCTCCTGGCCGTAGCGGCGCCAGTCACCCCGCAGCTCAGCCACCTTTCCCTGCATGTCCATGGCTGTGTGCACGGCCCTTTCCGCATGGTCCGCCATGGGGATGGGATCGCCGAAAAACACCAGCATGCCGTCGCCTATGATCTTGTTCAGTGTTCCCTCGTATTGGTGGATGATCCGGGTCATTTCCGAGAGGTACTTGTGAAGGAGCTGGAACAGTTCCTCCGGCTCGAGGGTCTCCGTGAACGAGGAGAAATTGCGGATGTCCGCGAACAGCACCGTCATCAACTTCCTCTGCGGCTCAGCACCGAGCAGCCCCCCGGTGGACAGGATCTTTTCCGCTATTCTGGGGGAAAGGTATCTCCTCAGCTCGTCGAGGTTTCTCAGTTCTTCAACCTGTGCGTTGACTTTGGCTTCCAGATTGCGGTTGAAAAGGACCAGCTCTTCCTTTGCGTTCCGGAGCTCGGCCGTCCTCTCTTCCACCTTCTGTTCAAGCGTTTTCGCGTACTCATCCACTCTTTTCTTTGAATCCAGCAACTCCGCATTGACCCGTTCGAGTTCATTGTAGGCTTTGTTCCTGGCCCTGATGGTCTCCCTGAGCCGGTTGACGCTCTCGATGAGCCCCTTTTCGGTTTCCTCGGGTTCCTTCCGCGGCCTGAAGAGCTGAGAAACGCGATTCTTGAACGAGAACCTGTCGTAGGTGACATCCAGGATAAAGTAAGGGGCCTTGAAGATCTCGCCGGCCTTGAGGAGAATTCTGTTGCCCGCCCGCACCGTCTCTGTAATGAGCAGACAATCCTGCAAATCCCCCTGTTCGCTGCCGCCCGCTTCCCTCAGTTCCCTGTACCTGCCGAGGCAGATCTCTTGCCCGTTCATCTGTTCCAGGCAAAGGAGCACTCTTCGTCCCACCTTCCTGCGGGAAAAATCCATGGGGTCCCGGATCGTGAGGAACTCTCCATCCATCGCGGCATCCAGCTTGAAAGGGGCGAACTCAGGCTCTTCGTTCAGCAGGATCTCGGGGTCGTAGGGGTTGAGGATCTGCCGGATCGTGGCCGGTCTCAGCCCCCACAGGCTCGGAATGATGGAAATCATTCCCCTGGAATAGGGGTCGCCGACAAAGTCTTCGTGCACGTCGATGTCATCGTGATGCTGGATTCTGAGGACCGTCCGGATTTTTCTGGAGTTCTTGGAGTAGGTCGGGGGGATGATCACGTCCAGGTCTTTTGTGTCCGCGAAATTCTTGTTGAAGAAAGGGAGTCTGCGGAACCCGTCGCTCGGCCCGGCAAAAAGCCGCGAAAAGTGGTCCAGCCTGCCCCACGACCGCAGGGGCGCGGTCGAGGCGCCGCAGTAAAAGTAGAAGTAGGGCTCTCTGGTCATCTCCTTTCCCCGCCTGAAGATCCGAACGAAATTCTGATGAGTGGTCCATTCGTCTTCATTGAGGAAAAAATCTTCGCAGGAAGGGAAGCGTTCTTTTGGAAAGGGCAAGCCGTCGAAAAGGCCGTTGCAGTGACCGAGCTTGCTGTTGACATAAGCGGAGATGATGCGGATGTTGCGGTTGCTTATACATTCAACCCGGCTCATATCGCGCCCCGCTGAAAGGATTCGTGATTTGTGCAGGCGAGAATGATCGGCTAGAAAAGCAAAGGGTGTGCCATGTCAGGAACGCTGATATCACGTGGGATTTTCGAAGAGAATCAGTCTGAACGCCCTCATTTCTGGTCATCGATGCACAGTTTTCTGTGCAAAACATTCTACCTCGCAGAGTACACAGAGGAGTTTTTCAGTTCGTTTTGTTTTCCGCTGAGAGAGCGGAAAACAAAACACTGCACGCCCTGTGGGAAGCGCTCGTTGCCCGTAGCCAGCTTTGTATCTCACTGGCAAAGTCAAATACTTCAGATGTAAGCCGGTTGTCATAACAAAAGGGTACACTGCCGGAGGCGAGCTGTTTTTCATTGCCGGATCTCACCGGCAATGAAAAAAGAAAATTGCTCTTGTCTGCGCTCTCTGCGCCTCTGTGGTGAAATTCCGACTTGCGGTCAGTGGCATCCAAGTGGGTTTTTCGCCTTGACAAAAGGGCAGGGTCCTATACAATAAAAACCGTTGAACAAATCGGGACGTAGCGCAGTCTGGTAGCGCATCTGAATGGGGTTCAGAGGGCCGCTGGTTCAAATCCAGTCGTCCCGACCAGTGAAAACAACTACTTATCTCATAGCCGGAACTGACTGATCATCGATTTGTGACATTTTGTGACATGCAGGTTCGGCAGGCGCGTTGAGGGCGGTCAATCCATTCAAAAGATTGACCGCTTTCTTTTTGTGCTCCTGGCTGAGGTGGGCATACCGGAGGGTCATGGTCATGGTCTTGTGGCCGAGGATCTCCTGGACCTCTTTTAGGCTTGCCCCCTTCATGATCATCTGGCTGGCAAAGGTGTGTCGGAGATCGTGGAACTTGAAGTCCTGGATCCCTGCGCGCTTCACCGAGCTGACAAAAGCGTGCTTGATCCCGAGCACGTTCTCCGGGACAGGCGCCAACTTCTGCCTTTTCCTGACAGGTACTTTCCCTTTGAGGTTATGTTCCCCCGGGGCGTAGGTGAAGACGTGCTCTCTTCCCGGGCCCTGCTCCCGCCGGATTTCCTTGAATGCCTCTGCAAGAGTATCGTTGATCGGAATCTGCCGGGACTCGTTGGTCTTAGTCTTTTCCAGGTAGATGAAACCGTTCCTGACCTGGGACCATCTGAGCGACAGGATTTCTCCCCTTCTCATGCCCGTGTTCAGCGCGCACACGACAACGCGCCTGAGGTGCTTGGGGCATTCGAGGATAAGCTTCTTGATCTCGTCCTCTGAGAGAAACCGCAAACGCTTGTTGTTTTCCTTTAGCAGGAGGGTCTTCCCTCTTTCAAAGGGGTTTCTCTCCATCATGTCCCACTCGACTGCTTTGCTCATGAGATGGTGGAGGCACGACATTTCCCTGTTCACGCTGGCGTCCTTTCGGAGGCCATTCCTCTTCGTCTTCTTCTGCCTGAGGTTGTTTCTGTAGGTTTCGAGATCCACGTACTTGATGGAGGAGAGAAGGGCGGATTCTCCGAAATGGGTCTTAAACCTTTCGATGCAGCACTTCTTCCATCCGTCATAGGATCGCTGGTTCTTGAAGTTCTCTTCGTAAGTCTTGAGCAGATCTTTAAAGGTGTTTTTGTAATCTTTCTTAACATCCAGGTAGCGGTTCTCGGCCATCAGCGAAACCCGTTTCCCGAGCTCCGCCTCAGCGTCCTTTCTCTTGTTGAAGGTCAGCCTGACCCTCTTCCCGAGGGGGTCAACATAGTCAATCTGGTATGACTTCCCCCTCTTTCTTATTGCTCCCATAAAGTCCCTCGCTTTCGGTCCCTGAGGTTGATCCCACGGGCAGGGGCCAGGGTTGCCCTTTTCCTCTGTAGAAGGTAGTCCGTGGGAGAATTGACGAGCGATTGGATGATTCCAGAAGGTTACACAGATTGAGATGAAATTATTGTGCTTTACTTATTGTCTCTGCTGCCTGGATAAGACGTTTGATTTTTGCCTTAGTGAAGTTAGCATCCTTTATGAAACGCACCAGTGTGAGAACTTCCGGCTGAGCATGAAGGTAATCGGTTAGTTCAGGGTCTGTGGAGGATGACAAGCGAAACAACACATCAGGATCAGCCGCCAGCAGCTTCGCCAGCTCTTTGATGACCTCGGCCCGCGGTGGGCTTTCTTTTCCCCGCTCGATTCGGCTGAGATAAGCGGGGGAGATGCCCACCTTCGTTGCCGTCTCACGGAGACCGAGGTCTTGCGCAACCCTCAGGTCGCGGATTGTTTCCCCAAAGTTCTTCATGGTGGGAATATATTTCACTGTTTAGTGTTTTGCAACACTAAATTTTTTCTGGTAATTCTTTCCGGTCTCTGATATATGCAGCTTGACCTCCACTGTGGGCCAGCGGAAGCGGATAACGACCTGCCGACCATTGCCCAAGAACCGGGAATTTCTAATGGAGCACGACCAATGAGCAGTCCTGTCCAGTACCATGAAGGCCGTTTATCCCCCCCCAAAGAATTCGATGGGCGCGGCTGGTGCCTCTAATCGGTCCGGCCAACGCGGCGGTCGCTCGCTATGACGGCATGTTGCAACAAAGGATATTGAATCTGCTCAAGAAAGAGGGAATCGTCCGAGATCTGCAACCCGGCAGCAGTCGCCGCGCCGCCACCCTGGTCCACCCGGAGCTCCTAAATATCACCGAGAGGTACGATGCGTTTGATGCTCACCAATGAGCTTTAAGCCGGTTTGCGGCTCACCAAAGTCAAAACATGAGCCACAAATGGCTTTGTGTGTATTCTGCGAACCACAAGCGGGACTGAGTTCTCAGCCTTCTTGGTGCTCTTCGTTCGATGTTCAACGAGAGGGGCTCGCTGGTTTCCAGCTTCCCCTGAACGCAAGTGAAAACGCAATTCGCACTGGGTAGGCGAAGAAGCCATGGCACTCGCCTTGTACTGTTTCTAAGATACCCTCGAAGATCACGTGAGACAATGCAAGCCGAGATTCTTTTTGGCTAGAATGCCGACGCCAGATGAAAAAGAAGTGTGCTGTGCCTGAACTATGACTCGGAACCCGAAACTCTGAACTCGGCACCTGTTCGGAAACTTGTTGATCTTTGAGGATCTTAGGTATAGATTATGCCCGTTTTTCAATCGGCCAAGAGGGTTTAGGGGAGAAATGCGGAAAGCTCGCCTCGTAGAACCTGGAACCATAATGACACTAGAACAGAACCCCATTCCTTTCAAATAGGGAATGGGGTTTGTGCTTCAGAAAAGAGGCGTAAGGGAGTATCGATACGTTTTGAAGTTCTATTTGTGATAGACAGGTGCAGTTCGATGAACCCCTCAGAAATAGAAATAGGAAGGAAACCTGAGAGCTCTTGAGTCTCACCGATTACCAGGCCAAATATATTGCACACGAACTGACCCGCCGCTTCCCCCCGGACAGCGTGGAGAAGCTCACTGCAGCGTTGGTTGATGCACAGGTCGATCTGAATCCGCACCAGATCGATGCCGCCCTCTTCGCGTTCAAGTCGCCCCTCTCCAAAGGCGCGCTCTTGGCCGACGAAGTAGGTCTTGGTAAAACGATCGAAGCAGGGCTTGTGCTTTCGCAGAAGTGGGCCGAGCGCAAACGACGTATCCTGGTCATCACGCCTTCCAACCTTCGCAAGCAATGGTATCAGGAACTAACCGAGAAGTTCTTTCTGCCGTGCCGGTTGCTTGAATCCAAGTCCTACAACGCAGCCATAAAACAGGGCCGTTTCCGCCCTTTCGAAGCCCCCGAGATTGTCATTTGCTCCTACCATTTTGCCAGGAGCAAGGCGGGCGACGTCCATGCCCTCGCATGGGACATTGTGGTGATTGACGAGGCCCATAGACTGCGAAATGTCTACAAACCTTCCAATGTCATCGCAAACACCCTCAAGATGGCTCTTGCCAGCAAGGACAAGCTGCTGCTCACGGCCACGCCGCTGCAGAATTCCCTCCTGGAGCTGTTCGGCTTGGTGAGTTTCATTGATGAGCACACATTCGGTGACCTGAAGAGCTTTCGCGAGCAGTTCGCAAACCTCAATCAGAAGCAAGTGTTCCAAACCCTCAAGGCGCGACTTGCGCCTGTGTGTCACCGCACGCTCCGCCGTCAGGTGCTGCCCTACATCAAGTACACCCGGCGTTTGCCTCTGGTGCAGGAGTTCACGCCGGAGGAGAGTGAAGATCGACTTTACCATCTTGTCTCTGACTACCTGCGACGCGATAACCTCCAGGCTTTGCCGGCCAGCCAGCGCTCCCTGATGACACTGGTGCTGCGAAAACTGCTGGCCTCGTCCACCTATGCCATCGCGGGCGCCCTCATATCTATTTCCAACCGGTTGAAAGCAAAACTGCGAAAGGAAGAACCAGCGGAGTCGCTTGAAGAGGAGCTGGATCACGATTACGAGGCGCTTGACGAGACATCAGAGGAATGGACCGAAGAAGAATCCCAGGAAATGCTTTCCGAGGCAGACCGAGCGGCTATAGAGCAGGAAGCCGCCGACCTTGATTCGTTTGCCGGACTTGCCAGTTCCATTGAGCACAATGCAAAAGGCAAGGCCTTGTTGCAGGCCCTGGAAATCGCATTTGCTAAGGCGACCGAGATCGGCGCAGCCCAAAAAGCCGTCATTTTCACGGAATCACGCCGCACCCAGAGCTACCTGCTACGGCTGCTGGCGGACAGCCCATTCGCCGAAGGCATTGTCCTCTTCAACGGCTCCAACACCGACGAGAGATCCAGACAGATCTATGCCGAGTGGTTTGAGCGTAACCAGGGCACGGATCGCATCTCTGGTTCGCGAACCGCTGACATGCGCTCAGCCCTGGTAGATTATTTCCGCGAACAGGGCCGCATCATGATCGCTACTGAAGCCGGTGCCGAGGGAATCAACCTCCAGTTCAGCTCCCTTGTCGTGAATTACGATTTGCCTTGGAATCCGCAGCGCATCGAGCAGCGCATCGGCCGCTGCCACCGTTACGGCCAGCAGCACGATGTAGTGGTGGTCAATTTTCTGAACCGCAAGAACGCAGCTGATCAGCGTGTTTTTCAGCTTCTCTCCGAGAAGTTCAAGCTTTTCGAGGGAGTCTTTGGCGCAAGCGATGAGGTATTGGGCGCTATTGAGTCAGGGGTGGATTTCGAAAAGCGTATTGCCGCCATCTACCAGCACTGCCGCAAGCCTGAAGAGATTCAGACTGCCTTTGACCAGCTTCAGCTTCAACTCAGTATGGAAATCAATGATGCGATGAGCAGCACGCGGCAGAAGTTGCTGGAAAACTTCGACGACGAGGTGCGGGAAAAACTCAAGATCCGCGACGAAGCATCCAAGGCGTATCTGAACCGTTTCGAGCGTCTTCTTATGCATCTCACGCGGTATGAATTGAATGGGCTTGCCGAGTTTTCGGGCGACTCAACGTTCCGGTTGATTGCACAACCTTTCCCAGCCCAAGCGGATCGCATACCCCTCGGACTCTACGAATTGCCGCGCCGCACGGGCGAGGCGCACCTTTACCGGCTTAACCATCCACTTGCTGAGACCCTTCTGGTACGGGCAAAGAGTCGTGACCTGCCGCCGGCTGAAATCCGCTTCGACTATGGAAGGCACGATGGAAAGGTTTCCATCCTGGAATCTTACATCGGACAGACCGGCTGGCTAACAGCCTCGATCTTCACCATCGAATCCCTGGACCAAGCCGAAGATCACCTTATAGTCTCCGCCGTAACTGACCAAGGTCGAACACTGGATGAAGAAAGCGCCAACCGTCTCCTCAGCCTGCCGGCCCAAGTCGCAGGCACCGTGACTGGCGAGCCGCATGGGGGTATCCTTGACAGGATTACCGAGAAGCGCCATGCCGCCATCCAGAAAGAAGTCTCGGAACGCAACGCTCGCTTTTTCGAGGCCGAAGCAGACAAGCTCGATGGATGGGCCGATGACCTGAAAGTTGGGCTTGAACGCGAAATCAAGGAACTGGATCGTCAGATCAAGGAGGCCCGCCGGGCAGCCACCGCAGCGCTGACTTTGGAGGAGAAGCTTGCCGGTCAAAAGCAGGTTAGGGCCTTGGAAGCCCAGCGCAACCAAAAGCGGCGCTCTTTGTTTGATGCCCAGGATAAGGTGGATCAGCAGAGAGAGGAACTCATCAAGAGCATCGAGGGAAAGTTAGTTCAGCGGGTTTCAATCAACCGACTTTTCAAGGTGAGATGGATGATAGGTTAGGAGTGAAAATCATGGATACACCATCTTTCAAGCTGGCGGAAAAAATTATTGAGCGGTTGGTTCAGGAAAAGCTTCTGACGATTAAGGAGGGTAAGAAACTCCTACCGAAACTTGCCGAAGGAAAGCTTCGCTCGGAGGATTGGCAATTGCCCATTGAGACCAGTGGCCAAAAGGAGTCGAGTGATGAGCAAAACCGCGCTGAAACAAATCACTATTAAGTGTCTTCGGGGTTCGGTCGCACCGTTCTCACTATCGTTTGAGAAAGGAAAAAAACTGACAATCGTCTACGGTGAGAATGGAACGGGGAAGTCCACGATTTGCGATGCCTTTGAGTTTTTGGGTAAAGGCAAAGTGGGCTCTCTGGAGAACAAAGGGTTAGGTAAGACCAATCGTTATTGGCAATCTCTTGGCAAGAAACCAACGGATGTATCCGTTACTCTGGAAACGGGAAGCTCTACTTGCCAGGCAGCGATCGGCAAAAACGCTGTTGTTGTAATGCCGCCTGAGGCCCGGCCGAGTGTGGAGGTCCTTCGTCGGAGTCAAATTCTCTCCCTCATTGAAGCCACGCCCGGAGATCGATATAAGGCCATAAACCGTTTTGTCGACGTCTCTGGCATTGAGGCGTCTGAGGCAGCACTCAGGCAACTGATTCGTGACTTGACTGACAGCCGAAAGATCGCGATTGCTGTTGTGCAAGAGAACGAGAATGCGATTCAACAGTTCTGGGAGACAGCTGGAAAACCCATGAAGACCCCATTAGTTTGGGCTGAGGCGGAGTCCGCCCGCGAGACAGACTCCTTGGAGTCAGAGATCGGTGCCCTAACTGCCTTACGAGAAGCTTACAACCGTTTAACAAGCTACCCAGAACTGCTGACTACTGCAGAGCATGGGCTTAGAACCGCGCAGAAGACACTGTTAGGTGCTAAGAAGACGGCTGAGCAATCTCTTCAGAGCATTTCTCAAGATGCAGGTGAAGTTCTTGGCGTCCTTCAGGCTGCGCGCACCTACCTCACCAGGTATCCCTCACCTAAAGTCTGCCCGCTTTGTGAGAGTTCCGAGAAGACAGCTGATCTGGCAAATCGTATCGGCCAGCGACTGAAAAACTTTTCCTCGCTTCAGACTGCCCAGAAACAGGCAGCTTCTGCTGAAGAAGAGGTGAGACGTGCTGATCTGAAAGTTGCGACCTTAATTGAAACGGCAAGACAGCTTTCGTCTGATTTTGAAAAGTGCCGTGCAGCACATTCCTCCCTGAAAGACATTGCCCTTCCAAAGTCGCCTGCCCCTGAGGACCCATCTATCCTAGCCGGATGGTTGTCTGACAACGCTCGTCTTTCAGGCGAATGGAAGAAGGCAGAGGCGGCTCGATATGATAGGAAACAATTTGTCAGCACTCTCCAGAAAGCGCTACAGACTTGGCGCGATAACACTGAGGTGCAAAGAGAATTGGACCGTCTGCTTCCGCGACTGCAGAGAGCTCTGGAAATCGTTGAAGAAGAGCGGCGGCTCTTTACAGACAACATGCTCACTACGATATCGGGAGAAGTAGGCCGACTCTACGAAGCGGTTCACCCTGGGGAGGGACTTGACAAGATCAGCCTTGAACTTGATCCCAAAAAGCGCGCCTCGTTGGAAATTGGTGCAAGTTTCTGTGGCCTAAATACAGTTCCACAGGCATATTTCAGCGACTCCCACCTCGATACATTAGGATTGTGTATCTTTCTTGCGCTCTCTGCCCTGGACCAGCCCGAAAACACCATCCTTGTTCTTGATGACGTGCTGGCAAGTGTAGACGAACCTCATGTGGAACGCCTCATTGAAATGCTGTATTCCGAGGCAATCAAATTTCGTCATTGCGTCATCACTACACATTACGGCCCATGGAAGCACAAACTTAGATGGGGCTGGCTAAAAACCGGCCAATGCCAATTTGTCGAACTTACGAAATGGTCGAACGATAGTGGGCTGACTTTAGTTGGGACAGTCCCCGATGTGGAGCGGCTGCGACTTCTCCTCGCTGAAAACCCTCCAGATCCACAGCTCGTCTGTTCCAAGGCTGGGGTTGTGCTCGAAGCAGGCCTAGATTTCCTCACTCTTCTTTACGAGTGTAAAGTATCACGTAAGCCAGAGAACCGCTATACGATTGGTGACCTCTTGCCGGCCATCAACAAGAAACTCAGGCAGGCACTAAAGGTCGAGGTTCTCACTGGAATGGACGCGGCAGGCAACCCCAAGTATATGACTACAAGCCTTGCACCTATCATAGATGAACTCACGCGAATCGCAGAAGCTCGAAATATTTTCGGATGCCATTTTACTGAGATTTCCTTCAAACTGCAGGACAAAGATGCAGTGTTGTTCGGCGAAAAGGTTCTTGCACTAATGGAGGCGTTGACAGATCAGGATGCGGGCTGGCCCAGGAACAGTAAATCCGGTGAATACTGGGCAACCTCTGGTGAAACGCGCCGGCTACACCCGTTAAGAAAGCCGGTCTGATCTCATGACGATCAAGAAGCAAAAACTCGAACTCACATGGATCGGCAAGGAAAAACTTCCAAAGCTGGAGCCGCGGATTCTGCTTGAAAATCCGGAAATGTCCTACCACGCCAAGCACCGGATGTCGGATAAGGACATCTTCGACAACCGGCTGATCTTCGGGGACAACCTGTTGGTGTTGAAGTCCTTGGAGGCTGAGTTCGCGGGCAAAGTGAAGTGCGTATTCATTGATCCGCCCTACAATACAGGAAGCGCTTTCACCCATTACGATGATGGCCTGGAGCATTCTATATGGTTGAGCCTTATTCGGGATCGGCTTGAGATAATACGACGTCTTTTGGCGGAGGATGGATCACTCTGGATTACCATCGATGACAACGAAGCGCATTATCTCAAGGTGCTGTGCGATGAGGTGTTTGGTAGAAGAAATTTTGTAGCGAATGTTATTTGGCAGAAGAGATTTTCGCCGAATAGTACAGCACAGTTCATTTCTGATTCACACGATCATGTTCTTGTATTTGCAAAGGAGAAGCTAAAATGGAAGCGCAATCTCCTTCCCAGAGATGACAAGCATAATAAGAACTACAAAAATCCTGATAACGATCCTCGCGGTCCCTGGACATCAGGTGACCTATCCGCAAGGAATCCGTATTCTGCAGGTATATACCCTGTAACAACACCATCAGGACGGATGATACCTGGGCCTCCGAAAGGCATGTACTGGAGGGTATCCCAAGAAAATCTTGTGAGACTTGATCGAGAAAATCGCGTTTGGTGGGGCGTAAGAGGCGATAATGTGCCACGACTAAAGCGATTTTTGTCTGAGGTAATGGGAGGAATTGTCCCGCAAACTATTTGGTTACAGGATGAAGTTGGGCACACTCAAGAAGCAAAAAAGGAGGTCATGGCAGCGGTTCCAAAGGAGGTGGATGTATTTCAAACACCTAAGCCGGAGAGGTTGCTCAAGCGTATATTGGATCTTGCGAGCGTTCCGGGTGATCTTGTTCTCGATTCTTTCGCAGGCTCCGGCACAACCGGCGCCGTCGCCCACAAGATGGGACGGCGTTGGATCATGGTGGAGTTGGGGGATCATTGCCATACCCACATCATCCCTCGGCTCAAAAAAGTCATCGACGGCGAGGACCCGGGCGGCATCACAGAGAGCGTGAACTGGAAGGGCGGTGGTGGGTTCCGCTATTATCGTCTCGCACCGTCGCTGCTGGAAAAAGACAAGTGGGACAACTGGGTGATCAATAAGACTTACAATGCCGCCATGTTGGCCGAGGCGCTTTGTAAACTTGAGGGTTTCACCTATGCGCCCAGTGATTCGGTCTATTGGCAGCACGGCCATTCCACCGAGCAGGACTTCATTTACATCACAACGGCCACGCTGAGTCACGAGCAGCTCCAGCAACTCTCCGACGAAGTGGGGTCCGATCGTTCGCTCCTGGTTCTTTGCACTGCCTTCCGCGCTCGGGCTGATCGCTACCCCAATCTGACGGTGAAGAAGATCCCCAAAGCAGTGCTCGCCCGCTGCGAGTGGGGCCATGACGATTATAGCCTGCGGGTGGAGAATCTGCCCAAGGCTCCACCAGCGCCCGGCCAATTACCCATGTTCAGTGAGGAGGAGGCGTGAAGAAGAAAGAGCCGGGTAGCAGCATGACGAGGATGGCCCTTTATGATCGGGTCAGGCAGATTCTGGAATCGGCGCGCTCCTCAGCCAGTCGGTCTGTGAATACCGTGCAGGTCATGGCAAATTGGCTTATAGGCCGGGAGATCGTGGAGGAGGAGCAGAAGGGCCGACGAAGAGCCGAATACGGGAAACAGCTGTTGCTTGACCTCTCCACCCGACTGACCGCGGATTACGGCAGAGGGTACTCGGTTGATAACCTCGAGTTATTCCGTCGGTTCTTCTTGGAGTACAACGATCTACGCGGTTCTGAAAAATCCGACGCACTGCGTCGGATTTCTATCGATGATAGCATTTCCGCGGCAATGCGTCGGAAATCCATGGACAACACCTCGCTGCAACTGCCGCAGAATTGTTCACTGAACAAATCTTGGCAACCCGGTCGACTGCATCCAAGTCTGTCCTGGACCCATTACCGTGCCTATCTCCGAGTGGACAAGCCTCTCGCGAGATCCTTTTATGAAATCGAGGCAATCAAGAACAACTGGACGGCGCGCGAAACGGAGCGGCAGATCAACAGCCTGTTGTTTGAACGATTGGCCAAGAGCAAAGACAAGGCCGGGTTGATGCGGCTTGCCCAAAAGGGGCAGGAGTTCCAGAAGCCCGAGGACGTCTTCAAGGACCCGGTGGTCATGGAGTTCCTGGGTCTTCCAGAGAGTCCAAGGTTGGTTGAGTCAAATCTGGAAACGGCGTTGATTAATAACCTGCAAAATTTTCTTCTTGAGCTTGGCAAAGGCTTCGCCTTCGTGGCGCGTCAGCATCGCCTCACTCTGGACGGGGATCACTTTTATGTGGACCTGGTTTTTTATCACACGATCCTGAAATGCTACGTACTCATCGACCTCAAGGTCGGGAAACTCAGCCATCAGGATCTGGGACAGCTCCAATTCTATGTGAACTACTTCGATCGAGAGCGCACAACCGCGGGGGACAACCCCACGCTTGGATTGATTCTCTGCACGGACAAGAACGATGCCGTGGTCCAATACACCCTGGGAGAAGAGCAGAAGAAGCAGATCTTCTCCAGCCGCTATAAGCTTCACCTGCCGACAGAGGCCGAGCTGAAAGCCGAAATTCGACGTGAATTGAGAATGCTGAGTGCCGGTGGCACAAGAAGGACATCCCCAAAAAGGAAACGGAGTCGCGCGTGAGAACACATGTCAATGCCATTGCCGGCCGACTGAGTCTGCGTCCGCCTCAGCGCCGGTCCCTGGAAATCCTCGATCGTATCACGGAGATCGCACCCCCTTGCAAAGACCCTGACACGGCGACCCAGCTTTCAGCCATCCAAAACGAGTTCAGGACGGTTGAGGATTTCGAGCGCGAGTTTCCATCCCTGTGCTTTGCACTGGCTACCGGCGTCGGCAAAACACGGCTCATGGGCGCTTTCATCAGCTACCTGCACCTGGCGCATGGCATCAACAACTTTTTCGTGCTGGCCCCCAACCTGACCATCTACAACAAGCTCATTACCGATTTCACCCCCAACACCCCAAAATATGTATTCAAGGGCATTGCGGAGTTTGCTGCGGAACCTCCAGCGGTCATTACCGGTGACACCTATGAGAGCGGGCTCGGTGTAAGAGAGGAATCGCGAAGGCAACGCTCCCTGCCGGGGATGGCCGAATATGTAGCGGCGCATATCAACATTTTCAACATTTCAAAAATCAATTCAGAGGTGCGCGGCGGCAAGTCCCCCCGCATCAAACGACTATCTGAATACATCGGAGAAAGCTACTTCGATTACCTGGCAGGATTGCCTGACCTGGTGCTGCTGATGGACGAATCGCACCGTTACCGGGCGAGCGCCGGAGTGCGGGCCATTAACGAGCTGAAGCCCATCCTGGGGCTGGAACTCACTGCCACGCCCTTTGTGGAAACCAGCCGAGGGGCGGTGCCGTTCAAAAACGTGATCTACGATTATCCGCTGGGAAGGGCAATGGCCGACGGCTTTGTGAAAGAGCCGGCAGTGGTGACTCGCAAAAACTTCAATCCCAACGGCATGTCGCATGACGAGATCGAACGATTGAAGCTTGAGGACGGCGTCCAGTTGCACGAAAGCGTAAAGGTGGAGTTGGAGACCTACGCCCGAGAAACGGCCAACCCGATCGTCAAACCCTTCCTGCTGGTGATCGCCCGCGACACCACACATGCAGGCCAGTTGATGCAGTTGATCCAGTCCGACGCGTTTTTCGAGGGTCGCTACCGGGAAAAGATCATCCAGGTTGACTCAAGCAGGACCGGCAAGGAAGAGGAGGAGATGATCGAGCGGCTTCTCAAGGTGGAGTCAACTACCGAGCCGACGGAGATCGTTATTCACGTCAACATGCTCAAGGAAGGGTGGGACGTGACCAACCTATATACCATCGTGCCTCTTCGTGCGGCCAATGCGCGCATCCTGATTGAGCAGTCCATCGGTCGTGGGCTGCGCCTGCCTTTTGGCAAGCGCACAGGGGTCATGGCCGTGGACAGGCTGAACATTGTGGCTCACGACAGATTCCAGGAGATCATTGACGAGGCCAACCGACCCGATTCCCCTATCAGGTTACAGACCGTCGTGCTCGACTCGGCCGAATTGGGTCAGAAGATGGCTACGGTAGTGTCACAACCTCTCCTGGCGACCAAGCTTGGACTAAAACCGCAGCAGGTGACCGGCAGCACCACGGTGGCAGGACAAGACCAACCGCCGATTTTCACCAAACCCGAGGAACAGAGAGTGGCGCAGGTTGCCTGGGAGGTTATCCGCAAGATGGAAAACCAGCCTCAGAAGCTGCCAAGCCTGAACCATCTTAAGAACCCGGAGGTTCAGGCCGCCATCGTCAAGGCGGTAGAGGAACAACATCGGCCGGTGCAAATGGAACTGGAAGGGGTCACGGAAAAGCCTGACATCTCCGCGGTGGTCGCAAAGGTGGCGGATCTGGTCGATCGAGGGACTATCAACATTCCACGCATCCTGGTAGTACCCAAAAGCGAGGTTAAGTCTGGCTTCAGACCTTTCACCCTGAAGTTGGACTCGCTAAACTACCCGGCTGTTTCCGACGATTTGTGGATTCAGCACCTGCGGACCAACCAGCTCGAGGTGCTATCCTTGTGCCGCGGCGGCCTGGAGGAGGCGCGGATGGAGGACTATATTGTGAGCGGCCTGGTCGATTTCGATGACATTTCCTACGATGTACATGCCGACCTGCTTTATGATCTGGCCGGCCAGGCGGTGCAGCATTTCAAGGCCTATCTCTCGGAAGAAGACACGCGGAAGGTACTGCGCTGCTACCAGAAACCCATCGCCCAATTCATTCACGCACAGATGCAGGAACACTATTGGGAAGAGACTGTCGACTATGAAGTGAAGGTGAGTAAGGGCTTCACTGAGCTGAAGGAGAGCGCCTACACGTACTCTGTGTCGGAACCGCCTGCCGATTATCGCGTGTCGCCCTCGGACAAGAGCAATATGTCGAAATATCTATTCGGAGGCTTTAACCGCTGCCTCTACTCGGTTCAGAAGTTTGCTTCGGAGGCCGAACGCCAGCTTTCTGTGATCCTCGAACGAGATGCTATCAAGTGGTTCAAGCCCGCCAAGGGGCAGTTCCAGATCTTTTATCTCAACGGCGCGGATCAACTCGAATACCAACCTGACTTCGTCGCCGAGAACAGCGCGGGAATCTTAATGCTCGAACCCAAGGCCAGCAACCAGATGGATGATCCCATCGTGCTAGCAAAAAAGGAGGCTGCCGTGAAGTGGTGTACAAATGCGTCGAATCATTCTCAGGACTGTGGCGGAAAGGCCTGGCGCTATGTTTTGATCCCCCATAACGAGATCGCAACGAACATCACCTTGGATGCCCTGGCGGCAAGGTTTGGTTGCTGAAAAAGGCGTGTGGGAATCCGAATAAATAGCTATTTGTATGACGAAATCAGTCCAAGGAGATCTGGCTATGGCTATTACTTTGAAGCGTCAACTCAGTGATGAGGAAAAGCAAGTCATTCTCGCCCGGCACGGAAGAGCCTGCTTCGCAACGGGGCATGCAATTCCAACTGAAGACAAAGTGCATTTTGATCATATAAGAGCCTACGCGCTCGGCGGCCCGTCTGAGCTCGATAACATTGCTCCCATGTGTGAATTCCATAACAAAGCAAAAGGCATGCTCCCACTGGAAGATTATAGAACCAAGCTGCGACTCGAGAATTTCTTTGCAAAGGGAGATAGACTGACTCTCCGAGATTTATTGGAACACTTGAAAGAAAAAGGTGAGTTGGATTGTTTTGGTGAAAGCGTCACAGCGGAACTGCGAGATACGACCATAAAACTGAGTAATCATATTATTGATCAGGAGTACTCAATTCAGCAGTGCCCTCGCACGGGATGGAGGTATTTTTACGGAAACCTCCCAATAGAGATACTTAATAGCGACGACGATGATGATGAAAAGACTGGTTTACAGCCTCGCTATTTAATATTTGACAAAGTATTTGAAATGTCCAGACATTTTCAGACATACCCCGTACTGCAGCCATCTATCGGTAGACTTTTTGGAAATAAAGTACTCCTCTTCGATGGTCAGCATAAAGCAGCAGCCTTGCTCTGGAACGGTCGAAAGAAGTTTGAGTGTAAAGTGTACATCGATCCAGACGTAAGGGTACTTAACCAAGCAAACATATCCGCGCATGACAAATTCGCCCAAACCCGATTTTTCTCATCAATTATGATACTTAAATTGGGAAATCAGTTCGGAAAAGATTTCGATGAGTATCGTAATCGTGATGACATAGCAACTAAGAGCGAAATTGGTTTCCTGGCATTCTTAGAACAGAAGGACGTGTCCCTCACGCGTGGTGAGCGAAACAGAAGATTCCGTAGCTACTTGTACAATTCTATTCTCGAAGACGAAACCAATAAAATGAAGAGCATGGTATCTATTAGCAATAGAAGCTCCAAAGAACAGCCAATTACAATAGACATGTTATCCAAATCGGTGTTCTCGTGCTTCTTGTGCTCTGAGCCAGTTTCTGATGACATGTTGTCTGACAAGTATAAGAGAGAAGCAGAGTTCAAGAATGTGATTGCTCTTATGAATCAGGTTTATGATTTGGCCTTGTGCTCATGGGACCCAAAAGCTGGTCCGAATGACCAAAATCAAATAAGGCTGGCTCGGCTGTTCTCCTCTAAATCGATGATGGCTTGGTGCGAACTTTTCAAAGACGCAGTCTGTGCCAAACTGGACATGCATGACAGCGACGAGAAGGCGAAGCCCTTCTATCGAGAGATAACAGATGCTGAACTTGTTCGAATTAAGGCGATCATGGAAAGGCTTCTGCAATGGCAAATGTGGAAGTCGCCAAGGAACAGTGAAATCGATACAGTCATTGCTGGAAGCAAGAGTTCCATTAAGGAGTGGTTCAGAAGCAAAGGCCTAACGACAGGGTTTCTGATGGGCGCTGAGATATGACCGAGAAAAACACAGGGAAAATCCTATGTGGTCGATGGGTCACCCTATATTCCGTTGTGAAGCAGGAGAAAGACCTTGTAACCCATTCAATGTTCATGGCAGAGGCGATCACTCCCGGTGGTTGCCATGCGGGAGGAGAAAATGGCTTCGTTCGAGATCCACGGTCCTTTCAAAATTCCTTATGAGAAACGTAAAGGTGGCCGCACTTTGGTTTTCGACAAGTTTTGGGATGAACCGTCTGATGCAAACTACCTGTCGGAAGAGCGTGGCTGCTATGTGTTCGGGATTCGTAATCGTGCTTTGACGCCAATCTACGTGGGGAAGGCAACAAAGTCGTTCAGACAAGAGACCTTCAATGGTACAAACCGCTACAAGTATCACAGCGGCTTCAGTAATTATGGAAAGGGCGCTCCCGTGATGTACTTCGTTGTTCATCCTAGGCGAAAAGGGCCCGTTAATCAAAAATACATAGCGGAGATTGAAGACTTCCTTATTCAAGCTGGTGTCGCCAAGAATCCTGACCTGCAGAACGTTAAAGGTACTCATCAGCCAGGCTGGAGCATCAAAGGCGTCATACGCCACGGGGCTGGAAAGCGTTCCAACGCCGAAATACAATTCAGCTCTCTGTTTGACATCCAGAAGTGATGGGACGCGAGGACATACTTGTGAGAGTCAGAGGGACGGTGTTAGGTTTCGCGGAGATAACGTTCGTGAAATGTTGACTTTCTCGGCCCTAACCTGAAAGGTGGCATTAAGTGGCACGTAAGGATGAATCTCTTCTGAATCTGCTAATTCGTGTTCCCTGGTGGATCAGTATCGCTCTCGCTGTAGTGTTCTACTGCGTCCTGAAATTCTTTGTGCCCTTGCTGACTTTTGAATCCATTAGTCTAAAGGCATTCTCTCAAGCGGCTCCAGTTCTGGCCCCGATTGTTGCTTTCTTTTTTGTCATTGAAGCAGGTATGTCGGCATTCGAGAGAGGGCGAAAGGGAAGGATGCTGGACTCCCGAAGGGACATCGCGACTGTCGGTGCATTGAGCTGGAAGCAGTTCGAAGAGCTGGTCTCCGAGGTGTTTCGAAGACAGGGCTATTTTGTTCTTGAGAATTCGAGTGAGGGCGCGGACGGCGGTGTCGACCTGCGACTTCGGAAGGATGGGAAGGAAGTCTATGTCCAGTGCAAGCACTGGAAGGCAAGACAGGTTGGGGTGAAAGTCGTCAGGGAACTATATGGCGTGATGATGGATAAACATGCTGACGAAGGTGTGGTCGTCACATACGGGACTTTCACGCGGGAGGCCAGGGATTTTATCAGGGGTAAGCCGATATCACTGGTTGATGGAAACAAACTGATCGGCCTCATTGGAGAGGTTCAGAAGAACCCGAAGGTTCCAGAACCGGAGAAGGCTGAGAAGAGGTGCCCCAAATGCGGAAGCGGGATGGTTTTGAGGACGGCAAAGAAGGGAACTCACGCTGGTCAGAAATTCTGGGGCTGCACCCGATTCCCGGAGTGCCGAACAATATTGAAAACCGTGGCAGAAGATGAAGAGGCTGACATGCTGAAAGCCCTGCACTCATGAACTGATGAGCTTTTTGTTGAGGGATGCAATCCACAGATTACGCAGATCACTCAGATCATGGGAGATGACCAAGCATATGAGGTTCTCGTTTCCAGAGGTGTCAGGACCGATCAGAACATGCCCGTCCACATGCTCACACTCGCGGGCCGTGCCATCATTGTTCGTGCAGACACAAGCACCCCACCTTAACGGTGGGTCCCCATATTCGCCCGAGCGAACAGCCTTTCTGGCATGCTCAGGATAACCTGAGCGATCATCGAAGAAAAGCTTTCAAGCATTGCGCCACGCTTTCGGAGCTAATAATTTTCAAAAAGGAAAGGGGATTTAAATGAAGAGATCATCAATTTGGATCTGTATCATTTTGTTCTTGGTTCCAATCGGGTGCGCTGGCGGGCCCACGACCCCAAATAAGATACCTATGGGGCAACATGACTTGACCTTTATAAAATCAAGGAAACCGGTTTCCCTGATAAAGAAGCAGGAAATAAAGGAAATAGAAATTATTCTAATCGGCGGAAGCACTAAACTTGACTTAAATTCCTGCTGTGATCAGGGCATTGATCTTCTTCAACAATGGCTAGCCTACAACAATATTCCAATAAGCAAGGATTCCGACAAAAAACTCTATGTTTCAGTCCTGAACCCTAATCTGGATGATAGGGGAAGTTTCACTTGTGATCTTAAAATTGAGACAGGTGATGGATTAGTCAAGACTTTCAGTACAGAGGCAACAGCTGCCGGTACCGGACGCGCTGTTGGGTATGCTATAAATTGGGGGGTCGTAAAGATTATCCATAATGCGGATATTTTGTACTATATGGAACAATAACTGGTTCTAAGAGCAGGAAAAAATTAGGTCTTACCGAAACGCAAGGTAGGTTGAGGAAGCGCCAGGTGTCTGCTGTAAAAAGCAACAGGTACATAAAATAAGCCGATGATAATCCCAATTGAAAAGGCTGTGAAATCGTCTGCATGGTACTACTGTCAAACAAGAGCGGATTTCTGGGATGATGATTTTACAGAGAATAAATCATTCAAGTACGAGTACCGCATCCGAGTCTTCTCCTTTGAAAAAAGCAATCAAAATGAAATCGATGATCCTCATCGGTTGCCTAACCACATTCGGACAGGGAATCTTTGGATTTTGAAAGTCGAGGTAGAGAATCTATGGAAAAGAACGACCTCATCTTTCCCAGTTAATGAGTCGCTGATCCTTGTTGACAAGAGCGGTTTAGAATTCAAGCCGTTGAGTGATCACCATTTAACGCATTCATCCGAGTACTCAAGATCCCTGGGCCTGAATTGGTTCAATGGCTCTTCTGGTTATGATTGCGGTGAGTTGATTCCAAGGATTCCGCTGCGAGGCGCCCTCGCTTTCCTCATTCCCGATGGCAGCGGCCAGAAATATAGCCTTTCTGTTGAAGGGGGAAACATAAGGGAGAGACCTGAACCTGATAAAAGTGAGCCAATTTCTGGTTGGGTATACATTCTTGCTAATCCATCTTTACCATCCAATCTCCTCAAGATCGGAATGACCGCCCGGGTCCCAGAGGAAAGAGCAAGGGAGCTGTCTGCCAAAACCGGAGTTCCAACCCCTTATCAACTCCTCTACCAAGAGCGGGTTTCTAATTGTAAGCGGGCTGAAGCCCTGATTCACAGGCAGCTTTCAAGAAACAGACATAGAACCAATAGGGAATTTTTTGATCTGAAACCGGAAGATGCAATCTCGGTGGTAAAGACCGTCGCTGCTAAGTTCCCTATCACAGAGGAAGAAAGGGTCAGAGAAGAGTGGGAGCAAAGGAAATGGTGGGAGTCGTTACTACAATTGAGATCCGGAAGCAGAATGTTGGCAGCTTCAGCGGAGCAGAATCAGAGAAGGTTGGAAGATAGCAATGGAAGTGGACGTGTCGAAGTACAAGAAGCCAGGAGGGAGTATGGGGAACTCCCGCCCAAAGAAAGATTGCTGAAGATGATAGAGTTAGGGGATGGTCCTCCGTTACATCTAAAATTGCGGCTTCATGAAATGGACGAGGAAAGTATACCCAGCCATATCAGAGAGGAAGTGTGGAAAAGGCATGGCGGGAAATGTGTGATGTGTGGCACAAAAGGGTTCGATGGCCATTATGATCATGTCGTCTCTTTGACAAAGGGGGGAGCAAGCACTACTGAGAACATTCAGTTGATGTGCCTGGACTGTATTGTTAAGAAGCTAAAGAAGTCTGATAGTTAACCGGCGAAGCCAATCCGACCGGTACAACAATCAATAGGGCTCATTGGGGTTCAATGATTCCTCCCCTGACTCTCCCTTCGACGTGCCTGTTTAGAAGATTGCCGAACCCCTCCGCGATTGCGGCCGTTCGGGCAGGGCGCTGAGAGAGAAAGAGCATTGCCACAGTGCCAGATTCATATGAGCACCAGCCCATCCTCCTCACCATATCAGCTACTCTTCTAATGCATGCGTCCACTCGGTCACAGGTCTTCTGAGCCCGTACGTGCTGATACACGGCTATCACCCGGCCTTCCGGGATCTGCAGCAAAGACGCCAACTCGCTTGGCTTGACATACTTGCTTGCCGGGGATCCACCTCCGGTGTCAATGCCCGTATCAGGATCAAGGAAAAGGTCACCGCGATGAACGATCTCTTGGAAGTAACGCCTGCGCTCAGTAAAGGGACTCCTATGGCGGAGTATTTGATACTTTTCGACTCGCAGCAAGCGGGCAAACAAGGCGAAATCATCAGGTGTCCATAGTCTCCCGTCAGGTGCCAAAGGATCAACAGCAAAATTGGTGAGAAGGTTTTGGCCTGACAGGTAATCGAATAGCGAGCCTTTCCAATGATCAAGTGCGTCACCTAAGTATCCAAGGTTCATCTCTATCCCTCCCGTTGTCAACCAGAACTCCGAGGTCACTTGGTTGATTGACAGTGGGGGTTCTTCTCTTCGCATGTAGTGGTTCGGGCCGCCACTCTGGTCCGCCCACCATTGCACGGCCTTCTACAATTGCTCCATTCACCGTTTCGGGGATAGCCGTGCCTGCCAATAGGCATGGCCTCTAACCAATAAAGGTAGGCATCAAAAAGCGGTTCCAAGTCCCGGGTGTACTTGATTCCTTGTCCCTTCTTCAGGACTGTTTGGAGGTCGGTTGGCAGGGGATGCTCATAAGCATTGTTGCCGAAATAGGAGTAGATGCTGCCGACGTACACGATTGGGTGCCGGGTATCCTGTTCAAAGGATTCATAGTCCTGATGATAAGGGCCTTTTTCCTGAAGCCACTTGCCTGAACTGTCCAGGTGGTAGATGTTGTCTCCACACCTCTCGATCAGTGAGCCTTCCAGGCGAGGCTTTTTCTTCTGAAAGCGTCTGTCTCTATAATAAATATCGTGCTCCATGACTTCCTCCACCCTCATCGCGTAGACAAGGCATGGAGATCCTCTGTCAGTGAAGAACCCAGCTATCCAATCGCCTTCGACCAGTCTTGCGCCCATATGATTCGGAGTACATGCCGCGAGTGTACAGCACCCGTGGAATGAATTTGGGGCAAATCCAGTGTCACTGGTCATCGTATAGCTGCAGATTTTCATATTGCATCAGCCTCAGCGAAGATGGTCTGCTATTCTCGCGGAGCGGTGATTCGCTATGGCGAAAATACAGAAGTTGAGATTTTACGTCAAACCATTTACTTGGGGGTGACTTCTGGTGGAAGAGGTTGGTCGGCAAGCAGTTGTCCTTTGTCCCCAAATTCGGATTGTGTGTTCATCTTATGGTCACATCGAGTCACATCAGGTTTTCAGTTAGTTGAAAATACGACATTCTTTATCGTGGGACCCGATATGGAATCAGAAGTTCCCAATGACCTGCTTGGGTCATGGGGTGTAAAAGCTGTTTTTCCGGAACAGTAAAACCTACCTGGGGTTACCAGGATGTCTCGGCACCTTCTGCAACGCAAGCGCCTGCCCATACTTATCCCCGACTTCCGGCTGGGGATTGCCTCACCGCCCTTTCGGGTATTCAGTTGTCAAAGAGCCGATCGAACTCTCCATGGCAACTCTAAGGTCTGGCGGCGTCTACCTCCTTTGCAGATTTCGCCAACTCACCAAGAATCGGATCCTCCATTGCCGCCAAGAAGTCCTCATTGAACCTGGCTCCTAGCCGCTGAACATGCGCTCCCTCCAAGAGCTTGGTGTAAACATCCGAATACCGACCAACCCAAAACTCCACCAGTTGGAGGCGGCTTTGTCCGAGTTGACGCCAACGACTATTGTTCTCAAACTTCTCTCCGAACAACCTGCAGGCTGCTTCCCAGATCCCCCGCAGATACTGAAGGTCAGCATCAGTAACTCGCATAAGAATGTCCTGCGGATTTTCCATTCTTCTGACCGACAGAGATTTTTCCAATTTCCTAATCCTGCGCACCAACGAACCGCGACCAATCATTGTCTTCCCCCCGTAACGTCTTCTAGTTTTTCGAGCCTTGTCTCAAGTTCCTCGATCTGAATCGCCTTTATCGACATCTCCAAAATAGTCTTTGCGCCCGATACTCTGGCGCTTGCCGGAGCATTCACGTCCTCCACGACAGACAAAAGGGCGCCTATAGCCTTGTTTGTGGCCCGCTGCAGATTTGTGATCGCTTGATCCAGCAGGCGACGCTTGGCATTTCGAAAAGCCTCCTTGAACTCCGGCTCCTGCATCCATCTCCAAAGCGTGACCTCTCCTACTCCGGTGGCCTTCGCCGCCTCTCCATGGGTATTGCACTGGAGGAGTGCCACGATCGCCTTTTCCTGTTTCCTGCTTATTTTCCCGGTGGAGTCTTTCATTTGCTTTCACCCGGTTTCATTTTTATCGTCTGTTCAAAACCACCAGCTAGGCGCGATAGTGCTTCTCAATGAATCCCTGGATATCCTCGAGTTTGAACCGGACCATGAATTTCTGCCTTTCGCCTTTTCCGGGGCAGGGGATCCGGACGCATGGCAGCAATCCGGAATCCGCCGCCTTGTAAACCCACGGCAGAGAACACCTCAGAATCCGTTTGACGGATTTCGCGTCAAGAAGCTCTATGGTCGTGTTGTCCTGCATACCATCCTGTTGCTGTCTCAGCTTTTCGCCAGGTCATCTATGTATGTGCCTGTGTCGCAGCAATACCGAAGTCGCACTTTTCCAAGTTTGCCGACTTCGCGGAAACGGATTTTCTGGATATAGATTTCCGTTTCGTCCACGGTGAAGTCCGGCCGGTGAATGCATATTCCATTGTCAGCCTTGTTCCTCCAGTGCGCGCCGCCGCTGATCTCGTACATTGTGGGGGGTAAATACATCCCTGTATGCTTGTCTTTGATTAGGACTTTGGGATGGGCAACGATCCAGACGTGAACGGCATTCATGCGGGCGAATCGACGGATCTTGGTCAGCTTCTCACTCAGGTATTGGGCCTCGGTTTTTCCCTCGAAGACATGGTCAAGCTCGTTCCACGGGTCTATGACAACTCCTTTGATTCCGTTCCGGAAGATCGCAACTCGTGCCTTTTCGAGAATGGTCTCAACTGTTAGAAGATCCTCCGCAGGGACGATGAACTGGAAGTAATCATCGATGTGATCAAGCAGGCCGTCGATGACCTCACGCTCCATCCTGGGGGTGAAGCGACCATCTTTAGCAAAAGGCCTTTTTCCGATCTTCTCCATGATGCCTTGGAGGTGCCGTTCCACTGGCCAATTCTCAGGAGAGAAGACAGCAAAACTCCATCCGTGCAGCTCCAGGAGATTGACTATAAGCGCATCTACCCAGGAGCTTTTCCCGTTACCGGGAATCCCGGTTACAACTGTCACCTCTCCGGGTTTGACCGTGTAGAATGAATCCAAAGATGCCCATCCGGTAGAAATCCCGCGGTTTTCGCCGCAATCGTAAAGGCGGAAGACCTCCTCTCTCAGATCACATGGGGAGAAAAGCCCTTCCACTGGATACGGGGAAACATTCTCAATGAGCCGGCACAGGGCCCCTCGGCCTTGCTTCACCAGGACATCGTTGGCGTCCTTGCACCCTTCCGGATACGCAACCCGGAAGCAGCGCTCGGCGCCGATCCGCCTGGCGAGCTCGCGCTCCGCGACCTTGCCGGGCGCGTCGTCATCGGTCATCAGGATGATCCGCTTGTACTGCCGGAAGATCACTTCTGCGGATTTCAGAAAATCGAATTTCGTATTGTAGTTCTTCGTTCCCTCAGACGGAGCTCCATCGGGAATGCTTGTCACCATCTCGTACCCGGCCGTCTGAACGGAAAGGGCATCGATTTCTCCCTCGGTGATGATCAGTGTGTCCCCATCACATTTGGCGATTTCATCGAACCTGTAGAGGCACTTTTCCGCCCCCGTTTCCTGTCGGAAATTCTTCTCAAGGCTTCGGTGTTTAATATTGACGATCAGGCCATCTTTGAAATAGGGGAATTGGATTCCTTTGCTGTCATGCCACGATTGGCCATAGCCGATCCGGTTAGCCGCAAGGATGTCCGCTGGGATGCCACGCGTTTTAAACCATTCCAGTATATGTGCGGGGAGATTTGTTTGAGGCTTGTACATTGGCCGTACGTACGTCTTCCTGGCCTCACCGCACGAAAGGCCGCCGGCCCATCCGCAATGGTGGCATAACCATGTCCCCTTGTCAGTGTTCACGGCCAAGCATTTCTCTTTTTGCTTTCTGCGTGTCGGGGAACATTCAGGACATGTGGTCCGGACTTCGCCGGAGGCACCGGATGGAATTTCAATTCGATGGTTCAGAAAGGTATCCATCAATACCATGGCTCCTTGTTCACAGGTTGAGAAATACCGTCCTCGGGTCTCCTCTGTGCGTCGCCCATCTGAAGCTCAAGCTGATCGAACTGCTTCCGGAGCTTGGCCATGGAAAGGATGTTGTTCCGCCAGAACGAATGGAACTGGCACCATCGGATCACGGCTTCGATCCGGTCGAGCACCCGGCCGTCGCGTCGAATCATGAGGTCTATTTCGCGCCCCCAACTCTGAAGGTTCGGCCTCTTGAAATCAGGTTTTCGCTGGAGAATCAATTCAAGAAGAAGAGAGGCAAGTCTGATTTCGGAGGAATCAGACGAAAAGGTTTTTATATTCTTTACTTTCTTATTTGTGTCGGTTGCCTGTCGGTTGGGTGTCGGATTGCCTGTCAACGATTTATCATGTTCGCTCTGAGATGCTTGATCCTCAAGGCTTTCGGCACCTGTTTGCTGGTCGGGTTGCCTGTCGGTTTTTTGAGGTTTTTCTGAGATTGGCATTTGGCGCGGTTCTTCGGTCTGGTAGAGTGCCCAATTTAGGACCAAAAGAATGGAGAAATGGGATTCGCTCTTGATGGAAATCATCTCCATCGCTCTCAGCTTCAGAATCCGCTCCCACACCGTGCTGGGCTTCATTCGGAGTTCCCTTGATGCAGTATGCCGCCCGAAGATGAATTCCCCGGGCTCAAGCCAAACCTCAGTTTTTCCCCGGCCGGTCTCTATCGAAACCCATCTTTCTTGATATCTGGCCCTGAGAAGGCACCAGATCCAAACCTTCAGGAGCCCTTCATTCTGGAAGACACGAGAATGGAGCAGTTTCCGAAAGAGCTTGATGTATCCGTCTTCCATCACCGCTCATCTCCAAGGTTGTAGGAGGTGGGATCCTCGAAACGTGCCGCCATCAATCGCGCCAGTTCAGCAGGATCCGTTTCAACCTGGCCCCTTTCGTCTGCCACCTCCGCCAGAAGAAGGAACAGATTGGCCGCGCGCGGGTCCCGCCGGAAGACCCGATCGTAACTGCGTCGGAATTGGCGGTTGGGCCTGAAGATCTTCAGTCTTGAGTTCTGCGATTGGTTTTTTTTTGTATTCACGTCTGCATCCAAAAAAGAAATGGGCCACGACCGTTGATGATCATGACCCACAATCAGAAAGCGACTCAATAGAATAAAAGACTATTTCTTATGCATATTGTCGGTTTGCAAAAAGTTATTGTGCAACTCAGTATTTTGCTAAATTCTTATGATCATTTTTCTCCTTTAGGATCCTGCTGATGTCGGGGTCTCTCAACAATGCCCTTCTTATGGTGTCCACCGATGGAACTTTTGTTTTTCTGATGTGTCCTTCATTCTCCTTCTCAAGCTGGGTTCTTATCTCGGTGACAATCCTATTCAGGCTCATCTCCGTAATGTCCATCCGGTAGAACACTTCATAAATCGGTTGGGCGCGTTCTTCTTTGGCTGACTTCCTGCCAATGTTCAACTTTTCGATAATGTCCATTCTTTGACCGTCATTTAGAAGGAGGCTTATCCAGGAATGCGCTCCCCCTGCTATTTGTGCCATCACAAAGTCGATTCGAGACAATAAAGGAACAGGAATGTTGTCGAGTGAGGGAGCCACCTTCGAGTAGTACTCATATAAGATCTCAAGGTCGGAACGAAGCTCGAGCGGGTGATCCGGGAGTTTGTATCCTCCCGGTGCCAGGAACTTCTTGAAAACTTCTACAGCATTTTCGTCGTCCCCGAGTGTCTCTTCCCAGTCATAACGACCTTTGAGCTTCCCCAACCTCTCACTGAAAAGACCCGAGTCTCTATCCACATCCAACCAAGCAGCCACAATTGTGCTCAGCTTCACATGTGTCTCGCGTAGGAAAGCAGCCTTCTCTTCAACCAAATAATGGTGCGTTCTGCTTCCCTTGAATTTCTTGAGAGCAGCATGCCTTTTGATGTATCTCTGGAGTTTCCTAAATTTCATCTTCCACTCCATGCCTTAAAAGGTGGATAGTGGTCCAACACCCTTGCTGAGTTAATCTCAATCGTCTGTAAGGCCCCTTATCAGCTTCTGCAACGCATGCAGCTGTCAGAAGGCAGATCAAGGCCGCTCGCTTGTCGTGGTTCCTGGTGGCGATGGCCACTTCCAAGAACGAGCTATCAGCAATAGAGGGTAGGTATTCCATAAACTTCCCGAAAACATCTTCCGCACAGCATTTCTGATACAGCCAGTCAAATTTCTTCCCTCTTCCAGGTCCAGGGGTTTCTCCATAGCAGTAATCGTAGCAGGAATCGGAAAGCATGACCCCAAGGAAAGCATTCGGAAAGGCTTCAACTATGTTCATACCATCAATCATGCGTGGGAAATCGGCTGTTAGACTTCTCCCTGAAGCAATTGGGGAGATCTGATTGGCTGTTTCCCAGCCGGCGTTTCGCAGGCGCCGGCCTGTTCCCGCTATATGAGAAAGCCCAGGCTTGCACCGTCTCTGAAATTTGCCTAATACAAAGGTTCTCTCGCAAGATCGGTATTCGTTGCTGACTTGGGAAAGCAGGGGAGCATCAATGGCGACCACATCTGCACCCTCGCATGAGCCGATGCACTCAGACCGACTCTCCCAGTCGCGTGTAGCCAGACCTATAGACAATCCTGAATCCGAGAGTCTGGCAATTCCCGTACTGGCTCTTGTCTCAGAGAAGCCGACATCGATGCCGATCAAGTCCAAGGCTCTCTCCATCCCTCTTCATTTCTTCCGATAAATGTTCAGAACTATCTTCTTGTCCTCCACGCCTAATTCTAAAGCCCCAGATTTACCGGACAGCTCCACTGGCAAGTCAGAGCACGTTTTGAGAGAAGTAATCCATCATGAGATAAGTTGGACCCTGTCAGACATACAAGTTTTAAGGAGTCGAGGATATGCCGTATGATTAATATCCAGAAATCGAATGGGTCTACACATTCATTGTATCAAAGGTCTTTCTGCCCCTGCAATTTATCATGATTTGTTTCATGTCGGTCCCACTCCTCCCAATTTATGGAAAAGAGCGCTTATGGAGGGTAGGAATAGTTAGATTACTGGTAAATTCCTGAGGAGAAGCCTATTCAATTTCGAAAGAACATTTGTGGCTAAGTACCAGGACGATTCATGGGGAAGGGACATCCCTGGTCAGACGTGGATTTACGGGCTATGCCCATTTCTGCCCGGATGTAGCTGCCTTGAGTCAAGAATATCCCTTCCCCACCTTCCTCTTTCATCAGAAAAGTACGTTATATTCAAATAAATACCCCAAGGGGCTCGATATAGATTTCCACTTCATTGCAAAATCATGTTCTGGTTATCCTTCTGAGCATTGATAAATTTTGCTCTCTCTTCTGCATGACCTTTCGGAAGATCCTGGCCACCTCAGGAAAAGGAAGCTTAGTCGAACACTCCTCAAAGAATTTCCTTTCCCTCTCCTCCACCGCCATTGCGAGCCTCAGCACATCTTCGTCCCCTGACATTTGTGGTAGGGCTAGGCTCATTTCGTAGTCTTCCCGCCGAGGCCCCGCGATGGGCTCGAGGATCATCTCGGTCACATGCTCCCGACGCGCCGTTTCCATGAGGGCGCAATTTTTTTTCTGATCTGAGGTCAGCTCCTCTAGGAGCGCACGGAGTGCCGGGTCCACGGCACCCCGCTCTGCAGAATGGAGCAACTCTTCACCCATGCGGAATAGCTCCGCGGCAAACCCCATGATTGCCCCGAATGTGGTCAACAACATGTTATCATTCCCTCCAAATCCTCTTCATTTTTCCGCAATCTCCCCGGTTTGGGGGGGGGGGAGTGTAAGAGGGGTTCTATGTCCATCGCTGGATGACGACCTTGGTGTCCGTGAAGAACTGGAAGACTTCTCTCCCGTGCCCCTTGATGTCTCCGAAGAAAGAGCCTTTAGCCCCCCCGAAGGGAAAGAAGGACATGGGCGCAGCAATCCCGAGGTTGATCCCCATCATGCTGGCGACGGCCCTGTACTTGAACTCTCGTGCCGTCTTGCCGTTGGTCGTGTACAGACATGCGGCATTTCCGTACTCGCTATTTTCGATGAGTCTCAGTCCTTCATCCAGATTCTTGACCCGCACGATCGAGACCACCGGCCCGAAGATCTCTTCCTTCGCGATCGTCATCTCCGGCCGAACCTCGTCGAAAATGGTAGGCCCGATGTAGAACCCGTTCGGGTATCCTTCCACTTTTATGCTCCTGCCGTCCAGGATCAATTTGGCCCCTTCCTGTATTCCCTTTTCGATATAACCGAGCACCTTCTCCTTGTGCTTTTCAGAAACTACGGGCCCCATTTGGATCCCCTCTTCCAGGCCGTTCCCCACCCTCAAGGATTTTGCCGCGTTGAGGAACTTCTCCTTCAGGTCCCGGTACACATCCCCGACAGCAACGAGCACGGACCCGGAGAGGCACCTCTCGCCGGCGCAACCGTAGAAGGAGGTGATCAAGGAAGGAATGGAGCGGTCGAGCTCGGCATCGGGCATGACGAGAAGGAAGTTCTTCGCTCCCCCGAGAGACTGAACCCTTTTCCCCGTCTCTCCGCAGGCCTTGTACACATAGCGGGCCGTGCTGCTCTGTCCCACGAAAGAGATACCCTGGATGCCGGGGTGGTAGAGCATCGCGTTGACCACCTCTTTCGATCCGTGAACCATGTTGATCACGCCCTCGGGGAAACCGCACTCATCGATGGCCTCGAAGATCCGGGCTTGGGTCATGGGGACCTGCTCCGAGGGTTTGACAATGTAGGTGTTGCCGCATACGACCGCATAGGGCAGGAACCACCAGGGCACCATGGCCGGAAAGTTGAATGGGGCGATGACCCCGAATACGCCTATGGGCTGGCGCTCGGCAGTGCAGTCGATCCCTTGGGCGATGTCCTCAAAGTTGTAGCCGGACATCATGGTGGTGACACCAGTGGCATGCTCCACGTTCTCGATCATCCGGCGAACTTCCCCTCGAGATTCATCCAGGGTTTTTCCCTCTTCCCTCACGAGTGTTCGGGAGATGTCCTCGAAAGCCTCTTCGAAACAATTCTTCAGCTTGAATAAATACCGGGCCCTGGTAAGGGGAGGTGTGTGCCTCCAGTCTGGATAAGCCTCCCTGGCCGCCCGGACCGCCTTGTCGATGTCAGCGGCAGTGGAATAGGGGACCTCCCCAATCTTCTCCCCGGTGGCCGGGCACCGGACATTACCGAACTCCTTGGATTCCGAATCGACCCATTGTCCATTAATATAATTTTTCATTCGCTTCATTGACTTGATTCCCTTCTCTGTAGAGTTTCTATGAACTTCGAATTAAACAGTCTTGATCTGAAAGATCAGGGTAAAAGAGCCATATTCGAAATCGGATCCTTGCTGAAGGTTTGCCTTATTTTCTTCGATATACATTTTGATCATTTCGCCGGTAATGTCGCTAAGCTCACGCGAGATACCGCGGCCCAAAAGAAGAAGGTGTCGATCGTGTTCCCAACTAGAAACCAACAAATTCCCCACTAACAGCATTCACGTGGCGGATACCGCTCTTGTTTATCTCATTTGTATTAGAGAAAAATCGGATATCACAGTTTTGGCAGTTCCTTAAGCGTTGGGTATCCAGCAGATTCACCGACTCCGTTAGGATCCAACATTTGCCTAATTTTCCATTGCCAGTGGTACCGAATGGGCTGGGCCGATGCGGCAATCGCTGCAAGCATCGCATCCTGGGTTAAACCCGCAAGGGCAGCCGAAGAACCTGGCATCTTCTCCGCTGCGATTTTCCTTGCCTCCTCGGCTAGTTCCCGGGCGGCTTCAATGGATTCCATGTCGTTCAGATTGTACGAAACGAATTGCTCGAGGTGGAAATCGCCGCCTCCCCCAATTGCCGAGATAGTACTCATGAGTGAGTCACCTCCGGTTTTCACTAGCAAACCCTTTTGTTGGTGTTTTCTTAGCAGTTCAATCATAAATGGAGCATACTCCACAGAATAATCTGGCGACCCATCGGGCCTGAAGTATTGAGCTTTGCCTCCAGCATAAACATGATTCAAGTTCTTGCAGTGCAATTTTAGCAAGTATAAAAAAACAAATTGGGCCTTTTCCGGGTCACTCATGTCAGCCACCCTGTGACCGCCAACTTCACCCAAAATTTGATCCAAGACCTTCTCCTGGTAATCGATGTCTCTCAGCGTCATGCCAGCCAAAATAATCTGAAATGAATAATGTCTCAGCTCATCAGCGAGTCTTTGTATCTTAGGATCCTGGGTAAACTCCTCCAAATCATCCAGCGACTTTGTTGGATCCATGTATAAAGTAAAAAAGGCCGTAGACAGGTCTTCGCCAAGCATGCTAAATTGCCTGTGAATTATATAGCCTATTTCGGCGTCATATATTTTATAGCAAACATCAGCATATGCTTTCCACGATGGCATGGCGATGGTGTATGCCCTGAAGTTATCGGGGAGCTTTGTACGATAGGCAGGTACAGTCCCCTCTACGTTTATCTCAGCTGGGCCCGGCCATGGAGCCAGTTTAACCGCACATTTGGTGAATACCCCAATGGCTCCGCTGGCTCCCATAATGCCTCTGGCAATTCCCCTCAGACTTGGGCCGGGACCTTCACCACAGGACCAGCCAAAGCCAGCACCCAAGGACCCCGTCCTCAGGATATCTCCGTTCGGCAGAACCCATTCAAAGGCCAGCAAAGTCTCAGAGCTATAACCCATGAAAATGCCATCCGCGCCATTACCAATAAATGAAGTGGCCGCTGCCAAAGGAGAACAGCCCCCGCCAGCTCCGATAATATGACAATTCAGCCCCAGCTTCATTACCTCCGCCTGAAGCTGGGCGCCGATAACATACGGCTCAATAACGGCGAACATGTTCTTCTCATCTATTTCAAGGATGCGGTTCAATCGTCTCAAATCCATGCTGATTACGCCGGACACTGAAGGCTGAGCGGGAACAATCCAACCTGTAGAGAAAGCCTTGCATTTTATCTTGAAACGGTTGCAGGTTCGAATAATAGCCTGGACCTCCTCGCTGCTACCTGGCAACACCACCGCCTCAGGGCGAATGAAAAAACCGCTTCTATCTTTTGTCCGCAACTCATTTGCCCGCATCCATGCGTACGAATCCAATATCGAGGGCTCCGCTGAGATATACTCCCTCCCTACGATGTCCTCTAAAACCGCATATATTTCACTCGGAAGTGGCATTTCGTTCCTCCTCGACTACGACGCTAGTTGAACAAGCTCTACAATATCGTAGACTTTCATTGTGTCGCCATTACTCCTAATAGCATCCATGAAATTTCTCTCGCACTGCAGGCAAGCACTAACTAGAGCGGTTGCCTTCGTTGACTTGGCTTCCTCAATTCGTTCGGAAGCAGTCCATAAAGAGAACTCAGGATATGCTTCATTAACCCCGCCTCCGGCTCCACAGCACCAAGCGTTCTCTTTTGTTCTTTCCATTTCAATCAGCCTGAGGCCAGGGATCGATCGAAGAATTTCTCTTGGCGGCTCATAGACACCCCATGCACCATTATATCTAGGTTTAGATGGGACATGTTTAGGTATCTGGCCGAAAACCTTGCTCACAACCCCATCCCAGGGCAAATAGGGTTCTCCCATCCTGCCTAGGTGACAAGGATCATGATACGTTACGGTTAATGGCAAATCCCTGGAGAATCTTATCTTACCTTCTTCAAGCAAGCGGTATATAAATTCAATTGTGTGAAGGACTTCGATATTTGATTCAGCATATTTAGGATAAAGTCGCTTAAAAGCGAAATAACAGTTGGAGCAAGAGGTGACCACGGTTCTTACGCCAGCCTTAGTCCACGCCTGAAGATTATTTTGCGCACATCGATCAAAGTCGGATTTATAGCCCATATCGTAAGCCTTAGCGCCGCAGCAATGCTCAGCTTTCCCCATTATGCCTATATCAACCCCAGCATTCTTTAATACTGTCACCGCGCTGCGGGCGACCTTCTTCATTCTATTATCGGACCTACTCTCACACCCGGCATGGAAAAGGACCGAACCGGGCTTTTCGCTTAGATCTGTTACTTCTAATTCTTGCGCCCACATGCCCTGATCTACCAACGGTTGCGTGGACATACAGTCAATTTCATGAAGCTTCTTTATTAGTGATGCATGCTGTGGTAGAGTCTGTCCGTCCTCGACCATTTTGAACCTTAGTTCGCGGAACGTATCCAGTACATCCATGTCATAGCGGCAAAGCTTGCAAGCAACGTCACATAACCCACATAATTGGCATTGATAGACTATCTCCTTGAACTTGTGGGTATAGTTTGTCCGCCCCTCGAGGAGCGAGAGGGCAGCACTCAATCTTCCGCCTGCAGAGTAGGTCTGAAAGCTCTTATATGCAATGCTCGGACAACCGCTCGCGAATCTCGAGCTCTTTATATGCGCTAATGTAATAAACTTACAATACGAGCAACGGGTGCACCCTCGCATTGTCGGCCGGTAATCGCCTAGTGCCATCGCTATCCACCTCCATTGGCTTCCTTGGCAGTCAAAAGCAAAGCTTGCCTGAATTCATCACGTCGTTAGGGTCAAATAATCCCTTAACCTTCCTGAGCATTATAGTGGTTGCGGCATCCCTATTGTAGACCATATCAGCCCAAATGCCATAAGGTCGAGAGAAGAAACCACCGCCAAATGAGATATTCTCGCTGGCCTTAGCGAAAAGCGCCTGAGCTCTGGTTAGCTCCTCACTGCTATCTGGATCATAGGGTAGATTGAACTCACAATGACAGCATACACCCTGATGTAAAGGTTGAATGTAAACTCCTATATCTTTTTCTGGATATTTGAACGCTTCGGCGGTGGAATGCATCGTCGCAACGAATTCAGGTGTCTTGTTGAGGTTCGTAATGAAAAAGATGTCCTGGCAGCCCCCCTTATAACGTAGTTTCCAGTAAGTCTCTCTTGATGGGTTGTACAGTTTTTCCAAAACCTCATTGCTCTCTGCGCTGTGCACAGTTGAGGTCATTTCTAATCCTGATCGATTGACGAGTTCGTAAATATCTTTCTCTTGAAATGCAACCCTTTCATGCGGTAGATAGTCACGACCAGCGATTCCTATCAATAAGACCCAGGGCGGAAGCTGCCTCTGAAGAGATTTGAATTGGTCAGATGAAGACGAAAGTACTGATGCCAGGTTAGCACCGTTTAATATGAACAGTTCGTCCCCAAACCTAACCTTGAGAATTTTGTGCGCGCAGTCGATAAGCGTTTGCAGATCATTGGAGGGCACGAAAAAGAGCTTCCGAATACTGGGAAGGAGTTCACATTTTACCGATGCCCAAGTGATAATCCCCATCGTTCCTTGAGCTGCTGAAACTAGCCTGTAATAGTCCACATTGTTAGGACCCATCCCTACAACGAACGATCTATGCTTCTTCTGCTGTTCTTTGATATTATCAGAGGAATACTCTCCGGCTTCACCGGTCGACATCTTGCTGCCATCTCCCCATACCAATCCTAGACAGCGTAATGGCTCCATGAGACTCCATTGATATTTAGGGGTGATCATCGGCTCTCTTTCTAAAAGGCTGGACAGTACTGACTTGGACCGACGTGGCAAGAGAGGCGTTGAGAGTCTCAGCCCTTCCTTAGCCAGTTCGGCTTGGAGTTCGCCGTAAGTTAACCCAGGCTCGATAATCGCTATCCTGTTTCTACGGTCAATACTTAGAAGGCCCTTCATCCGACTGAGATCCACAATAACGGCGCCGCCAACAGTCGGAACAGTGTCCCCTCGGAAATGCGGAGGCCCCGAGCTCACGGGAATTAAGGTAGTTGCAGTCTGATTAGCCCACTTAATTATTGACTGAACCTGCGCGGCATCTGAAGGCCTAACAACCATTCTAGGCCTTCTGGATGGTACGAAACTATAATCTTTTGAAAAGATGTCCAAAGTCGCTGGATCATCGAAAAGATTGTTTACGCCGACTATCTGCATCAACTCCAGTTTGTTATCAGCCATTGATATCTCCTTGTCTTTGACCACAATACAGGTACGTTAAGTCTCTTTACCTTTCTGGAAGATCTTCTCGGAAAAACAACTCGAACCCATTCAATGGCTTGGCATTAATCTAATTTAACGGAATTTCGAACGGGTGCTACCAAGGCTGACTGTTATCTGATCAATCTCGGGATGTCCTAAAACCTGGGAGATTTCTCTTCCAGCCTCCATAAGTTTGGGCGCATATTGCGTCTTCAGTTTGTCTACCGAAGCCTCCTCAACACCAACGATAATGTCCATTGCATATGGGATTTCCTCCGAGGTTAAAATGGGAACTGCAACGGCGCGAAAACCTCTTGAAACTTCTTCTTCATAAATCGCGAAGCCATCCTGTCTTACTTCCTTCAGCGCCTGTGCCAACTTTTTCCCGTTCTTTCCGATGTACCTTGCGGCATGAGGATCCTTTTCCATTTCTCTGATTATCTTTGAAAGATGACCATCATCGAGATGACTCAAAACAACCTTTCCTGAGGCGGTGCTATATGCAGGAACTGTACTGCCGATACTGATATTGAAATCCATGCGACCTGGTACCCTGATTCTTTCTATAAAAACCATCCGCACCCGGTCCAGCATAAGCAAATTAACGCTATTATTAAATTCACGTGACAATCTCTCCAAGTATGGCCTTGCGAGTTCTCTGATTTCCATGCTTTGTAAAACAGAAAAGCCTAAAGATAAGACCCTTGGGCCAAGAGAGTACTTCTTAGATTCAACATAATATCTGATGTAATTGAGATGAGTCAGCGTCTTTAGAAGACGAAACAAACTTGACCTTGGTATGCAGGTCTTCATCTCTATTTCATTAAATGACAAATTCGGTTTAACTACGGAGAAGGATTCTAAAATGCGTAAGGCCCTAGCTGCCGAACCGTGCTGCTGTTCAGATTCTCTGGAGTCATTGTAGGTCATATGTGGAACCTCCATACCAAGGGTGAAATTGAGCTCTTGCTATCACACTGAATTTCAATTGTCAAAAAAAAAGTCTACTTCAATGAAAAAAAATCTTGACAGGACATATCGCTGGATGATACTGGGTTCAGAAAGCTCAAATGTGGTATGGAAGTTCCAAATATGAAACATCTCGCTATTGCTCCGGTGTCCAATAGAACAAGGCCACACGCTCCGAACGGTCGAAACATTGGCTCGATCCGGTTTCCCCTATGACATGATGTTGTTTAAAACTGGAACTACTAAGGAGGTAGTTCCTTTCTGAGAATCTCCAATCTAACGATCAGGCTAGGCCGGCAAATTTTCCCGCACCGAAGCGCTATGGTTTCCAGGTCATTTCTTTCATCACTTGCGCGGCTGGTTTTATGACTAGATTCCGCTCTCTGATATTGAGTCTCTCCAATGGTTTTATAGGTGTTTTGAAGAATCTTTCAATCTGTGCTGCGAGCTGACGCCAAACTATAGGGGTTTTTTGCGAGCTACATCCGATGCTTTTGGGCTCTTTCGCGGCAACAGCTCCCTCTCGTGTGTGAAGTTCAAGGAGCCGCGGTTTTAGTATAGCGCGTCGTAAGCTCCATAGGAGCAAAGCAGTAGAAGATCGTCTCTGCCTGGATTAGCTTTGCCAAAGGATGGTTGCAATCGAAAGCAGGAGTAGCGCTTCGCCTAGTGCAGTTTTCTTGAAGTTCTTGTCCGAGGTCAGCACTTCATCGTCTCGTTCTATGGTGCTTGTAACATAACTGACCAATGTCTGGAGAACCGAAACTATGACAACTTTCTCGCTGTTTACCCAATATATGATATCGGGAATAACGGCCGGAAGCATCTACGCTATGGTTGGAATATGTTGGAGCATTGTTTTTCTCTTATCGCAGGTACTGAATTTCATGACTGGCGAGTTCGTGATGCTTGGCGGTATGATGACTTGGGTATTCGTAGAGGCCGGCTTGCGACTTCCTGTCGCCGCCGGTTTGGCCGTCTGTTGTTCGGTTGTACTCGCGATTATCCTGGACCAGTTAGTCATTCGACCTGTCAAATATCCTTCTGAGATAATCTATATGGTCGTAACGATCGCCGCGGCATCAGTGGTCAAGGGAGTTTTTCTCCTCAGCTTTGGTTCACAGACGCACACCATTGAGCAATTTATACCCTCTATGCCTTTCCACATTGCCGGGGCTTCGGTCACTCCACAGGTGCTCTGCATCATAGGTGCGCTGGCCCTAATAGGAGGCGGACTTTTCCTGTTCGTTAGCCGAACCTTTTTTGGCAAAGCGCTCAAAGCCTCAGCATCCAATGCAAATGGAGCCAGATTGATTGGAGTGAATATCCACATGTTTATGTTGTTTGGCTTTGGGCTTGCTGGGGCAATAGGCGCGATAGCCGGTGTTGTGATAACTCCGGTTACCTTCACTGGCTATAGCGTAGGACTAATGACAGGAATAAAGGGACTCGTTGCAGCCATGGTTGGCGGTTGGAGCATTCTTGGAACTGTAATAGCAGGACTTATCATTGGCCAACTAGAGGGGTTAAGTGCTGGTTTCATTTCACCCGGCTGGAAAGACGCCTTCACTCTCTCGGTAATGGTCGTCTTCCTGATAGGAAGAACGATGTCGTTCCCGGCTTTAAAGCCTGTGAGGAAAGAGCGATGAGCATACAAGAGAGATATAGACGCCCTCTTGCATTTGCCAAACTAATTGCTGCTGTGATTATTCTGCCAATTCTCCTCCCTGACAAGTATGTGGTCACTATGATGTTCTTTGTGGCTATTTATGGAGTTTTATCCATTTCCCTTGGGCTCCTGGTAGGGTATGCAGGATTATTCTCGCTAGCCCAACCTACTTGGTTTGGTCTTGGGGCATATATAGCTGGTGTTTTGGCTGCCCGCGGTATTGTACCGGGGAGCTTAGGAATTGTGATCGCTGCGGTGTTCGTGGCATTAGTGTCCTACCTTTTAGGGCTTGGCGTACTAAGATTGAAGGGTCATTACTTAGCCTGTGCCACTATCTGCGTTCTTATAATTGGCGAAATTGCTTTCATCCAATTGTCCGATATCACCGGAGGGCATAGCGGTTTGCTTGACGTGCCGCGCCTTTCGTTACTCGGTTTCGCCTTCAAAACAGATATACATTATTACTTCCTCGCTTGGGCATTGTGCATTGCATGTCTTTGCTTCTTTTCAAATATTCTTTGCTCCAGAGTAGGGCGGGCTGTTAAATCTTCCCGCGACAGCGATTTGGCGAGTAGCGCAATGGGGATCAACATAGCAAAGTATCGCATTCAGGTCTTTGTATTAACCTCGGTCGCCTCGAGCCTCGCCGGGAGCATCTTGTGTTTTTATCTTAGATTCGCTTCACCTAGCATTTTTAGCTTCTCCCTGCTTGTGCAGTTAATATTAATGATCGTGGTTGGGGGAGGAGGAACCCTTGGGGGCTACTTGCTAGGAAGCTTCTTGATTGTTTGGCTGGGAGAATTATTGAGCGTCGGTCTTGGCAAATTTCTCCCTGTAATGACTGGTGAGGTTCAATCGATTTTCTTTGGATTGTTGATAATCTTGTTTGTTATCTTTCTGCCTGATGGACTGTCCCGCTTGCCAGGCAAATGGTTCTTTCTCGTGAAGAAAGTTGTTGGTTACCTTAGCATAACAGGAAAGGGCCTGAGGCTAGGACAAAATGGAAAAGGAAGAAGCGATTCTTGAAGTCGCCGGAATTTCAAAAAGATTTGGCGGCATACTTGCGCTCAACAGAATTTCACTCTGCTTAGAAAAAGGTTGTATCGTTTCGATGATTGGGCCGAATGGTGCAGGTAAAACGACCTTTGTGAATGCTGTTACTGGCATCCGGCCTCCTGACAGGGGTGAGATAAATTTCCAAGGCGAAGCGATATCTGGACTCCCAGCGCATTGTATTGCTTCGAAAGGCATTAGTCGCACTTTTCAGCTGGAGGAGCTCTTTGGGAGCTTGACAGTCCTAGAGAATGCAATGGTTGGATGCCATACCCGCAGCCACTGTGGCATATTTCGCTGCGGGTTTAGGCTAGGGGCGTTCCGCTCAGAGGAAAAACGGATGTCTGAGGAGGCAATGGAGGTATTATCCATTCTTGGATTGAATCAAAAGGCCTGTGATTCGATTTCAACTCTTTCACTTGGCGAAAGGAAGCTAGTAGGCGTTGCCCGCGCACTTTGTATGAGGCCTAAGTTGCTCTTACTTGATGAGCCAGTTGGCGGGCTGGCGGCACATGAGATCCGAAAATTTGTTACTCTGATTGAAGGACTTGCTAAGGACGGGTTATCAATTTTCATTATTGAGCACAATATGGGATTCGTTATGTCGATCTCTGAAAAAGTAATCGTGCTGAATCAAGGAGCTAAAATAGCAGAAGGTCCCCCGGCAGAAGTAAAGCGTAATAAGGTGGTGATCAAAGCGTATATTGGTGAAGAGGTTCCTTAATGGAGACAAATCGATCGTTGGGATTCCTTAAGGCAGTTAGGTCGGTGGACGAGAGGCCGCTATTCAGGATGGAAGAGGTCTGTACTTGTTACGGCGACGCTATCGCCCTGAAGAGTGTTTCTATTTCAGTGAATGCGAATGAGGTTGTAGCAATCCTTGGCAGTAATGGAGCAGGGAAGACAACTTCGTTACGAACTTTGGCGGGATTTCTTAAGCCTCGTTCCGGAAGAATTATCTTTAGAGGCGAACGCATAGAAGGGCTGGATCCCCATAGGATCATTAAAAAGGGTATCGCCAGTGTCGTGGAAGGCAGGGATCTTTTTTGCGATATGAATGTTTTAGATAATCTTCTTTTGGGCGCCTATTCTTTGGGAAGAAAAGACAGGGAGCAGATCTCATCTTCGCGACTCAATATTATATATGATTTATTCCCGGTTCTTAAGGCTAGGCGTAAGCAGAGGGCAGACACACTCTCGGGGGGTGAACAGCAGATGCTGGCTGTGGGCCGCGCCCTCATGGCAAATCCGCGGCTTATCACATTAGACGAACCTTCGCTGGGCTTATCGCCTCTTCTTGTAATACAAATGATGGCGATGCTAAAGAAGGCATCCCTAGACTTGGAAATGGCTATCTTGGTAGCTGAGCAAAATGCCCGTGCAGCGTTGAAGATTGCGGATAATGTTTACGTTTTTGAAAGGGGGGAAATTGTATTGCAAGGTCCAGCCAAGGAAGTTGCTACTGATCCAAACGTCGAATTAGCCTATCTTGGACGTTAGGAAGTAGCGAAGAATTGAAAGGCGGCTGCCAAGACGAACGTGGCAAGTTTAATCTTAATGATCTCTAAACAAGGGGGTAAAAAATGAGAAAAGCAGTATGGTCGGCAATGCTTATTTGCATTATCCTTGCTTGCTCTAGCAATGCCTTCACACAAAATCAGGCTCCGTATGTGCTTGGATTTAGCTTGGGCTTTACGGGACTAGAGGCTGATGTTTCCCTCGGGCCTAAAAGATCTGCGCTGATTAAAATTGACGAGATAAATCGAAATGGGGGCGTGAATGGACGACAACTAAAGGCGGTCTTTTACGATACAGAGTCGGATCCATTAAAGAGTGTCAAGAATGTTAAAAGAATTATCGATATGGACAAGGCAGTAGCATGCATGGGGTTTTCTGCGGTTGATGCTAGTCTGGCTTCCTTACACGCAGCCGAGGACGGAGAAACACTTTTGATTAGTGGCGCTCCTTGTATTGTCTCGGGGAGTCCTCCCAAAAAGTGGCTATTCTCCACATGTGGCGACCAAAAGGTGGCATCGATACCACTGTTAGTAAAGAATCTGGTTGACCGAGGCGCCAAGAAGATCGCCTATCTCTACATCGATACCAAATTTGGAACCTTAGGAAAGGCCGCATTTGACGCTTCATGCAAGAACCTTGGAATCAAGCCAGCCTATGTAGAAAAATTCCTCCCTAACGAGGTGGATGTAACTCCGCAAATTGCGCAAATCAGAGCGAGTGGAGCTGATGGCCTGATCGTTACCGGACATATCGCGGGCACCGTGAGGATATTAAAGACCGCCAGAGATCAGGGAATGACCAGCCCTATTGTCTGTGATTATGCGGTTACCGGACCCGGGTTTATTTCACTCGCAGGCAAGTATGGTGAAGGCATCGTAACTACTGGGCAAAGGGCCATTGTTGCTCATGATCTTCCAGATTCCGACCCACAGAAGAAGGTTTGCGTCGATCTATATAATAGATATGCAAAAGAATATGGATCGTACGACAATTATGCAGGCCACGGTTGGGACCAGGTGACACTAATTTCGGCAGCTCTGAAGGGGATCGATGCAAGACTTGATCCGTCGAAGGAAGAGGATTTGAAGAGAATAAGAGGTGAGCTCAGAAATAACCTTGAAAAGCTCACAGGAATTGTCGGGATAAGTGGTGTATTCAATTATTCCGAAAGCGATCACCTTGGATTAAGTGAAGGATGCTATCCAGCTTTAATAATAAGAGATGGGAAATGGAGACTCTATAACTAGGCCGGCTTTATATTCTGAGCTTCGGAACTGAACTCGTGCTTCTAAAAAGGTGGCTGGTGCCTTCAGTGCAAGTGACACGACCGGGGAGAGTCGTCCCGAGCCAGAGAGAGATGATCTTTCAAGGAAGAACAATTACCACAAGGATGTTAGGTCGAAGTATCACAAGAATGGAGGCGACATGTCAAAGTTTATGATAGGCGTTGACACCGGAGGAACATTTACGGATGTGTGTGTTATCGACGAGAATGGAGGCATTAGGATCGGCAAGGCACCTACAACGCCTTCTAAACTCGAAAATGGCGTCTTAAATGGACTTGAGGACGCTGCTCGGTCGCTGGGAATTTCAAGGAAAGAGTTGCTTAGAGAAACTATTTCATTCTGTCAGGGTACTACCATTGGTACGAACGCCTTGATCAATCGGTCGGGGGTTCGAACCGGGATGATTACGACTAAGGGTTTTGAGGATACACTGTACATTCAAAGAGCTATCGGTAGAGTAGACGGGCTACATCCTGAGGAGGTTAGACACCAGGCGGTAGTCAAGAAGCCTGAGCCTTTCATCCCAAAACATTTGATTATAGGTGTGACTGAACGAATCGATTGCTTTGGAAACATAGTTATACCGCTGAACAAAGAGGAAGTGAAGCAGGCAGTCAAGGAACTAATGAAGATGGGAGTCGATGCGATTGCCATAGGCTTCCTTTGGGCCGCAGAGAATCCCGTCCATGAACAGGATGCGGCAGAGATAGCCGTTGCTTTAGCACCAAACGTGTTTGTGAATACTTCTTGTAAAGTTGCCCCTCGAATTCGAGAATACGGTCGGTTCAATTCGCTTATGATAGATACGTACATTGGGCCAATTATGCGTGAGTGGTACGCAAATCTCAACCGTTCCCTTAAGGAGGAAGGTCTCGAACGAGAGATGCTGACAGCTCAAGTCTGGGGTGGTGTTATGCCACACCATGCTATGATGCCAATTGGGACCGTTAATTCTGGACCAGTTGGAGGAGCTATGGGAAGCAGGAAGATGGCGCAGATTCTAAAGAGACCCTATGTCGTTGCTACTGATGTCGGAGGGACGAGTTTTGATGTTAGCCTTATTGCCGACTATGAGCCAGTTGTTGCGCGGGAACATCCGATCATGCGGTACAGGGTCAACATCCCGATGGTACAGATATCCTCCATAGGAGCAGGCGGTGGTACCATTGCTTGGGTGGATGAGTCGAATCACCTCAGAGTAGGTCCAGAAAGTGCAGGCGCATCACCTGGCCCAGTTTGTTACCAAACTGGTGGAACTCGCCCGACAGTTACCGATGCCGACCTTATCCTAGGAATCTTAAATCCAGAATATTACCTTGGCGGCAGGATGAAACTCAACAAGGACGCTGCCTACAAATCCATCGAGCAATTGGGCAAGACAATTGGCCTGAGCACGATTGAAACTGCGAAAGCAATATTCGACCTTCAAAACGTACATATGGCGGACCTGCTGAAGTTGGTTGTCACTCGAAGTGGGTACGATCCCCGTGATTTTACCTTGTTTTGCTATGGAGGTGGTGGTCCAGTACACGGTGCCATCTATGGCAGAGAGTTGGGTTTTAAGGAAATATACATGTTCGGGAACTCTTCCGTGTGGTCCGCTTTCGGTATTGGCAGCTCCGATATCGTAAGAATTTTCGTTCGCCACCGATACCTAAGAATGCCGGCCGATCCAAAGGATGTTAACGATACGTTCCGGAATCTTGAAACTGAGGCACTAAGTGAGATGGAAAAGATTGGCTTTAATCGAAACGAAATCGATCTGCGCCGTGAAGTTAGTATGAAATTCGGTCGCCAAGTAAATGTGGAAACGATTCCTGTTCAGGGAGGGGAATTAAATCAAGATGACTTGGAAAGAATCTGTGAATACTTTGTTGAATACTACAGGACGTTATACGGGGAAGGGGCCGCTTTTGTTGAGGCTGGTATTGAAATACTCGAATTTGCTGTGCGTGCAGTTAAGCCTGGCTTTAAGTTTGCCATACCCAGTCTAAAGCTTGAATCGGAGGATTCGAGACACGCTTTAAAAGGGAAAAGAGATGTCTTCTCGATTCAAACTGAAGGTTTTGTCGCTACTAACGTTTATGAATTTAATCATCTAAGGCCTGGGAACTGCGTAGTAGGTCCAGCTCTCGTTGAATCGGCGACCACTACGATGAATATACTGACTGGGCAGGTTGCAAAAATGGATGAGTATGGAAATTTGCGAATTACTGAGGAAGCGGTGGGAGGTTACTAAGATGAAAAAGAGTGACCAGGTCGTAACTGAAGGACGCAATATTGGAGGAGGCTATATTCCTCCAGTTAATAAATTGAAGCAATATAAGAGACTTGATCCCATTGAATTCGACATCCTTTCCTATCGGCTTTACTCAATAATTAATGAAGGTCGACAAGCCACTATGCGGGTCTCAGGGTCGCCGGTCGTGGCTGAAGGTGGAGAGGCATTGTTTGCTATTTATGATCCTTATGGAGCGACTTCATCTTTAGCTTGCGGGCTATTGCTCCACATGATCGGAACAGAAGGATTCATTAGAGAAATTCTTGAACTACAGTCGGAATCTCCGGGGATTTTCGATGGAGACATGTTCATGTACAACGAACCGCTAATTGGTGGGATTCATGCCTGTGACCAATGGACAGGCACCCCTATTTACCACAAAGGCGAGTTGATCTGCTGGCTTGGTGCACTCACCCACACTGCTGAGACTGGGGCGATTGAGCCCGGGGGAATGCCTCCAAGCGCTCGATCGCTTCTTCATGAGGGCTACCGCGTTCAGGGAATAAAGATCCAGGAGAGGGGCAAGATCAATAGAGCGGCGTTAAACTGTGTCCTTAGATCTACCCGAGATCCCGCCTACTATACATTGGATCTTAGGGCAAGGATTGCTGGTGTTAACGTTGCAAAGGAGAGGATCAATGAGTTAATAGCCAGATATGGAGTAGATAAAGTAAAGGTCGTCATCCAACAGAATATGGACTATTCCGAAGCTTTAGCCAGGAGCAAGCTCAAAAAGTTGGCGGATGGAACATGGAGATCAGTGAATTTTGGAGACTGGGATATAGGACCTAACCCCAAACTGTGGAAGGTATTTTTAACTGCTAAAAAAAGCGGCGATGAGCTTAGTTTGGACTTCAATGGGAGTTCTGACGCAAATGAAGGCCCGAGCAACTGCATGATCAATGGAACTTGGGGGAGTATATTTGTGGCTATAGCCAGTCTGCTATTCTGGGAGATACCTGGGAATGCAGGCGTGGTTAGGCCACTAAGGTTAGTGGCGCCTGAAGGAAGTCTCGTGAACGTTCCTTTCCTGACACCATGTTCTGTCTGCCCCTCACGTCCGGGAATGCTGATTTCGAATGTTGTTACTACTATTATTTCCAAAATGCTTTATACCAATAAGACCTTATGGGAGGATATAAATGCTCCTTGGGTTATGGAAAATTGGGGTGGTACTATTTGGGGTGGGAAGACACAATATGGATATGAGTCTGCTGGTATGTTTGGAGAATCCTGGGCAAAAGGAACAGGTGCTGGTATAGACTGTGGCAGGGGCGACGGCTGCGATTCAGGCGGCGCCCAGATGACGACCGAGTCCTGCATTGCAGATGTAGAGATGAACGAGTTGAGATACCCTTTCATCTACCTCTGGCGAAAGGAAGGAACCGATACTGCTTCACCTGGAAAATGGAGAGGCGGAGCTGGCATACACTACGCACTAGTCCCACATAATGTTCCTTCTATCTCCGTTTCGTTTCTTGGCTCTGGTAAATACGCCGATCGTTCACAATCTTTAGATGGGGCGTATCCCCCCTCCTTGGGGGATCAGGGGCCTGCTGGTATTTTTCGCATTGACGGCCTCCGCTCGCTCTTCCGAGGTGGAGTGAAGCCTGACGATGTTAAGGAAATAAAGCTGCTCCAGGAATCAAGAGGGGGCGAATTCAGGTCCGTTCAGCCGTCACAAGCTTCAACGGCCGTAGGGGATGATGAAATAGTCATCTCACTCTGCGGTGGAGGAGGAGGAGTAGGAGATCCATTAGGTAGAGATCCACAACGCGTTCTTGAGGATTTCAAAAATCACATTTTTTCATCCGAAATGCTAAGGAAGATTTTCGGGGTGATCGTCGATCCGGTCACGCGTGCTCTAAATCAAAGGGCGACTGATGTTGAAAGAGAGAAAATACGTGCAAGGAGGAAAGAGCGGGGAAGAATTTGGAGTGAATCAGGAAGCGGTAACTCGAGTTCCTATGAGTCTGGATTAAATGGGATCAATGACGCACCGACAACCTTTAATTTTCCGGTTGGTAATTCGGATACGGCATTGAGAATCCACTATTACTTAGACATTGACAAAACCGGAAGAATAAAGTGCAGGGATTGTGGAACGATCATTTGCAATGCTTCTGAAAATTACAAGAAGTTTGTACCACGAGCAGAGGTTTGGCCTGATGAACTCCCTGGGCTGCGCTCTAGTAGAGATGAATCTTTTACCCTATATTATGAATATTATTGTCCCGGATGCTTTACGTTACTTGATGTGGAGGTGGCTGAGAAGGACTCTCCTCCACTGTGGGATATTCAGATCAAAATAACTAACCAGTCTCGGCTATAACGCGTCGATGCTCATCTCGATCCCCTAAAGCATGGTGGTTCACAAGTGACAGGTTTAAAAAGATAAAGTATCGCCATTTACAGGGTGGTTCGCTATTTCAAGCCTCCTGACTTTGATGGGGATTACTGACTTATTTTGAAAAGTCTCGCTAATCGAATGATTGTCAGATTTAACGGAGGAGAAGATGAGAAAAGTAGTTATAACCGTGTCTCTTACTGGTGGATTCCAGGGGAAGGATGCAAACCCGAACCTTCCTGAACAACCAGACGAGATTTGCGATTCGGCCTATGCTTGTTTAAATGAAGGTGCTTCGATTGCCCACATTCATGCCCGTGACAGATACGGTAAGCCGACGGGAAATTCGGAAGTCTTTGCCGAGATTAAGGAGAAGATCAGCAGCCGGTGCAATATTGTTATTGCCTTTAGCACAGGTGGAAGCCCAGGTGCATCTAAAGAGGAAAGAATCCAGCCAATACTTGCCAATCCCGAGATATCTTCGCTTAACATGGGTAGCCTTGTAAGGCCATCAGGTTATGTCTGGCTAAACAATTCAGATCTGCTTGAGGAATGGGCTGGTAAGTTTAAGGCAAGAGGAATCAAGCCGGAGTTGGAGGTTTATAGCCATAGCATGCTGGAGGACGTTAAGAACCTGATAAATAAGGGCCTGATTGAAAAGCCTTACTTTATCAACTTAGTATTAGGAATGAAGAGACAGGGAGCGTTGCCTGCAGACCGCAAGATGCTTTTATCGCTCATTGACTTTCTCCCTCCGGAAGCTGTTTTTAACGTTACAGCTATAGGTGCTATGCAGCTGCCCATTACCACGCTGGGACTTCTTATGGGTGGTAATGTAAGAGTTGGTTTGGAAGACAATCTGTATTATTCGAAGGGTGTACTTGCTACTAATGAGCAGTTGGTGGCTCGATCGGCCAGGATAATTAGGGAACTTGGATTTGAAATAGCGACACCAGATGAGGCGCGAGAGATTCTGGGCTTAAGAAGAATGCAGTGATACGCGGGCCGTTCAGTGCAAGTTGAAATAAATGCTATATTGTTGTGATTAGACTAATCGACTGCATCTAAGCGGGGATTTCAGTTAAACAATGTTAATGCTCCTTTGTAGATGTGTATTTGAATGGCGGTGGTTAAAATGAATCTGCTTTCTGACTTTTGCTTTCCGGCATCGGTTGCCGTAATAGGTGTTTCGGCCGATACGAGCGCATTTGGTACTCTATATTTGGGAGCCCTTTTGAAGTTTGGTTTTAAGGGTAAGCTTTACCCGGTCAACCGACGTGGAGGGTCTGTGTTGGGTATGTCTGTTTATAGTTCCCTAGAAGGGGTACCGGGTGATGTGGATCTTGCGGTTATTAGCGTTCCAGGCAGAGCTGTAGTAGGTACTCTGGAGGATTGTCTCAAGAAAGGTATTAAAACTGCAATTGTATTAAGCGCTGGGTTCGGTGAGACAGATATTGAGGGGAAGAAACTCGAAGAAGAGTTGGCTATGGTTGTGGCCAAAGGTATTCGAGTGATAGGCCCGAATTGCCACGGGGTGTACTGTCCTCGCAGTGGGATGACACTCGTCCCTGGCTCCAACTTCCCTCGTGAGAGTGGTCCCGTTGCTCTGATCAGCCAGAGCGGAGGGTTCGCTGAAATGATTGTACTGCAAAGCCGTGGCATCGGAATTCGTTACAGTAAGGTTATTAGCTATGGTAACGCAGTTGATGTAGGCGAGAGTGATTTCCTAGAAGCTCTGGCTGAGGATGCAGATACCAAGATCATTATGGCATACGTTGAAGGAGTAAAGGACGGCCGGCGGTTTCTTGAAGTGGTGCGCAGAACTTCAAAAGTGAAGCCGGTTTTAATTTGGAAGGCCGGTCTGACTGACATGGGGAGGAGAGCAGCCGGTTCGCATACAGGATCACTTGCAGGCAGTAAGTTTCTATGGGACACATTCTTCGCTCAGAGTGGTGCAGTGCAAATCGGAAGTACTGACGACCTAATTGACACTGCCCTGGCGTTCCTCAATCTACCACCTCGGATTGGCCGGAGGGTTGCGTTAGTGACTGGCAGCGGAGGAGCGGGTGTTATCGGTTCGGATGCCTGTGAGCGGTTAAACCTTTCAATGCCGACGTTATCAGCAGAGGCACAACATAGAATCTCTTCTCTCTTGCCTTCAATTGGGACTAGCGTTCGAAATCCGGTTGACCTCGCAACTCCTAGGCCGCGAACAAGTGTTCTTACGGGTGTTCTCGAAGCCGTAGCGGCGAGCGATGAAATTGATATAATTGTATTAGGAAGAATGTTTCTATCATCAAAAGGACCTGAACTAGTCCTTGGTTTGAAAAACAGACCTGAGGAATATAGAGAAGATCTTCTTGAAATTCCGTTAACAATTCGGCAGCAGTTTGGAAAGCCTATCGTAGTTGTCCTGAGCGAAGAGGTGACAGACCGGGAGATGATCGACTTTGAGGCCGATCGGCGAAGCGTGCGTGATTTTTACTTATCGCATGGTATACCAGTTTATCCTACGTTGGAGCGGGCAGTGAGTGCTTTGGCGAATGTAGTCAGATATAGAGAGAGGTTTGACCACACGAGTGTTGCTCTCTAATATCGGTGAGAGAGACTGTTAGACTCGGCAGTTGATTGCTCAAAGGGCGATTCGTAGCAACGTATTTAGTTACCTATCTTTGTGTGACTGGGTATGATTATGAACAATATCCAAACGGCAGAGGTTAACTTTACGCCAGGTAGGCTGCTAACTGAGATCGAATCCAAGGCACTGCTCAAAAGGATCGGAATACCGGTTGTGGAGACCTTGCTCGCAAAATCAAAAGCCGAAGCAGTCGAAATTAGTCGGAGACTCCACTTTCCAGTTGTAATGAAGGTTGTCTCTCCCGATATTAGTCATAAGAGTGACATTGGTGGAGTAAAGTTAGGTCTTAGGACATCTAAGCAAGTGGAATCTGCCTATGACGAGATGTTGGCTATAGTTCGTCTGAAGTGCCCAGAGGCGAATGTCGAGGGTATATCTGTCCAAAAAATGGCACCGCGGGGGCTGGAAGTCATTATCGGTATGGCTAGGGATAAGCAGTTTGGCCGTTTCCTCATGTTCGGTCTAGGTGGGATTTTGGTCGAACTTCTAAGGGATGTTTCGTTCGGGATTGTCCCCTTAGAAAGGGAGGATGCACAGAGAATGATTCGTGGGATAAAGGGTTATCCTTTGCTTAATGGCTTCAGGGGTCATGAGATTGTTGATCTGCCTGCTTTAGAAGAGATGCTGCTAAGGGTTTCAGAATTTGTGGACCAGCATCCTGAGATAAGCGAAATCGATATCAATCCAATTTTTGCATACAGAGATGGAGCTATCGCTGTTGATGCAAGAGTAATTCTATCTGAGTCCTGATTGGGTTGTACTGGTCAACAGAAAACGGACACGCGCTATCAAGCAGCTTTTAACAGGTTTGTTCGTTCAAACTCCATGGGGCTCAGGTAGCCCAGTGTGGAGTGAAGCCGATACGCGTTGTAGAAAGTGATGTACTCCAGGGTCTCCCTTTTGGCAGCCTCCCCGGTGGGAGGTCTGCATGACACCAGCTGCTTCTGGTATCGTTCACAGGCATACTGAATGCCTCTGTCAGAGTGGTGGATCAGCCCTGGCGAGGGCTTACGGCGCCAGTAAGCCATCTTCAGGGCATCCAGGACGAGCTCGACCCTCATGTGCTTGTCCACGGCCCAACCGACAACCTGACGGGAATAGAGATCCAGGACCACTGCAAGATAGGACCACCCTTCCATGGTCCAGAGGTAGGTAATGTCGGCTGTCCAAACCTTATTTGGAGCCTCTGCCTTGAACTGGCGGTCCACAAGGTTGGGAGCCACACAAAATGAATGATTGCTGTCCGTTGTCACCTTGTAGCGTCTCGGGGTCTTGGCCCTCAGTTTGAGTTTGCGCATCAGCCTGCGGACGCGATAGCGTCCGACCTGGTGGCCCTTGGATTCAAGTTCTTTAACCATCCTGCGGGATCCGTAGGTTTCCTTGGATTTGTTGAAAACGGACCGCATTAACGATTCCAACGCGATCTGCTCCGGATCCTGAACTTGGTCCCTGTAATGACGATGATACTGATAAAAACCACTCCGGCTGACCTGCATCACCCTGCAAAGTATGGTGACCGGGTAGGCCTTCTTTTGCTGCCGGACAAAGTCGTATCTCAGTTCGACTCTTTGGCAAAGAAGGCCGCTGCCTTTTTTAGGATCTCCCGCTCCATTTGCAGGCGCTGGTTTTCCTTCCGCAACCTCTTTACCTCGGCCTCCAGCTCCTTGCGGGAGACTTCTCCTTCAGCTCCGTCCTGCTGGTCTTTCCGAAATTCACCAACCCAGCGGGAGATGTTGGATTGGCCTACACCCAGACGCCGGCCAGCCTCACTGGCGCTGTACCCCTGCTCGATTACCAGGTTGACGGCATCTTGTTTGAATTCTTTCGTGTACTTCACCCGTTCCTGTTTCTCTTTCATCGGACACCTCTCCTCTAAGGTTGCTACTCTTAGCATAGTGTCCGTTTCTATTAAACCACCTCAGGTGAGTGGAACTGGTATTTTAACATCATGGTTGTGCCTGCATGGGTAGACGCACTGCTTAGAATGCCTGGGGTGCAGATACTGTAAACTCAGATACTTTTAGCGAAGTGATAGGAGAATAGAAATGGATAAACAATCGAGGTGAAACCTATACTGACAGAGAAGAAAGGGCCGATTACATGTTAATAGATGTTCCGCGATTTGAATATTTATCCTGTGAGACCATGAGTGAGGTCTTTTCTCTGCTTTCAAGGTATGGCGAGGACTCAAAGATCCTCGCTGGTGGCACAGATCTATTGGTAAAAATGAAGCATCGAAAAATCCTGCCTCGGCGCCTTATTAGCGTTAAGCGGATCAGTGATCTCCACGGCATCCGTCTTAGCGGAACGGGCTTGCGAATCGGCGCAATGACTCCGGTTGAAGAGATAAGGAAGTCTCCCATCATATCAAATAAATACAGCATAATTATCGCAGCAGCAGGAAAGTTGGGAACTACGCATATTCGAAACCTTGCTACGATAGGAGGAAACATAGCAAATGCATCTCCGGCTGCTGAGTTTGCTACACCTCTCTTAGCTTTGAACGCTCGAGTTAAGGCGATTAGCTCTCGAGGGGAGCGAGTTCTATCTCTTGAGGAGTTTTTTGTTGGGCCTGGAAAGAGTATTCTGCAGAAGGACGAGATTCTATGCGAGATATTTATACCAGACCAACCTTTGGGTAAGGGGATATATTTAAAGCACAGCACTCGTCCAATGGATGTTGCGATCGTGAATGTGGCAATAAATGCACATATATGTGGCGAAATGTGCGAGAGGATCAATATCGCGCTCGGGGCGGTGGGCCCTACACCTTTTCGCTGTAAAAAGGCTGAGAACATAATTCGTGAAAATTATCTCAATATGGATTTGAAGAAGCTCGCTCACGAGGCTGCGCAAATTGCGGTAGAGGAGTCACGGCCTATTAGAGACCTTCGTGCATCGGCTGAACAGAGAGCAGAAGTGATCAGATGTCTGGTAACAAAAGGACTTGAGCAAACTCTCCAAATGAAGAAAAACAAACGGGTGTGAAATGAAGCATCAAATCCGATTGTCTGTCAATGGGCAATTTCGTGAGTTGGAAGTGGAATCCCACCAAACTCTCCTTGATGTACTCCGCGAGCAGTACAGATTGACAAGGACTAAGGAAGGTTGTGGAGTTGGTGAATGTGGAGCATGTGCCATCTTGATGGATAGAAAAATTGTGAGTTCTTGTCTTGTTTTAGCGGTTGATGCTGACGGCAAAGACATCGTAACCATGGAAGGGTTAAGCGATAAACAAGGCTTTACCCCTATCATGGAAGCCTTAATCCATCCTGACGTGGGATCTATGCGCACAAGTCTCTCTTCTCCAGGCACATCTAGTGTCTCCAAGACTCCGACGTTCTGCCATCTTTGCGCTGGGCATTGCAGTGTGAAGGCAGTCGTAGAGGATGGCAAATTAGTCGACCTAGAGCCGGAGATGGAAAGCGGAATGTTCAGTGAGCAGTGTGCGATTAAAAAGGGACGTTTCACTATTCCAGAAGTGATGCGGCATCAGGACCGGCTTCTTTATCCTATAAAGAGAGTCGGCAAAAGGGGGGAAGGCAAGTGGTTACGAATTTCCTGGGATGAGGCGTTGGAAACAATTTCGTCGCAATTTAAGACTTTGATTCAAAAACACGGACCCGAAGCCATTTCGTTTGGCTTAGGGGAACCCAAGGGAATGGAATTCGCTTTTGCGCAAAGGTTCGCTTCAGCTCTCGGCACCCCCAACGTTGTAACCCCAGGATGGTGTTGCGGCGTTCCGAAAAGGGTCGGTTCCGCATTCACCTACGGAACGGGCACCGTTTGCGATGACGAGAACAAGCCTGGTCTGATCGTCCTTTGGGGCAGCAATATAATACATACCACTGGCGGAATGAGGAGAGAAAGCTTTGAGGCCGCATTAGAACATGGAAGTAAGCTAATCATCATAGATCCTCAGAAGACTGACGTTGCGAGGATAGCAGACCTTTGGATTAGAGTCAGGCCTGGTAGCGATGGTGCTCTGGCCATGGGGTTTTTGAAACTTATGATCGAGAAGGAGGTCTACGACAGAGATACTGTTGAAAACTGGTGCGTCGGGTTTGAAGAACTCAAGAACAATATTATGGCTTTTTCTATCGAAGACGTAGAAAGGGTCACGTGGGTCCCTCGTGGTAAAATTGAAGAGTTCGTTGATATGTATGGACGAATCAAACCCGCAGCTATGCAAGTGGGAAACCCAATCGACCAGCTTGTCAGCAGCTTCCAAACAGGTCGTGCAATTGCAATTTTGCGAGCGCTTAGCGGGAATCTGAATATTCCTGGGGGAGATGTTTTCCTTACTCCTTCCGACTATACTAGACCAGGCAGTTTCTTTCTTATCAAAAAGCATCCTAGAAGGCCAGAACGGATACTGGGGGATCGATTTCTATTTGCACAAGCTGCTGCATTCATACCACCCCACATCTGGATGAAAGCGGTTCTAAGGGAGGAACCTTACCCGATAAAAGCAGCAATGTTTATCCTAACGAATCCTCTACTAAGCTATCCCAATTCACAGGAAGTTTACAAGGCTTTGATGAAACTCGAATTCACAGTAGTCTCGGAGTTGTTCATGACCCCGACTGCTGCATGTGCGGACATTGTCCTTCCGGCAGCATGGGGCATGGAGCATGACGAATTAGGATATTGGCCGGGGTGGTATGAAGAGGTTCGTTCTCACCCCAAGGTGGTCGATCCTCCCGGAGATTGTTGGCCGGACACCAAAATCATCAATGAACTCGCAAAGCGGCTTGGCATGGAAAAGGAGTTCTGGGCAGATGATCATCAGGCCCTTGACGAAATGTTAGACCCGTCTGGAATGTCCTTTGAAGACTTCAAGCATAAGAGGGTCCTCAAACCCAAAAAGGAATATAAAAAACATGCCTACAGGACTCCTTCAGGAAAGATTGAGATCTATTCGGAACGTCTCCAAAAAATGGGATTCTCTCCAGTCCCTCGTTGGGAAGAAGTCACAAAAATGAACGATTTGTCAGAGGAGTACCCTCTGTTGCTGAGCAACGCCAAGGAGGAAGCCTATATGCTTACAGGGTTCAAGGGTATCGCGTCCATCCGAATGATGAGACCTGACCCTGCAGTCGAGATGAGCCCCGACACTGCAAGGAAATTCGGGCTCAAAGAAGGCGAATGGGTATGTATCGAAACTGAGCAAGGCAAAATAGAGCAAAAACTGTTTTTCAACGCAAACCTTGATCATCGTGTGGTATTGGCATCTTTTGGTTGGTGGTTTCCGGAGAGGAGCGAGGAGGAATATGCATGGCGAGATAGCAACATCAACGTCTTGGTGAAAGACGGCCCAGATTACGATCCATCCGTAGGGGCCATCACTCTCCGCGGCATCCCTTGTAAGGTTTATCACACAAACAAACAAGAGCGCCGAAGCTAAAAGCCGCCAGAAATGACCAAAACAGAGAACTGCTGAAAAGTCATTAACTACGTTTTACCCCATGCTTACCGGGGCAAACTCCAAATTATTCCGCAATATGGAATTGTGTTGTTCACCTATGGGATAAATGTTGAGGAGTCCATTCAAATAGGTTTAGCAGAAATTGTGCAGAAGATTGAGCAGGACGGCAACTCACCTTGGGGATAGCTTCCTGTTGCGGATGGGCATTGTTCGATAGATGCTACTAAGTGACAAATGACGGCAATCGGCCATTTCGCTTGTATCCAGAACTTCTAGACTTCAATTCACCGCACAGGTGCCTTCGATCTGGGGTCGGCATCCGATATATATTCCTCTTTTAAGCCCTGAAGGATCGATTACATATTGTGCTCATGCTTGAAAATCGTGTTGTGCTAGTTCGGCAATCCTAATGTGTAGACGCCAAGAAGTGCTTACAAGCATGAAGTTCAGATGCTGTACTGTTTAAGTGCTGGCGTTATGTCTCTTTGATGCCAGAGTAGTTGGCATTCTTCACTCAATAGAACTGATCATATCTTGTAAGCAGATGTTAAGGGAGGTTTAGATGAAGCTAAGTGGAAAGACCGCTGTAATAACTGGAGGAGCTACTGGAATTGGCAAAGCTACGGCACTTTTATTTGCGCGTGAAGGCGCTAAGGTGCTTATTGCAGACTTTGATTCAGAGAAAGGCGGTGAGTTGGAGAGACAGTCAAAAGCAAATGGCTCAGGGATCCTATTTGTCAGAACCGATGTTCGGGTGCCCTCAGAGGTAAAAGGAATGGTGGAGACGGGCATAGAGTGTTTTGGGAAAATAGATATCCTCATAAACAATGCAGGAATAGCAGGGGCTGCACCGGTAGTTGATCTTAAGGAAGAAGATTGGGATCATATCATAGATACAAACCTTAAAGGAGTTTATTTGTGCTGCAAATATAGTATTCCTGAAATGATAAGAAGTGGAGGCGGAGTTATTGTCAACATGGCTTCCGCTTATGGAATAGTGGCTACCAAGAGGAGATCTGCATATAATGCTTCCAAAGCTGGGGTAATCCTTCTGACGAAAAATATGGCTCTTGACTACGCTGCTTTCAAAATTAGGATTAATGCCGTATGTCCAGGAGTTGTCGAGACAGATCTGGTTTTGAATTATGTGAAGGCGAGTAAGGATCCAGAAGAAACGTACAAGGAGCTTGTTAGTCTCCACCCATTAGGCAGGCTAGCGAAGCCTGAGGAAATAGCTCGCGCAATACTCTTCCTTGCGTCTGATGAGTCCTCGTTTATGACGGGATCGGCTTTAGTCGTGGACGGGGGCTACACTGCTCAGTAAGAAGCGCTATCGACGATCCCGGAAAACCGAATGCACTATTAAATGGTTCCTTATTAAACTTTGGCTAAGGCAATGAGCAACATTTCTGTTCTGATAGCATAGTTCCACATGCTTTGCGAGGGAGTAATGAAACGTGTCATAATGGTGACAGGAGCTGGTCGAGGCATTGGTCGGGAAATTGCGTTTCGGTTGAGCGAAAAGGGCGATGTCGTCATTGTTGTAGACAAGGATGCAGAGAGAGTCGATGAAACAGCGAGGCTGATCAGGCAAGCCGGGTTTGTGGCGACGGCTTCCCAAGCAGATCTGACGAGCGTGCGGGACGTCAGCGGTTTATTCAAAAAGACGTACGAAGATAATCAAAGAATCGACGCGCTGGTGAACAATGCTGGATATTATTTGCCAAAACCAGTGGAGGAGCTAGACGTCGAATTCTGGGACCTGGTAGTCGACTCCAACTTGAAGACTGCTTTTCTCTGTTCCCTTGAGGCATTCAAGTACATGAGGATTGCGAACTACGGCAAAATCGTTAATATCACTTCTTCAACGGTTTTTCACAGCAGCGCCGCTCTTTGTCCGTATATTTCGGCAAAGGCTGGGTTGATCGGACTCACCCGTGCTCTTGCCGTAGATTTCGGGCAAAATCATATTACCGTCAATGCGTTGGCGGTGGGTTTAACCGCAACCGAGTATACGTACAAGGTAATGGGGCAGGAAAGGTTTGAAAAGGTGAGAGATCGTAGAGCAATAAAAAGGGACCAGACGCCATCAGATTTGGTAGGAGCAATAAGTTTCCTTATAGATCCTGCCAGTGATTTTATTACCGGACAGACTCTTTCTGTAGATGGAGGCCTCACTTTCACCTGAAATTATCAGGTTCTCTTATTGGGGGCTCTTGGAATTTGTGGGATACGAGCAGTGAGACCACTTAGGGTGTTGTCTCAAGTGAGTGGGTGCACCCTTTCAACGGGTAATGCAAATACTGTATGGGTACTATCCTTTCTCGTAAAGTTTTATAGAAAAGATAATCTATGAAAGCTGAGTATGAAGTCTTGTTTGAGCCTATCAGAATTGGAAACGTCCAGGTCAGGAACCGATTTGTCATGGCACCTATGGGGCCCGCAGGAATGTCGGATGGAAGTGGAGCTTTCAACCAACGTGGAATTGACTACTATGCTGAAAGAGCCAGAGGCGGAGTGGGCCTCATTATTACAGGGACTTCTATAATAGAGAATGAGATTGAACCTCGTAACTTGCCGTTCATGCCTTGTCCTACTATCAATTCTGGTGCTTTTATTGCTTCTGCAAAGCTCTTGACCGAACGGATCCACGCATATGACGCTAGGATATTTATTCAATTAACAGTTGGTTTCGGAAGAGTAATATTTCCAGCTGTTATACAGCGGGGCGGACGGCTCGTCGGTCCTTCAGAGAACTCATCTGTATGGGATTCGAACACCATCACACGCGCGTTGTCGACAGAGGAAGTCAAGACACTGATCGATAAAATGGGAGAAGCGGCCGCAATCTGCAAGTACAGTGGGTTCGACGGGGTAGAGATCCACGCCGTCCATGAAGGCTATCTTCTCGATCAATTTGCCGTATCGCTGTTTAACAGAAGGTCTGATCAATACGGCGGAGCCATCACCAATAGGCTCAGGTTTGCAGTTGAAATCGTGCAAACTATTAAAGATACCTGCGGAGAGGACTACCCAGTTGCCATTCGCTACAGCCTTAAGCACTTCATAAAGGGCCTTAACAAAGGAGGGCTGCCCGGGGAAAGTTTCTTAGAACTTGGACGCGATATCGAAGAAGGGCTGGAAGTCGCAAAAATGCTGGAAGTCGCCGGATATCAAGCGATTGATGTTGATGCCGGCAGCTACGATTCTTGGTACTGGAGTCACCCACCAGCGTATTTTGAGAAAGGTATGTATCTGGAGTTTGGCCGAAAGTTGAAGGAGATCCTTAGTGTGCCAATTATTACAGCAGGACGGTTAGACGACCCTGTGCTTGCCAGCGCTTCAGTTCGTGAGGGGAAAACCGATATGATAGGCCTCGCAAGGCCTCTACTTGCTGATCCGCATCTTGTAAAAAAGATCCAGCAGGACAAAATCGATCTGATCCGTCCTTGCCTCTCCTGTCATGATGGTTGTCTCAACCGGATGAACGTTCTTCTTTCATGCGCCGTTAACCCGGCGACCGGAAGGGAAAGCGAGTTTGCCATAAAGAGGTCCTATACGGTTAAGAGGTTGATGATAATAGGCGGCGGCGTCGCGGGTTGTGAGGCAGCAAGGGTGTGTGCATTTAGGGGGCATCGGGTATCGCTGTATGAAAAGAATGCCCGGCTCGGGGGAAATTTAATTCCCGGCAGCATCCCTGACTTCAAGAAGGACGAAAGAAGACTGCTCGAATGGTACGAAAGGCAACTCACAGATCTTGGGGTAGAAGTGCGGCTTAATACGGTAGTCAGGAAAAGATTTATCGAAGAGAACGAGCCTGATGTCGTTATCATAGCAACCGGTTCAAGGCCTAAGACATTGGATATCAAGTTCAGCTCGAATGAAAAGATCGCCTCCGCGACAGATGTGCTGCTCGGTTACCGAAGCTCAGGAGATAAGACGGTAATTATGGGCGGAGGTCTGGTTGGATGTGAGACGGCATTATGGTTAGCTAAGCAGGGTAAAGAGGTGACCATTGTGGAGGCCCTTGCTGATGTGCTGTTGGGAGGAGACAAGGTTTGTCCTCCGAACGAACAGATGTTAAGGGATTTGCTCCATTTCCATAAGGTCCAGATTAAAACAGAGGCGTCCCTGCTGGCAGTTGACGACACTGGCGTTACCATTCGCATAAAGGAAGACGTGGAGACGATTGCTGCTGATTCATTGATAGTTGCTGTAGGTTATGAACCCGACCGGAATCTATGGGAGGAGATAAGGAAAAGTTCTTTTGACAGTTACCTGTTAGGAGATGCAAGAGTGGTTCGAAACATCATGAACGCCATATGGGACGCTAACGAAGTTTGCAGGGGCATTTAAAGTCTAAACTTCGAAGCACGTTGGCGAGCATCGCCTGAATCTTCCGGAGGTCATAGAGGTATATTGAATACCTTGCCCCACTGTACGTAATTAAAAGTGCCTTGCCCGGGATGCTTGGATTTGATCTGGTGCGCTGCAATCAACTTGGCTTTTCTGTTGAGGGGCGGGGAAGCAGAAAACAATCACCATATATCCCTCCTTTGCACCGCTCGATACCGAAGCAGGAAGCCTTCTAATTTTTTGTGACCGATTGTGACATCTTTTAATTTTCATCCCGATTTTCTTTCTATTGCTTATACAGTCGGTTCATGTGTTTTCAATAACTTGCGCAGATTCGGGTACATAGAAAACCCTCTGGATCCCAATGGGGTTCAGAGGGCCGCTGGTTCAAATCCAGTCGTCCCGACCAGTGAAAATTGAAGGCACTTGGCGGTCACGCCAAGTGCCTTTTTTTGACCTCCGCACTGCATCGTTCTCAATCTTGTCCGAGTTCTTGGCGAGAGGGGGACTGAGCAAGCCAGGATTCAGCGCTCGCTCAGGGTGATCTCAAGATTCTTACCAAGAGCCTTGGCCACCTTTTGGAAGGATGTCGAAGATTCGCTTCAGCTTGCTGCAGAGAGCTTCAATGGCAGCCGATCGAGGAACTCCTTGACAGGGCATCTCCCGTCCTCTGTTCAGTAGAAAACGATTCCGTTTTTCCGGAGAAGCAGGGAGAGAGGGTGAACCGGGGCGGTTGATCGGTTTACAGTCGGTCCTCCCAGTAATCCGGCTCTCTGTGCAGGTTGGCAATCGCGATGACGAGGATTTCTTCCGTTCGGATCTGGTAGATGATTCCGTATGGGAAGCGATTTGTTTGACATCGTCGCGTTCTCTTTGAGCACGGATGCCACGCTTCGGGAAATTTGGCGACCCGGTTCAGCGCTTCCAAGACTTCATTGAGAAATTCCTCGCCGAGTCCGGCTGCCTCATTGCTGTAGTGCTGGATTGCCTCATCCAATTCGATCGCGGCAATTTCCAGGAAGCGGATACGCATTTCTCGGCCTACCGATATTTTTCGAGCACTTCCTCCAAGGTGATGGCCTTGATTTTGCCCTTCTCATAGGCATCGATTCGGCTCTCCGCTTCTTTGGCCCAGAGTTCGTCGATATCCTTGTCGGGCTTATCGAGGCTCAAGAGCAATTTGTCGATCAATTCGGCCTTCTGAGCCGGCTCCAGAGCCAGTGCTTCCTTGAGCACTTCATTTGGATCGGCCATGGTTGGCTCCTTTCTTTCAAGTCGATTTATGCCTATGAAGGTATATCAAAGCCCCGTGCTTCGCTACACAAAAGCACCTTAACGCCTCTGCTGCGAAGGCGAGCGCAGCCCGAATGCCTTCACGAGTGAGCGCTGCTCCTCAGTCTCCCCTGCGGCCATTTTCTCCAACACGAGTTCCACGGTAATGCGTGTGCCGGCGATGACAGGTTTGCCCATCATTACGGTCGCGTCTGAACACGATTAACTTGGCTTCTATTCAAACCCTCCTCCGCTCAGGAAGCATCTGCAAGCACATCCGCAGCCCATTGATTCAGACTCTTGCCCTGTGCTTCAGCCATCATTGCTGCACGGGCATGTACTTCGGGCGGAATGCGCAGCATCAGTTTGCCGGAATAGGGTTTCTGGGGTGGTCTGCCAAGCTTCTCACACGTTGTGAGGTAGTCGTCTACAGCCTCCCTGAAAGCTGCTCTCAGTTCGGCGACAGACTCACCGTGGAACCCAATGACATCCTTGATTCCGGCGATATGACCGACAAAGCAGCCGTCTTCGTCGCTGTACTCGATGCGGGCAGCATATCCTTTGTATGTCATGGTTTTCATGGCTTTACCCCTGCATTCTCCAAAAAGGTGCGGGCATCGCGAACCTGGTAGGGTAAAGCCTCTTTGGCTGGATGAGGCCGATGAAAGGTTGCGATGACTCCGTTGAGAACAAACCGAACTCGCGACCCCCCACCTTCAACTACCTGAGCGCCGAGGGCTACAAAAAGCGCTTCGATCCGCCGCCATTCCAATGTGGAGGCGGTAGGCTGGGAGAAGATGGCTTGGAGGGTTTTTCGATGTGTCCTGTTCATTCGAAAGGGATGATAGCCGGACCAGAAGCTCAATGCAATCAAAAAATGATATCATTTACGATCACGCATGCTAAGCTTCCGTCTTCTAAAGGCTGAGCGCAATAAATGTCTTTTCCATCCTTTGTGTCAGGGGTGATTGAGATTGTGGATTGCTCTTGGAGGGCAATGAACTGACGAGCCGCGATTGCGAGGCCAGATTTGGGTGACGCGTCCGGTCATTTCGCGTGAACTCGGGAATCTTGTGGAACTCGGTGTGGCGGTACGGGTTGGGGCGGGTCGTTCGATCCGTTATCGGCTGAAACCTGAAAAGCTAATCGTAAAGTAATCGTAAAGGGTTTCTTGGTAATCGTAAAGCCGGGGGGAACAGGACCTGCCATATTCAGAAAGGAATCGTAAAGGCAAACACCACAATCGTTAACTGGTCGAATCTCCCGGATTCGGGTACCCGCCGATAATCATCCGACCAATCTCCGGAATTGTCAGTAAACCCGAAGCGCAGCGTAGATCCCGCTGCCATATTTTTTCAGTGGGCTGTCTTTTCCCACTTTTTGCCCTCTCCATACATCCCCAGAATGGCCTCGGCCTCTGCCCTGATCTCTTTTTTGAGTGATGCGGGCTCCAGCACCTCAGCCTTGGATCCCCAACTCATGACCCAGAAGCGGATTTCGTCTGTACCGGCCACTTCTGCCTCGAAGATGATGGAGCCGTCCTTCTCGTCCGTGATCTTCTGGCTCTCGTGCCAAATGCTTTCCTTGACGTAGCCGGCCACCTCGGGCGAGAAACGGATCTTCACCCTGGTGAGCGGGCCTTGGTAGATGCCGAAGCTCGGGCGGACGAATTCCTCCACATCGAAGTCCTCGGGCATCTCGAAGGTCTTCTTGCTCTGGTGGAGCAGCTTGATGCGGTCGAGGGCAAAGACCCTCACTTCGTCCCGCATGTGGCAGAAACCGATCAGGTAGAAAGTGCCGTTGAAGAACCAAATCCGGTAGGGATCGACGCTCCGTCTCGTCTCCTTCTTGCGGCTCATGGTGTAGTAGACGATCTCGATCGTCTTTCTGGCCCCGGCCGCATCGTTCACCTGCTTGAGGATCCCCCATTGTCCTTGTGGTATTATCTGAAACGGAGACTCGGTGAATCGGGGAGCCGGAGAGGAAAGAGAATATCGTTCTCTTGAAGGTCACCGCTTCTCCGTTTCTCCCAATCCCCGGTTCGGGTTTCTTCAGGGAGGGGGTCTCCAGGGAATCGTAGAAGAAGGTGCCCTTAAATACCTTGAGCATGGTGCTCCCGAAATAGAGGGCCATGAGCTCGGGAAAGGTGAAGGGGACCGGGATGTGGTGCTTCATGGTGTCGAGGAGAGACCAGAGGCTCTTCCCGTCCATATCGGAAAGCCGGCCGTCTGAAGGGCCACAAGGTCCCGGTACACGGTCCTGGGATGGATATCGAGCTCCGCTGCCAGTTCGGCCGCCGACTTACCTGAAGAGGTGAGAAGCGTCTGGATAATTCGCCATTGTCTGCCTAACTGGTCACCCCTTGGCATACGCAGTCCCTCTCGCAGTTTTCTCAAAAGCGGTGAAGCCGCGCCATATAAAATTGCGCAAAGCAATTTTATAGCTGGTCCCCCCTGGGCATGGTGAAACCTCCTTCGAAAGAGGTGAACCGGGGAAACGGGGAATCGGAGAAAAAGAGCGAAGCAACGTTTGATCACCGTTTCACCGTTTCTCCCCCTCTTCGATTCTATTTTCTCAGGGCAATGCTCAATAGCGAGCCGATTTTACAGGAATTTCCTTGAAAGTCACCTCCTTTTTCCACCTCATGGGCCAAAACTGTGGGTCCTTGAGTATTGTTGATTCGGCGGGGCAAGTAAGTTAAGATCCAGAAGAAATGGCAGTTCTGCTTTTTTGCCAATAGCTTTCACAGGAGGATTCCATGGACGATAAGAACATCCTTCGGCGGATAACCGTGAATCCGGACATCTTCGGTGGCAAGCCGATCATCCGAGGACGCCGACTGGCCGTTGAACATGTTCTCGCGATGCTCGCTGCCGGGGACAGCCCGGAGACGATCCTGGAGGGGTATCCCTGGCTTGAGCAGGAGGATATACAAGCATGCCTGCTTTACGCCCGGAAGATTGTCGGGCATGAGCGAGTTGAATTCTTTGGGGCGGAGTCACGGCAGTGAAGCTGTTACTGGATGCCTGTGTCTGGGGTGGCGCCAAGAGCTACCTTAAGACCAAAGGGCACGATGTCCTTTGGGCAGGAGATTGGACCGAAGACCCAGGAGACCGGGAAATCCTCGAGAAGGCCCATAAGGAAGGTCGCGTCCTCGTCACCCTCGACAAGGATTTTGGCGAAATAGCGATTCTCCAGGGGATACCGCATTCCGGAATTCTGAGGCTCGTGGATATAGCTGCCTCAACAAACTCTCCTGAGACTTTCCTTCTTTCTTGCCCTTTGTGCTGACTTCCGCCTCTTATCCCTTCGCAAGCACCCGAAAAAATCTTGAAAATTTCGCCGGCTTTTGACCTTCCTTGTCAAAGTCACCGTGTATCGTGAAACGGACAAGGCTGGATCGGAGAATCGGTGAAGCGGAGAGTCGGAGATGCGAGGAAGTGAAAAGGACGAGGGCAGGCCCGAAAAGGACGAGAAGGCGCACAAGAGCGATGTCATCGCATTTTTCAAAGACAGCCTCGCTTCAGTGCCTGAGACCAGGGCCGCAGTGGGAAGAGGGATTGACTATCGCTTCTCTTCCGACAAGGTGACCGGTTTCGCACTGTGCCTCGATGCTCGGATATTGCACCTTTCCATCTTTGCTAAAGCAAATGGAAGCAAAGCCGCCCAGGGGACGAGGATCTCGCGGTTCTCCAGGAGAAGCAGAAATAAGTACTGAACCGGAGAATCGGGGAAAAAGGGAACCTGTGTCTGATTCTCCGAATTGGTTGTTCCTTGCTCGGAGTCCCGAGTTGACCTTGAGACTGTTTTTCTTTACCTTCAGGCTCTGTGACTCAGACTCGGTGCTTGGAACTCTTCGGCTATCCCCGAGCCGCAGAAAGTGCCGGATCGAAGCTGTACTTGCAAGACGATTGAACGATCCCTTGCTACGCCGTTTCTTTACAGTCTTCCTTTTCGAAGACCTGCCGGCAAGCGACCGGCGCACGGATGCCGTCTATCTTGCTGAAGTGGAGCGTTGTGCCGTGTACGTAGGGCTTCTTGGCAACGATTATGGATTTGAAGATGCCGACGGACTGTCGCCTACAGAACGTGAGTTCGACCGCGCCACAGCATTGGGGAAGCCCCGCCTTATTTTTGTCAAAGGGACTGCCGATACGCAGAAGCACCCCAAGATGCAGGCCCTCGTTCAGAAGGCCGGCAGTCAGCTCATTCGCAGGCGATTTAACAGTATGGAGGAACTGAAAGCCGCCCTCTACGCCAGCCTCGTGGACCACCTGACCTCGTGCGGCGTTATACAATGCAGCCCTTTCGAGGAGATGCCTGCCAGGGGCTCGACACCCGACGATCTGGATGGCGAGTCCGTGTTGAACCTCGTACGAATTGCCGGCTCCGAACGCCAGTTCCCTTTACCTGACACAGCCCCCCTGATCGCGATCCTCACTCACCTGCACTTGCTTTGCGAAGGCCAGCCCACCAACGCTTCACTGCTGTTGTTCGGACGTGATCCCCAACGTTTTCTGCCAAACGCCGAGATTCGGTGTATGCACTTTCACGGGACTGAAATCCAGAGGCCCGTACCGTTCTACCGCATTTTTAAGGGTAGAGTTTTCGAACAAGTTGACAATGCCGTGGACTTCGTCATGTCCAAACTCGACCGGAGCGTTGGCACTCGCGCTGAGAGTATTCAGGCTCCGGTCCGCTATGAAATCCCGCCCGAGGTGGTCCGCGAGGCCATTGTGAATGCCGTGGCTCACCGTGACTATGCCTCCGCGGGCGCCGTTCAGGTATCCGTATTCGCCGATCGCGTAGAGGTATGGAATCCGGGGACCCTTCCTGCGCCATTGACGACAGAAAGTCTGCGCCATCCCCACGGCTCTGTCCCGCGAAACCCGCGGCTTTGCGAAGCACTTTTTCTTGCACGCTACATCGAGAAATACGGCACCGGCACCCTCATGATGATCCGAGAAAGCCTTGCCCACAACCTGCCCGAACCGGACTTCGCCCAGCGCGGTGGCGAATTCACTGCCGCGATCTGGCGTGATTGGCTGACAGATCAGATCCTGGGAAGTTTCCATCTAAATGACAGACAGTTGGCAGGATTGGGAAGTCTCCGCATGCAGGGACGAATCACAAGCGGAAGGTATCAGGAACAGACTGGGGTAAGTCGTCAGACTGCCACCCGGGACCTGGAAGATATGGTTAAAAAAGGGATACTTGAGCGGCGAGGTGAGCGGCGGGGAGCTTTCTATGTTATGGCGAAGACAATGCCTCAGTTATGACTCATATGCCTCATTGCTGGGATTACCCAATGCCCCAGAAATGCCCCATATGCCCCTCAGGGAAAAACCGGTCGAGAAATCTCTTTAGGAAACATAATGGGGCCACAAAGGGGCCAAAGGACTCATAAGACTTCAAGTTCGCGCATTGAAGCTCCTCGCAACCCAGCGGAGCGGGAACTCCGCTTCGCTACGACAAGCTTGCGGGGAATTTTCCACCTCACGAGGAGTTTCTATCTATTTTGACTCGCTCGCTTACTCCGCCGTAAGCAGCGGAGAATGCGCTCGCTATTTCGGTTCAGACCTGAACCTTGAACTCGGAACCTGAACATGGATCTCGACAAAGCAAAGGGAGTCATCTTCGGTCTTGCCATAGGGGATGCACTCGGAGCCCCGACGGAGTTCATCAAGCTCCCCGAAATCAAGAGACGGTATGGCACTAAAGGCATTTCAGATCTCCCTGATCCAGTACTTTTCACTGACGATACCCAGATGAGCATCGCCATTGCCGAATCTCTTATAAAAGCAGGTGAGAAGGACATTAACTCAATTATGGAGGCGGTGCGGCGAGAGTTCATCAAATGGCTCCATTCTCCTGAGAACAACCGGGCGCCGGGGATTCAAGTTCAGAGTTTGGGGTTCAAAGTTCCGAGTTTGGAATTGAACGAGGCTATTGAACCCGGAACCTTGAACTCGGAACCCGGAACTAGAAGGTTTATGTCACGGTCTATTTCAGGCCCATGAAGCCGTTGATAGAATCCGCGAACTCCGCGAGTACACTGAAGACCACAATGAATTGTCCCCAGAAAGCAGGCGCCAAGTCGAAATGGTCCTCTCTTTCGCGTTGGGGGAGTAGGAAGCTCTGAGTTGGATACTGCGGAACCACGAACACGGGACGTTGAACTCTGAGCTGGGGCGTAATGGCCCAAGTTGCTTTTCCGTTAACCTTGAACCCTGAACATTGAACTTTGAACCTTTTCAAAACTTATTGATCTTTGAGCATCTTAGGTATAGATTATGCCCGTTTTTCAATCGGCCACTAAGGTTTAGGGGAGAAATGAAGAAATCTCGCCTCGTAGAACCTGGAACCGTGAAATATGAACGCAGAACCCCACTCCTTCTTAAAGGGGATGGGGTTTTGTGCTTTGGAAAAGAGCTCAGGAGTCCAGAGTTTCGATTTCGGGATTAAACATCAAGCTGTTGCGACATCTGAAGCGAAAGAGGAGCAGAACTCGCAATAAACCGAACGAGTATCCTGCGGAATTGGTTAAAAGGGAAGGCGAACAAATACACTGAGTATAAAGAATGAGACTTTATGCCGGCACCTCTTAGCAGTTTATCAGTCAAGAACCTTCCCTATGCATATTACCCGTTGTCGATTAAGAAGGAGTGGCTTCCCGTCTGAGTCGCTTCGAATCTCAAGTATAGAGCCGCTGTCCGAGGGATCGAGTGCTTGGCGAATCCAAGGAAGTAGTGACTTTCATAATCAAGAGAAATATTGCCGAGGTTATCTGAATGCCCCAGATATTTGACAATATAGAGAAGCACCTCTTGACGGCCCTCTCTGAGGCCATGGGGTTGTCTAAGCGAGCGGATTTCTGCGTAGGCTATTTTAATCTGCGGGGCTGGCGGCAAGTTGATACCTTTGTTGATAAATGGGCCGGCGGCGAAGGGCAATGTTGCAGGCTCATGGTTGGGATGCAGCAGATGCCTCAGGACCAGCTCCGATCGGCAATGAGTCCTTTGAATGTTGAAGAGATAGACCAGGCAAAGGCCGTCGTTCTTAAACGAAGGCTCGCGCAGGACTTTCGCGACCAACTCATGCTCGGCCTCCCCACCAATCAAGATGAAGCGGGGCTGCGCCGACTCGCACTTCAAATTGCCGCCGGGAAGCTCGTGGTCAAGCTGTTTCTCCGGCACCCGCTCCATGCCAAGCTGTACCTGCTTTTTCGCCAGGACCCGATCAACCCCAAGATCGGATACCTTGGGAGCAGCAATCTTACACTGGCCGGCCTATCGAAGCAGGGAGAGCTGAATGTGGATGTGCTCGACCACGATGCTTGCGATAAACTGGCCGGCTGGTTCGAGGATCGCTGGAGCGATCGTTTTTGCATTGATATCTCCAAAGAACTTGTCGAGATCATCAACAACAGCTGGGCGCGTCCGGAGCCGATTCCGCCCTATCATATCTACATCAAAATGGCCTTTCACCTGTCCCAGGAAGCCAGATCCGGTCTCACTGAATTTCGGATTCCCAGCGATTTCGGTAACAAACTATTCGAGTTCCAGATAGCTGCTGTCAAGATCGCCGCGCATCATCTCAACAAGCGCGGTGGCGTCGTGATCGGTGACGTGGTCGGTCTTGGCAAAACACTTATGGCCACAGCCCTCGCGCGTATTTTCGAGGATGACCACGGGGTAGAGACGCTCATCATCTGCCCGAAGAACCTGGTCAGGATGTGGGAGGATTACCGGCAGCAGTACCGCTTGCGCGCCAAGGTTTTATCCATCACCCAGGCGCAGCGAAAACTCCCAGATCTGCGCCGCTTCCGCCTGGTAGTTATTGATGAAAGTCACAACCTTCGCAACCGCGATGGGAGTCGATATCGGGCAATTGCGGAATATATCAGCGCTAACGACAGTCGCGTCATCCTTCTCTCAGCCACGCCGTATAACAAGAGCTATCTCGACTTATCCAACCAGCTTCGACTCTTTATTGACGAGCACAAAGACATAGGCATCCGGCCGGAAAAGTTTATACGGGAAAAGAGCGAGAACGAACTATTGCGAATGCAGATTCCTGTCCGTTCTCTGGCAGCTTTCGAGAAAAGCGCCCATGCCGACGATTGGCGGGACCTGATGCGTCTCTATCTGGTTCGCCGCACCCGAAGCTTTATTCAGGAAAACTATGCCAAATATGATCCTGATCGGGGTCGGAAATATTTGGAGTTTGCTGACGGGTCGCGATCGTATTTTCCGGATCGGGTCCCCAGGACGATGAAATTCGCGATCAATGACAAAGACCCGAATGATCCTTATGCGAGGCTCTTTTCGGATGATGTGGTCCATGCGGTAAACGATCTGAAGTTGCCCCGCTATGGTTTAGGCAATTACCAGAAGCCATCGCCTCGCAAACCGCCAACACCGGAAGAGGCCAAGGTCCTGGCTGATCTGTCGCGGGCCGGCACTCGTCTCAAGGGCTTCTGCCGCACCAACCTCTTTAAGCGGCTTGAGAGCAGCGGACATGCCTTCATCCTGTCCGTGGAGCGCCACATCTTAAGAAACTTTATCTTCCTGCATGCCATTGAAAATGAATTGCCCCTTCCCATCGGAACCCAGGACTTTGGCTTGCTCGACACTTGGGCAAACGATCAGGATAATGAGCTGTGGGAACCGGCAGCTGAAAACGATAACAATGGTGAAGCCGGCGAACCTTTCGGACGTTTGATGCAGGCCTTGACCGAAAAAGAATTCCGAGAGCGCGCGGCGGAGATTTATAATGCCTATGCTTCCCATTTTCGGCGACGATTCAAATGGCTGCACCCGGGATTATTTGCTGATGCTCTTGGAAAGGATCTGAGAAGAGACGCCGGATCGCTCATGGCGGTTCTCAAGCGTGCCGGGGCATGGGATCCCGAGCGGGACACCAAGCTGAAGGCCCTTCTTGCTCTGCTTACCAGCACTCATCGCAAAGATAAGGTCCTGGTCTTCTCGCAGTTTGCTGACACAGTGGATTACCTCGAACCTCAATTGAAGGCGCGAGGTATATCCTCCCTGGCCGGGATCACGGGCAACACGGAAGATCCGACAGCCATGGCCTACCGTTTCAGCCCGGTGAGCAATAATAGGCGTAAGCAGGTCAATCCGGAAAACGAACTGCGCATCGTTGTGGCCACAGATGTGCTCAGTGAAGGGCAAAATCTTCAGGACTGCGCTGTCATCGTTAACTATGATCTGCCGTGGGCAATCATCCGATTAATCCAGCGCGCAGGCCGTGTGGATCGCATTGGACAACAGGCCGACACTATCCTCTGTTACTCCTTTCTGCCCGCCGATGGGGTGGAGCGGATCATCCGACTCCGCGCCCGCGTGCGCCAGCGATTGCAGGAGAACGCCGAGGTCGTCGGCGCCGATGAGACCTTTTTCGAAGACCAGGATGGCGACCAAATTGTGCGTGACCTTTTTACTGAAAAGGCCGGCATCCTAGATGGTGAGGAAGACACTGAGGTGGACCTGGCTTCCTACGCCTACCAGATCTGGAAAAACGCCATCGACAGAGAATCTGAGCTGGAAAAGATCATTCCGGCAATGCCCAACGTAGTTTACTCGACGAAGCAGTACAAAGAAACCCGCGGTCAGCCCGAGGGTGCGTTGGTGTATCTGCGCACCGCTGAAGGAAACGACGCCCTGGCCTGGATAGACAAAGAAGGCAAAAGCGTCACGGAGTCGCAGTTTTCCATTTTGAGAGCCGCCGAGTGTGCTCCCGATACGGCCGCCTTGCCACGCCATGATCAGCATCACGAAATGGTGGCCAAGGGTGTAAAGCTCATCATAGAGACAGAAAGGTCTGTGGGCGGCCAGCTCGGCCGACCCTCTGGGGCCCGCTTCCGCACTTATGAACGACTGAAGGCCTATGCGGAGGTCCTTAAGGAGACGCTTTTTGCTGATCCTGAGCTGCTCAAGGCCATCGAGGATATCTATAAATACCCCCTGCTTCAGACGGCCACTGACACTCTTAACCGGCAACTGAAGAGCGGCATAAGCGACCAGACCCTGGCCGAATTGGTGGTGTCGCTTCGAGCCGATGCCCGCCTTTGCCGCGTGGCTGAGGATGTTGAGTCGACCGAGCCTCAGGTTATCTGTTCAATGGGACTTCGTGACTCGACCTTGTTACGGCCTGTTGATGGCAAAGCAAGGTCCATGTAGAGCAAGAGAGGTCGCCACATGAAGATTGATGCCGCCGCCGTACGAAAGTGTCTCAAGTCCTTCGATCTTGCGACGCTGTTCCGCGAGCACCTGGGCTGGGACAACCACCATGCCCGTTTGGACATCCCCGTGGGCGACACCACCATAGCTCTGACCGCCGTTGCACAGAAACGCGGATTTGTAGCCTTCCTCTGTCCCATGATTCCCGACCGGCCTACGCGCCTGAGGATCGATCAAAAAGTAACCAAGTCCGTGCGCGAGCATTTTGTCATTTATACCGACCAGGCCAAGGGTCGTCAGGTCTGGCATTGGGTCCGTCGCGAGCCGGGCAAGCCTCTGGCCAGCAGGGACCACCGCTTCGACACCACCCAGTCGGGTGACCCGCTCATCCAGCGGCTCGATCAGATTTCCGTCAGCATGGATGAAGAGGAGGCCATCACTGTTGTTGACGTCGCCGGCCGGGTTAAGGCCGCTCTGGACGTGGACAAGATCACAAAAAAGTTCTACGACCGTTTCAAAGCAGAGCATGCGGCTTTTCTCAAGCTCATAAAAGGTATCAAGTCTGACACAGATCTTGCGTGGTACACGTCGCTGATGCTCAACCGCCTGATGTTCGTGTACTTCATCCAGAAGAAGGGCTTTCTCGACGGCGACACCGATTACCTGCGTAACCGCCTCACAATGGTTCAAAGGCTCCGGGGCAAAGACAGGTTTCAAACCTTCTATCGTTATTTCCTCCTGCGTCTGTTTCATGATGGCTTGGGTAGATCGCCCGCAGATCGCAAATTGGATAGGGCCATGGAGAAGCTACTCGGCCGGGTGCCCTTCTTAAACGGCGGGTTTTTCGAAGTCCATCAACTCGAGGAGCAAAACCCCGACATCGACATCCCCGATAAGGCCTTCGAGAAGCTTTTTACCTTCTTTGATCAGTACCGCTGGCACCTGGACGAGCGACCGCTTCGCGCCGACAATGAGATCAACCCTGACGTGGTCGGTTACATTTTTGAAAAATACATTAACCAAAAGCAGATGGGCGCCTATTACACCAAGGAGGACATCACCGAGTACATCAGCAAGAACACCCTCATTCCCTTCCTCTTCGATGCCGCCGAAAAGAAATGCCCTATCGCTTTCAAGCCTGACAGTTTTTTATGGAAGCTGCTCCGCGAAGATCCTGACCGATACATCTATCCGGCGGTGAAACACGGTGTGATTAGCGAGGACGGTGCCATTATCCCGGAAAGCGATTTGCCCGATTTCGTTCAAGCCGGCATGCGCGACCCCAAGGTACGCATGCACGACAGACGTTACAACCTCGAACAGGCGTTAGCCGGCGATCCCCTGCGCCTCGTCACCGAGACCTGGCGGGAATATATCTACCGCCGCACACGTTGCCTGGAGATCCGAGAAAAATTGAGGAAGGGTGGGGTCCACCAAATTAACGACCTCATAACCCTGAACATGGACATCTGGCAGTTCGCCCGAGACGCCATTGTCACCAGCGAGGGCCCGGAACTGCTCCGTGCCTTCTGGCAGGCCATTGCCGGCAGAATCCCGGAGAAGTCAACCGAGAAGTTGGAGACTGGCATAACCGTGCTCGACCCCACTTGTGGCTCAGGCGCATTCCTCTTTGCTGCACTGCGCATCCTCGAAACGCTTTACAGCGACTGCCTGGAGCGCATGGCGCGTTTCATCGAGGATATCGAAAACAAGCCCCATCATCCCAAGCAGTTCACTGATTTCAAGAATGTTCTAGCCCAAATATCCAAGCACCCCAATGAACGTTACTTCATCCTCAAGTCCATCATTATCAACAATCTTTTTGGCGTGGACATCATGGCCGAGGCGGTGGAAATCTGCAAACTGCGCCTGTTTCTGAAACTCGTGGCACAGGTGGAAAAGCCGGAGCAGATCGAGCCCCTACCAGACATGGACTTCAACATTCGCACCGGCAATACTCTGGTGGGGTATGCTACAGAAGAGCAGGCCCGCAAGGCCTTTACCGAAGAGGCCGTCGGCAACCAGGCTCAGAAAACGCTCATGTTCGGCGATATTAATGATGCTTACCGACGGTTTGAAGATGAACTCCTAATAATCGAAAAGTCCTTCCAGCAGTTCCGCGCCCAGCAGACCACCCACGGCGGCAGAGTCACCCACCTGGACAAGCAGGACCTTCGCATCCGTCTGAAAAACCTAGACGCCGAACTGGACCGATATATGGCCTCCGCGTACAGTATCGCGGCTAGCAGCTACAAATCCAAAGCTGCTTACGAAGAGGCTTTCGCAGAATGGAAAGACAGCCACCAGCCGTTTCACTGGTTTGTGGAGTATTACGGGATCATACATAGGAGTGGGTTTGATGTTATCATAGGAAATCCACCGTATGTAGAATTGAAGGCGATTACGAGCTACGCCCTCATGGGGTACTCTTGCCAAAGTGCGGGGAACCTTTACGCGATCATGCTCGAGCGGTCCTTCGGGATCCTACGGGCAACAGGCCACATGGGCTTCATTGTTCCCGTGTCGTCAGTATCCACCGACCGATATGCACCCCTTCAGAAACTCCTGTCTGCCCAAACGCTCCACTATAGTTCGTTCGATGACAGGCCTTCGCGTCTTTTTGAGGGTCTTGAACATATTCGTCTGAGCATACATCTGATTCATCGGACCTGCGATCCACATCGCGTGTTCTCTACTCGCTACAATAAATGGAGTTCAGAAGAGCGAATTCACCTATTCCAGATACTCAGTTACACGTCTTCAAACCAAACTTTGGTAAGCGGTTCGATGCCGAAGTTATCAACAGAGGTCGAGGAGGGTATAATTCGAAAACTCGAAGCGGAAAAGGCGTCTCTATCACATTTCTATTTGAATTCGGGAAACCACGACATCTTCTATTCGCGAAAAGTCGGATATTTCCTTCAGGCCCTTAACTTTGTCCCTGAAGTCATTGATGGACAAGGAAACCGTCGAACGCCTAGCGAGTTCAAGGAACTGACGTTCAGAGATAAGGAAATCGCAAAGTGCGCTCTTGGGTGTCTCAACACGAACCTATTCTACTGGTTCATAACCGCCTTCTCTGATTGTCGTCATGTAAATAAACGGGAAATTGATGCCTTCCCAATAGACCTCCCGAGACTCTCGAATGGTCCGCAAGGGCGTAGCCTTGCAGATTCTTCAACCAACCTGATGAGCGATCTCGATGCGAACTCAGAATGCCGCAGGATGGTGTTCAAACATGACACGCTCAAAGTCCAATGCATTTTTCCCAAGAACAGCAAACAAATTATCGACCTAATCGACCAATTTCTCGCGAAACACTATGGCTTTACCGATGAAGAACTCGATTTCATCATCAACTACGATATCAAGTACCGCATGGGCCGGGACGGCGGAAAAGAGGAGGAGGAATGAGCGGCCAGTCGGATAATCTTCCTGAAGGTCGTTCCCAAATTGTCCTCTACCAGACCGAGGAAGGAAGCAGCCGCATCCAGGTCCGCATGGAGGCCGGGACGGTTTGGCTCTCCCAGCGCCTTCTCGCCGACCTCTACCAGGTGGGCGTCAATACCATAAACCATCATATTAAAAGCATTTATGAGGACGGAGAACTTCTTCCGGAGGCAACTATTCGACAATATCGAATAGTTCAGACCGAGGGTGCCAGGCAGGTCGCTAGGCTGGTCGAACATTACAACCTCGACATGATCCTGGCTGTAGGATACCGGGTTCGCTCGCCCCGGGGCATCCAGTTCCGCCAGTGGGCAACCGAAAGGTTGCGCGAATACCTCGTCAAAGGGTTCACGCTGGACGATGACCGCCTAAAGGGACGCGATCGCGTGGCGGATTACTTCGACGAATTGCTGGCCCGCATCCGGGAAATCCGGGCCAGCGAGAAACGCGTCTACGAACGTATACGTGAGATCTTCACTCTGGCCTCGGACTACCGTGAAGGCGAACAGGAAACACAGGCCTTCTTCGCTGTCATGCAGAACAAAATGCACTTTGCCGCCACCGGCATGACGGCCGCAGAGATCGTCCGCAGACGCGCTGATGCGAATCAGGCAAACATGGGTCTAACCGCATGGAGCGGCGGACGGGTCCTGAAACGCGATGTGCCGACGGCCAAGAACTACCTGACCGAAAAGGAAATCGACACGCTTAACCGTATCGTGGTCATGTTCCTGGACCAGGCTGAGTTTCGAGCCCAGCGGCGACAAGACATCAAAATGCAGGATTGGACGATCTTTCTGGATAAGTTTCTGAGGGACACCGAACTGCCTGTGCTGAGTGGCCTTGGGTCTGTGAGCCATGAGGACGCGATTTCCTGGGCGGAAACTCAGTACGACGCCTTCGCGGAACGGCGGAGGCAGGAAGCGGAACAGGGTGCCGCGGCACGTTATCTGGAAGATTTGAGGTCCTCGGCTGAGGCGATCAAGAGAGGTCGAAAGAAACCATCCTCCAAGCGGCCATTGTCGAAGTCCCGGAGCAGAGGATCTCAAAAGCAAAAGACAGAGCCATGATTATTTCATAGTCCTGGACGATGGCAACGACTACTAGGAATGACTCATTCAGGAGTCTATTGCCGCATTTCCTGGGATCAACTCGAGTTCTCCGACAAGGATCGCCTACAGGTACTCATCGAGGTCCAACTTGGAAGTGAAAGGGAAGGAGCCGCGCAGCGCTGAACGATTTCGGCGGGAAAGTCTTCGGAGGCGGTGAGTGAAAGCACAATCAATTGAACCGGGGGACCGAACCTATCCGTCGATCCTAATGGATCGGTTGGCCGACGCCGCGCCCCAGAATCTTTATACTTTGGGCAACCCCGGCATCCTTCAAAGTCAGTTACTCGGCCTGATTTGTTCCGTCCAATGCCCGGGTAGCATCGTCATTAAGACTTTTGATGTCATTCGCAGATTGCGGGACGAAAAGGTAGTGATGATCGGCGGGTTCCACTCCCCTATGGAGCGGGAGTGTCTTGATCTGCTGTTGCGAGGCGCTCAACCTGTGATTCTCTGCCCGGCAAAAAGTTTGCGTAACCTGCAGATTGGCAAGTCGGCCCGAAAAGCGGTGGAAGAAGGCCGTCTGCTTGTTTTGTCTTTCTTCGGTGACGAGGTTCGGCGGACCACTGCGTCGCAGAGCATCCTGCGGAATGACATGGTTGCAACGTTGGCCGACGCAATCCTTGTCCCACACGCCTCTAAAGATGGAAAGACCTGGACCACGGCACGTAGAGCGCTCGAGCACGGCCAGAGGGTGTTTACCCTCAAAGACGAAGCCAATGCCGACCTTATCCGATCCGGAGCCCAAGCCTGGCAGGAGCGGACTCAGGAAAAATGGGATGTGCGAGAATGACTTCTGACAAAACCTCTTGAGGAAGTGGCTATGGCTATTCCAGATTATCAAACGATCATGCTGCCGCTGCTGAAATTCGCCCACGATGAAAGGGAACACACAACCCGTGAAGCGATTGATCACCTAGCCATCGAGTTCTCGTTGACAGCGGACGACCGCAGAGAGATGCTGCCGAGCGGCACAGTGAGGCTATTCGATAACCGCATAGGCTGGGCAAGTACCTATCTACGGAAGGCAGGCCTGATTGAATCAGCAGGTCGGGGTAGGTTCAAGATCACTGAGCGCGGGAAGAAGGTTTTGGAGCAGAGGCCGGCGGCAATTAATATCAAGTTCCTCGACCAGTTTCCCGAATTCCTTGAATTCAGGCGGGCCAAGAGAAACCACGATAAAAGAGAAGTAAAGAAAATCTCTTCACCAGGTGAAGTCAATCCCGAGGAAGCCCTAGAATCCGCCTTCCTTGAACTAAAAGAAAATCTTGCCTCCGAGTTGTTAGAAAACGTAAGACACTGCGCCCCTGACTTTTTTGAAAGGATCGTTGTTGATGTCCTCCTGAGGATGGGGTATGGCGGCTCAAGGAAAGAGGCAGGAGAGGCGATCGGCAGGACCGGTGACGAGGGGATAGATGGAATCATCAAGGAGGACAAGCTCGGACTCGACATCATCTACATCCAAGCCAAGCGCTGGGGAAACACGGTTGGACGTCCCGAGATCCAGAAATTTGCTGGGGCTCTGCAAGGGCAGAGAGCGCGAAAAGGAATTTTCATCACAACCTCGGATTTCACCAAGGATGCCCTCCAATACGTCAACAACATCGACACTAAGATCATCCTTATAGGTGGCCGCCCGCTCGCTGAGCTAATGATCGAGCACAATGTCGGTGTCTCGCCGGTGGCATCCTATGAGATCAAGAGAATTGACTCCGATTATTTCCTGGATGGCTAGTGCCGGAAGGAAGGTGAAAGGTGCATCCGAGCATACCTGTCAAAGTCATTAAGACCAGGTTTGCTGAATCAGGCGCACCGGTCCAGATCCCCAAACTGAAGGGCGGTTACTTTCAGGCCAAGTTAGTCGAGAACGGCATTGAGGTGGACAATCTGGGATCTGCCCCGTTTCTTGAATGGAAGGTGTTCGATGAAGCTGTAAATGCGATGCGGTTCCGAGGGGGGACGGCAGAAAAGGGAAATGCCATGGATGGCAAGCTTGGGTCCAGTAATCTTCCTCTCGACAGCATTGAGGGCCGCGTCGCATACGGGGGGTGCAGGGGGATGGGCATAAATAAGTAATTATGCTTGATCGACTGAGCGTGCTCTGCATGATAATGGGAGTTTATTGTTTATTTGTAGGCGTTCTGGCCCATGCGGAATTGGTCAAAGGCAAGGCGAACAAGTACATTGAGTATGAAGAATGAGGTTGTGTGCTGGCAGCTTTGACCGAAACGGTAAGACCGTGGAACGGATAATCGCAGAATAGCAGGCCTCACGATGTCAGATCTGGATGGAAGAGTTCGACTTGCATCATTCGCTTGGTTGACGGAACAAGTCCGAATCCATGGTGACGTACTGCCCCGGTCTTTGCTTGCCGGAGGCTTTGTATTTGAAAACCAGCGAGTGCCTTTGCTTGGGCCTCAAGGCATCTTTAAGCCAAAACTGCTCCAGCAGATGCCCCTTTCAATTACTACCACACCTGAAGGTCCTTACGACGACAGTTTCGGGCCGGATAATTTGCTACTCTATAGATACCGCGGAACAGATCCCCAACACCGAGACAACGCCGGCCTCCGAATGGCTTATTTCCGAAAGGTTCCCCTCGTCTATTTTCACGGAGTCGTGCCGGGGAAGTATTTGGCTGTCTGGCCAGTCTTCATTGTGGCGGACGAACGTCAGAAACTAGCATTCAAAGTGGCCGTCGATGACCTGTCACTCTTTAGTCGTGAGCAGAGGGAGAGTACTCTTACCGCCGAACCGACGGTTGAGGCCCGAAGAATCTATTTAACAGCTCTTGTAAAGCAACGTCTGCATCAGCGTGGGTTTCGAGAAAGAGTTCTTCGTGCGTACAGAGAGCAGTGTTCCTTCTGCCGCATTCGCCACCTTGAGCTTCTGGATGCTGCACATATCATCCCTGATGGAGAACCCGGCGGTGAGCCTAAAGTGAATAACGGCATATCTTTATGCAAGTTCCATCATGCTGCTTTCGATCGCCTCCTACTGGGAATCAGACCGGACTTCATTATTGAAGTAAGACAGGACGTTCTCAGAGAAAGAGACGGGCCGATGCTCGTTCATGGGCTACAAGATTTGCACCAAAAGCAGATGCTCCTCCCCAGATCATCTTTATTGATGCCGGACACAGATCTGCTGGATAGGAGATACCAGCGATTCAGAGCAGTCGCATGACCCCCGGCCATAACCCAGCGGCGTGTTTGGAGCAGATAGAGTACATCAAAATATGATTTCTGAGAAATGGCCCCGGTTTTGATGCCGTTCAAAATATCAAAAATTCAGAGCGTGAAATGGTGGATGCCCTTAAATATTTCAATAACCCCCGGCGGGAAACATAAGTTGCCAATCTTTTTAGAGGTGATGCCGAAGGTGTCAAAAAAATTTGTTGATTCAAGAGAGACGAAAGATGAGAAATGAAGGATCCGGTACCCGCTCTCCGCTGAAAGCGCCTGCACTAAGAAACCCTGGGGAATCGTTAGGAAATGAGATCCACCGGTTGATCTCTGAGGACACTACCAGCTACCTAACTTTTGGGGTAATCTTCGTTTTAGTGGCTGCTCTAGACTGGATGCGCTGGTACTTTGCAATACCTCCAAAGCCGGTAATGTTCAGTGTAATTGCTTTGGTCGCATGCATTATTGCGGTAGTAAAGGTGTTCCAAATTAGAAGAAAGGTACGGATGCTCAAGCAAGGCAGAGAAGGCGAAAAGGCTGTCGGTCAATATCTTGAGAGATTGAGGGAGAATGGCTATCAGGTCCTCCATGATGTGCCGGGTGTAAATTTCAACATTGATCACGTGCTCATCGGACAGACCGGCATTTTCGTCATCGAAACCAAGACGATAAGCAAGCCGAAATCCGGGAAGCCGATCATCGAGTACAATGGAGCAGAAGTAAGGGTAGGTGGCTTTGCGCCGGATCGTAATCCGATAACGCAAGCAAGAGCCCTGACGAGTTGGCTCAGGGAACTGATCAAGGAGTCCACAGGGAGAGATTTTGCTGTTCGATCGGTCGTTCTTTATCCTGGCTGGTATATCTCCTCTCAGCCGAAAGGAGCGGAGGTTTGGGTGTTAAACCCGAAGGGTCTTCCGAGCTTCCTGGATCATGAGCAGAAAACTATCGCCCCTGAAGATGTCTATTTGGTGACGTATCACCTTTGCCGGTATGTGCGTAACCGAAATGGAAAGAGTCAGGCTGCCTGACCGAGTAAACGTAAGAGTGGGAGAGGGGACGTCCGTGACTTATTGACTTCCCGAACTTGGCACAAGGGGAAGCTCTTTAATCTCATGGCAACGATGCTTCAGCCGAGTGGACATGCTTGAGAGATATATCAATCTGTTTTCGAGGTTAAGGACCGACAGGGGTCGGGACCGATATGCCGCGCTCACCAACCACCGTGCGCCGCATAAACCTTTTCTCCTCCTCTCTGTCATGGACCTGATCGCCGAGGGCCAGATCACCCGGAACCTCATCGAGCCATCCTTCGACCTTGTTGACACCTTCAATGGTTACTGGGCGGCTGTCATGCCACCGGGATCGAAGACCTCCATGGCCTATCCCTTCCCACGACTGAGGACTGACGGCTTCTGGCACCTGATCGCGAATCCGGGTTATGAGATAGAGTACACCGACGGCTTCAGGTCCATGATCAGACTCCGGGAGATCTGCGCTGGGGCGAGAATGGACGATGAGCTTTTCCGCCTGCTTGTCCAGCCGGAAACCAGGGAGCACCTGCGGATGGTTCTGATTAACACCTACTTTGCCCCGGAAGTTCGGCCGGTTCTATTGAGGCAGGGAAGGGTGAATGTGGTTGCGTATCAGTACAGCCTGGATCTCTTCAAAAAGGCGGAGGCCTCCGAGCATCCGGGAGATTGGTTGAACCATCAGGAGCCAGAGGTTGCCGCCTCCGCAAGGAATCAGGGGTTCAGGAAGGCGATCGTCCAACTTTATGATCACCGGTGCGCATTGTGCGGCATCAGGATCCTGACACCCGAAGGGCACACAATCGTCGAGGCCGCGCATATCAGGCCATGGAGCGAGAGCCGTGACGATCTGCCGACAAATGGTCTTGCGCTTTGTCGGTTATGCCATTGGTCTTTTGACGAAGGGCTCATGGGGGTAGGGCAGCAGTACGAAGTCCTCGTTTCGAGGAGGGTCAGAACCGATCAGAACATGCCCGGCCACATGCTGACGCTTGTGGACCGTCTAATATTCAGGCCTGATGATCAGCCCCACTGGCCTGCTCAGGAAAATCTTTCGGATCACCGCAGACGGGTTTTCAAGAACTAATCATAATGGTAAGAAGCTATACTCTCTTGCGGAGACGAAGAGGCGCAGAAACCGAGATATATTATTTGCCCTTAACGCGATTGACGCCCACAGGTGTTCGGCCATTACTGGAACTGCCCACCCATTAAAGGCAACATGGCGCCTCCCTTTCCCACCGGGACGCCCGAGCTCAGGGAGTGGGGGAAAGTGCATGCATCGGAGCACTGCGCCGGCCCGAACGCCAAATCGTTTGGGAAAGCGGCCCAAGGACCGCTTGCGACTGAAAGGGTCCAAGTGATTTGCTCGACGACATGCCCTCTCAGAATCGACAAATCCCGTTGCTATGAAACACACTTTGTCCTAAACTCGGTAAGAGGTAAACAAGGAATTCCTGGAATTTCTATCAAGCAAAGCCATTGCCGATTTGACCGAATGGCAGATGAAGCACGGCGGAGGACAGATCGGCACAAACCCGGCTGGTGGGGAGAAAGTCGTGGTGCTCAATGAAACTTAGTGGGAAGGAAGAGAGAGCATTAAAGGAACTGCGAGAGGAACTGACGACAAAATATCCGATTACCGATATTCGCCTTTATGGCTCGAAGGCAAGAGGTGAGGAAAGACCGGATTCAGATCTGGATGTGATGATAGAAATTCCCGATTATGATCAGACCATGGTCGCCGGGATCGATGACATCGTCTATCGGATCAATCTGGAGCATGATGTGTTCATTTCCGCCCTGATTTTCGGGAGGGATGAACTGCAAGAAGGGCCGATGTCGGAATCTCCAATCTATAAAGTCATCCAGAAGGAAGGCGTGCCCCTGTGAGCACGGATGAGAAGAAGAGGTTGCTGGCGCTTCATAGGTTGCAGCAGGCATCAGAGAGCCTCCAGGAAGCTGAATACCAAGAAGCATTGGACTTTGTCAAGGCCGTCAGAGCTTATTGAAGAAGCCACATGAGGAAGCGATCGTATTCGCTCATTCTATGCGCGATTGCCTCCTGCCGGACGCAGATCGGAATAGGATGGCAGAGGAAGCCTCTTTCTAAAATCCTCAGACTATTTGTGTGAACGAATTCTTCGCCCCGGCTGGGGAATTGCGCTATATCCTACCCGGGACGGCCTGCATTCCGGCCCTGAACGAGTTCCGATCTCATCTTTTCGATAAAAAAACCTCTTTGACCTGATCTGTCAAAAGCCTGTTGTAAACTCGGCCCCACAACGTGACGGGAGAGAGAGGATGAACAAGACCATTCGAGATTTATCCGATATCTGCAAAGAGCACCGTTTTGACGAGAAGCTCCTCTTCGTTCCTTCCTATGCCGTAGGTCACCAGATCGGGGAATCCCTCGCCAGGGCAGGCCACGCCTGGATCAATCTCAGGCCGACCACCGTCTCAGGATATGCGCAGGGGCTTGTCGGGATCGATCTCGCCCGGGACGGGATCCGGTTGATCGACTCGAGGGAGCGGCTCATGATCGTGGAGGAGATCTTCAGGCGCGATAAGGAGTTGAACCGACCAGGGTCCTATTTTGCGGGTGCAGATGAGATACCGGGGATCCTGAAGTGCCTTGGGGGTTCTATCCATGAACTGAGGATGGAGGGTTTCGAGCCGGAGGACCTTGACCCTTCCTGCTTCATTGTGCCGGGAAAGGGGGAGGCGTTGAGGAGGCTCCTCTCAGGGTACGAGAAGTTTCTGACCGAGAACGGGCTCATCGACCGGGCAGGCCTGATCGATGCAGCCCGCAGAGTGCTGAAGGAGGGGAAGGTCACATCATCTCCCAGGATCGTGATGGTCCTTTCGGATCTCCCCCTTTCAGGCATCGAGAAGGATCTCGTCCGTCTGGCTGGGGGGGATGATCTGATCGTCATCGGCCATGAGCCTGTGCGCGGCCTCAGGTGTCCGAAGCGATTCTCTGGTGCGCCTGGGACAGGGATATCCAAGCCGAGGCCCGTTCGAAGCGATATCGAACTCCTTCCCTTCCTCTTTGAGCCGGAAGAAGCGCCTCCACCTGTGAAAGACAACTCTGTTTCGCTTTTCCATGCCCTGGGCGAGTCGAACGAGGTGCGGGAAGTGCTTCGGCGTGTCCTTGCCTCGGGAACTCCGCTCGACGACGTGGAAATCGTTTTGACGAAAAGTGAGCCCTACGCACACCTGCTCTATGAGATCACCAGGTCGCTGGAGGTGCCGGCCACATTCTCCGGCGGGGTACCCATTACCTACACCCGGCCTGGCAAGGGTTTGATCCTCTACCTTCAGTGGCAGTCGGAGGATTTCCCCGAAAAGCACCTGATGCGGCTCTTTGGCGGAGGGTACCTCGACATCGGCTCCATTGAAGATAAGGAGAAAAGACCTTCCCCCGCAAGAATCGCTTCAATGCTTCGCGAAGCCGGCATCGGGTGGGGGCGTGACCGATATGAGCCGAGACTCAATGCATTGAAGGCAAGCTATCTTACCATGGCTGAACAAAAGAGGAGGGACGGGGAGGAGGAGAAAGCACTCTTTTTTGAAGAGCTGGCTTCTCGACTCGACGGGGTGGTTCAATATTTCCGGAAGCTGTTCGACACAATTTCTTTCAGAAGCCCCGTCGAGAACACCACCCTCCAGAATGTGTACCGGGGGGCGATGGACTTTGTAGATGGCTTCTGCCGTGTGGCGGGAGAGCTCGATGCAGCAGCCAGGGGCGCGATTCTGGATGCGCTTGGCTCCATGGGCAGATCCACCTCTGCGACAGAGCCGGCAGGGGATGTCTGCGCACGGTTAATAAAGACCATCCACGAGATGACCGTCGGCGGTTCCAACCCCAAGCCAGGGCACATGCATGTGTCACATTACCGCTCTTTCGGCTACACCGGCCGGCGCAACCTTTTCCTGATCGGCCTCGATCAGGCCGGGTTTCCCGGGCCGCTTCTTCAGGATCCCATCCTTCTTGACCGGGAACGGCAAAACCTGGGGCATGGACTCCTTCTGAGTGGTGATCGAATGGACGAAGACCTCTACACCATGGCAAAGGCGCTCTCCTCCCTGCCGGGCTGCGTCACCTTGAGCTTTTCCTGTCGTGATCTCCGGGAAGACCGGGAGATGTTCCCTTCAGCCCTGCTGCTCGGGGTCTACCGATTGATCTCGGGCAAACGGGAAGGGGATTACAGCGATTTGAAAAAGTATCTGGGAAAACCCTCGGGGTTCACGTCTGGCTCAACTCCCCTGAACGACTGGGAGTGGTGGCTGGCGCAAAAGGAGGGGTACGGAAGGAGCTCGGTATTTGCCGCATACCCGGACCTGAAGAGCGGGACTCTTGCCGAAGAGGAAAGAGACAAAGAGGCAATGAGCGAGTATGACGGTTGGATCCGTTCCTCGGAAGGCATTCTGGATCCCCTGAGAGAAGGGGGCGATCTCTCCTGTTCAAGGCTGGAGAGCCTTGCCAAATGCCCTTTCGCCTACTTCATCCATCATGTCCTGAATGTCGAGCCGCTCGAGGAGATGGAAAAAGAGATGCTCAGGTGGCTCGAGCCCCTTCAGAAAGGGGAGCTTCTGCACGAGGTCTTCCATCGGTTCATGGCCGAGCTCGTCGAAAAGGGAGACCGGCCTTCCTACAAGAAACACCTCAAGCGGCTGCAGGCAATCGCCATGGAAGCGGTCGAGCGGTGGAAGGCCGAAATCCCTCCTGCCGGTGATTTTGCCTTTGAAAGGGAAAAGGAGGAGATCCTGCTCACCCTGGAGATCTTCCTGAAGGACGAGGAGGAGCGCTGCAAGGGAGCCGAGCCGCTGCACCTCGAGATCTCGTTCGACGAGAAGATTGGACTCGGCGAGAAGAAAGGTTTCACCCTCAGGGGCCGGATCGACCGGGTGGACCGCGTGCGAGAGCACGAGTACGAGGTTTGG